>Ga0213872_10000204_pt1 | contig 52638 bp, 46 predicted proteins | sample VelepicomBERX_R2_FD_160071 | JGI IMG/M metagenome (GOLD analysis project Ga0213872, IMG submission 160071) | Rhizosphere microbial communities from Vellozia epidendroides in rupestrian grasslands, the National Park of Serra do Cipo, Brazil - RX_R2 | ecosystem: Host-associated > Plants > Roots >... | reverse complement strand
CGGGGCAACGCCGTGTAGACTGCCATGGTTGAGGAAATGGGCCTCGCCCATGATCGTCGCTGGATGCTCATCACCGCCGAAGGTCAATTTATGACCGGGCGGCAGTATCCCAAGCTGGTACTGGTCACAGCCTCGCCTGATGCGGCTGGGGTGACGTTTGAAGCACCTGGTCAGGCGCCGTTGCGCGTTGAGCGGAGCGAGATGACCGAGACGCTGCCCGTTGAGGTGTGGCGAAGTGCATTCACCGCCCAGGCGGGCAGCTGGGATGCGGATTTTTGGTTCTCCGACGTTTTGGGCGTCAATTGCCGTCTGGTGCATATTGGCCCGGATACCACTCGCCGTACGAGTTCTGGCCCGCCAAAGGCCGTCGGCTTTGCAGATGGTTACCCCGTACTGTTGATTGGCACTGCTTCGCTGGCAGACTTGAATGCGCGTCTGGCCACGCCGGTCACCATGCGCCATTTCCGTACCAATCTGGTGTTGGAAACAGAGATCCCGTTCATCGAAGACCACTGGCGGCGCGTGCGCATCGGCGACGTGGAGTTTGAAATGGTCAAGCGCTGCTCGCGCTGTATCTTCACCACCATCGACCCGACGACCGCACAGGCCGATGCGGCGAAGGAGCCGCTGTCGACGCTGAACGGCTATCGGCAAACGGACGGCGAAGCCATGTTTGGCGTCAATCTGATCGCGCTCAATAGCGGATCAATCCAGGTGGGCGATCGGCTGACCGTACTGGCCTGACGAGGCGCTTCTCGCTCAGCTGTGGATGAAGACGCGATTGCGGCCGCCGCGCTTGGCGACGTAAAGCGCTTCATCGGCCAACTTGACCAGGTCTTCACCGGTGGTGAGCGCCGAATTGCCTGCAATACCGGCAGAGAACGTGGTGTTGAACCAAGTCTCGTTGAACGGGTGCTTGATCTGCCCAAAGTCGCAACGAATACGATCCAGCACTTGCAAGGCTTGTTCGCTGGAAGCGAGCGGCAAGCCCACCAGGAATTCTTCGCCGCCGTAGCGGCCGATGATGTCGGAATTGCGCAGGCGGCGCTTCAACAGCCAGGCCAGGCTGCGGATCACTTGATCGCCCGCGGGGTGCCCGTAGGTGTCGTTGACGCGCTTGAAATGATCAATGTCGATCATCGCTACGCTGAGCGGCGTCTGGTCGTTCGCGGCGCGTAAGACTGCCGTATCTAGCCGCTGCTTGGTCGAAGTATGGTTATAGAGGCCCGTCAGGCTGTCTTGGAACATCGTGCGGCGTAGCGCCCGATAACGCTCGATCTTGCTCTGCACGACTGCGTTCAGGATGACCGGGTTAAAGGGCTTGGTCAGGAAATGATCGCCACCCAGCCGCAACGCCTCCACCTGCAGCGCAACGTCGGTCTCGCCCGATAGATAGACAATCGGTACCGACAGGAACTCTGCATGCTGCCGGATGACCCGCGCGGCTTCCACGCCAGTGCAGCCCGGCATGTACATATCCATCAAGATCAGGTCGGGCTGGTAGCGATTGAGCGAATCCAGCACCGCACGCGGGTGCGAGATGGCCAGGCTCTCGACACCGTTTTCTTCCATCGTCCGCTGAATCAGCTTGCTCGCCGTGAGCGAATCCTCGACGATCAGCACCCGATAGGGGCTTTCTTCTTCGCTGTCGCTAAGTTCCAGAATCTTGGCGACGATGGCGGTAAAAGGGGTGCCCTCGCCAAAGCAGACATTGCAGCCAGCGGCCAAGGCGGACTGCAGGCCGTCAAAATGCGCGGCAACAGACAGGCCGACCAGGTTGCTGGCTGCAAATCGTTCGCGCAGACCACAGATCTGCGCTGCCCATTCGCCGGCCGGCAGGCTGGCGATGTCGAGCAAGAGGCAGGTCGGTTCTTGCCCCTCGCTCGGGACGGCCTCCCAGCGATGCACCACAACATCGATGCCGAAATAGCCAAGTTGCGCGATCAGTTCGCGCCAGGGTTCGGGACGCTCGGTTGCAAACCAGATGCGTCGGCTTGGCCCGAGGTCGGTCGCGATCGGCGACGCTTCATGCGCCCGGCGTTCTTCGATCGGTCGTGAGATGTTCTCGATATAGCTCGCTACCCGCGCACCCAGCCCCTCGACCCGGCTGGTCAGCTCCTGCATTGCACCTGCGGTGATCGGGTGGCTGGCGTCGTCGCCGAACAACACGAGCGCCTGCTGCTCCAGGTCGCGGGAAAGCTGGTGCAAGCCCGATAGCCCGCGGCTGTTCAGGAACTCGGCAAAGCTGGAAAGGATAACGGCGAATTCGACGAACTGCTCGAAGCGGGGCGTAGCGCAATAGGCGGCCCATGTCGCACCGAAGGCGTCGCACTTCTTCTGCAGTTCAGCGCGTGGAAAGGACATGCGAGTCAACGTTTTATGGGTACTGTCTCGTGAGTCTATCACGAGCCGACGATCTCAAACCGGCAGGGCCCGTACCTGATTTTGGTACAAAGACACGTTTGTCGCCACACGCGGGGCTGGCCGGTCGGGCCATGCCCCGCCTCGCTCCGTAGGTCAGATGCCGCGCAGCAGCTCGTTGATGCCGACCTTGGCGCGTGTCTTCGCATCGACCTTCTTGACGATGACGGCACAGTAAAGGCTATGGCTGCCGTCCGCGCTCGGCAGGTTGCCACTGACGACGACCGCGCCGGCTGGCACGCGGCCATAGCTGACTTCGCCGGTTTCGCGGTCGTAGATCTTGGTCGATTGGCCGATATACACGCCCATCGAGATCACGGCGCCTTCTTCGACGATCACGCCTTCCACGATTTCGGAACGGGCGCCGATAAAGCAGTTGTCCTCGATGATGGTCGGCGACGCTTGCAGCGGCTCCAGCACGCCACCGATGCCCACACCGCCCGACAAGTGCACGTTCTTGCCGATCTGCGCACAGGAGCCGACGGTGGCCCAGGTATCGACCATGGTGCCTTCATCCACATAGGCGCCGATATTTACGTAAGACGGCATCAGTATGGCGTTCTTGGCGATATAGCTGCCCCGGCGCGCCATGGCAGGCGGCACCACGCGAAAGCCGGCGGTGCGGAAGTCGGTGTCGGTCCAGTTGGCAAATTTGCTGTCGACCTTGTCGAAGAAGCGAGTTTCGCCGCCATCCATCACGCGATTGTCGTTGGCACGGAAAGAAAGCAGCACGGCTTTCTTGGCCCACTCGTTCACCACCCAGCTGCCGTCTTTCTTCTCGGCCACACGCAATTCGCCGCGGTCGAGCTCCATGATCACCTGGTCGATGGCCGAGCGCAGTTCCGGCGTGATGGTGGCGGGCGTGATGTCGGCACGGCGCTCGAATGCGGCTTCAATGACGGGTTGCAGTGGGTGGTTCATGGTCATGGTCTCAAGCGAAAGGAATAGGGGGGTAAGCGGTGGGGACAGCTGGCCGGCTGGTTGGGTGCGCAATGGCCCCATCGCCGTAGCTATGCATGACTTGGGCAATCACGACCTGGTAGCCGCGCAGCCACTCGCTCTGGCGGCGTTTCGCCTCTAGATGGTCTGGGTGGCGCATCAGTTCCTGCAGGCCGACTTCGGAAGCCCAATAGTACACATTGGCGATTCGGCCCGATTTCGGGTCTTCCCAGGCTTCTTCGCCCAGGTAGCCGGTCGTCAGGCGTGCGGCTTCTGCAATGCGCGCGTCCAATGCATGAAAGGTCGCGTCATATTCACCGGCTTCGAAGATAAAGGTAGCGGAATACATGGTGTCCTCAGCCGACAAATTCGGCAATGCGCTGCGCACCCGTCAGGCAGTCATCCAGGCCGGCGACCAGCGCGAGGCGGATTCGCCCCGCACCTGGGTTGGTGCCGTGGGCGGTGCGAGCCAGGTAGCTGCCGGGCAGGGCGGTGACATGGCACTGGGTATAAAGGTCGCGCACAAAGGCCGCATCGTCACGTCCGTAGCGCTCGGGCACCTGTGCCCACAGGTAAAACGCGGCGTCGGGTCGCTGCACGCGCAAGGGGCCGGAAAGAATCGGTACGATCTGGTCGAATTTCGCGCGGTAGATCGCGCGGTTCTCTGCTACATGCGCCTCGTCGCGCCAGGCGGCGACACTGGCAGCCTGTATCGTGGCCGACATGGCCGAGCCATGGTAGGTGCGGTACAAGAGGTACTTGGCGAGAATGGCGGGGTCGCCCGCGACAAAGCCCGAGCGCAGTCCAGGTGCGTTGGAACGCTTTGAGAGGCTCGAAAAGCTGACGATGCGCGTGTAATCGCGCCCAAGCTTGTGGGCCGCCTCTAACCCGCCTAGCGGGGGCGCCTCGAACCAGATCTCGGAATAGCACTCGTCGCTCGCGATCACGAAACCGTATTGGTCGGACAGCGCAAACAGCGTGCGCCAGTCGTCAAGGCTCATCACCGCCCCGGTCGGGTTGCCGGGCGAGCAGACAAAAACGACCTGGGTGCGCTGCCAAACCTCGGTCGGTACGCTTCGCCAGTCCGGCTGAAAGGCGCTGCTTTCCAGGCAATTCAGATAATAGGGCCCTGCGCCCGCGAGGATCGCTGCACCCTCGTAGATCTGGTAGAACGGATTGGGCGAGATGACGATGGGCTGCTCGACTACAGCGGTGTCAATTACCGCCTGTACAAAGCTGAACAGCGCCTCGCGACTCCCGTTGACCGGCAGTATCTCACGTGCCGGGTCGGGGCGCGGCACACCGTAGCGGTTCGCAATCCAGTCGGCAATCGCTTCGCGCAGCGCGATGCTGCCGAGCGTCGCAGGGTACTGCGCCAGGCCATCGAAATTTGCAACGATGGCGTCCTTGATCAGCGCCGGCGTCGGGTGTTTGGGCTCGCCGATCGACAAGTCGACGTGTGGCAATTGGCTATCCGGCTTGGCGCCGGCCAGCAGTTCACGCAGTCGTTGGAACGGATAAGGCTGCAACTTGTCTAGGAGAGGGCTCACGGCACGTCGGCGAGTTAGGCAAATGAACCGTCGATTATAGCCATCACTGGCTCCCTCGCGGCGCAGTTTGTGCACGCTATCGATAGGCGTTTACCCCAATTTTTCGGGTACTTGGCGTGCAATGGGCGATACAGCCTGCGCGCAACGCTTTTCGTCGGCGCAGTCCCTCGGTAGACTGCCTGCCCATTGCAAGATTCGTTTCAGGAGAACCCCATGTTTCGAGTGTCCTTGTCTCTCTTGGGCAGCGCCCTGTGCGCCATGAGCCTGTTTGCCGCTGCCGCCGATGCCCCGTCGGCCGACGCGCCACTGCCTGGCGATACGCCCGCAGCTGCCGAGCACATCAAGCCCGCCGCAGCCGGCCATGCCGCAGGGCGTCACGGCAAGGGCCACCGCCACGGTAAAGGCTCGGGCCATGCCAAGCACGGCAAGGGTGGCAAGGGCAGCAAGAAGCACCACGGCGCCCAAGCCGCGCCCGTTGCGGGCAAGCACCACCCCAAACACCATTCGTCGGCCAAGGCGCACAAAAAGCTCAAGAAACACAAAAAGTAGCCGATAGCAGGGAACAGTATAAGGATTTTCGCATATTTCATTTGCGACAATGCTTTGCCGGTACTTGATGAACGCGCTTTAAAAGAGGATGACATGGATATTTCCGGCATCGTCAACGCAGCATCCAATGCGGCCGGTGGCGACAACGCCGCCGCAGGGCTCTATACGCTGCGCAAGGCACTCGATCTGCAGCAGCAAAGTGCCATTTCACTTTTGCAGGCGATTCCACAACCGGCTTACAGCAACCCGCCGAATCTCGGCAATGCTGTGGATGTGAGAGCCTGATACGGTCTTCAGAATCGTATTGAATGTATGAAATTACGCCGCCCATTGGGCGGCGTTTTGTTATGCGGCGGCCATCGGGGCAGGTGGCCCTGCCCGTGCTAGAATCCTGCGGCTTTCTCCCTCCATCGGCTTTCACCCGTGACAACACTCGACGACGTATTCAGCGAGGGCGGCCTCTTTAGCCAGGCTATGCCCGGCTACCGGCCCCGCCAGCAGCAGATCGAAATGGCACAGGCCGTCGAGCGCGCGATTCAAGGCCGTAAGCCGCTGATCGCTGAAGCCGGCACCGGCACGGGTAAGACTTATGCCTACCTTGTCCCGGCCCTCCTGAGTGGGGGTAAGGTGATCGTCTCGACGGGGACCAAGACGCTGCAGGACCAGCTGTTTCATCGCGATCTGCCCCGCGTACGTGCGGCGCTCAAGGTGCCGGTGACGATCGCGCTGCTCAAGGGCCGCTCCAACTACGTCTGCCATTACCACCTCGAACGGGCGCTGGCCGAGGGCCGCTTTGCACGCAAGGAAGACGTCGTGCACCTGCAAGAGATCGCCCGTTTCGCCAAAGTCTCGCGCGATGGTGATAAATCAGGCTGCGCCAAAGTGCCGGAATCCTCACCCGTGTGGGCTTCGGCCGTCTCGACCCGCGATAACTGTCTCGGCTCGGATTGCCCGCATCATGAAGACTGCTTTGTGCTCAAAGCGCGTCGCGAAGCGCTCGATGCCGATGTGGTGGTGGTCAACCATCACCTCTTTTTCGCCGATGTCTGGTTGAAAGACGAAGGCGCAGGCGAGCTGCTGCCACGCTGCAACACAGTTATCTTCGATGAAGCGCACCAGTTGCCCGAAGTCGCCAGCCTGTTCTTTGGCGAAACGGTCGCTTCAGGCATTCTGCTGGAGCTTGCTCGCGACAGCCGGGCCGAAGCGCTGGCTGCCGCCAAGGATTTCGTCCACCTCCCGGCTGCTGCCTTGGCACTCGACAAGGCCGTGCGCGATTTGCGGCTGGTGTTTGGGCAAGATACGCCGCGCCTGCCGCAGCACGCGATGGCCGAGAACCTCCTGTTTCAAGATGCGCTGGCTCACCTTGAAGCGACCTTGTCGGACCTTGCCGACCGCTTGGCCGACCAGGCGGAGCGCTCAGAAGGGCTCGACGCCTGTCGTCGCCGTGCACAAGAGCAGCTGGTGGTGCTGCGCCGCTGGCGCGCGGGCTTGATCCCCGCCAGTGCAGAAGAACAAGCTCCCGCAAAGCAGGATGCCGAAGCCGAAACCAAGGGCCAACAGCCCGAATCGGTCTTCTGGCTCGAAGTCAGCCCGCAGGGGTTTCAGCTCAACGCCACACCGCTTGATGTTGCGCGTCTCTTTGCCAGGCAGCTGAACCAGGAGCGGGCCTGGATCTTCACTTCCGCGACGCTCGCGATGAACGGCAATTTCAAGCACTACGCGCATGAAATGGGCCTGTGGGATGCCGAGCAAGCCGCGTGGGAGTCGCCCTTTGCCTACAAGGAACAAGCGGTGCTTTATGTGCCGCAAGGCTTGCCCGAACCCAATAGCCGTGACTACACCGCCGCCGTGGTCGAAGCCACCTTGCCGCTGATCAAATACTCGCAGGGCCGCGCATTCCTGCTGTTTACCAGCCTACGCGCGATGCGCGAGGCCTACGATTTGATTCAAGCCCGCTTGCCTGCCATGGGTCTGAAATACCCGCTGTTGCTGCAAGGGGAGGGGACACGCACCGAGCTGCTCGACCGCTTCCGCAGCCAACCGCACGCGATTCTGATCGCCAGCCAGACCTTCTGGGAAGGCATCGACGTCAAGGGCGAGCAGCTGCAACTGGTGGTGATCGACAAGCTGCCTTTCGCCCCCCCAGATGACCCGGTGCTGGCGGCACGCGTCGATCGCATCAACCGCGCCGGACGCAATGCGTTTATCGAATATCAGCTACCGCGCGCGGCCATTACGCTCAAACAGGGTGCCGGGCGCTTGATTCGCGATGAGCTGGATCGTGGCGTACTGATGATCGCCGACCCGCGTCTCGTGGAAAAGCCCTACGGCAAGCAGATCTGGCAGGCGCTGCCGCGCATGACCCGCACGCGGGAACTGTCGGTCGTCGAGCGCTTCTTTACCCATATTGGCAGCGACAAACCGGTGGCCGTGCAACAAGACGCCGACTAGCCCCGCGTCGATAGCGCCCCCATTTACGGCGCGATGCGACCCAACCCATGACCAAGCCACAGGGAGACCCTCTTGGCGCGCAAGCAGCGTAAACGTTCCACCGCTCGTCACGTCGAGCCTTCACCATCCTTCGGCATGGCGCGCGCGATGTCGATCATCTTTCTGCTGCTCGTACTGGCGGCAGTCAGTGGGGTCGCCTATGTCTGGCGTTATATGAATACGCCGTACCCGCTCGACAAAGCACCGGCCGATTTCACGCTGGAACACGGCACCACCATGAAGATGGCGGCCAAGCAGCTGGCCGACCAGGGCTTGATTACCGAACCCTGGTTGTTGACCTGGCTTGCCCGTGTGCATGGGGATGCTTCGCGTATCAAGGCGGGTAGCTATGAGCTGACTCAGCCTGTGACGCCGATGCAGTTGCTCGCCAAACTGTCGGATGGCGACGTAACGAGTGCCACGCTGTTGATCGTAGAAGGCTGGAACTGGCGCCAGGTGCGTGCTGCCATGGCCAAGAACCCCGATTTGAAGCACGACACCGCGAATCTGGACGACCAGGCAGTCGATACGGCGCTAGGCATCGACGCGCCGAGCCCCGAAGGCATGTTCTTCCCCGATACCTATCATTTCGCCAAGCAAAGTTCTGAATTGCAGGTCCTGAAGCGTGCGCATGAGGCGCTGGAAAAGCAGCTAAGTGCTGCCTGGGATCAGCGAAGCGATCATCTGTCGATCAAGACACCGTATGAAGCGCTGACGCTCGCCTCGATTGTCGAAAAAGAAACAGGCAAGGCAGACGACCGTGCAATGGTCTCGGCTGTCTTCAACAACCGCCTGCGGCTTGGCATGCGACTGCAGACCGACCCAAGCGTGATCTACGGCCTCGGCGAGCGCTACGACGGTACGATCCACAAGACCGACCTGGAAACCGACACGCCTTACAACACCTATACCCGCGCCGGCCTCACTCCCACACCGATCGCCATGCCCGGCGCCAAGTCGCTGCTTGCCGCCGTAAGCCCGGCTCACTCGAATGCGCTCTACTTCGTGGCGCGTGGCGACGGGTCATCGGCATTTTCCGACACGCTGGCCGAACACAATCAGAAGGTGCGGCGCTACCAACTGGGCGGCCAGTAGTGTACAAAGTACTGATTCAAACAAGCCGGGATGATGCTCCCGGCTTTTTGTTGGGCATCAGCTTCGCGCCATGAATTGTTGCGCGGATTGACCACTGCGATTTCGTTTAACAATGAGCACGCCAGATAGGGCTGGAAAGCCAATGGCGATCGAAAACCTAATCCCATCGAATGGACGCCATGCTGAAATCGATCACATTCTCGTTGGTGCTGGGCATCGCCACACACGCTGCCGCAACTGAACAGCTCCAATATTTCGCCGATCCCGAAGCGAAACGTCTGGCCGATTCAAGCTACAGCTACATCACGACGAAGAAAGTGATCGAGCCTGGGCGCACCTCAATTAGTCAGGCGGCGGCCTTGCATGGACACCCCGATGCCATGCTGGACCGCTGCAAGGTATTTGAAACACCGCGTACGAGCTTGGCCGACCATGCAAAGTCGCTCGCGTGGTGTCGCGTTGCTGCGGCGGTATTGCCCGATGCAGCCCAGCAGCAGCGCGATGAAGCCAAGCGTATCCTCAGTACCGCACCGGCCGATTTGCCGCCCGCCTACGGCAAGCTCGTCTCCCTCTTTGAGCAACGATTTCACCGTCGCGTCTTCGAGCCCTTTCAGCCTGCCAGTCGGCCCGATGCCCAAGCGGCATCGCTGCCCTATGCCACCGATCCGGAGGCGACCGGAGCGGCTGACGCCTTGATGCGCAGCGCCGAGTCGCTGCCCTATGCCGAAGGTGCACGCGCCATTGAGCGTGCGGCGATGATCGGTCATCCGCACGCCATGATGGCTCAGTGCCAGCAGGCCAATCCAGAAACGCCCCCTGCGTTTGCAGCCGGTTTTGAAAAGGGCATCGTCTGGTGTCGGACATTGGTTGCGAAGGTCGCGTCGTCACCCGCGACCGACACTTATCGCGAGACGGCCAAACGGTACTTGGACCTCGACGCACCACGACTAGTAGGGTTTGTCGCGAAGGAAGTGGAACGCCAGGAAAAATTGATCGGCTTCGAATTGAATCGCCGCTGGCAATTGCGGGAACGAGACGTCGCTGAAGCCACCGAAGAAGCGCCGCTGATTGCGGCGGCAGAGAAGGAAAAGCGGCAACGAGATATCGAAGCCATCGATAGCCGTGCGGGCGCCCCGACGGCTGAGGCTGCGATCGATGCGTACCTGGTGGCAGTCAAATCACACGACGCTGCCGCATTTCAGCGCATCGTCGATCCGCTGGATACGGTCGCCGATGAACCATTTGGGCCCCAGGAGTTGCAATACTGGCTGCATTGCGACTACGACGTGCCCGGAGCAACGCAAGACATCAGCGCTACGCAGGCACCTAATGCACCGCGCCCGGAGTTCCCGCATCGCATCGCCCGCATCAATGAGCGATGCGGGGAAGACCAGGCCTATCGGTCATCGAGCATTGAAGTGCTGCAGATTCGTTCGAAATGGTTCGTCATGCCCAATCGGATGGCCTACGGGATGCGGCTGCTGATGCAGTACGACGCGCATCTGCGTACACAATAAAGGCCATGGGGTGGGCTGGGTACCCATATGTGCGATCGCCTCGCACCCGATGTCGCAGGGGTGCGAGGCGATAGTCTTGTGCTGACTACTCGGTGTGCTTACTTGCTGCCGGATACGAGATACATCATGGTCGCGCCGCCATCCCAGTAGGTGCCTTGGTCCATCATCTCGCGTAACGTTTTGGATCGCGCGGGCTGCGATGCATGCTGTGCATTCACAAACGCTGTCGCGGCTGGGTCATTGTATGCCTCCAGCCAGCGTGCAACGTGTTCCTGCCAGATGCCTGCGCGTTCGGGGTCCGCGCCATCTCGCACCTCATCCAACATCGCCTGAGCCTCCTCGCCGGAATAAGGCGGGCACAGTGGCGCACATTTATCCGACAGATAGCTGCGAATCGCTGCAAACCCGGCCTGGTGAAATAACCAATGCAGCCGGTCTCCGAGCGACGAATCGCCTTCGCCTGCTGCGATCTTCGCCAGATGATGCGTCAGCGTATAGCGGAACTCATCACAACGTGCATCGACCGACTGCGTATCCGATAGCGCACTCGCCAAGATCGCACCCACAATATTGTTCGGCTCCACGCAAATCACCAGACCACCCGGTTTCACCACACGGCGCATCTCGCGCAGGGCAAGCAATGGGTCGGGTAGGTGGATGAGCACAGTCTGACAGGTCACCACATCAAAGCTATTGTCGGCAAAAGGCAGCGCCTGCGCGTCGCCATGGGCGTATTCAACCGATGCGCCAAGTCGCCCAAAACGGGCCGTGACCGTCGGGTTGCCTGTGGCCCACTGCCGGTCGCGATCAAGCGCGGTAATCGCAGCGCCTGGCGCCAGATGGGGGGCCAGCAAGCGGCTCCAATGGCACAAGCCGCAGCCCACATCGAGCAAGCTGCTGTAGCGACCAAGCTGCCATCGCCGGGCCATCAGTTCAATGAAATCGGTATTCCACCAAAAGTCGCGGTAGGCGCCGAAATACTCTTCAGAGTGGGAAAGGGAAGGGGAGGGCGCACATACGCCGTCTGCAACGGAATTCAGTTCCATAGTCGATTCTCGTCAATGTAAGAATAGGGTTACAACGCGCGCGACACGTCCGGCCCGGATTCGGGCAGAGGGCGATTCAAGGTGTGTGCGACCGTCGGCTTACATCGGAGATCGAATGAAAATGTTCAAAGTGGCTTGAGCCTAGCATGAAGTGAATTCGATCGCCAAGGTCCAAATGCAGGGCTGCACTGCGTAAGGGCCGCAAAGGATCTTTTTGAGTTATATTGATGTCCAGTTGATTGATTCTAGGGTACGGACATGTTGTCCGTCGCCAGGCGCGTATGTAATGAGTGCGTGGCTCCTTTTTATTGAGGTACTGTTATGAGTGCGTGGCTTTCATTTTTTCTTTTAATACCCTTGTTGGCAGCAAATTTAGCATCTGCGGCTCCTGTTGGTGGATATAAGGTCGATGTAAAATATTTAAGAGAGAATATAAAGACCTGTTCGCCTTCTTTGCTGAAGGATGAGATTGAGTACTTTAAAAAACTAAGCGGTCGAGTTTTGATTGACTATGAAATACAAATGGCTGGCGCATCAATGGTGGATTTTGCTTTATTGCAGGAAGATAATTTGTGTAGAGTGGGTTTATTGAAAAACTCTGTCATAGTTTTGACTGAGTATTTGCGTGCTGCTCCGCAGGGTGGTTTTGAATTGGCTGAATCAAAAATGGATATCGCGCGAGCAAAAATTATTCTGGCGAGTTTTTATTCTGAAAAAGATCAGTCAGGTGACTATGGAGAGGCGGATGTGTTGATTGAACAGTATCTGAAAGAGGGTAAGGTTGATGCGGAGGGAGTGCTAGCTACACCTTATTATTTCGCTGCAAATGGTTATCTTGATGCGGCTGGACTCGTGTCAGGAGAGAAAAAGATTGGTCTTCTAAATAATGCAATATCGGTCGCAAAAAGAGGTAAGGAGAAGGTGTTCAGTAAAAAGCAAAGATCAGAGCTTTCTGAGTTAATGATTGCTGCTATGATTGAGAAAAAGAAGTACTATCAGAAAAATTCTCCTGAGTATAAGAACAATCTAAATGAGCTTATTGCGCTTTGGGAGGAACGTTTTGATGATGGCGACGCCGAATCTGGTTATAATGCGGCCGTTGGCTTCGCTCTGCTCGAAGATGCTGCCAATGCGAAAATTTGGCTGCAACGGGTTGCTGAAAGAAATGTGGATTACAAAATTTGTGGAGGATTATTTTTTAACGCTGATTTGGATTGGTTACGCTTGAGTGACCCAGATTGGATGGTTGATTATATGATGGCATATTGCAGAAACACTACATCTCGACAGTAAAGAATTTGATGTGTGTTCGCAATAAATAATATACGATGTTTAGAGTCCAGGTCTCGCAGTGTGGTAAATTCCAATCTCTGAATTCTTTTTCCGGTAAGCGGTTGCTACATCGTAAGACCTGTCTATTGATGCGGATTTTATTTCTGCGCCAATTAATTCCTCCGCAGGCGATACATGGCTATGATTGATAGCACCGCAGAGGCAGCTTCAATAAACGATCGGTACTCTATGCGCTTACAGCATGTGTGGGCCTCCAGAGGGATATATCACTTTGATCAACAATCAGGTTTGGTTGGACCAAAGGTCGACGTAAACCGCAATGCGGCAGACTGGGGGTTTGTTTGGAAGGAGCGTGGTCGTTGGTATGTACTGCGTAAGGATCAAAATGGGCTGATCTTCCAATGCGGCGAGAAGACCTGGCATCTGACTGAGAACGTTGCAATGCGCACCAGTCGAGGCGTATTTCGGCGGTTTGAGATATCGCGTGATGGTAAGGTGGAATTCACGGTACGTTACCCATTTCGTGGATGGGTGCACGCGATCATTGACCCCGCATACGGTGCATTGGACGAAGAGTCGGATGATTTCTTCCTGTATGTCGCGGAGACCTGGACCCATTGGGCAGGGCGGGATTTCTCCCTCTTTCTACGCGCCTGAGCGCATTCAGCCAAGTAGCCTCCAACGAAATCTTCGGTTTCTTCCCTGTACCCAGTTTCCACGCTCCCCCGGTACAATGCACGCCTTGACCGTGCAGATGCACAACACACCGCACCCCCGGACGCAACTACATGCAATCACCACAGCACGGCCGCTTTATCAGCCTGGAAGGTCTGGACGGGGCCGGGAAGAGCACCCACCTCACCTGGCTGACCAGCTTTCTTGCACAGCAAGGCGTTGACCACCTGGTAACACGTGAACCTGGTGGTACGCCGCTGGGCGAGAAGCTGCGTGCTTTGCTCTTGTATGAATCCATGCACCTCGAAACCGAGGCGCTGTTGATGTTCGCCGGTCGTAGCGAGCACCTGCATACGGTGATCGAGCCGGCATTGACGCGTGGGCAGTGGGTCGTGTGCGACCGCTTTTCCGACGCGAGTTTTGCCTATCAGGGCGGTGGGCGTGGGCTCGATATCGCGCGTTTGCAGCAACTGGAGCAATGGGTGCAGCGGCGTGGCGATCATTTGCTGCAGCCCGATCTGACACTGCTGTTCGACGTGCCGCTCGAAGTCAGCCGTGCGCGTTTGGCCGCCTCGCGAGAACTGGATCGTTTCGAGCGCGAGCACGATGCCTTCTTTTTGCGCGTGCGCGAGGCCTACCATGCGCGTGCGGCGCAGTCGGGGGGGCGTATCCGTGTCATCGACGCGACACGCGATGTGGCGTCGATCCAGGCCGAGCTTGAAACGATCATGCTGGCGTTTATCGCCCACCAAGCGCGATAAGCGTTAAGACGAATACAGGATTAAGCGATGCTCTACCCTTGGCAGCAGACCGAATGGCAGCAACTTACGAGCCAGCTCGACCGCTTGCCGCATGCACTCTTGCTGACGGGTGAAGCCGGCATCGGCAAGCTCGCGTTTGCGCGGCACCTGGCGCAGTCGCTTTTGTGCGAGCAGGGCGATATCGCGCGTCGCCCTTGCGGCGAGTGCGATGCCTGCCGCTGGTACCTGGCGGGCAATCACCCTGATTTTCGCGAGCTGACACCGGTTGCGGAAGAAGAAGGTGACGAGGAAAGCAGCAAGGCCAAGAAAAAGCCTTCGGCCTACATCACCATCGACCAGGTGCGCGAGCTGAATGACTTCGTGAACCTGAGCGCACACCGCGGCGGGCGGCGGGTGACGTTGATCCACCCAGCCGAGACCCTGAACGCGGCGGCCGCCAATGCGCTCTTGAAAACACTGGAAGAGCCACCTGCGGGCGCAATGTTTATCCTGGTCAGCCACCAATGGCGGCGTCTGTTGCCGACCATTCGCAGCCGCTGCCGTCGCTTCCCCATGGCCTTGCCGGCCCAGGCTGAGGCCATGGCTTGGCTCGATGCGGCCGGCCTTGAGCACGCCGAGGCCCATTTGGCCGAAGCGGGCGGGGCGCCGCTTGCAGCGCTGGAACGCGCCGATGCAACAGTGCTGGCGGCGCGCGAGCGTTTTCTGCGCGAGCTCGCCCAACCCCGGCAGATGGACCCTTTGGCCCTTGCCGAGCAGCTCGACAAGCAGAAAATCGAGGTCGCGCGCGTCACCGATTGGCTTGCCCGTTGGGTTTATGACGTAGCGCGCTTGGGTTTGACCCAGTCCATTCGCTATCATCCAACTGAGGCAGCGCGTTTGCAGCCCTTGGCAGAGGGTGTCGAGCCGATCCGCCTGATGCGGTATCACGACAGCCTGCTCGCTGCAAAGAAACTGGCAACGCACCCTTTGAATGCACGTTTGGTCTTCGAACAGCTGTTGTTCGGCTACCAGCAGGCCATGCGCGCGTCGGCACGACAATAAAAGAGAAGGTTACGTCATACATGGCAGAAGCACCGAAACCCGCAGCTGCAGCCGCCGCCCCGCGTGCGGGCGGCGTGTTGTCGCTGAGCATCAAGGAAAAAGCGGGCCTGTTTGCGGCCTATATGCCCTTTGCCAAAGGGGGCGGCATCTTTATCCCCACCGCCAAGGCGTATAACCTCGGCGACGAAGTCTTTATGCTGCTGCAGCTGATGGAAGACCCGGCGCGGATCGCCGTCTCGGGCAAGGTCATTTGGGTGACGCCGCCCGGCGCGCACGGCAACCGCACCCAAGGCATTGGCGTGCAGTTTTCCGACAACGAAGCCGGCCAGCAGGCGCGCAACAAGATCGAGGGCCTATTGGGCGGCGCGCTGCAGTCCAACCGTAATACCCATACGATGTGATCATCGCATCGTGAAGAAAGCCCGGTGCATGCCGGGCTTTTTTTCGGCCCGATGCCATGCATGAAGAGGCGAGGAAAAAACGATGTGGCGTTACCTGAAATGGTCTGCATGCGGCTTGATTGCCCTGCTGGTGCTGATGGCCGCTGCGGTCTGGTTGTTCATGCGCGCCAGCCTGCCCCAGCTTGATGGCGAAATCATCACATCGGGCGTCTCGACCAAGGTCACGGCCACGCGTGATGCGCTAGGTGTGCCGACCATCAGTGGCAGCAACCGGCTCGATATCGCCTACGCCACGGGCTACCTACATGGGCAGGATCGCTTCTTTCAAATGGATCTCCTGCGTCGCTCGGCAGCAGGCGAGCTGGCCGCGCTGTTCGGCGCCGCCGCTTTGCCGATCGACAAGGCCCATCGGCTGCATCGCTTTCGCGCCCGAGCAACCGCGATCATCGCGAGCATGCGGCCAGAGCAACGCGCCTTGCTGGACCATTACGTGGCCGGCGTGAACGCGGGTTTGGCCGCGCTGAAAGCCCGCCCCTTCGAATACGGGCTCGTGGGGCAAGCGCCGCAGCCCTGGCGCGATGAGGATTCGCTGCTGGTCGTTTGGGCCATGTATTTCGACCTGCAAGGCGAGAGCATTCCCCGCAAGCTTGCGCGTGGCTGGGTGGCCGATCATACGACTTTCGATCAATGGCGACTGCTGATGTACCGGTCGACCAAATGGGATGCGCCGCTCGATGCGCCCGCTATGGAGAGGGACGCCATGCTGATGGGCGATGCAAGACCCGAATGGCTGGGCGAGAGCAAGGGGAAAGGCAAAGGGGCGCAAAGCGACGTTGCGGTGTCAGAGACCGACACCATGGTGGGCAGCAACAATATGGCGGTTTCGGGTGCACGCACGGTGAATGGCGCCGCCATCATCGAAAATGACATGCACCTCGGCATACGGCTCCCGCATATCTGGTACCGCGCCGAGATGCTGCTGCAAAACCCAAATGGCCCGCCAACTCGCCTGATCGGTGTCACGCTCCCGGGCTTGCCGGTTGTTGTGGCCGGCAGCAATGGTCACGTGGCCTGGGGGTTTACCAATAGCTATGGCGATTACCTTGATCTGATCAAGTTGAATGTGGACCCCGCCAACCCGCTGCGCTACCGCGTAGGACAGCAATGGCGCACAGCGCAGGCGATCACCGAGCGGATCGAGGTGAAAGGTGCCCCGCCAGTCGATGAAACCGTGCGCATCACCGAGTTCGGCCCGGTACTCACTGCGGGCGACAAGCAATATGCCGTGCATTGGGTAGCGCATGAGCTCACTGCAGACAAAATGAAGCTCGACGGCATCGAGTACGCCGATAACCTCGACCGTGCGCGTGATGCGGCCAATCGCATCGGCATGCCGGCGCAAAATATCGTCATCGCCGATCAGCTCGGCCACATTGCCTGGACGATTGCTGGTGCAATGCCCGACCGGCTGGCAAGTACCGCGAGCACCGTTCCATACCCGGCCGAGCGCGCAACGCTTGGCTGGCAGTATTTGCGCGCGCCGGGCACCTACCCACTACGCACGGGGCCAGACGTAACGACGCTCTGGACAGCCAATTCCCGCCAACTTGCCAATGACGATGACTACGCCGTGCTGGGCGATGGCGGTGCAGATATGGGGGCACGCGCACAGCAGTTGCGCGACGACCTGAATCGACTCGTATCGAACGCCGACGAGCGTGGCGTGTACGCGATTACCCTTGATGATCGAGCCGTCTATATGGAGACCTGGCGGCAGCGCTTGCTGACCTTACTCGATAAAGATGCCATACAGGGCAATACCCGGCGCACGGAATTCCGCCGCCTATTGGTGGAGAATTGGAGCGGTCATGCTAGCGTCGATTCGGCGGGCTATCTACTGACGCGCGAGTATATGCATGCGCTGTATGCGAAGGTCTTTGGCCGGGCCGACGAAGAAATGAAGCACCTGGGTGGGGGAGTGACCTTTGCTGCGGCGTCTCATCGTTGGCCAGAGGTGCTCACCTTTTTGCTGGACCTGCAGCCGGGAGATTGGCAGCCCCCTCCCTATAAGACCTGGCGTGAGGTAGAACTGGCCGCGCTCGATGCTGAGATCGACACGCAAATCCGCCAACATGGCTCGCTAGCCCGTGCCACCTGGGGCTCGCGCAACACGGCGCAGATCATGCACCCGTTTGCGCATTTCATGCCGATCCTGCGCCCGCTATTGGCGGCGCCCGCTGATATGCTGCCGGGCGACGGCAATATGCCGCGCGTGGCGCGCAGCGATTTTGGCCAGTCCGAACGCATGGTGGTGTCGCCGGGGCATGAAGAGCAGGGCATCTTCAATATGCCCGGCGGCCAAAGTGGCCACCCGTTAAGCCCGTATTTTCTGGCTGGGCACGAAGCCTGGGTACATGGAGAACCCACCCACTTGCTGCCCGGGCCGGCGGAGCATACGCTGGTCTTTGTGCCACGCTGAGCGCGGGGGTAACAAGGTGGGCGTCGAAACGATCTAAAGGGTCGACTCCAGCGCTGCCCAAATGGTAGGGCGGGTTCGCGCAGCAACCCGCCGAACATATGCGGCGCAGCCGCTGAACAAAATAACAATGTCGGCACAGGTGAAACCAAACCTCATTCACCTGTCCAAGATTTGAGGAGGAAGCCATGAGCAATACCCGTACCGAAACCGATTCCATGGGGCCGATCGAGGTTGAGTCGAGCCGCTACTGGGGGGCGCAGACCGAGCGCTCTGTCCATCATTTCCCTATTGGGGTCGACCGCTTCCGCTGGCAGCGCCCGGTCATCCGCGCGCTGGGTGTGCTCAAGCGGGCTGCCGCCGAGGCCAACGCCGAGCTCGGCGAGTTGCCGGCAGAAACCGCAAGCTTGATCGTGCGCGCAGCAGATGAAGTGATTGCCGGCCGGCTGGACGAACATTTTCCGCTCGTCGTATTCCAGACCGGGTCGGGTACGCAGTCGAATATGAACGCCAATGAGGTGATCGCCAATCGGGCCATCGAGCTTGCGGGCGGCAAGTTGGGCAGCAAGTCGCCTGTACACCCGAACGACCATGTGAACCGGGGCCAGTCATCGAACGATACCTTCCCCACCGCCATGCATATTGCGGTGGTTGAACAGCTCGCCGCTCGGCTGATTCCGGCTGTGACTGCACTACACGACACGCTGCACGAAAAAGCCGTGCAGTACGACGGCATCGTCAAAACCGGCCGCACCCACCTGCAAGATGCCACCCCCATCACGCTGGGTCAGGAAATCGGCGCCTGGGTTGCGCAGATCGACTTTGGCCTACAGGCCGTCAAGGCGGCGCTGCCGGGGCTGTATGACCTCGCCATCGGCGGCACGGCCGTGGGTACGGGCTTGAATGCCCACCCCAAGTTTGGCGATACAGCTGCCCGCTTTATCAGTGACCTGACCGGGCACCCGTTCCGCTCGGCGCCCAACAAATTCTTTGCGCTCGCCGCGCACGATGCGCTGGTGCAGACCTCGGCCGCGCTACGCACCCTGGCGGGCGGGCTGATGAAAATGGCCAACGACGTGCGTTGGCTCGCGAGCGGCCCGCGCTGTGGCATTGGCGAGTTGCGCATTCCCGAGAACGAGCCGGGCTCGTCTATCATGCCGGGCAAGGTCAACCCGACCCAATGCGAGGCGCTGACCATGGTCTGCGTGCAGGTCTTCGGCAACGATGCAGCCGTGGCCTTTGCCGGCACGCAAGGCAATTTCCAGCTCAATGTCTATAAGCCAGTGATGGTCCATAACGTGCTCGAAAGCATTGCGCTACTGGCTGATGCCTGTACGGCCTTCAATGAGCATTGTGCCGACGGCATTGAGCCCGAGCGCGAGGCGATCGCCCACAATCTGGCACGCAACCTGATGCTGGTGACGGCACTCAACCGGCACATCGGCTACGACAAGGCCGCCGCGATCGCCAAGAAAGCCCACCACGATGGGCTGACATTGCGCGAAGCGGCCCTGGCGCTAGGTTACCTGACCGACGCCGAGTTCGACGCCTGGGTGGTGCCGATCGATATGACGCGATAAGCGCCTTAGGCGTCAGCGCAATGCAATGAGATTTGAACCATTTTCTTGATTCCGGGAATACACGGACAAGAAAGGTGACGATGCCGCTCAACTCTGACGCCGCCACGAGGCCGGATGCCTCTGCCCATGCCGATGAACTCGCCGAGATCCAGCTCCTGCGCCGGATCGGCGAGGGGGAGCTGCGCGCCTTCGATGCGCTGTATCGCCAGTATTACCCGCGCCTGAGCCGCTTCCTTGGCCGAGTGACGCGGCGTACGCCGCTGGTTGAGGAAATCCTCAACGACACCATGATGGTGGTGTGGCGCCGAGCCGCGAGCTTCAACGGGCAGAGCAAAGTCTCAACCTGGATTTTCGCCATTGCCTACCGCAAGGCACTCAAGGCGCTCAAAGGGCTTGATGAGCCGGTGGAGGATCTCGCCGATGACCGGCAGGAAGCCGCGACGCCAGGGCCCGAACAAGCCGCCGACCAACGCCAGACCTTCGCGCTGCTCGCACGCGCCATCGGCAGTTTGTCGGTCGACCATCGCGCGGTGGTAGAGCTGACTTACTTTCACGGTTTTGGCTATCGCGAAATCGCAGAGATTCTGGCCTGCCCGATCGATACCGTCAAAACGCGGATGTTTCATGCCAAGCGCAAGCTTAAGGGGCTGCTGGCTTACGGCCTGGAGGACGAATGATGAGCGGACGAGTCGTACAGCTGGATACCGAAGCCCATGCCGACGTACGCGCCTTGCTACCCTGGTATGCCAACCAAACCCTGGCCGACTACGAGCGCCGGCTGGTCGAAGTGCACCTGGCGACCTGCCCACGCTGCCGCGCCGAGCTGGAATGGGAGCGGCAGCTGATCGACACCGGCATGCTGGCACAGCCGACCGGCGATGTCGAAGCCGCACTGGTGCGCATGCATACCGATATCGCCGAGCGGCGCAGGCGCAATCTGGTGAAATGGTTTGCGACGGCCTGGGCGAGCCTGCGGCAAGGCCCGGTATGGATGCCATGGGCGATGGCAGCACAACTCTGCGTGATCGCGGTGCTGGCGGGCTTGCTGTGGGTGCCGCGCCATGGCGAGGGCGACTACCATGCCCTGAGCGCGGCAGACCAGGGTAAGGGCGCTACGCTGATGGTCATGTTCCGGCCCGGCACGACTGAAGCGCAGATGCGCCTGCTGCTCGACGCGAGTCATGCACGGTTGGTCGATGGCCCAACCGAAGCCGGTGCCTACGTGCTGAGCGTACCATCTGCGGAATCGCCGGCTGCATTGAAGCAACTCCGCCAATCTGGGGCGGTTACGCTGGCCGAGCCGATCGGGAGAACGCAACCTTGAAGCGCTGGCTCGCCTGCATCCTGCTGCTCATAAGCATCGGTCAGGTATTGGCCGATGAGCCCACCAGCATGCAGGATGAGCCCAGCACAGATCGTCAGATTCTGGTGATGATCCGCCTCGCGCCTGAACATTTTCGCCCAAACAGCAGCTATGGCGGCAGCTACGGGCGGAGCATGGGCCGCGCCGAACGTACCCGCACGGCAAGCGCCCTCGCGCATGCCTACCACCTCGCGATAGTGAACGACTGGCCTATGCCGCTGGTGGGCGTTGACTGCTTTGTGATGCAGGTGCCAAAAGGGGATTCGATCCCTGCCGTGCTGAAGGCATTGGCCGCCGACACCCGCGTCGAATGGGCGCAGCCGATGCAGGTATTCGATGCGCTGGGCGGTAGCGGCACGGTGCCAGGGCACAACGACCCGCTCTTCGCGGCGCAGCCCGCCGCGAGTGCTTGGCATTTGGCCCGACTGCATCAGATGACGACGGGCCGCCAAGTCACCGTAGCGATTGTCGATAGCGGCGTGGAGGCAACGCATCCCGATCTCGCCGGGCAAGTCAGCCACAACGAAGACTTCGTCGACGGCCGCCCGGTGGTGGCGGAGAAGCATGGTACGGCCGTCGCGGGCATTGTCGCTGCGATTGCCGACAATGGCATCGGTATCGTGGGTATCGCGCCCAACGCCCGACTTTTGGCGCTCCGCGCCTGCTGGCAAGCCTCACCAGAATCCACCCGCTGCAACAGCCTCAGCCTCGCCAAAGCGCTCGATTATGCGATTCGCCACGATGCAGACGTGATCAACCTCAGCCTCAGCGGCCCACCTGATCTGCTGCTGGCGCGCTTACTGAATGTTGCGCTGGCGCGCGATATCCGCGTGGTCGCAGCCATCGACCCCGCACAGGCGGGCGGGGGCTTCCCGGCATCGCTTCAGGGGGTTACTGCCGTCTCAGACGATGCCCATGTGACGGCGCCTACTGGCGCGATGCATGCGCCGGGGCGCGATATCCCCGCAACCACTCCCGGTGGTGTCTACCAACTGGTGTCGGGTACGTCCTTTGCCGCAGCCCAGGTATCGGGCCTCTACGCGCTCATGCGCGAGCTGGAACGAGACGGCAGCACGCCACGGGCCATCAAGGCCGCTTTGACAGGGCAGGGGGTTGGACACCCCGATACTTGCGCGGCATTTGCCCAGATGACAGGTGCGTGCGTTTGCAACTGCCCCGATCCTCAACTGGCTGATACCAGCAAGCATTGATGAGCCGGCCGCCAATTCCTGCTATACCGCCACTGTCGATGTTCTCCCGAGCGAACTGACTTGCGCATCGCCCCGCTGCTTATTGCCTTGCCACTGACCGCACTGGCCCAAACAGGCGCCAGCGTAACGCTGCTGTCTGACTTTCGCGTGCGTGGCATCTCGCTGAGCGACGAGCGCCCATCTGCGCAGCTCGACTTTGCCTACGACGCCCCAAGCGGCGGATACGCTGGTGCAGCCATCAGCAGCGTACGGCTAGGTGAAAACCGCCAGGATCAAGGGCAGGTCCAGGGTTATCTCGGCTACGCACGGGCGCTCGACGCGGGCCTAGGCTGGGAAGTCGGCGCCACCACCATTCGCTATACCAACGACAGCTACTACAGCTATCAGGAATACTTCGCTGGCCTGAATGGCGAGCAGTGGAATGCCCGGCTTTACTACGCGCCTGCCTACTACGGCTTCCCCATCCATGCGGGTTATGCCGAGCTGAACCGCAATCTGCCGCTCAGCGAGCATACGCGCCTGGTGCTGCATGCCGGGGTGCTGACGCGCGTAGGGCATAGCGAGTATGCGGGTACTGGCCCAGTCAGGCTCGATGGCCGGCTGGGTGTCAGTACCACGCTCGATCAATGGGAGCTGCAACTTGCGTGGGTCGGCACCAACCATATCGCCGGGCCGTATGCGCCTGTGTATGTGCGCAATCGCAGCGCAGCGGTGATCACGGCAAGCTGCTTTTTCTGATCGCAACGAGTAAATGGGCGGGTCGCCATCGCCCGCCCAGCGCATGCATACGATTTACTGCGACCACGCCACCACGGTATTGGTATTGTCGTCGTTGAAGTAAATCACATTGCTGATCACCGACATCGTCGTGCTGCCGTTGTAGCCATTGCTGGTGGTAACGGTAATCGTCGCTGGCACCGCTACGATGCCGAAGATCGCCCCAGCTGCCCCGGTATCCACGTTCTTGGTCGCCACGACACCTTTGCTGGGCGAGACCTCGACCAAAAGATTGGTGCCGTTTGCGTCCAGCGTATTGCCAACTACGAGATTGCCGTTGGCCAGCAGCGCGCTGCTGATCGGCCCGTTCAACGGCGCGCCCGATGCAATCACCCGAGCGGACGAGGCCGATGCGCCGGTAAAGCTGCTACCGCTTACCATGACGCCGTCTTTGCCAATGGCGGAGGCCCCGGCGAGTGCCACAACCCGATTGCTATTGGTATCGACCACATAGAGCGTATCGATGGACGCGTCATAGGTCAGCCCAGCGGGAGCCGAGATCGACCCCGGTGCGCCTCGGTTCACGCTGAAGCCAGCGGCAATCTCGGTAAAGCTGGTTTGCGTGTCGCCACTCATCGTGATGCGGTCCACCGTGCCATTGGCTGCGTTCGAGACGAACAGCAGCTGAGTACCATGGTAGGCCGATGTGATTGCGCCCCAAGGCTCTGCGCTCGGGTTTGCGCTGAACGGGCTGCTCACCGCACCGGTGGGCGAGACCAGCACGGTGCTGTTCGCTTGGCTGGCGGTCGCGACGATGCTGCTATCGGGCAGCGCCGTCACGGCAGAGCAGCCCAAGAGTTGGCTCGATTGGGCAATGCGATAGGGTGCCGCCCCTTTGACCGGATGCAGGCCGACCACGGTGGTGCCGAGGCCCTGGGTATTGGTTGCGCCATCGTTGAAATTGCACACCACCAGGTCGCCCGCAGTGACAAGGCCTGCGGTGACCGGTGCAATGGTGAGGCCATAGGGGTTGCCGCCATGCTCCGTCGGGTCGAGCGTCGAACCGATGGTGGTCATGGTGCCCAGGGTCGCAAATACCGAGCCGCTGACAGGTTGCGGCTGCATGGGCGGCGGCGAATAGCTGGAGCCCCCACTACTGTAACCGCCGCCACAGGCGACCAGGCTCGCCGCGATGACCAACATCGTGGCGCGCCGGGCTGTTCTTTGAAAAGAGTCATGGGCCTTCATGGTGCATTGCCTCCTTGCATGTTCAATCATTCGTGGAAGACGTGCCGAGCCGGCTTGTTTTGCCGCACGGTAGAAAAAAGCACTGTCTTCGGTGAATGCCCCATGCGAGGCAAATGGTTCACTACTGGCTTGAAAATAAACTGGCCGACGCCACCGGCCGTGCATCGACTAACGCGGGGGCAGGTGCTTGTAGAAATAGGTGGTTGAGCAGAACGCGCCGTCCGGTTTCAGCGCATAGTCGGGTATCACCCCCACGCGCTGCCAACCAGCCCGCGCGTACAGGCGCTCCGCGTCTCCCCCGGTCACGGTGTCGAGCACCAGCACCGTCTTGCCTTCTGCTTGTGCGGTTTGGTCCACGGCGGCCATCAACTGCTGCGCAATGCCCTGCCGGCGTGCCTTGCGGTGCACCAGCATCTTGGCCACATCGGCCCGGTGCGGCTGGTTATCGGGCTGGGCGGTGATCAATTGCACGGTACCGACAATCTCGCCTTCGCGCGTCTCCGCCACCAGCAGCACCCGCTCTCCACGTGCCACACCGGCCGCCACGCCCTGCCAGAACGTCAACGCTTTCTCGCGCGCCAAAGGCAGCATAAAGCTCACCGACGCACCGCCTTCCACGCAATCCATCAAGACATCGGCCAATGCGCCCACCGCCTCGGCCGCACATGCGGCATCCAACCGTTTGATCTGCACATCCATGCTCATGCCTTTCGTCGTGAAGCCGTACCGGGCATCGTCACCAATGCCACAAGGTAGCGCGCGGCCCGCTTGCCGGGGTTATGAAAAACAGTAGGGCAATCGAGCTGCATCGCAAGGCAATCGCCCGCCGCCAACCGCCACAGCGTCTCGCCCGTGGTGATCTCCATCACCCCTTCAATCAGCCAGATTTGCTGCCGCAAATCCGCATCGCGCGAACCCGTTTCCAATGCCACCCGCTGCCCAGGCGGGAACTGCACTTCCACTAGCTGAAGCGGCGAAGGAGTCGCAGGAGAAAGATGCCGTCGTACATAGCCCGAGCCGGGGTCTGTCCACACCGGCTGGTCGGCCGGCCGTGAAACAGGCGAGGGCGGCTCATCCGGCTCGTTACCGCCTTCAAACAGCGACGCCAGCGATACGCCCAACGCAGTCGCCAACTTATCGAGCACCGTCGCCGTCGGGCTGCTCTCTCCGCGTTCGATCAGCGAGATATTGGAACGACTAACCTTGCTGCGCTCTGCTAAGGCTTCGAGCGACAAGCCTTGCGCATCACGCAGGGCGCGGATGCGGGTGGCGATGTGGTGGTTGATGTCCATGCTTCCAGACTACTGGATTCTGAAATTCCAGTAAAGTGGATTTCGTGTGCATGATTCTGGATATTGAATCGACACGTAGGGCGGGTTGGCTTTATCAACCCGCGCTGGGTGATTGGTCTGCCTACTATGGTTGCTAAGGACCCGCATGTCGAAGATTGTTTGGGTGCTTGTTATGTACTTACAGCGTCCGCGCGGGTTGATGAGGCCAACCCGCCCTACGGTGCTCGTGGCGCCTTGCAGACATTCTCGGTCTTGGCTTCTCTCATCGCCATAACGCTACTACACTCTGCACGGCTTGAAGTCACCGCTCCCTTTATCCACCTGTTCAAACAGGATGTATGGCATGCGACTCACCGTGACACGCTTCTTCCCAAATGGGCTACTCAAGGTCGCCGCCGCGATAGGCGTTGGGCTGCTGCTGCGCACGGTGGTCAATCTGCACCCGATCTGGTGGCTGGCATGGGTCGCACAGGTGCCGATGCTATACCTTGCCCTGCGCGCGAACGATCGAGATGTCCGCTGGATGGTGGCGCTTGCGGCGGTTGTTGGTACGAGCGTTAATTTCCCGTACTACGCGCAGGTTATGCCGACCCCACTTGCCGCGCTGATCACCATTGCCCAGGCGCTGCTCTGGGTCTTTGTCGCGCGCAGTACTCGGCGCATCGTGCTGCGCTACGGGGCGTGGTGGACTGTGTTCGCCTACCCGGTGCTTTGGGTCGCGGTCGATACGCTGCTCGCAGCTGCCTTGCCAGACGGAAACTGGGGCAGCTTGGCCTATACCCAGTCCGACTTTTTGCCGCTGCTGCAAGTTGCCGCGCTGTTCGGCGTGGCGGGGCCGCTGTTCCTGCTCACGCTGGGTGCCTCTGGCGCGGCGCTGACCCTGGCGTTGGGCAAACGCCTCAGCAAACGATGGCTGTTGGCGACCAGCACCATGCTATTGCTTGCTGCTGGCCTGGCGTATGGCACCGTCAGGTTGCATGCGCCGTCAGACGGCGCAACCACGACCGTTGGCCTCGTCGCCATCGACGACGCAATCGGCCTACAAGCGACCGAATTCTATCGCTCGGCCATCTTGCAGCAGTACGACCGGCATATCGAGGCGCTCAGCCAGCAAGGCGCCGCGATGGTGGTGCTGCCCGAGAAAATCGCCCATCTCAACCCGGCGCTCGCCCAAAGCTGGCAGCAGCACTTTGCAGGCCTTGCGGCCGCGCACCACATCTGGCTGGAAGTGGGTGTCGATGTAGACGACGGCCATCGGCAACTCAACCTTGCGTGGTTGTTCAACCCCAGCGGCACGCTGACTGATAGCTACCAAAAACACTACTTGGCCCCACCCGAGCGCCACGTAGCAGCCTCTTCACCACCCTATGAAGCAGGGCAAGACTTCACAGTGCGAGAAATCGGCACGCAACGCGTCGGCCTCGCGATCTGCAAAGACATGCACTTTGCAGCGCTGGGCCGCGCCTATGGCGAGCGCCAGACTGGGCTCATGCTGGTACCCGCCTGGGATTTCGATACCGACGGCTGGCTCGAAGCCCGCACCACGCTGTGGCGAGGGGTGGAGAACGGCTACAGCATCGTGCGCGCGGCGCGTGCTGGGGTGTTGACCGTCAGCGACCCCGCAGGCCGCGTGCTTGCCGAGGCGACAAGCCGATCCATGCCTGGTGCCACGCTGCTGGCCAAGGTGCCGGCCGCCCCAGTGCGGCCGACGCTGTATACCCGCACCGGCGACGTGCTTGGCTGGGCCTGTGTGATTGCGGCTGCTGTATTGCTGCTCACGTCACGTAGAAAGGCGGAGGAGATGAAGATGGGTTACGCGTCGTGATCGCAAGGTTTCGGTAGCACTGAATAACGCGCCCTGCGGGCTGGATGCTAGTATTCATGCGGCTCGCAAGCGCTTGCCATTGTCCCACGTCGCCACGCTCCACGGAAAGGTCTCAGTGAAAGCAGTTTTCTTTGATTTCGACGGCGTGCTGACAACCGACAAGACAGGCTCGCTGACGACGCTCCGCTACCTGAGTGCGCAAACCGGGGTCGAGATCGAGCGTTTCCGTACTGCTTTCAAGCAGTACAACCCCGATCTGAATCTGGGCCGGGTAACACATGACGACATATGGGGCGACCTGTGCGCCGACCTGGGTGTCGAGATGGATCAGTCGCTGCTGCTCGGGGCGTTCGAGAGCACGCCGATGAATACCGAGATGCTGGCGCTCGCCCGCCAGCTGAAAGAGACCTACGCTGTCGGGATCATCACAGACAACAAGAAGGATCGCATCGACTACCTCAAGCAGCACCTCGGTCTCGAAGCGCTGTTCGACCCGATCGTCGTCTCTGCCGAGGTCGGGTCAGACAAGACCGGTACGGCGATCTTCGAACGCGCCCATGGTCATCTCGGAGTGGCGGCGAGCGATTGCATCTTCATTGATAACAGCATGGATAACTTGCTTGCCCCGAGCGGCTTGGGGATGCGTACGATCTATTTTGATGACGAGGTAAACGATGTGTTGGCACTCAGAAGATTGCTAGTGCAGGAGCTTTAGTATTTATGGATAGTTTCACTAATAATTGACTGAGGTTTAAAGGTGCTCAGATATTTTCAACTTTTGCTGGTATTCGTGCTTCCTATGGCTGAAGCCTCGCCACTTCCATCTTACTCAATAAAGCAAAATTCAGACACTATTACCATTTCGCCAAATTTAACTGAAGATTGCAATGGACTTCCTGCGGTAACCGAACGGTTTTCTCGACAGCTTCTTCATCGCGATAAATCCACAAACGCTTACTCTATAATCGTTCAAGATTTTGAGGTGGGCACAGGGTGTTTTGAGGGCTATAGTCCGGCAAATATTTCGCTCGCAGCGTTTCCGATCGAAGTTAATTCAGGCAAGGTCGGTTCGGCACCATCTTGGACTCTCAAAACACATGGTATGCACGGCGAACCTGAGTATGATTTTGGCCCGGCAGAAGGATTGTATCGCATTGACCTCCCAGGGTGTTGCGCGGCTAGGAATACGTTTGATTATGTGTCATTAGACACCGGGAAAATTGTGGCATCCACTACAGGGCCAATGTTGGAAGTCGTATTTCGTGACAAGGATCAATCCAGTGGATCGCGTCCACGGCTTGTGGCTTTTGAAGATGCCAATGCCTCCTTTCCGCTCGCTAAGGCTGAGTCCACCGAAGAAATCGCTGCTGCTCTGATATTTAGCGATTACAGAGAGATCAAAGAAGCTGTCGGTATTATGGGTGCTAGGTGCACAGGTGGGGCGACGAATGTTTTAATGAATTTCGCCGGCTTGGATCAATTGGAAACTGTGATTGTCGAGAGCCCAGTATCCAAAAAACCTTTTAATGCGATTGTAAATTTGACTCTGGATTGCGACGAGAATCATGTGGAAATGACTTTGCCAGTACTTCCTTCTGGCTTAGACATTGCCAATGCGAAACTCAAGGGTGCAGCCGGTATTCACCTTGAGCATGTTCGCATCAAATCTGTACCCCAGAATGACTAGCCGTACCCTACCGGCTCTGGACCCGACCAACAGCCTGCCTAGCGTTGGCTGAACGCAGTCTTTGGGGCAGATTGGCTTCATCAACCAACTCTGTGCACTGGTACTCTATTCAACTACATCGCCCACAAATGCGCCGCCACCAACGCTCGCCAGGGCGAAAACTCAGCCAGCCAAGCCTTGGTCTGCGCCTGATCGAGCGGCGTCTCGGACCCCAGCAGCATCTGCAGTTTCTTCCGTACCGCTACATCGCCATGCAGCGAACCATCGAGCCAGCCAAAGCCGCGTAGCAGGGTATAGCTGATCGTCCACGGCCCGATGCCGCTGATGGAATTGAGGCGGGTTTCGATCTCGCTCACGGGTGGAGCGTCTGCCCAGGTGTCGAGGGGCAGGGCGCCGTCCAGTACCTGCTGGGTGACAAGGCGGATCGATTTGATCTTGGCGACCGAGAAGCCGGCTTGGCGCCATTCGGCGTCGGACAGCGCTGCGAGGTTCGCGGCTTCAGGGTGGCAGTAGAGGCCGCCGCTGTGGCGGATGCCGACGGTGAGGATCATCTTGCGGCGGATCGAAATGGCGGCAGCCACGCTGATCTGCTGGCCGGTGATGGCCCACACGAGGGCCTCGAACGGGGTAGCGGCAACGGGGACGCGCAGGCCAGCCTGTTGCTTGATCAAGCGACCCAGCGTAGGGTGTTTGCGGTGTGCAGCCTCGAATGCTTCGACAGGCTGATCGACGCCGAACATGCGGCGCACCATGTTCTCCAGCTTTTGTGCGTCGGTGGGCTCTACCGCATCATCGACATCGAGCGTCGCTTTGGCGTGCGTGTCGTCGAGCGCGACTGTCAGGCAGGCGGGCTGCCCAGCCCAGAGCAGGCCCTTGCGGATCACCGTGTCGCTGACTGACTCCGACACTTCTTGCGTATCGCGCCGATGGAACGCCATGAAGTAGGGCAGGTGCAGTTGCTTGGGTAGTGCAATGGTGCAGGCAAGAGTGGCGGGCATGGACGAATGCTTGGCGAAGCCTAGCCGGCTTTGCGAAAGGTAAGGTTGATGCGTTGACTGCCAAGCACGGCATGCTCGGCTGCCTTCAAGGGCAAAACACCATGATAGCGAAGCCGGTCTGCGCCGCCAAAGACCACCACGTCACCATGCTGCAGGTAGACCCGCGCGGCCTTGTCGGCCCGTGCCAGGCCGCCAAAGAGGAAGATGGCGGGGATACCGAGCGAGACGGAGACGATGGGCGCCGAGTAATCGCGCTCGTCCCGGTCTTGGTGCAGCGAGAGCCGGGTATCGGGTCGGTATTGGTTGATGAGGCAGGCGTCGGGCATGAAGCCGGGGTAGCCGGCCTCTGCCGCAGCCTCAGCGGCGAGCGACTTGAAGACTTCGGGCATGGCAGGCCATGGCTGGCTGCTGAGCGGGTCCAGCGGGGCATAGCGGTAGCCGGTACGGTCGCTGACCCAGCCGAGCGGGCCGCAGTTGGTCATGGCGACAGACATGGTCTTGCCGCCCGGGGTAATCAGGTGGCGAAAGGGCGCCTGCTGCTGTACTTGCGCCAACGCGGCCAGCAGTGCGGGCACATGCGGCAGGGCCGCGCCGCGCAATAGCCAGCTGCCTGGGCCAAGCTGCTCGCGCGCAGGCAGGGGCGGTTCAGCGTCTGCAAACAGGTCCGGCACGGTGCCGGCTTGGTCGACTCGAATCATAAGCCATGATACCCGCGAAAAACGGCGCGCTGCGGTGCTGCTGCTTTTCTCCAGCCATCGCGCCATCTATCCCCCATATAGAGGCTGCGGCGCGCGGCTTTCACTTCCTATACTGCCGTTTACGGCTCGAAAGAGGCGTAGACAAGAAATGACTTATAAAACATGCAGAGAGGAAAACATGAAGCATTCCATTGAATATCGTCATATTGCGCGCACCACCCTTTCCATCACCTTATTGGCATTGTTTTCAAGCATCAGTCTCCCAAGCCACGCCAAAGACACCGGCTCCGCAGCCGGCAAGCACTGCGATACGCCGACCACGCATTTCTGCAACGCCTTGATGCCCCCGCTGCCCGGGTGGAATGGCCATGTTTTCAAGCTGGCGCAGCATTACCCGGCCGAGGCCCGGCCTGACATCCAACCCTGGTTATCGTTCGACCCGTACACCGAGCCGAAGCGTTACCTCGAAGCCGCGCTCGAATACTTCTACGAAGGCAATGTACACCCCAGTACCGAAGACAGCTTCGACCCGGAGCTGAACCACGTACGGCACTGGTACAACGCACCGTGGCAGGATTACGGCACCAATGGCCGCGAATTCATCCACGGGTTGACCCGCGAGCGCGTGTCGCGCCCGCAGGAGCTCGATCCGCACCAGACAAAGCAGTGGAACAACTACGCCGTGGGGTTCTATAACGTGCCGGGCGCCGTCACCATCGGCAAGATCTGGGCTAACCACGGCGCGCCCAATGCCGACCTCGCCGCCATGCCGGATGGCACCGTTGCCGCCAAGCTGCTCTACACCACGGCGCCGGTGGACCAGGTGCCGTACCTAGCGGGCTCGCCCGAGTGGCAAGCCTATATCTACGCCGACCCCAACGACCCCAACCCTGGGCCGACAACGGCGCGGGCGGTGCTGAAGGTGCGCCTGCTGCAGATCGACATCGCGGTGAAGGACAAGCGGGCGAAGGAGACGGGCTGGATCTTCGGTACCTTCGTCTACGGTGGCGGCCCGGGCGGGCCGGCCGGCAGCGGCTGGTATAACGTTGCGCCAGTGGGTGTCATGTGGGGGAACGACCCGGGCTATACCGGCACGGGCCCGCTGACGCAAACCTGGCTCAACCCCGATGTGCATATGCCGCACGTGGGCTATCAGGGCCGCTTGAATGGGCCGGTCGATAACCCGATCTCGTCGTGCATGTCCTGCCATTCCACCGCCGAGCTGCCGCAAGGCGTGATGGTGCCGCCCAAGAACGTCGACCCGTCGCCGTGGTTCCGCAACATCATGTCGGGCACACCTTTCGACCCGGGTCGCAAGGCGCTCGACTACTCGCTGCAGGTGGAGGTCGGCCTCGTCAACTTCTTGCAGGCCAACCAGGCGGCAAAGCCGAAAGCCCTGAGTGCGGAACAGGTGAATCAGGTGCATCTGGATAAAGTACACCCCCTGTCGCGCGAAGGGGACGAGAAGTAATCGAACCCGCCGCATCCACTGAAAGCCCGGCATACGCCGGGTTTTCTTTTGGGCGCGCGTGGGCGGTGCAGCGGCGAGCGCTTGCGTCCCGCCCAGCTGCTCAACTCGCATCATGAAAGATAATGCCCACCGTATAGCGCTCGCCGCTGAGAATGCGGCTGACCCCATGGCGCATGTTCACTCGGTAGATGCCCCGGCTGCCTTGCACGGGCCGGTGGTGCACGGCAAACACCACGGCGTCGCCCTGGCGGAGCGGGACGACTTCAGGGCGGGACTGCATACGCGGCCGCTGCTCCGTTATCACGAAGGCGCCGCCGGTAAAGTCGCGCTCGGGTGCCGAAAGCAAAATCGCGACCTGCAGCGGAAAGACATGCTCGCCATACAAGTCCTGGTGCAGGCAGTTGTAATCCCCCGCGCCGTATTTGAGGATGAGCGGCGTCGGGCGCAGTTGGCCGGCGTCGTGGCAGCGGGCGAGGTAGGTTGCGTGCTCGGCTGGATAGTGCGTGTCGATGCCCATGGTCGCATTCCAACGGTTTGCGATGGGCGCGAGATGCGGATAGAGCGCAGTGCGCAAACCGGCAATCGGGTCGGGCAGCGGGTAGCGGAAGTATTGATACTCGCCGCGCCCGAAGCCGTGCCGCTCCATCACGATGCGGCTACGGTATAGGTCGGCTTGAGGGTAGCCTGCGATCAGCTGCTTGCACGCGGCTTCGTCGAGCAAGCCGGGAATATGCGCACAACCGTATTCGTTCAGAGCGTCCTCGATATTCGCCCAGTCCAATGCACCGTGTGCTGCGGTCATGCTCGTCACCCTGCGATCTAATGGTGACGCGGATTCTAGCGACCCAGCGTAGCGGGCTCATTCCGGTTCTTGCGATTGCCAAGCGGCCACCATGCTGGCCGCACGGTCGGCGATGTCGTCGAGCCGCATGCCAGGCTGGAACAAGGCGCCACCGATGCCAAAGCCACTCGCACCGTATTGCCGCCATGCCCGCATATTGCCCGGTGTTACGCCGCCTACCGGCCAGAGCAGTGTGCCCGCTGGCATCACCGACGCAAGTGCCTTGAAGCCCATTTCACCCAGCGCTTCGGCGGGGAAGATCTTCAGCGCATGTGCGCCGGCCCGCAGCGCCGCGAACGCCTCGGTCGGCGTCAGCACGCCGGGGACGACGTACATACCTTTGCTGCGGGCATAGGCAATCACGGCTGGGTCGGCATGCGGCGATACGATCAGCCGGCCGCCTGCTGCAATGACGGCGTCGACCTGGCTCGTCTCGGTGACCGTGCCTGCACCCACCAAGGTATCGGCCGGCATGGCCGCCACAAGCTGCGCAATGCAGTCGAGTGCGCCCGGGCGATTGAGTGGTACCTCCATCACGCGAAAGCCGGCCGCGTAGAGGGTATGGCCGACGTCAACGGCCGACTCGGGCGATAGCCCGCGCAAGATGGCGACGAGGGGCAGGGCAGGGGGCCAGGTAAAGCTTGCTTCGCTCACGCCATAAACCTTTCGCGTTGAAATGCTTGCCAAGCGGCTTGTTGAATCAGGTCGGCGTCGAGCAGCTCGACTTCACGGTCGAAGTGATGTGCGCAGCTGGCGTGCAGGGCGGCGAGTGCGGGCTCGCCGATGACGCGGATCGGCAGCACATCGTCCGTTATGCGTTGAAAATCCTGCCATTCGGCCCCGACCAGCAGGCCGCTGACATAGGCATTGATATCGTGCTCAGGCAGGCGGCCGGTGGCGATGCGCGCGCGGGCACCGAAAAGCGCATTGCTCAGCACCCGCCCTTGCTGGTCGACGATACCTTGCATAAAGGCAGGGCGGGCATGTAGCAGGTCACTCGGCGCACGCTGCATGGCAGCCGCCAAGGTGCCACGCTCGCGGAGCGATGCGAACAATTCGCCCGTGAGGTAAGTACGCAATAGCCGCACGGTACCGCCGCGCAGCAGCACCCATTTGCAATGCGTGCCGGGCAGGACATACCAGCCGTCGCTCTGGTTGGGACCGAGCCAATGCAGCGCGCCATAGAGCTGGGTTTCTTCGCCGCGCATGACGTCGATTTCGCCATCGAAACCGCGCCAGCAAAGGCCCGGCACGATATGCCACGAACGGCCGGCTGGCGCCTCAGCCACAGCTTGCAGATGCTGGCCCAGTTCGTAGAGTGAGGTGGTGTTGTCGAGGTAAGGCGCCTCTTGCCAGCCGCCGCGCCCGCCCACCATGCCCGACATGACGATTGGCGTGGCCTCGGTCGCACTGGGCCAAGCCGCCAGCAGTGCAGACAGCGACTGCTGAAACCGGCCCTGGCAGGCGAGCATGCCCTCGTCGTCGTTCTGCCGGGCCTGTACTTGCCCATGCGCATCAAACAGCCGTGCGCGCCGGTGGGTGGTGCCCCAATCGATTCCGATCAAATCCGATGGCATGGAGGCTCGGCTCATTTACGCTTGTTATAGACATCGACGCAAACGGCGGCGAGCAGCACCAGGCCTTTGATGACCTGCTGGTAGTCGATACCCACGCCGAGGATCGACATGCCGTTGTTCATCACCCCCATGATGAAGGCGCCGACCACCGCGCCCGTCACCTTGCCCACGCCGCCTGATGCCGATGCACCACCGATAAAGCACGCGGCGATTACATCAAGCTCGAAGCCAAGGCCAGCCTTGGGCGTAGCCGTATTGAGCCGCGCGGTAAACACGAGGCCCGCGAGCGCGGCCAGCACGCCCATATTGACGAAGGTGTAGAAGGTCAGCCGCTCGGTCTTGATGCCTGAGAGCTTTGCGGCTTTCACATTGCCGCCCAAGGCATAGATGCGACGGCCCAGCGTGGTGCGCTTGGTGACAAAGTCATACCCCGCCATCAGCACCAGCATGATCAAGAGCACATTTGGCAGGCCCTTGTAGGCCGCCAGCCGCCAGCTGAACGCAATCAGGATGGCGGCAAATAGCACGTTGCGGGCAAAGAAGAGCGCACTGGGCTCGGCTTCCATACCATGCTTGATCTGGTTACGCCGGCCGCGCCACGCCATCAGCATCAAGAGCGCCGCGACCACCACCCCAAGCAGCAACGAGGTGATGCGCAGCTCGCTGCCTGCGAATACATCGGGGATAAAGCCGGAGCTGAGCTTCTGGAATATCTCAGGGAAAGGGCCGATGGATTGGCCATGCAAGATCGCCAGCGCCAAGCCCTTGAACACCAGCATGCCGGCCAATGTGACGATAAAGGCGGGGATGCGCAGATAGGCGACGAACCAGCCCTGTGCCGCGCCGATTGCCGCACCCGCGAGCAGGCACACCAGCACGGCCGGCAGCACCGGCCATTCGTAGTTCACGATCAACACAGCCGAGAGTGCGCCGATAAACCCGCAGACCGAGCCGACCGAGAGGTCGATATGCCCGCCGACGATCACCAGCAGCATGCCCAGCGCCATGATGACGATGTAGCTGTTCTGCAATACGAGGTTGGTCAGGTTGAGCGATTCCAGCAGCGTGCCGTCGGTCATGTACTGGAAGAACACCATGATGGCGACGAGCGAGAGCAACATGCCGTAGTCGCGCATATGCTGCTTCAGGAACTGCAACGTACGGCCCGGCATGCTGGCCGTGGGGGAGGGGAGGGTCTGTTCCATATCTGTCTTCAATGTGTCGACTCGTTGTCCATCTCAGTGGGTACCGGCCTGTACGATCGCGCGCATGATTTTTTCCTGCGAGGCCTCGGCGGCCGGGAGCTCCGCCACGAAGCGTCCTTCATTCATCACGTAGATTCGGTCGCACATACCCAGTAGCTCGGGCATTTCAGACGAAATCATTAAAATCGAGCGGCCCTCGGCCGCGAGCCGGGCGATCAGGCTGTAGATCTCGTATTTGGCCCCCACGTCGATGCCGCGTGTGGGCTCGTCGAGGATCAGCAGCGTGGGGTTGGCGAACAGCCATTTGGCCAGTACAACTTTTTGCTGATTGCCACCCGAGAGGTTGACCACCGGCTGGTGCACGCCCGCGCAGCGAATACCGAGCTTTTCGCGGTAGTCGTTGGCAACCGAAAATTCCTGCCCTTCATTCACCACCGCCCGGCGCGATACACCTGCGAGATGGGCGAGCGTGGTATTGCGTGCAATGGAATCGGGCAGCACCAGCCCGAGCGATTTGCGGTCTTCGGTCACGTAGGCAATGCCGTGGCGTACGGCTTTCTGCACGGTGCTGATATCGACCGGCTGCCCATGCATCAACGCGGTGCCGCCTGCATGGCGGCCGAAAGACCGGCCAAACACGCTCATGGCGAGCTCGGTACGCCCCGCGCCCATCAGGCCGGCGATACCGACGACTTCGCCGCGTTTGATCTGCAGGTTGACGCCCTTGATGACCTCGCGCTCGGTATGTACGGGGTGCCGCACGCGCCAGTCACGCAGCTCGAACACCGTCTCGCCCGGTGTGGGCGTGCGCGGCGGGTAGCGGTCGGCCATATCTCGGCCCACCATGTGCTGGATGATCAAATCCTGGCTCACTGCCTGGGCGCGGCAGTCGAGCGAGGTGATGGTGCTGCCGTCGCGCAGCACGGTGATCGCGTCGGCTACCTTCTCGATCTCGTTGAGCTTGTGCGAAATGAGGATAGAGGCAATACCCTGCCGCTTCAGGTCGAGTAGCAGCTCAAGCAGTGCGTCGCTATCGGTTTCGTTGAGGCTCGCCGTCGGCTCGTCGAGGATCAGCAGCTTCACTTTTTTCGACAGCGCTTTGGCGATCTCGACCAACTGCTGCTTGCCCACGCCAATGTCCTCGACCAGCGTATCGGGCGATTCCTTCAATCCAACTTTGGCGAGCAGCGCCTGGGTTTGCCGATAGGTCTGCGCCCAATCGATGATGCTGTGGCGGTTGATCTCATTGCCCAGAAAGATATTCTCGGCAATGGAAAGCTGCGGGATCAGGGCAAGCTCTTGATGGATGATGATGATGCCCTGGGCTTCGCTATCGGCAATGCCGCGAAAGCGGCGCTCCAGGCCCTGGAAGCGGATTTCACCTTCATATTCGGGGTGCGGGTAGACACCCGACAGCACCTTCATCAGGGTCGATTTGCCGGCGCCATTCTCGCCGACTACGGCATGGATCTCGTTATGCCGAATCGCGAGATTGACGTTGTTCAGCGCATTGACACCCGGAAAGCGCTTGGTGATGCCGCGCATTTCAAGTATTGCGTCCAACCGTGTCTCTCCGTTGCAATGGAATGCATATAGGGGAAAAAGGCTGCTGCATGCGCCGGTCGGGCGCATGGCAGCAGCAACGGTGACGCATGATTACTTGAGCTGTGCTTCCTTGTAGTAGCCGCTCGATACCAGGATGTCCTTCCAGTTCGACGCATCGACGGCGACAGGCTTCAGAAGGTAAGACGGCACAACTTTGACGCCATTGTTATAGGTCTTGGTGTCATTGATCTCAGGTTGCTTGCCGTTCAGCACGGCATCAACCAGCTTGACGGTCACGGCGGCCAAGGTGCGCGTGTCCTTGAACACGGTGGAGCTTTGCTCGCCGCGAATGATCGATTTCACCGAGGGGATCTCCGCATCCTGCCCGCTCACGATGGGGCAAGGCTGTTCGGCTGTGCAGTAGCCTACCCCCTTGAGCGAGGACAGGATGCCGATGGAGAGCCCATCATACGGCGAGAGCACGGCCTGGATTTTGTCGCGGCCATAGTAGGCCGACAGCAGGTTGTCCATGCGGGCCTGAGCCACCGCGCCGTCCCAGCGCAGCGTACCGACCTTCTGCATGCCGAGCTGCTTGCTGCGCACCACGAGCTTGCCGCTGTCGATATAGGGCTTCAGTACCGACATCGCACCGTCGTAGAAGAAGAAGGCATTGTTGTCGTCTGGCGAGCCGCCGAAGAGTTCGATATTGAAGGGGCCCTTGCCTTGCTTGAGGCCCAGCTTGTCGACGATCGAGTTGGCCTGCAGCACGCCGACCTGGAAGTTATCGAAGGTGGTGTAGTAGTCGACATTCTTCGAACCACGGATCAGCCGGTCATAGGCAATCACCTTGATGCCCTTGTCAGCCGCCTTTTGCAGCGGGCCAGAGAGCGTCGTACCGTCGATGGAAGCAATCACGAGCACCTTCACACCCTTGGTGATCATGTTCTCGATCTGGGCGAGCTGGTTGGGGATATCGTCATCGGCGTATTGAAGATCGGTCTTGTAGCCCATGGCCGTGAAATCTTTGACCATATTGGCCCCGTCGGCCAGCCAGCGGGCGGACGATTTGGTCGGCATGGCGATGCCGATGGTGCCCTTGTCCTGCGCCAATGCAGGCTGGGCTAAGAGGGCGCCGCCCAGGGTCAGCGCCGTCAGAAATGACTTGATGGTGTTCAATGTTGTCTCCTTATCGTTGTGCCCCTGCAAACTCCATGGGGTAGGCCAATACTGCGGTTGTGTTGCTCACTCACTCTCCGGCGGTGCTGCTGCCTTGTTGCTGTTATGTTTGCTGATCATTGCTGCACTGCTGTTCAGACACCGACGTAAGCTGTTTTCACCGTGGTGTAGAACTCGGCGGCATAACGCCCCTGCTCGCGCGGGCCATAGCTCGATCCCTTGCGGCCGCCAAACGGCACATGAAAATCGACCCCGGCAGTAGGTAGATTGACCATCACCATGCCCGACTGCGCATGCCGCTTGAAATGCGTGGCATGTTTGAGCGATGTGGTGCAAATGCCGGCGCACAGGCCAAATGGCGTGTCATTCGCCAGCTGGAGTGCGTGGTCGTAATCGTGGGCGCGAATCACGCAGGCCACCGGCCCGAAGATCTCTTCGCGCGCAATGCGGTGCTGGGGTTCGGCCAGAAAGAGTGCGGGGCTCAGGTAGTGGCCGCGCGTGTCGCGCGTCAGTACTTCGCCGCCCGCCAGCAAGGTGGCGCCTTCCGCCTGGCCCTGCTCGATATAGCTCAGGTCTTGGTCGAGCTGATGGCGACTCACCACCGGGCCGATGTCGGTGCCACGCTTGAGCGCATGGTCGGTGACGAGGGCTTCGGTACGGGCTTTCATCAGATCGACAAAGCGATCGAACACGCTGTCTTGCACAATGATGCGGCTCGAAGCAGTACAGCGCTGGCCGGTTGAAAAGAACGCGCCCTGGATGGCGCAATCGACCGCGCGCTCAAGCTCGGCGTCGCCGAGTACCACCAGTGGGTTCTTGCCACCCATCTCCAACTGCACCTTGGCGCGGCGCGCTGTCGCAGCTTTCAGGATGCCTTCGCCAATCGGTACCGAGCCGGTAAAGCTGATGGCGTCGACCAAGGGGCTGTCGACCAGCGTCTGCCCCACTTGGCGGCCACTGCCCATCACCAGGTTAAAGGCACCGGCCGGCAAACCTGCGCGGCTGATGATGTCGGTGAGCGCGGCTGCGCAGGCGGGGACCAGTTCGGCGGGCTTGAAGACGACGGTATTGCCGTAGGCGAGTGCCGGGGCGATCTTCCAGGCGGGGATCGCGAGCGGGAAATTCCACGGGGTGATCAAGCCCACCACGCCCACCGGCTCGCGGGTGATCTCGACATCGACCCCTACGCGGACCGACGCGAGCTTCTCGCCACCAATACGCAAGGCTTCGCCCGCGAAGAACTTGAAGATCTGCCCGGCACGGTTGGCTTCGGCGATCGCCTCCGGCAGCGTTTTACCTTCTTCACGTGCCAGCAGTTGCCCCAGCTCTTCTTTGCGGGCCAGCAGCTCACTGCCGATGACGTCGAGCACTTCGAAGCGCCGCTGTGGCGTGCTGTAAGCCCATGCATCACGCGCATCGACGGCAGCCGCAATCGCTTCTTCGGTCTGCGCGACGTCAGCCCGTGCGAATTCGGCGACGACGTCGTCTAGGTCTGACGGGTTTTCGCTGACGCCCATCGTCACGCCGGTGGTGAATCGGCCGTTGATGTAGTGCTTGAGTGCGTGTGCCATGGCTTAGAGTGCCCGTACGCCGCCGATCTGGAATGGATCGGGCGTGATATTCAGCGGGTTGATGAGGGGAGCGCCTAGCGCGGGTAGGTCGATCTCGAAACTGTCGCCCGCTTCGACGCGGATACCGTCTGCAAAACTCAGCGTGGCGGTGCCGAAAAAGTGCAGGTGCACATCGCCCGGCCGACGGTGCGCCGCGTATTTGAAATGGTGGTATTCGAGGTTGGCGATGCTGTGGCACATATTGGCCTCGCCGGTGGCAAATGGCCGTTCCCAGCGGACGTTGCCATTGCGGCGGATGCGGCTCATGCCGTGCAAGTCGGCTGGCAGCGGCCCCGTATTCAACGCTGGGCCAATGGCGCAGGCGCGTAATTTGGAATGCGCGAGGTAGAGGTAGTTCTGGCGCTCGGTGACGTGGTCAGAGAATTCGTTACCGACGGCGAAGCCCAGCCGATGTGGCGTGCCATCAGGGCCAATCAAGTAGAGACCGACGATCTCCGGCTCTTCGCCCGCATCGAGCGCAAAGCCTGGGGAGGGCAGGGCGCTGCCTGGGGCGACCACGATCTGCCCGTTGCCTTTGTAGAACCATTCCGGCTGCGCGCCGATTTCGCCTGCTGCCGGCTTACCACGCGCCACACCCCATTGAAACATGCGCATGGAGTCGGACACCGGTTTGTCGTCTGCCTCGGCTTGCTGATGCATCGCGTCGCGCGTTGCTGCGCTGCCAAGGTGGGTCAGGCCCGTGCCGGTGACGAGACAATGGGCTGGGTCCGGGTGCGTCAGCGGGGTGAGCACACGGCCCTCGGCCAACAGCTGTGCGTAGGTCAGGCGGCTGGTATCGCCGAAATGCGCGGTCGCGATATCGGCCAAGGTATGTGACGACGCAATGGCCGCCTGGGCCAGTGCGTAGATCGTGTCGAAACCTTCGATATGGCGCACCGGAGCGCCCTGCGTCCCCACCGCCGCAACGTGCGTGGGGCCTTGCCCATCCCGATACTGAATCAGCTGCATCGTGTCTCCGACCGTGCGTGCACAGGGCGCGCATCATCTGTTTTTGTATGAGGGCGATGCTACGCAAGCGACCTATAACTTTCTAATAGATTTTTAGGTGTGATCTATATACGATTTGAGATGTCGTAAATTTCGATGCCACCCATGACGACCAACTACACCCACTGGTTCATCCGCGCGCGCCTCAAGACACGCCAATTGCTCCTGCTGTTGGCGATGGAAGAGGAGGGCAATATCCATCGCGCATCGCAGGTGCTGAACATGACGCAGCCGGCCGCATCGAAGCTCCTGAAAGACATGGAAGACATGCTGGGCGTGCAGCTCTTTGAACGTCTGCCGCGTGGGGTGCGGCCTACCTGGTACGGCGAGACGATGATCCGCCATGCGCGTATGGCGCTGGCGAGCCTTAACCAGGCACATGACGAAATCGAAGCGCTCAAGGCAGGGCGGTTCGGGCAGGTGAGCATCGGGGCGATCACGGCACCGGGCATGACGTTACTGCCGCCGGCTGTTGCGCGCGTGAAACAGGAACACGCCAGCCTGCGCGTCTCGCTGCAGATCGAGACCAGCGACGTGTTGATCGAGCGGCTGTTGCAAGGCAAGCTCGATATGGTGGTGGGGCGCCTCTTTGAGCGGCACGACAAGAGCGAATTGCGTTATGAGCCGCTGGTGGAAGAGCCGGTCTCCGCCATGGCCCGCCCAGGGCATCCGCTACTCAATCACCCGAACCTAACGCTACGCGACCTCGTCAGCGCAGGTTGGATCGTGCCGCCCGCCGGCAGCGTGCTGCGGCACCGCTTCGAGCTGATGTTCCGCGAGGAGGGGTTGGACGCACCGATCAACCTGATCGAAACCACGGCGCTACTCTTCACCACCAAGATGCTGCAACAAAGCGACATGCTGGCGGTGGTAGCGACTGAGGTAGCGCGCTATTACACCGACCATGGATTGGTGGCGATGGTGCCGATCCAGCTTCCATGCAAGATGGATGCATTTGGCCTCATCACACGTGGCGACCGGCTCCTCTCGCCGGCTGCCAAGGTGATGCTGCGCGCACTGAAACTCTCTGCGTTGAATGTCTATGGCACGCAGTTAGAGCCTGCGCCGGGGGAGTAAAAATGAGCACCGCTCATAAAGCCCAGCGAAGCGGTTCTGGCTAGGCGTGCGAACGCAGACAGTATTAGGGAAGCTCCGCAAAAATATCGGAGACTGCGTTTGGGACAAAATCGGGATGATCTGGCGGCACGCCAAGCCGGGGTAAGGCTGGGCGCCTTACCCCGGCTTGGAGAGACGTCAGGCGCCCGATTCTGTCCAAACCCTCCAGGGCATGGCTTTGCGGGCGGTCTGCGGCGTCGAGCTCCTTGGAAAGGCAACCAGCCTTTCCTGCGGGAGCGGCTCCTTGCAGCCCATCCCGCAAAGCCACTGCCGCAGCTCCGATATTTTTGCGGAGCTTCCCTCCGTACGGCAAGTTCGCACAACAACGCCAGAAGGGCTTTGTGTGCGGTGCTATACCCAGCCGGCGTCGACCTTGAACTCCTGCGCTGTACACATGCGTGCGTCATCCGACGCCAGGAATAGCACCATATTGGCGATATCGCCCGGCTGCAGCCGGTCCGGCAGGCACTGGTTACGGTCGATTTCCGCTTCGGCCGCCGGGTTGATCCAGAGCTTGATCTGCCGCTCGGTCATCACCCAGCCCGGCGAGACGGTGTTGATACGGATGCGATGAGCACCCAGGCTCGCCGCCAGCCCGCGCGTGAGGCCATTGACCGATGATTTGGCAATCGCGTAGCAAGGGTATTCGCTCGCCTTGGCCTGCCAGCCAGTCGAGCCGATATTGATGATGGCCCCGCCACCCAGCCGCTTCATGCCCGGCACCGTCGTCTGGATGGCGAAAAAGGCCGGGCGCTCATTGATCGCCATGCGTTCATCCCAGTAGGCCGGGGTGACGGATTCCAGCGTGTGGCGATCGTCGCTCGCTACGTTGTTCACGAGCGCATGAAAATCCCCAATCTCGCTTGCAGCATCGTGGATCGCGCTTTGCAGTGCATCGACATCGCGCACATCACACACGCGCCACCAGGGCACGGGCAGGCCGGCCGCGCTCAGTCGCTCAACCAGGGCCAGGCTGTCATTGCGTGCAATGTCGACAAAGGCGACGCGCGCGCCTTGCGCTGCAAATGCCTCGACAATGGCGGCGCCGATGCCGGAACCGCCACCGGTAATGAATATCGATTTCCCTTCGAGGCTCGCATAGCGCGACCTTGTCTCTTCCTTCGCATTCAGCTGCATGAGGCTGTCCTTATTTGTGATATCAATTTTGATATGTCAAATGCAGTATTTATTATTTTTACGTTATAAGTGTGTGGCGATACTATCCGGCCGTCAAGACCGAGGAGTATTCATGGAGACCAAGAAGCCTTTTCGCCGCAGTCACGCCTGGTTCGGCCGGACGGATCGCGACGGCTTTGTGCATCGGAGCTGGATCAAGAACCAAGGTTACCCGCACGATCTGCTCGATGGCCGCCCGGTCATCGGCATCTGCAATACCTGGAGTGAACTCACCCCCTGCAACGGGCATTTCCGCGAGCTCGCTGAGTTTGTGAAGCGCGGTGTGTATGAGGCCGGCGGCTTCCCGCTCGAATTCCCCGTCATGTCGCTTGGCGAAACCCAGCTGCGGCCCACCGCCATGCTGTTCCGCAACCTTGCGAGCATGGATGTGGAAGAGTCGATTCGCGGCAACCCGATCGACGGCGTCGTGCTCTTGATGGGCTGCGACAAGACCACCCCCGCGCTGATGATGGGCGCTGCCAGCTGCGATCTGCCGACCATCGGCCTCTCGGGTGGCCCCATGCTCAACGGCAAGTTCCGTGGGCAGGATGTGGGCTCGGGCACTGGCGTCTGGAAAATGAGCGAAATGGTGCGCGCGGGCGAGATGACGATGGAGGAATTCACCGCCGCTGAGAGCTGCATGCACCGCTCGAAAGGCCATTGCATGACTATGGGCACCGCTTCGACGATGGCGAGCATGGTGGAAGCGCTCGGCATGTCGCTGCCTGAGAATGCGGCGATCCCCGCGGCCGATACTCGGCGCAATCGGCTTGCGCAGCTCACCGGCCGGCGTATCGTCGAGATGGTGAATGAAGACCTGCGCATGTCGAAGATTCTGACGCGGCAGGCGTTCGAAAACGCCATCCGCACCAACGCGGCCATTGGCGGTTCCACCAACGCGGTGATTCACCTCTTGGCGATTGCGGGGCGCATGGGTGTGGATTTGAAACTGCCCGATTGGGACCGCCTAGGTGCGGAGATTCCTTGCCTGCTCGATCTGCAGCCATCGGGTCGATTCCTGATGGAAGATTTCTACTATGCGGGTGGCTTGCCGGCCGTCCTGCGCGAAATCCAGCATTGGCTGCATCGCGATGCACTGACGGTGAACGGCAAGACCATCGGCGAAAATGTGGCTGAGGCACCGTGTTGGAACCGCGAGGTGATCCGCCCGCTCGATGCGCCCTTCAAGCCGCAAGCCGGTATTGCCGTGCTGCAAGGCAATCTGGCGCCCAACGGCGCGGTCATCAAGCCTTCGGCTGCGTCGCCACATCTCTTGAAGCATCGCGGTCGGGCCATCGTGTTTGAGAATGTCGAGGAATTCCATCGCCGTATCGACGATGAATCGCTCGATGTCGATGAAACCTGCATCCTGGTGCTGAAAAACTGCGGTCCGCGCGGTTACCCCGGTATGGCCGAGGTCGGCAATATGCCGCTGCCGCCCAAGGTGCTGCGTAAAGGCATCACCGACATGGTGCGGATCTCCGACGCCCGCATGAGTGGCACGGCCTATGGTACCGTCGTGCTCCACGTCTCGCCCGAAGCGGCGGCCGGTGGGCCGCTGGCGCTGGTGCGCGAGGGCGATATGATTGAGCTCGACGTAGCCGCCCGCCGCCTGCATCTCGATGTCAGCGATGCGGAGCTTGCAACCCGCAAGGAAGCCTGGCAAGCGCCCGAGGTACCCAAGCGTGGCTGGTACAAGCTCTATGTCGAACATGTGCAGCAGGCGCACCTTGGGGCCGACCTCGACTTTCTGGTGGGGGGCAGCGGCGCAGACGTACCAAGGGATTCGCACTGATGACGACGATGGCCACGGATCACGCAATACCGCAATGCATCTGGCACGCGCACGCGGAGCTGGGCGAGGGCGCCTGCTGGTCGGTGCGGCACCAGGCGCTTTTCTGGGTCGATATCCTGGGCCGTTTTCTCTACCAATACACGCCCGCGACCGGCGAGCGCCGAGAATGGGCCTTCCGCGATACGGTTTCGGCCGTCGCCGAGCGCCAGCATGGCAAAGGGTTGGTCGTGTTGCTGCGGCGTGGCCTGGCCTTCTTCGACCCAGAGACAGGCAAGTTGGACCTTCGGCATCGGCCAGAACCCGGTCGCGTGGGTAATCGATTCAACGATGGCAAATGTGATGCACGTGGAGTGTTTTGGGGGGGCTCGATGGATTTCGACGGCATCGAGCCCTCGGGCGCGCTCTACGCCTTCGATAGCCAGGGGCGCGGCCGATGTGCGGTAGACCTGCGCTGGCAGGTGACCAATGGCCCGACCTGGTCGCTTGACGGCCGTACTATGTATTTCAATAACACCGTGCAGCGCCAGGTCGTCGCGTTTGACTTCAACCCGGCGACCGGCCAACTCAGCTGTATGCGTAACTGGCTGCGCTTCAATGTGCGCGACGGCTATCCAGATGGGATGACCACCGATGCGCAAGGGTACATCTGGATTGCCCATTGGGGCGGATCATGCGTCAGCTGTCATGACCCGGTGAGTGCTGTGGAAATTGCGCGTATCCAACTCCCCGCGAGTCAAATCACCAGCGTGGCCTTCGGTGGGCCAGATCTGCGTACCCTCTACGTCACCAGTGCACGCGTTGGGCTTAGCGATGCGCAGTTGGATACCGAACCGCTGGCGGGCAGTGTGTTTGCGGTCGAAACGCAAACCACTGGGATGCCGGCCAATCTATTCATAGGTTGAGCGCATGTCGCAGCGTGATGATGGGGTACATCTCGAAGGCCACGGCCAACGTCTGACATTGATCCCGCGCATTGGGGGTGGTGTTGTCGCGTGGCAGTGGTTAGGAGGGGCTGTGCCAGTCGACCTTTGGCAGCCTTGGGGTGGCGAATCAAGCGACCCTGGAACACTTGCATCATTCCCCATGCTGCCCTGGTGCAACCGCATCACGGGTGGCGGTTTCACGCATATGGGGCAATTCCATGCCATGGCACCCAATCGGCCGGGCGAGCCTTATCCCATTCACGGTGACGGCTGGCTGCAGGCTTGGCAGGTCGTAGAAGCCTCAGCGACGCAGGCTGTGCTGGGGCTGCAATCGCGCGGTTTCATGGGTAACCCTTATGCCTATGATGCCGAGCAGCGCTTTACCCTGATGGCCGGCGGGCTAGAACAGGTTTTGAGCGTGACGCACCGTGGCAGCGAGTCGCGACCCTACGGCTTGGGGATGCATCCCTGGTTTCCTCGCACGCCCGAGACGCGGTTCCTGGCTGATGTCGACGGCATCTGGCTGTGCGGCGCGAATGCGATTCCAACCGTGCATACGACACGTATTCCACCAGACTTGGACGTTCGCGATGCGTGCCCCGCCATCGGCGCGCGCATTGACCATCTCTATACCGGCTGGTCCGGCCGTGCCGCGATACGTTGGCCGAATCACGGCTTATCGGTGCAAATCGAGTCCGCTACGATGGAAGGGCCAGACGGAACACGCGGCGCTGGGTATTGTCAGGTCTATCGGCCGGAACAGGGGGCCGCATTTTGCCTGGAGCCTGTCTCGCACCCGGTCGACGCTTTTCATCTCCCCGGTCAGCCTGGATTGATCGTTCTCGCGACTGATGAATCGCTGCGCATGACGGTGCGTTGGCGCATCCGCACCTAGACTTGACCGAAATGCGACCGTCGGTAACGAACTGATATCTATCCTGTAAATCGCGTTGCAACAGCCCGGCATGGGCACTATGACAAAGATAGCCGTCTTCGCCGTGAAGCGGCCTCGCATAGTCGCGTGCCGGGAGAGTCGAAATGAACATCGCAGTTCGATTGCTGATCTTGATCGCGTCGGCAATGGTCGGCGTGATTGGTGTGACCGTAGTGGGTGAATACCAGATCAATCAGGTTTACGAGAGCGCCAACTATTGCAACGTGAATAGCGTGCCGAGCATTTTGGTGCTGGATGATGCGTTCGAAAACTTCGCGCGACTGCAGAACCTCGTCACCCAGCACATCCTGAGCGCAGACGACAGCCAGAAGGGGGCATTCGAACAACAGATCGCGACAGTGCGCCCGGCAATCGAGGCGGCGTTCAAGAAATATGAGCCCTTGGTCAGCGACGATCACGATAAGCAGATGTTGCAAGACGATCGCGCGGCACTGGCAGCCTATGACACCGTGCGCGAGCAGATCATGACGGCGTCGAAGGGGCATCAGGATGACGATGCGCGGCGCCTGTTGTCGACCAGCGGCCCGCTGGTCGACAAACTCACCAATCTGCTGCACGCCCACCGCGATTACAACGTCAAGCTCTCGGACCAAGGCGATAAGGACGCGCAAGCCGCCCATCATGTCGCGCAACTGCTGTTCGCCGTCTGCGGCATTCTGGCGGTGACCTTGAGCATCGTGCTTGGCTACCTGATCACCCGCAGCATCGTACGCCCGATCCGCCAATCGATTGGCCTGGCCAACCGCATTGCCGAGGGGGATTTGACTGCCGAAATCAAAGGCAGCGGCCGTGATGAGACTGGGCAGATGCTGACGGCACTGGCAACGATGCAAGACTCGCTTCGCCAAGCCATTTCTTCAATACACGAATGTGCCGAGTCGCTGACCGAGGCGGCTGTGGGCATGGTCGATTCCTCGGACCAGGTCTCGGCCAGGTCGAATGTGCAAAGCGAAGCGACCGCCAATATGGCCGCTGCGATCGAGGAACTGACCGTCAGCATCGGCCATGTGAAAGACAACGCGGGTAGCGCACAGAGTGCATCGTCTGAAGCCGGTAGCCGGTCGGACGACGGTGCGGTGGAAGTGGGGCGGGCCGCGGCCGAGATCCGCAGCATCGCCGACGAGCTGCAGACGACAGCCTCGACTATTGCCGCGCTGGGCGAAGAGACGCAGAGCATCTCCAGCATCGTATCCATCATCCGCGAAGTGGCTGAGCAGACCAATCTGCTTGCGCTCAATGCGGCTATCGAAGCCGCCCGCGCGGGTGAGCAGGGGAGGGGCTTTGCGGTGGTAGCCGATGAGGTACGCAAGCTCGCAGAGCGCACACAGGGCGCCACGCGTGAGATCGTCGAGAAGATCGAGCGCGTCCAGCAAGGGGCGGCCGCCTCGATCGTTGAAATGAACAGGGCGATGAGCCGCATGAACGAAGGCGTGGAAAACACCAATCACGCGGCAGAAGCCATCGAAGGGATTGCCCAAACCGTGCGACAAGCCGCCCATTCAGTTACCAATATCGCCGCAACGCTGCAGGAACAGGCGAGCGCCAGCACGCAGATTGCCGGCAATGTAGAACGCATTGCCCAGATGACTGAGGAAAACAGCGCTGCAGCCCGGGCCAGTGCGGAGGCCGCCGCGTGTTTGAAAGGGCTGGCCGCCACCATGCGTGGCACCGTTGAGCGCTTCCGGTTGGGGGCGGGCTGATTGCCCGCCTGGCGCTGTTGGTATCCGCTCAGGGGTAGTTCGCATCACGTTTGGAAACGGTGCAGGAATAACAAGCCGCCATGCGGCATATTGAGGAGTCCTCATGACCGTCGCAAGTCGATTGGCCCTGCTGGTCTGTGTGGCCACGCTCGGGCTCGGCACCCTTGGTACATTGGCGCTCTACGAGATCAAGCAAGTCTATACCAGTGCGAATTATTGCAATATCAACAGCTTGCCGAGTGTCGTAGTGCTCGACGATGCCTTCCTGGATATCGTCGCCATTCAGGGCCTTGCCGAGAAAGCAGCGCTGGCCGATGCCGACTCGACACGCGCCGCACTGCTTGGGCAGCTAGAACATCAGCGGGTAAGGCTCAACACAGACCTCAAGCGTTATGAACCGCTGATCAGCGATGCGCACGATCAACACTTGCTGGAGACAGACCGGGCGCTGCTCGCCGATTACGACAAACTGCGCAGCGAGGGATTGGCCCTGAATGGCGCTACCGCGGAGCGCGCCTATTCGCTGTTGGAAAAAACGGCCCCCGTGATCGAAAAGTTGAATGCATCGTTTGCGGAACACCGCCTTTACAACGCTCAGTTGTCGCAGGCTGGTGACGACGCTGCGCTGCATGCGTTCCAGTCGGCAAAATGGCTCATGGCGCTTACCGGTGGGGTCGCGCTGCTTTGGGTGGGCGGCTTCGCCTTCCTGATCGCCCGTAATCTGTATCGGCAGCTCGGTGGAGAGCCGGCTTACGCCAGGGAAGTGATCGGCGGCGTCGCCAAGGGTGATCTCTCGCTGTCGGTAAGGACGCGCACCAACAACGAGTCCAGCCTGCTACACGCGTTCAAGTGGATGGTGCGTCAGTTGGGCGGCACGCTGGGCGAGGTCAATGTCATGTCGACCCGGCTGACACAGACCTCCACCCAGTTGCACGCCTCGGCCGAACAATTGGCGTCGTCTGCAGCGGAGCTGGCGTCCTCGGCGGAGGAAACAAGTTCGGTTCTCGAAGTGCTGGTGAACACCGTGGATCAGAATGCAAGAGGGGCACAGATGGTCGAGTCGATCGCCGCCATCACCGCCGCCAACGCAAACGATTGCTCGGCAGCGGTGCGCGATGCGGTGAGCGCAATGAACGCCGTGGCCACCCAGGTTGCGGTGATCGACGACATCGCCTACACCACCAACCTGCTGGCATTGAACGCAGCCATCGAGGCTGCGCGCGCCGGTGAACACGGCAGGAGCTTTGCGACGGTCGCCATCGAAGTTCGCAGGCTAGCCGAACGTGCCAGGCTGGCCGCCTTGACGATTACAGAGATCACCAATCATTCCGTTCAGGTATCGCAACGGGCGAGCACACTGCTAGACGGCATGCTGCCTGGGATTGATCAAACCTCGCTGCTGATGAAAAGCATCTCGTCCGCCTCAGCAGAACAGGCGCTCCATATCGACAATTTCAATACCGCCATGCTGCAATTCAACCAGAGTGCCCAGTTGTCGGCCGCAACGGCCGAGGAACTAAGCGCCACGGCAGAAGAACTCAATGCCTCGGCGACGCAGCTTCAGCAATTGCTAGGCGAGTTTGTGCTGCCATCCGGTACGCCTGCCGCGGTCGTCAGACCGTCATGGGTGTCGGGTTGAAACCCGGCGCTTGATCTGAGCGATTGAAGGATCAGGTCTTGCCTTGTGGCAAGCAAACATGACCGCGCTTCCGGCTGGGGGAGGGGCGATTGATCGGCCGGCGCCAGCTTTGAGGGGGCCATTGCTTGACCCCTTTGATATTGATAATGGAAAGAAATAATTCAATTTTTGCTATGCGAATCCCCTTTGATTTTGAGCCGCTTATAAATGTGCTGCTTCAATAAGAGAACGGGTATGGCAAATACGGCAATCCATAGCTTGTTCCAGGCCTTGAGGAAGTCTTGCCACGTATTGTCTTTCAGTTCGTTGATATGCTGAATGATGGCGGCGTGTTGATTGACCGCGACATTGACCTTGACGGGTTTCAACGATTTTGAAATGAAGGCGCCGCTGCAATCCTTGGAATCGAACAGATTGATGGTGGCACCGACGTCGAACGGTCCGGCCCTTGTTGGGGTCAAAGCAAATCGCATATCTGACCCATGTGGGCTGAGTCGAATGCACCCGCTGGAAGGTGGGTTGATGGCCATGTCCGGCGCGAACGGGTCGATCTTGGCGGTTTGCATGCTGTCCTCCAGTGTGTCGAGGGAGGAGTTGCCGTTCGACGGCACGACCGGTTTTTCGCTTTCCAAACCGATCCACACATGTAATATGCCGGGCGGGCCGGGCAGCAGCAATGGCGTGTTTGCGTCGATTGTGGCCACATATGCTGAGGTGGATTCTTTTACTACAGGTGCTTGCGCCGCACCCGCGTGCGTGGGAAACACCTTTCTGCTGATTGTCTCTGGCGCTTGTATTGCCGTAGGCGCCGGGAGATAAGCAGGTGGCGCTTCTACGGGGGCTGGTGTGGGTATCGGCGCCGGCATCGGAGCCGGTGGTGGTTCGAGGGTGCCCAGTGTGGCCTGCAATGGATGGTCTTGGACTTTGACCGACGTGGCGCATCCTGCCAGCAACCCGGTGAGCGACATGCAGGCCAGTACCAACCAAATGAGCTTGGGTTCGATTCTTCTGTCGGTTGCCCGAATAGCATCAATCACAATGTATTCCTCTCATTCATACCCACCGCAACGACGCTGCTGCGGGGCGCCTCCCATTGCTTTTGGGCTATCGTCTCGATGGACACGCCAACGCGCCGCCGCGACTTCCTGCCCCTAGCGCAACGTATGCGCTCAAGTCATTTGTTGTCTGGGTTGAGATACTGGGTCTAGTCCTTGTTGACCCCCTGTTGCGCATCTTCGAGCTTCCCTTGATCTCATTCAGCAGTTTTTTCTCTGCTGCCTGAGAGGGAAGCCCAACAAGGGCAATGAGTCAGAGTGCAAACGGAAGGAGCAAATGCCAACGTGGACCGGTATGCGTGGCTATGATTCCTCGCTCTCGTGCTTCGATAGTTTGCTGTGGTGTAGCAAAGGAATTGGAGTATCGCCAGTGCGTAACAGTTACGAAGATATCGCTCCGTCCCGGCAGCCGGGCCCACTGTCACAAGCTTCTCGTGACCTGCGTTTTCCGACAAATCTGATCTAGGGATATTGGCTGGGTGCGAGAAAGTCATGCGCAAGCCGAAAATCTGTCAAAATTTCTGCGACTGAAATTTGACAAGCAAACACGTCCTCGCCAAAAATTCGGCTTAGTCCCCAACAAGAATGACCCAAGCGATGACCCAAGCAGTTGCTTCCCAAACCGTGAATTTCCAGAAAAAGCTGGTGCCGCATGCCGAGGCAGCGAACTGGTCGCTGGAAGACGTCAATGCGCTGTTCGATTTGCCATTCAACGACCTGCTGTTCAAGGCGCAAACAGTGCACCGCGAGCATTTCGACCCGAATCGTGTGCAGCTCTCGACGCTGCTGTCGATCAAGACGGGCGGCTGCCCGGAAGACTGCGGTTACTGCCCGCAATCGGTGCGCTACGACACCGGCGTGACGAGCCAGGACCTGCTGCCGCTCGATACGGTGCTTGATGCGGCGCGTGCGGCCAAGGAAGCCGGCGCATCGCGCTTCTGCATGGGTGCCGCATGGCGCGGGCCGAAGCAGC
>Ga0213872_10000203_pt1 | contig 52816 bp, 40 predicted proteins | sample VelepicomBERX_R2_FD_160071 | JGI IMG/M metagenome (GOLD analysis project Ga0213872, IMG submission 160071) | Rhizosphere microbial communities from Vellozia epidendroides in rupestrian grasslands, the National Park of Serra do Cipo, Brazil - RX_R2 | ecosystem: Host-associated > Plants > Roots >... | reverse complement strand
CAAGTGTCAGCGCGAGCTGGACTACCGGCTCGTCAAGGAGCTGTGGGCATTCGCAGAAAACCGCATCGCGGTCCGCTTCGCCTACGAATGGCATGACGACAGCGGCAACTGGTTTCGCTCCTACGGGAATGAGAACTGGGAGTTCGACGAAACCGGCTTGATGCGCCGTCGTTTCGCGAGCATCAACGATCTATCGATCAGCGAAGCCGAACGCCGCTTCCGCTGGTCGCTGGGCCGCCGCCCTGACGATCATCCCGGCCTCAGCGAGCTGGGCTTCTAACGACTCAACCCTGCGCCCGCGTCAGCACCGGCGCTGACCAATCCGCCCCATGAATAGCACGACCGCCATCGCTCCTCCTGCCGCCCGGGCTGGCGAAGCCGGACCGATCCACCCGCTGTAGATGCGCATCTCGCACTGGCTCAACGCCCTGGCGGTGGTGATCCTGGTGACCAGCGGTTGGCGCGTCTATGACGCCTCGCCCTTCTTAGCTTTCCGCATCCCGACCATGGTCACGATGGGCGGTTGGCTGGGCGGCGCGCTGCAGTGGCACTTCGCAGCCATGTGGCTCCTGGTGTTCAACGGCCTGTTCTAGCTGTTGATGAGCATCGCCACCGGGCGGCTGAATCCGAGCGGCCGGCGCGAGCTTGTCGGTGGCAATTGGTTCGAGCGACGGGTTGGATATTCCGCGGTGCCACTTGAGGCAATGCGCCGGAGTTCCCGCGATGGTGAGGTGCGGGGCCTGGTTCTCGAGTCATGGACTTGTCACGGCCAACGCCAATGATCGGACGTTTTTTTGCTTGGATGGCTTTCGCGACATGAACCTCTCGTCCTCGACCCGTCTGGCCGCGCGGCCTGGCGGACATCTGGCTGCCGCGTTTGCTGACCTCCACGACGGTCGCGGCGATGCACCGCAGCTGAGCGTCGAGTTCCAGCCCATCGTCGACTTGCAGAGTGGGACCATCTTCGCGCACGAGGCCTTGCTACGCGGGCCATCGGACTCGGCCTACCGCACGCCGCGCCAAGTGTTGGACCGGGCGCAACGCGAAGGGCAGCGTGTGGACGTTGAGCTGCTCGCGGTGAGCCTGGCGCTGCAGGCCTGGAGCCGCTGTAGAGAGCCGGGGCGCCTGTTCGTCAACATCAGCGCCTTTACGCTGATGCGCTGCGGGGAGGGCGCCCAGGTCTCAGGGCTGGTGGACCAGATCCGCGCCAGCTCGGTGCTACCGCGCCAGCTGGTCCTCGAGATCACTGAGGATGAGCGCGTTGCCGACTTACAGGCCCTGCAGCGGGCCGTGGCGCCGCTGAGCGCTGCGGGCGTATCGCTGGCCCTCGACGATTTCGCCGACGGCTATTCGAGCCTGCGCCTTTGGTCAGAGCTGCGGCCCAGCTATGTCAAACTGGGCAACCACTTCACGCGTTCGCTGCGGGCCAGTGCCGACAAGACACAGATGCTGCAGGCGCTCGGCCGCATCGCCGAACTGTTCGACGCGCGGCTGATCGCCGAAGGCATCGAAGCGCCCGAGGACTTGCGTGCGATACGCGATTTGAAGGTCGCTCTGGGGCAAGGCTATCTGCTTGGCCGCCCCGGGCCCGGCGTCGCGCACGAGGTCAGCGAGGACGGGCAGCGCGTACTGAGGGATCGCCGGGTCTCCGTGCTGCCGCAGCCGCAACGCGCAGTGGGCAATCTGACGCGCCGCCGCCTGGTGGTGATCCATGCGCCGGTAGCGCGCCCCGACACGAGCAATGATGAGATCGCCGGCTGGTTCCTGCAATCGGACGGCCTGCACGCCATCGCCGTCGCCGAGGGAGATCGACCGCTAGCGCTGATCAACCGGGAGCAGTTTCTCAACCACTATGCGACTCTCTACTTCAAGGAACTGTACGGCCGCAAGCCCTGCCTGCAACTGGCCAACCGCGAGCCGAAGCTGATCGAGCTGGACTACGACATCGATGAACTGCTGAGCATCTTGACCTCGCAGGACCAGCGCTACTTGAAGGACGGCTTCATCGTGACCGAGAACGGCCGCTACGTCGGGCTCGGCACCGGCGACCAGTTGGTGCGGATCGTCACCGAGGCGCGCATCGAGGCAGCCCGGCACGCCAACCCGCTGACCTTCCTGCCCGGGAACGTGCCGTTGACCGAGCACATCGGTCGTTTGCTGGACAGGCAGGGGCAATTCGCGGCTTGTTATCTCGACCTCAACGATTTCAAACCCTTTAACGACACGTACGGCTATTTGCGCGGCGACGAGATGATCCGGCTAGTGGCGCAGCTGTGCCTTGAGCACAGCGACACTCAGCTGGATTTTGTAGGCCATGTGGGTGGCGACGATTTCGTCATACTGTTCCAGAGCAGCGACTGGCAGCGCCGCTGCGCCGAGATCCAGGCGGACTTCGCTCGCCGGGCGCCAGCCCATTACGACGAGGACTCCCGCCGCGCGGGCGGTATCCGCGCCCCTGACCGCTATGGCGTGGCGCGCTTCTTTCCCTTTACCTCGCTCGTGGTCGGCGCCGTACCGGTGCTGCCGGGTCGCTTCGCGTCGGCTGCGCAGGTGGCCAGTGCCGTGGCCGCGGCCAAGCACGAGGCCAAGATGCGGCGACGCTGAGGCTGAGATGGGCATGCGCATGAAACGTCATGAGAGTGTCACTGGGTCTTCCTAAGATGCATACCGCCTATCAAGTGATGGAAGAAGTTAGAAGTGATCGGCCGATCTGTAAGGGTCGGCCGAGCTTTTGTATGGGGTCGTTTCTCGCTTGCCCTGACGGGAAATCGCGCGGGCTCATGCTGGGCGTGAGGTCACGCGGCCATCTTTGTTCGATCTTGGCGGCGCTGATGTTTGCTCTTGTGAGCTTGGCACGAGCGCAGGACGCGGCCAAGGAGTCGAGTACGGATTCGTTCGGGATCGTCGTCAACCAGACCTTCACGCCGGGTGGCATGGAGTTCTACCGCCGCTTCACCGATTTTTGGCGAGAGAAACCCGATTTCGAAAAGTACAACCTGGTGATAGTTGAGCGCCCCTCGCGACGCTACGGCAACCTGATCTTCGTCGTCCAGGAACAGCAAGTGGTCTTCTCGGGCAACCTGCCGATCAAGGTCTCCGCGATCGGCGCACTGAGCTTGGATGCTGTCGAGAAGGTGAACGCGAACATCATCAGTCAGTCACTTCGCATGATCGGAGACGGTGGCGATCCGGACATGGCGAAGGATGGATTTTGAAAAGAAACAGCTGAGGCCTGAGCTAGTCAATGGATGAACTGAAGCGAACTCTGCGCGCGAGGCTATCGCCCTCGCTGGCGCGCTGCGGCCTGCTTTTGGCGGGACTGTCGTCGTGCCTGGCCGCCTCGGGCACGGAGCTGGTCTATGCGCCGATCAACCCTTCCTTTGTGGGTGGCAACCCGAACAACGCCTCCGCGCTGCTGTCCATTGCTGGAGCGCAGAACGGGTACAAGCCACCGACCCTGACGCCGCTGCAAAACTTCAACAACGCCCTGCAGCAGGCCATTCTCAATCGCCTGTCGAGCCAAGCGCTGACGACCATTTTCGGCAAGAACAGCACGCTGGTGCCGGGCACCTACGACACCGCCGGCTATTCGATCTCGATCACCGACACCGGCAATGGCAACCTCCAGGTCACGACGACCGACAAGACGACGGGCGCCCAGGTGTCCTTCAGCATCTCGTCGACCGATCTGAACGTCACGGGGCCCTGACGTGGGGTGGCTTGGTCAGCGGGCACGGGAGCAGGCCCGGACCCGTGCAGGGCATCTTGTTATTGTGGCCGCGCTGAGCGTGGTGGGCTGCGCATCGACGGTGCCGCCCTCGGGCGTCAAGTCCAATGCCAGGCTGACGCCGTCCACGGCCGTCACACGCGACCTGACGCAGCTGCCGCGCCCCAAGGCGCGCGTGCCGGTGGCGGTCTATGCCTTTCGGGACGAGACGGGCCAGTACAGGACTGCGCCGGACAGTGCCTACTCGACGCTGGTGACCCAGGGCGCGGCCACCATGCTGGTCAAGGCGCTGTGGGATTCCGGCTGGTACGTGCCGGTCGAGCGCGAAGGCCTGCAGAACCTGCTGACCGAGCGCCGCATCATCCGCGCCGCCGAAAGCTCGGCCGAGAAGGGCAAGCCGCTCTACAACCTGCCCAATATGATGCCGGCCAGCATGATCATCGAAGGCGGCGTGATCGCCTACGAAAGCAATGTGCGCTCGGGCGGCAAGGGGGCCAACTACCTCGGCATCGGCGCGAGCACGCAGTACCGTGTCGACCAGGTCACGGTCTCGCTGCGCAGCGTGGACGTGCGTTATGGCCAGGTCATGAATGCCGTCTCGGTCACCAAGACCATCTATTCCTACCAGCTCAATGCCAATATCTACAAATACGTGGCATATCAGAGCCTTCTGCAGGCCGAGACGGGCTTTGCCACCAACGAACCCGGCCAGTTGGCGGTGCGCGAGGCCATCGAGGCCGCCGTCATCCACCTGACCGTCGACGGCATCCGCGACCGCAACCTCGAACTGGCAGACATCAGCCAGTGGTTTTCGCCCATCGTCCAGTCCTATGTCACGGAACAGATGGCCAATGTGGACGGCAGCGTTCTCGAGGAAGGCGCGCTGGTGCCCATGCGACCTGTGATGCCCAGCCGCGAGCCCGTTGTGCCGTTGCCCTTCCTGGAAGACCCCCGCGTGCAAGTCGCCGCGGCGCGCGCCGCCCAGCCGGTCGCTTCGCCGCGGCCGACCGCCGCACCCGTGCAGGCCGCACCCGTGCAGGCCGCACCCGTGCAGGCCGTACCCGCGCCGACACAGCCTCCCGCTGCGCCCACGCCATCCACCACATCCGCGCCCGTTTCCAGCGCGCAGACCAGCGCCCCGATGCCCCTTCCCGTGGCGCGGCCCGCAGCGGTCGTGGCAGCGCCCGCTTCGGCCGCCGCACTGGCGGCGCCGATGGCCGCACCGGCCGGCAGCGCGAATCGCGCAGCCGCGGTCGCACCGGCTGTCCCGGTTGTCAGTAGCGTGTCACCCTCGCGCCCGGTGCCGCCGGCAGCAAGCCCGTCGCCGGCAGCAACCCCGTCGCCGGCAGCAAGCCCGTCGCCCGCAGCATCCGCCGCCAGCGCTGTGCGCGGCAAGCCCGAAGGCGATATCTTCGACTCGTATTGGAAGAATCGATGAAGAAGATGACGACCGGAACGAAAACTCGAAAGCCGCGGGCCGGCAACGCACGTCGCCAGGCCTTGACCCTGGCCGCGCTCGCGTCGCTGCTCGCTTGCCCGGCGATCGGCCACGCACAGACCGCGCCGGTGTCGCTCGGATCCAGCTTGCTTCGGTACACGGACATCGGCCAGGCCGACATCTTGCTCACCGCGGCCAGCATCCGCCAGAGCAATGGCAACAACCTCACCGGCACTATCGACCAGACACTGGACACCTCGTCCACTGACCGCACGGTCTACCCCATCGGCACCGGAAATATCGCCGACATCGAGCAGTCCGGCTCCTATATCCAGGCCAACCTGGTCCAGAACGGCAACCTCAATCGCCTGCGCGTGGTGCAGTCGGGTTCGAACAACAGCGTCAGCGCGACCCAGCTGGGCACGGGCAATGTGGCAGACCTGTCCCAGTCGGGCATGGAGAACTCACTCACCATCTATCAGAACGGCAACGGCAACCTCATCACGGCCACGCAGGTGGGCAACGGCACCGCCACGCTGCAGGAAATCGGCAACAACAACGTGATCACGATGAACCAGCCGCTCAACGGCAAGATAGTCAGCCTGACCATCATCGGCAACGGCCAGCGGATCACGGTGCCGACTCAATGAGCGACTCACTCCCCCACCGTTTCCAATAGCCAAGGCCCGTTCAATTGCTGGGCCTTGTGCTTGGTGCCTGCGGCGCACGGGCTGGACCGGGCCGCTGCCTTAGCGTAAGCAGACGGTGAACCCGTCTTGACGGCAGCTACGCAGATCAGCCCGGATCCGGCGATGCGACCCAGCGATGAGGCAACAGCTCGTCGATCCGGCTGGCAGGCTGCGCTGCTCTGGGCCGTAGGCCTCGCTCTGCGCCGCGAACTTCAAGCGCTTGAGCACGGCGTTCTCGTGCGAGAGCTTGTCGATGAAGGCCTGCTTGAAGGCCAGTTCGGCACGTGCTGCGCGCAGTGCTGAGCGCAGTTGTTCGATGTCTAGCGTGTCGAGGGCGTCGTCGGCGATCACGGGTGCTGACCGTGCCGACGATCGGGTCATATAGCCATCGGTAGACGCAGCAATTGCTAGAGCATCGTGATGACACCGGCCTCGCCGAGGCGCTGCCACGGCAAGCCCAGAACCAGTGCGTTGAGCTGCTCTGTCGTGAGCGCCAGCCTGCCGCCGACGCCGCGAGGCCAGATGAACTTGCCGAGGTTCAGGCGCCGCAGCCAGCCATACGCCGATGCCGTCATGCACCAGCACCTTCATGCGGTTGGCTCGGCGGTTCGCGAAGAGATACGCGTGGTAAGGGCGAGCGGCACCGAAGACGTTGACCACGCGTGTGAGCGCTGTGTCCGTTCCGGCACGCATGTCCAGCGGCTCGACCGCGAGCCACACCGCGTCGATGCGGATCACCGCAGCAGCTCACGGGTCCAAGCGGCAAGCTCCGCTGCAGCGCTCACCGGCCAAGTGAGCGCAATCGAGACGGCGCCTCGCTTGAGTTCGACCTGGATGTCAGCAGGGGCTGCAGTAGTCGCTGCTGGACTGGGAAGCGACAGAGCGAGGAACTCGCTTGTCTTGGCGACTGCGCGGCCAGAGCCTTCGCATGCGAGTTGTCGCCAGCGGTGCACGACGGTGGCATTGATGCAGTGGGCCATGGCCACCTGAGCCACCGACATGCCTGGCTCACAGCACTGCGCCAGCACCCGCGCCTTCATGGTCGCGCTGTGTCTGCGCCGGGTCTTCTTCTCGCTTGTCATCGCGTCCACCTGAGTTACGTGGACAGCATCCTTATCGCTCGCGAGCCGGGCTTCAAGACCACATTGCCGTACGAATACGCCTCAGCGTTGCAGGATCACCGCGCGGTTGCCGTTGCCGCTCTGGCTCACATAGGCCACGTTCTGGCCGGCCGCTTGGTAGAGCTGGATGCTGTTGTTAGATCCGTTCTGGAGCAGCGTGGCGCTGGCGCCGCCGAACTGTTGGGCCAGGATGGCGTTCTCCGAGCCGGACTGCTGCGCGCTGAACCGGTTGTCGTTGCCGCTCTGTGCCAGTTCCAGGTCGTTGCCGCTGCCATTCTGCGTGACCTCGGCCACGTTGCCGTTGCCGGTCTGCGCAATCACGGCACGGTTGCGCTGGCCGCTTTGCGTGATGTCGGCCACATCGTCGTTGCCTGATTGCGTGATCGAGCCGAAGTTGCTGTTGCCGGCGCCGTCTCCGGCATTGCCCGCCACTTGCTCGATGTTTGACAGATTGCCCAGGCCGGTCTGCGTGGACCAGGCGCCGCCCAGGTTGATGTCGGCGGCCAGCACTGGGGAGGCCATCAGGGCTGCGGCCAAGGCGATGGTGGCGCGCAGGACGGTGGTGTTGAGCTTGGTGTTCATGATCGGGCCTGTGAGCTGGTGTGCGTTGAACGCTTCAACACCAACTACGGCGCCGCTCAGGAGCGCGTAAGGACCGATTCGTGAACTTGTGGGCGGCCTGCCTCGCTTTGTTTTATCGAGCTCCGAGCGGGTAATCCCGCATCACTTTGAAAAGCGTGAATAGTCCACGGTTCATGGGACAGTCACAGTGCATTTCTATATTGCAAAGCACTGCAAGGGGCCTTGCGCAGCGTGGTGGGCGGGGCTCGAAAGAGGCGTGCCGGCCAAGATGCCGAGGAGCCCCCGCAGTACCCGATGGAAGCTGGCCCAAGTGTTTCGCGCGAAGCGCTCTGGGTGCATCAAACCAAAGTGCCTTTCAGTATTTTTCTTTCACCCTTTTTGAGAAAGTGCTCATCATGAAGATCAAGTCCCTCGTCGCCGCCGCTCTGGCTGTTGCCTCCCTGTCGGCTTTCGCTGACGACATCAGCCTGACGACGCTGACGGTCATCTCCGCTCCGCCCGCTGACGCCACCGTGATCGGCGGCGCCGTTGAGCCCCTGCTGGATACCAGCAACACGCTGAACAACAACAGCGCCGTCATCCAGCAGCTCGGTACTTCGACCAACGTGACCGCCGTGATCGACCAGAATGGCGCCACCACGTCGCTGGCCTGGATCTATCAGGACAACACTGCCGGCACCAACTCCGGCTCCGTGGCCTATATCCAGCAAGCTGCTACCACCAACGCCAAGGCCGTCATCCTCCAGCGCTGATCGCGGACCGGCTTTGTCCGGGACCACGATTTGAAGAACAAGAAAGCACGGTGCGGTCCCTGCCCGGATTGCCCGATCGTTTTCTCCCTGCACCGATTGCATGCCCCGCGATCGGTATTCGTCACCGAGTCAATGCTTCGATCGAGCCGCCACGCCTCATCAGGCCAGTGGTACGAAGCTCCGCATGTACGGACTGCGCTCGCAACAAGAACTCCCGCCATTGCATGCAAGAACTGATCATCCTCAGTCGCGAAGAGGGGGAGAGCCTGGTGCGCGCCATAGAGAACGGCCTGTACGTTCGTCTGCTGCGCCAGCTTTTCACCTGGAGCCAAGGGGCCTTCGGCGCCTTGCTGCCGCATGGCCTCATGGTCTGTGCGCACCTGGACGAAGATGATCGCGTGCTGCGCATGGAATGCCTCAACGCCGTGCCGCGTGATGCCGAATCGTTGCGCCGACTGTGCGATGCCGAGCAGGGTCTGGTTGTGCGCATCGTGCGTCATTGCCGTCAATTCGGACTGCTGGGCTATCGCGCCCATGTCGAACCCATAGACGGCCAGTCGCATCCGGCCGAAACCGGAGTCGCTTGCGATTACGAGGCCGACCCGACGCCCCAGAGTTACGCGGCCTCCCTGGCCGACCTGCAACACTCGCTCGGACGTGAGCGATTGCGCAATGCCCTGGTCGGCGGCACTGAGCGCCTTTACGGTGGTGCCACCTTTTTTGCCTTCTTCGAAATGCCGAGCGCGCCAACGGAGCGGCATGAATTCTTTCTCCATCTGCTCGTGCCCCATCTGCACCAGGCCTTCCTGCGCATCATTGCCAATAGCGAGATGCTGGGCCAAGGCACTGGCGTCGTGCATCGTCCGATTTCGCCCCAGTCACCCCTGACGGCGCGAGAGCTCGAGGTGATGAGCTACCTGTTGGTTGGCAAGACCAATGTCGAGATTGGCATGATCCTGGGCCTCAGCTCGCTCACGATCAAAAACCACCTGCAGAAGATCTACCGCAAACTCAGCGTGAGCAACCGCGTCCAAGCCATGGCGCGGGCCCATGAGCTCAAGATCCTGCCGCAGGGTTCGCAGATGCGATCGTCCAGAGTCGGCGCAACCGCACGCCGCGGCGCGTGATCCGAACGGACTAGTTGTCCTGGTCCGAATCTCCTGTTTTCAGTCCCCTCGCCAGCGTCGGCCTGTCGCATTGCGTGAATAAAGTCACGTTCACTGCGGGGCTGGTGCAAATGACATCGACCGCACGTGACAGGTGATGCTCTGGGCAGAGGGGATCGTCTGAGTGTTGGGGTCCGGGGGCATCCGGACGCCTTCACGATCAGGTTCTCAGCAAATTTCATCCAAATCAATCAACCTCCAATTGGGACTCCCCGTCATGAAACTCAAGACCTCCCTGATCGCCGGCGCCGCCCTGGCCGTCTGCTCGATCTCTTCCTACGCCGCTGGCGGCCTGAACACCGCAGCCTGCACGGCCGCCATCGTCGACGGCACCACCGCTGCGGCACTCGTCAACAACTGCGAACCGGCGGCCACGCTGTTCGTCGGCGGCGCTTCGACGATGTCGGGCAGCATCGCCACGATCTTGAACACCGCCATCTTCGACACCACGAAGATGACCCCGATCGTCGTGTCCGAGCCTTCGCCTGCCGTGACCCCGGCCGGCCTGAACGGCAACGTGAAGTACTACGTGGGTATCGCCCAAGCTGGCCTGCCCACGGTGGGCGGCAAGCTGGTTTTTGCGATCTACAACTACAACAATGGTTCGGCACAGGGCGCCTCGCAGCTGCTGAGCGCAGTGCCGAAGCTGTCTGCCAATACCGGCCCGATGGCCATCCCGGAGGCTGATGTGCTGTTCGTCGGTCCCGCGAAGGACGCCAACACGCCCGGCGGCACCACCCCGAACACCTGCACCGGCACGTCTGCGACCGCTGTGACTTGCAGCTCGCATACCACGCAGCAACTCGCCCTGGCGCTGATGGATGTCCGTGCTGAGGAACTCTATGCGATCTACCCGGCTGCGGCCAAGGGCAAGCTGTCGTCGCTGACCGAAGTTCCCCTGTTCCTCGAATCCTTCGCCGTGGGCGTGAGCGATCCGCTGTACAAGGCCCTGCAGGAGAAGAACTTCGGTGCTGGCTCGGCCTGTATCGGTGACTTCGCGACCCCGGCTTGCCAGCCCTCGATTTCGCGCACCGACTACAGCAGCCTGGTGATGAGCGGCGGCTCGATCAAGCAACTGGGTGACCTGGTCGGCGCCAGCAACCAGACCGTCGCCAGCGACGGCCTGAGCGACCACGTTCTGCACGTGGCCCGCCGCGACGACCTGTCGGGCACGCAAGCTGCTTCGAACATCTACTTCGTCGGCGGCCAGTGCGAAGGCAATGACCGCAACTCGGCCACCCTGCTCGGCCAGCCCAACGCCTACTTCAATGCCAAGAGCATCGACGCGGCTGTCATGAAGGCCGGCGGCCTGCTCGGTGGCCTGGCCATCCGCACTCACGGCGACGCCGAGAGCGCCAGCCTGATGGGCCTGGACATCCAGGCCAACCCGGCCGGCGGCCAGGTCAAGACGGCCCTGTCCTCGACGACGAGCTACGCGATCGGCGTGCTTGGCACCGGCGGCGGCGGTGCGATCGCCAGCGGCCATGGCCGCCTGATCAAGGTGGACGGCATGAGCCCGAACTTTGACGGCACGAACTTCGCCAACGCTGCTGCCACTCGCAACCAACTGGCTTCGGGTGCCTACAACTTCGGCACGGTCATGCACGCTGCCTACGTTCCTGCCAATCTGGCCAAGGACAAGACGGGCCAATCCGGCATGGTTCAGGCCATCATCTCGGCCTTCCAGAACTCCAACAACTCGAACGTGTCCGGCGTCGCTTACCTTGACGGCACGACCACCGGCGTTGTGGCCCAGCAGTCGAAGGTGACGCGCACGGATTCGAACGGCAAGGCCAACAACTGCTCGCCGATGCACCGCCTGTAAGCAGCGCATCGGGCTCGGGGCACGGCGCTGCCGTCGGTGCCCCGTGCCAGGAGTTTTTTCAACGGCCGTCGGCCTCAAAAGTCGGTGGCCGTTTCCATTGCTTCGGCCGGTGACGTCATGCGCATGTCACGGCGTCTGGGCACAGTCCTCAATCATGAAATATTCACGCCCGCAGACCTTGCGGACAGCCAGTTTTTTGCCCTCGCAGGCGGACCTTGTGTCCGCTTGCTTCGTCTTGTCGTGGGCACTGCTCGAGGCGGGCGGGGCGCAGGCACAGACGCAAGCGCAAACGCAAACGCAAACGCAGACCGCGCCCACGCCGGCTGCCAGTGCCGCAGCGAACCGCGCCGTGCCGCATTTCGATGTCTATCAATACGTGGTCGAAGGCAATAGCGTGCTGGCCACGACCGACATCGAGGCTGCAGTGTCCGACTACCTCGGACCGACGCGCACACTGGCCGATGTCGAGGCTGCGCGCACTGCGCTGGAGAAGCGCTATCACGATGCCGGCTACCTCACGGTGCTGGTGTCGATCCCGCCACAAAAGGTCGACGAGGGCGAGGTGCGCCTGAAGGTCACCGAGGGCGTGGTCGAGCATGTCAAGGTGGCCGGTGCGCAATACAACCTGCCGAGCGGGATCAAGTCGCAAGTCAGTGAACTGGCCGAGGGCAATGTGCCCAATTTCAACAAGGTGCAGGAGCAACTGGCCGAGGTGAACCGGCGTGCCGACGCACGCGTCACACCCGTGCTTCGCGCGGGCCCGCTGCCCGGCGCTGTTGACGTGCAGCTCGATGTCGACGACCAACTGCCGCTGCATGGCTCGGTCGAGGTCAACAACCGCCAGACCCCCAACACCACGGCCGAGCGCGTGGCGGCTTCGCTGCGTTACGACAATCTGTGGCAACTCGGGCACAGCGTGGCGCTGAACCTGCAGGTAGCGCCGGAGCGCGTCAAGGATGCGCGCGTCGCCTCGCTGACCTATGTGTTGCCCACCGGCGTGGGCGGCGATGCGCTGACCCTCTACTCCGTGCACTCTCGCAGCGCATTCGCCAGCCTGGAGAACGCGCCGGGCCTGGGGCTGCTCGGCAACTCGGACACCTTCGGCATCCGCTACACGCGGCCGCTCAGCGCTGACCGCGATCTCCAGCAGACCCTGGCCGCGGGCCTCGACTTCAAGAACATCCGCCAGACCCTGGTGCTGCAAAGCGGCGAGGGTACGGGTGCGCCCATCGACTACGCGCCGCTGGCCTTCAGCTACAACCTCAACCTGCCGGGCGACGAGCGAAGCACGGCGCTTGACCTCATCAGTGCCCTGGGCCTGCGCGGCCTGTTCGGCAACAGTGAGGAAAGTTTCCAGGCCAAACGCGCGGGCGCCTCTGCCAGCTACCTGACGCTGCGCATGGGCCTGCAGCACAGCGAGCCCGTGATGAACCAGTGGTCGCTGTTCGGCCGCGTCGAGATGCAACTGGCCACAGGCCCGCTGGTACCCACCGAGCAGATGGTGATCGGCGGCGCCGACAGCGTGCGAGGCTATCTCGAAGGCGAGCGGGCCGGTGACTACGGTCTGCGCATGTCCATCGAGCTGCGCACGCGCTACTACCAGCCGGGTGGTCCGGCCTCGGGCTGGCGCCTCAACGGCCTGGCCTTCTTCGACGCGGCGCGCGCCAGCATCCTGCGCCACATCGAGCCGCAGCCGGCTTCCTACACGCTGGAGGGCAGCGGCGTGGGTCTGCGCCTGAGCGCGCCACACGGGATGAGCCTGGACATGGATGCCGCCGTGGCACTGCGCGACGGTGACACGACCAAGGCCCACTCGACGCGTCTGCATGCACGCGCCGTCTGGGGCTTCTGAGCTGACGCACATCATGGACCGCAGACCCCAGCGCTCATCCCCTCAACGCCATGTACGGCGTGACGTGGCACCGTCTTGGTCGCCGGCCCTTCAGGCGGCGGTGTTGCAGCTGTGCGGGCGCGTGCGCAGCGCCAGCCTGGCCAGCGTGTCGACCCTGCTGGCGTTGCAGGTCCTGGGTCTGGCTCAGGCCTGGGCGCAGACCACGCCGCTGCGCATTCCTACCACCGCGCTGCCCAGCGGCAACACGCAGCGCAGCGGCACGGCCATTCAGTACAGCACGGGCGTCAACACGGCCAATGGACAAGCCACCGGCACCATCCGGCAGACCGACGCCACCAACATCGTCAACTGGCAGACCTTTGACGTCGGCTCGGCGGCCACGCTGAACATCGTCCAGCCCTCGAGCAGCGCGGTACTGCTCAACGTGGTGGCGGGCGGTGCCTTCCAGAACAAAACGCTGATCGAGGGCGTGCTCAACGCCAACGGACACGTCTACCTCTACAACCCCAACGGCATCATCTTCGGCAAGACCGCCACGGTCGATGTCAACAGCCTGATCGCGAGCACGCTCAAGTTCGACGAGTCGCGCGTCACCGGCGGCCTGCTCAAGCAGAGCGGCACGCCGGTGCTCGGCACCGACCCCACGCTCACGCAACGCGCCGGTGCCATCACCATCGAGGGCGACGGGACGCAGCAGGCCAGGATCAGCGCGCAGAACGGTGGCCTGCTGATGTTCGCGGCGCCGCAAGTCAGCAATTCAGGCAGGGTCAGCGCGCCGGACGGCCAGGTCATCCTGGCGGCCGGCGACAGCGTCTACCTGGCGGCGCCCAACACGGCGCAGACCGGCAGCACGCTGCGCGGCCTGGTGGTGGAGGTGGCCAATGCCACGAGCAACGGCAGCGCCAACACGAGCACGGCCGAGAACGCACCCACCGGCTCTATTGACGTCGGGCACGGCAACGCCACGATGATCGGTTACGCGGTCAATCAGAACGGCCGCGTGAGCGCCGAGACCTCGATCAACCTGAACGGCTCGGTCTACCTGTTTGCACGCGACCAGGCGCAGGTTAGCGCCGGCCAGCTCAGTGCCACCCGCACCGGCGTGCTGACGCTCGGCACGGGCAGCGTCACCGAGGTGATCGCTGACACGATCAGCACGGACACCATCCCGACCGGCAGCGCCTTTGCGCGCTCGGACGTGCGTCTGCATGGCCAGACCATCACCCTGCAGCCGGGCGCCGCCATCGTTGCCCCAGGCGGCAACGTGTCGGTGCTGGCCGAGACCCTGTATGCGCAGGACCCCGGCGTTTACGCTGACCCGCGCAGCGACAACACGCGCATCGACATCGGGGCCGGCAGCGTCATCGATGTCTCGGGCAGCACGGGCGCCGTCGTGCCCATGGAGAACAATGTCGTTTCGGTCAATCTGCGCGGCACCGAACTGGCCGACAACCCCGTGCTGCGGGCCTCGCCGCTCTATGGCCAGACCGTCCAGGTCGACATCCGCAAGGGCACACCGATCGCCAATGTGCAGGGCTGGCTCAGCCAGGTGCCGACCACCTTGGGACAGCGCAATATCTCGGGCGGCACGGTCAGCCTGCTGTCCAACTCGTCCATCATCCTGCGCCAGGGCAGCCAGATCGATGTGAACGGTGGCTGGTACGACTACGCCGGCGGTTACGTCAACACCTCCAAGCTCCAGCTCGGCAGCGGCCTGGTCGACGTGGGAGCCGCGCAGGCCGGCGTGGCCTACACGGGCGTGGTCAATGTGCCCAATAGCGCGGCCAATTACGAGGCTGGCTACACCCAGGGCGGCAGCGCGGGCTCGGTGATCCTGTCGGCGCCACTGCTGGTCATGCAGGGCAGCCTGAGCGGACAGGTGACGCGCGGCATCCACCAGCGCGACCCCGGCAGTTCCGGCTATCCGCTGGGTGGTCAATTGCAGGTTGGCACGCTGAGCGACAACCTGCTGAGCAATGTGCTGGGCTGGTACGGCCAGGCGCCTGGCACGTCCGCGCGCTTCGAGCAGGACGGCCTGGTGCAGCTGACCAGCCTCTCGGGCACGCTGCCCGACGCGCCGGCGGTGGGGGCCGCCTTCGACCCGAGCGACCGCGGGCAGGCACAACTCGCCGCGGCGCTGCAGATCGACCCGACGGCACTCGGCCGCGCCGGCTTCAGCCGCCTGGCCGTGACGACGACCGGCAATATCGAGGTCGACCAGGCCATCGCTCTGCAGCCCGGCGGCAGCCTCGCCCTGACGGCGCAGACGCGCCAGCAGCGCTACAGCGATGAGATCCGGGTGCCTCTGGGCGGTCACGTGGAGGTGGCCCAGTCCATCACTGCGCCTTCGGGCAGCGTGTCGATCAACGGTGCGGCCGTGGACGTGGCCGACGGCGTCAAGCTCAGTACGGCCGGCCTGTGGACCAACGACACTGTGCCGGCGCCAGGCAGCGTGGATGCTGCGGGCAATGCCATCGGACCGGTGGCTGTTGGCGGTGGTTCGGTTTCGATCGCGGGCCAGTTGCTGCAGATCGGCAAGGAGGTCACGATCGATGTCTCCTCCGGCGCCTGGGCCAAGGCCAGCGGCAGTTTGCAGGTGGGCCCGGGTGGCACGATCAGCCTGCAGGCCATGCCGCTGGATGGCTCGCTGGCCAGTGTGCAGGCCTCCGGCCTGACCCTTGGCACGGGCCTGCAGCTGCGCGGCTATGGCTTCGGCAACGGCGGGCAGCTCAAGCTGGCCACGCGTTCGCTCATGCTGGGCGACGTGGGATTGGCCGGCCTGAGCGCCGGCACGCTGGAGCTGGGCTCGGCCTTCTTCCAGCAGGGCGGGTTCGGCAGCTACAGTCTCAGCGCCGTGCAAGACCTGACGGTGGGCGCGGGCCAGACCCTGGCGCCACAGCAGAGCAATTACGCCTTGCTGCCTTCGGCGTGGTCCCAGGCCGGCGGCACGATGTCCGGCGTGGCCACCATCGCGAGCTACGGCCTCGCCGGCTCGAGCACTACGCGCTCGGCCACCAACCTGACGCTCAACGCGGGCACCGCAGCGGCCCTGCTCGGCCAGCCGCAGGGGCGACTGATCCTGCAGGCGGGTTCGGCCATCGACCTGGATCCGGGCGCTCGCCTCAATCTCTATGCCGGCGGCAACATGGACTTCGAGGGCGCGATCAGTGCGCCGGCCGGCAACGTGCTGATCAGCTCGCAGCCCTTCGTGGCGGGCACGAACCCCACGCCGACCCTGTGGTTCGGCAAGACTGCGTCCATTGCCGTCGACGGCAGCACGGCGCGCATCTACACGGGGGCCAACGGCCTCAGCACGGGCGATGTGCTGGATGCAGGCAGCCTGCGCATCGGCGGCCAAGTGCAGGTCGACGGCTCTGGCAACCAGACTCTGGAGCCGGCCCCCGGCGCCATCGTGATGAACCAGGGCGCGGTGTTCAGCGCAGCGGGCGTTGGCGTGGGCGGCAACGTGACACTGCTCAATGGCCAGGGTCAGCTGGTGTCGGTGAACAACCTGGCCTCCAACGGCGGCAGCATCGAGGTTCGCTCGGGCCTGGCGCTGGAACTGCTCGGCAGCTTCAAGGGTGGCGCCGGCGCCGGCGCCCTGGGTGGCAGCCTGACCCTGGACCTTGAGAACAGCACCGGGCCTTTCGACATTCGCCAGAAGAGTGCTATCGCTGACGTGCTGAGTCAGTTCGGCAAGCAGACGCTCGCCAGCTACTCGCCGGGCAGCGGGAGTGGCCTCGTGATGGCCGACAGCCTCAACGCCGGCAACTTCGCGCAACTGGACTTGCGCAGCCAAAGCAGCCTGGCCTTCGGCCTGGGCAATGGCAACCTGAGCCTGAGCGCGACCAAGGCCGTGATCCTGGACGCGCCGACCCTACTGTCCGACAGCGCGGCACTGACCGCCGACCAGGCGCAGCTGCAGGCGAACGCCCTCGCCACCATCGAGGCGCAGAACCGTGCCAGCGGCACCTCGCAGACCCAGGCGCAGCTCACCGCCGCTGCCAGCGCCCTAGCGGCCCAGCAGTTCCTGACGTCGAGCGTGACGCTCGACAACACGGCCAAGATCAGCATCAGCGCGCCCTATGTGCGCCTGGGCGACAGCTCGGCCACGCAGACCTATTACCCCGCCGGCGGCGTGGCCGTGGTCGGCGGCAGCCGGCCAGCTCTCGCCGGCAATGCCGCGCTTTCGGTGTCGGCCGACACCATCGACCTGCTGGGCAATGTGGCCACACAGGGCTTCGCCACCACCGCGCTGTCGGCCACGCACGACCTTCGCTTCGTGGGCGTGCCCTATGCCGATCCCAACACTGGCGCGGGCAATGGCACGCAGAACGGTTCGCTGTGGACCCGCGGCAGCCTGCAGCTCAGCAGTGCGCAGGCCTACCCGACCACGCTGAGCGACTACCTGCTCGTCGCGGGTACCAGCACCAATCCCAACTCCGGCGGCATCACCGAGGGCTCGGGCACGGTGTCCTTCGCGTCGAGCGGCGCCAACCCCGGCCCCGTGTTCTCGGCCGGTGGCTCGGTCACCGTCTATGCCACTCACATCGTGCAGGCCGGCCAGTTGCTGGCGCCCTTCGGACAGATCACGCTGGGCAATATCAGCAGCTCGGTCGACGCCAATCTCACTGCCGACCTCAGCTATGCCGCGGGCAGCGTGACCTCGGTGGCCGGGCAGGGGGCTGTGCCCTTCGGCAGCGTGGCCAATGGCAGCGTGCCCACCGCCAGCACCTGGAGCGCGCAGCTGCAGGACGGCTCGAATGTGGGCATCACCCAGAACCCGGTGGCCGGCGCGGCAACGCCCGAGCGTTATCTGCCCACCAAATCCATCGTGTCGCGCGCCGCCCAGATCAATGTCGCGGCCGGTGCCCAGCTCGACATGGCCGGGGGCGGCTCGATGTTCGCCTACGAGTTCACGCCGGGCAGCGGCGGCTCCTCCGATGTGCTGAACAACGCCAACACCTTCGCCATCCTGCCGGGCTATGCGAGCAAGGCGGCGCCGGTGGACGGCGGCTATGGCAGCGCAGGCCTGCAGGTCGGCGATGCCGTCTGGCTGTCTGGCATGGGCAGTCTGCCTGCCGGCTACTACACCTTGCTGCCGGCTCACTACGCGCTGCTCCCGGGCGCCTACGCCATCACCGCCGTGGCCGGCACGCGCAATATGGCCGCGAGCTCCAACGTCGTCGAGGCCGACGGCTCCATGCTGATTGCCGGCACGCAGGCTGACCTCGGCTCGGGCATCAGGCGGACGCAGACGCAGGGCTTCCTGCTGTCCTCCAATGCGGTGGTCAACACCAAGTCGCAATTCTCGATCTACGACTTTGGCAGCTACTTCAGTGCCAAGGCCAAGGCGGCCTCGCAGGCCATGCCCGAGTTGCCGGTCGACGGGGGCCACGTGGTGTTCGACGCCACCGGCGGCAACGCCAACGCGCTGCAGTTGAGCGGCAGCGTGAACCTGGCCGCGGCACAGGGCGGGCAGGCCGGCATCGCCGACCTGGTGGTTCCCAATCTCGAGATCACCTCCGTGGGGGGACCAGGCACCAGCAACACCGTCGATCTGTCGGTCGACCAGCTCAATCAATTGCAAGCGCGCAGCTTGTTCATCGGGGCGATCCGCAGCTTCGCCAAGGATGGCAGCGGTGTGGTCAACCTCACGGTGGGCAGCGGCCAGCTCATCCTGGCCAATGACTCGGCCCACGCCCTGACAGCCCCCGACCTGCTGCTGGCGGCCGCCGGCACGCTGACTCTGCAACCCGGGGCCGCGCTGCGCGCCACCGGCAGCATGGGCAGCGGGCTGGGTACGCTCGAGGTTGGTACGGCGGGCGCGCTGCTGCGCGCCTCGAGCCAGATCCAGGACGACCCACTGCGCACCGGTGGCAGCAACACCGGCGGCACTCTGCTGATCGGCAGCGGCGCCACTGTGAGCACCACAGGCTCGCTCTCGCTCGACGCGGGCACTCGCATGAGCCTGGACGGCACACTGAGCTTGCCCAACGGCGGCGCGCTGAGCCTGGCCGCGCCGAGCATCAATGTGGGCGACCTGACGCAGCTGGCGTCCGGCAGCGCCGGCCTGGGTCTGGCCAACGACTTGTTGCCGCACTTCGACAACCTGTCGCGCCTGAGCCTGAACAGCTACGGCCGTCCCATCTTCTTCTGGGGCGACGTGCAGCTCGGCAGTGCGAGGCTCGAGCAGCTCAACCTGATTGGCGCCGGTCTGGTCAGCGATGGCGGCAATGTCAACATTCAAGCGCGCAATCTGCGCATGGAAGGCAGCTCGGCTACGGCGCCCGACCCCATCCCGGGCGGCTATGGCACGCTCACCGTGCAGGCCGACACTATCGCGTTGGGCAGCCAGACCTTTGCTTTGCGCGGCTTCTCCGATGCCTCCTTCACTGCCAACGTTCAGCTGCTGGCTGACGGCCGCGCTGGCGTACTCGATGCCGACCAGCAGCTCGACCTATCGGCCTCGCTGATCACGGGCAGCAAGGGCAGCAGCGCCACATTCTCGGCTGGCAGCAGTCTGATCTTGACGCAAACGGGATCGGCGCCGGCCACCGCCGCGCCCGGCCTCGGAGCTAGCCTGAGCTTCCAGGCCCAGGACCTCTACAGCAACGCCTACGTGGCGGCGCCTTCGGGCCAGGTGGGCATGAGCGCCAGCGAGCTGCTGTGGCTGGCCGGCGGCCAGGTCTCGGTAGCGGGCCGGTCAACCGCCTTCGGCTCGACCACGGCGGCGTCGCCGGGCGGCACCCTGGCGCTGAGCGCGCCGACGCTTCAGGTCGACCCGGGCACCACACTCGACGTTTCGGCCCAGGGCGCGGCCGCGGGCCTCCTACAAGTAGCTGCGCAGACGGGCCTGAAACTGCAAGGCAGTCTGCTCGGTAGCGCCACGGCAGCCGCCGACGGCAGCCTGCCCGCCCAGGGCCAGTTCCAACTGAGCTTCGCCGGCGCGGCGGCGCAGGATTTCGGTGCCTTCAACGCCATGCTCAACCGTGCCGGCTTCACGCAGTCGCGCCAGTTCCGCTATGGCAGCGGCACGGTCAGCCTGGGCGGCAGTGACCTGATCACGGCACGGCAGGTGTCGATCGCGGTCGACAACGGCGATATCCAGATCGACGGCCAAGCGGTGATCGATGCCTCGGGCCCGGCCGGCGGCAGTATTGCGCTCTACGCGGCCCAGACCCAGGCCGGCGGCAGCGATGGCCGCATCAGCCTCGGCGGTCAGGCCCGCTTGCTGGCGCGCGGTACCGGCAGCCCCACCGACACGGCGGGCTCGCTCGGCAACGGTGGCACGGTGCTGCTGTCCTCGGCCAATGCCGACGGCGGCGCGGCGAGCAGCGTCAACGGCGGCGCGAGCCTCAGCCTCAGCGGTGGCAGCATCGATGTGTCGGGCGCCACACCCGACCGCAACGGCAGCGTGACCTTGCGTGCACCGCGCACGGCCAGCGGCACCGATCTGGCGGTGGCCAGCCTGACCACGCAAGTGCTCGGCAGCGCGCAGACGGTGCTCGAAGGCGTCAAGGTCTACCAGGCCGGCACGATCTCCGAGCAGGCTGACTCGGCCACCAATCTGGACGCCACCCCCAACGGCCGGATGTACCAGGACGCCGCGCTGCTGGGTGCCAACCAGGCCGCCGTGCTGGCGCGCCTGCAGGCGCCCACGGCGCAGCTGCGTCCGGGTATCGAGGTGCAGTCCGCAGGCAGCCTCAACGTTTCGGTCAACGAATTCGCCGCCAATGCGGCCGACCGCGGCTGGAACCTTGACGCCTGGCGCTTCGGCGGTCAGCCCATCAACCTGACGCTGCGTGCTGCCGGCACCCTGGACATCGTCGGTTCGATCAGCGACGGCTTCATCAAGCCGAGCAGTGGCGCGCTGGGCATGCCCGACTGGGCGCTCGACAGCGGCGCCTCGGCCAGCATCATGCTGGTCGGCGGGGCTGCCCTGGGCGCCGCGCGGACGAGCGATGTGGTGGCGGGCGCCGGCGACGTGCGCGTGGACTTCGCCGGGCGCACGCCCGACACCGGCACACCGATCAAGGTGGCCGGCAGCACGCAGGTGGTGACGCAGAACCCGAATGCTCCGCTGACCAACACCGACGCGCCGGTGGCCCTGGTGCGCACCGGCACCGGCAGCATCAGCATGTCCTCGGGCCGCGACGTGGTGCTGGGCCTGGCCCCCTTCTACGTCAGCGCCGCAGCCGATGAAACCGTGGACACGCCCGTGCTCTACGACGCCACGGGGTCCAATTTCAGCTACCTGGTCTCGCTCTACGGTGCCTCGGTCTATACCGCCGGCCGGGCGACGGCGGCCAACGCCGCCGGCTTCGCGCTGCCGCAGAACCAGCTCAACACGCATTACGGTGCCTCGGTGGGCCAGATGAGCCCCGCCGTGTTCGCCAGCGGTGGTGGCGCGCTCGATGTGAGTGCACTGCGCGACGTGCTTGGCGCCCAGAACGCCACGGCCTGGTACTACCGCAACGGCGACGGAGTCGCCGCGCAGCCGGCCAACCCCACTGCCAAGCCACCCGTGGCCGCTACGCCGGCCCAGCCGGGCACGCTGGTGCCGCTGTCGCAGGTGGTGCCGCAACTGGTCGACGGCTGGTTGTTCCGCCAGGGCCGCAGCAGCACTGATGCCAATGGCAACGTCAGCTTCGAAGTGCTGTCCACGGGCAACACGCTGAACACGGCATGGTGGAGCCGCCCCGACTACTTCGGCACCGGCCTGGCCACCTTCGCGGGCGGCGACCTCACCGTCAGCGCGGGCCGCGACGTGAGCAATTTGTCGGCCAGTACGGCCACCAATGCCTTCGCGCCGACCGCCGGGGCCGCCCCGGTGCAGCGCGGCGGCGGCGACTTGCAGGTGGTGGCCGGCCGCGACGTGGTGGGTGGCCAGTTCTATGTGCAGAAGGGCCAACTGACGATCCAGGCCGGCGGCGCGCTCACGCAGGGTCTGCTGGAGCCAGCGAGCTCGGTCGGCACGGCGGGCAGCGGCCTGAATCCCATCCTGGCCCTGGGCGATGCCCAGGCCAGCATCACCGCGGGCCAGTCGCTGGCGCTGGAGACGGTCTACAACCCCACCATCACCGAGCAGAGCCTCTACAACCAGACGCTGCCCGGCCTGACCAGCCCGCTCTACGACCCCTCGTCGGCCTGGAACCCCAGCGATCCGCGCGCCGATGCGCGCCTGCGCCTGGCGCAGTTCAGCAACTTCCTCAGTTATGGCAGCGACAGCGCGGTGGACCTGATGTCGCTGTCCGGCGGCGTGCTGCTGAGCGCCAATGCCAGCGGCGTGGCCTCGGCCGGCCTGTGGGTCATTCCCGACCACCTGGGTACGGTGGCCCCGACGGCAGGCTTCCCCCTGCTCTACACGCTGATGCCGGGCAGCCTGCGCGCCGTGGCCCTGGGCGGCGACGTGGTGACCGGCGGCAGCTTCATGCTCGCCCCCGCGCCCAGCGGCCAGTTCGACCTTCTGGCCAAGGGTTCGGTGCACCTGAACAACATCTCCAACTCGCCGATCACCATGATCGACGCAGACCCCGCGAGCCTGTCAACGGTTGAGGCGCCGCGCGTCATGAGCGCCGTGGACATGAGCGTGCTGACCGGCACGGCCACCAGTTCGCTGGCGGCCCACATGCAGGGCGGCCTGCATGCCAACGACAGCCAGCCGGTGCAGGTGGTAGCCCTCAACGGCGACGTGACCGGCGACCCGCAGGCGGTGACCTCGCTGTCCGTGCCCAAGTCGATCGAGGTCGTCGCCGGCCGCGACATCGTCGACTTCGGCCTGCGCGTGCAGCACGACAGCGCCACCGACGTCAGCCTGCTGCAGGCGGGCCGCGACGTGCTCTACACGACCCAGGCCAATGGTGCCGGCGGCGCGCCCAGCCAGGTGGCTGTGGTGGTCGGCGGCGGCGGCCGTTTCGACATCGTGGCCGGCCGCAATGTCGACCTGGGCAACAGCACGGGCGTGGACACCCGTGGCAACCTCGACAACGCCTACCTGCCGGTGGGCGGTGCCAGCGTGCGCGTGGCTGCGGGCACGCATGGGCCCGACTACGCCGGTTTCGTGGACTTCTACACGGCTTATGGTTCGGCTGGCGTTGCCACCTCCGCCGAGTTGCTGCAGCTGGCCAGCTTCATGTCGCAGCCGACCACCCTCGGCGCCGGCACGGCAGCCGGGGCGCAAGCCGACTATGCCTACTTCCTGACGCTGGGCACGACGCAGCAGGCGCGCTTCCTGGCGCAGGCGCTCCTGCCGGCTGGCTTCGCGGCGGACGTCAATCACCTGCCTGCTTTCTCGCAATGGCCCGATGCCATGCGCAATCAACTGGCCAGCTATCTCGACGGTCTGGGCGTGCGCAAGGGCCCCGAGCAGCTGTGGGCCGCACTGCATGAGCTGCCGAGCGCGCAGCAGCAACAGTACTTCAAGGCTGAACCGGACCTGGTCGCGCGCCTGCAAGCCAGCGACGCGACGCTGCATCAGGAGCTGGCCAGCCAGGATGTCGCCGACCTCGACAAGGCCTTCTTCGCCAGCCTGATCGAGACGGGCAAGCTGGGCCAGAAGGACAGCAGCGGGCATGTGATCAACAGCTCGCTCAAGTACTTCGACGCGCTGATCGCCAGTCTCTTTCCCGATGCGGCGAGCTCAGCCGGCGGCGACATCTCCCTGTTCGGCAGCCAGTTCAAGACCGAGCAGGGCGGCGCGATCACGCTCTACGCACCGGCCGGCTCGGTCTACGCCGGACTGACCCTCGGGTACCCGGGCAAGACCGACTCGGCCCAGGGCATCTTCACCGTCAGCGGCGGGTCCATCAGCTCGTTGGTGCAGAACGATTTCCTGGTCAATAAGGGCCGCGTGTTCACGCTGGGTGGTGGTGACATCACGCTGGTGTCGCAGGACAAGGACATCGACGCCGGCAAGGGCTCCAAGACGGCCGCGTCGGCACCGCCGCCGGTCATCACGGTCGACCCCAACGGCAGCGTGCGCGTTGACGTGGCCAACTCGATCACCGGCTCGGGCATTGCCACGCTCAAGACCAATCCGAGCGAGGCGGCGGGCAATGTCTACGCCATCGCGCCGCGCGGCGTGTTCGACGCCGGCGACGCGGGCGTGCGCTCGAGCGGCTCGGTCGAGATCGTGGCGCCGGTGGTGCGCAATGCCGACAACATCAATGCCGCCGGCCCAGTGGTCGGCGCCTCGACGGCGGTGGCCGCGCCCGCTGTGGTACCGGTGGCGCCAGCCAACACGACGACTGCCAAGGACGAGGACGTGGTCAAGGCCGCCACCGGCGCCTCGTCCGGTGCCAACAACCTGACGGTGACCGTCGAGACGGTGGGATTCGGAGAGGGCTGCGACGACAGCGATCCGAACTGCAAGCCCGACAACGACGACCCTAAGAAGCGCAAGAAGCCGCCCGACTCCAAATGAAGCAAACCGCCAGACCCGACCCTCAGGCTGAGCCGCAACGATTCACCATGACGCACCCTGACCCGAAGCCCGCCTCCTTCCTGCCTGTCGTCGGCCGCGCACGTAGCCTGGCGCTGAGCCTCGGCCTGCTGCTGGCGGCGCTGACCCTGCCCGTGTCCGGCGCCTCGGCGGCCGACTGGGCGCACAAGAAGAAGATTGGGCTGGACACCACGGCTGACGGCGCCAATCTTGCGGAAGAAGTGCAGCTAGTGGCGGTGCCCGTGCGCCTGCACAGCGGTGACTTCAACTTCAAGGAGGCCAAGCCCGACGGTGCCGACCTGCGTTTCTTCGCCGCCGACGGCAAGACGCCACTGAAGTCCCACCTCGAAAATTACGACGCCGCCAACGAGTTGGCCACGGCCTGGGTCACGCTGCCCAAGCTCGCCGCCAACAGCAAGACCGACGCTATCGTCATGGCCTGGGGCAATGACAAGGCCACCGCGGAGGGCGACGGCACCGGCGGCTACGACCCCGCGCAGATCTTCGTCTATGAGTTCCCGGCGGGCGCCGAAGGCAAGGACGCCAGTGGCAATGGCAACACCGCCAAGCTCGTCGGCGCCAAGCCGCAGGCGGCTGGCCAGTTGGGCGGCTCGCTGGTCTTCGACGGCTCGGCGCGGCTCGAGGTACCGGCCTCGGTATCGATGAAAGTCACGGGCGCCAACGGATTCACTTTCACCGCCTGGCTCAAGCCCAATGGCGCGGGCGAAGGCACGCTGCTGACCCTGGGCGACCGCGCGCGCGGCCTGAAGGTGGCACTGAAAGCTGGGCACGTGTCGGTCTCGCTCGGCGCCAGCACGGCCAGCGCCGGCAGTGTGCTGAAGGCCGGTGAATGGCAGCATTTGACCGTGGTGGTCGGCGCTGGCACTGCGAGCTTCTACCTCGACGGCAATGCGGTTGGTGGCGGCACCCTGGCGGGCGTCGACGTGTCGGGTGAAGCGGTGATCGGCGAGGGCTATGCCGGCGAACTCGACGAAGTGGGCCTGGCAGGCACGGCGCGCACGGCCGGCTATGTCAAGGCACTGGCGCAAAGTCAGGTGGCCGACTCGCCGCTGTTCTCCGTGGCCGACGACGAGGGCGGTGGTGGCGAGGGCGCCTCCTACTTCGCCATCCTGATCAACTCGGTGACGCTGGACGGCTGGGTCGTGATCGGCCTGCTGATGGTGATGTTCGCCATCAGCGCCTATGTGATGGTCAGCAAGGCCCTGATGCTGCGCACCGCGGGGCGCGCCAACAACCGCTTCCTGGCGACCTTCGCCGACCACTCCTTCGATATGCTGACGCCGGGCACCGACCCTGCGAAGCAGGCGCACGATGATGTGCAGAACAAACGCTCTTCGGTCTACCGGCTCTACGAGATCGGCCTGCGTGAGGTCGAGAAGCGCTTCAAGCACCAGATCGAGACCGGGCGGCAGACGCGCCTGAGCGCGGCCGGACTGGAGGCCGTGCGCGCCTCGCTCGACGCTGCCATGCTGCGCGAGAACCAGCGCTTCAACAGCGGCATGGTGCTGCTGACCATCGCCATCTCGGGCGGTCCCTTCCTGGGCCTGCTCGGCACGGTGGTGGGCGTGATGATCACCTTCGCCGCCATCGCCGCCGCCGGCGAAGTGAACGTGAACTCGATCGCACCCGGCGTGGCTGCCGCGCTGGTGGCCACCGTGGCCGGATTGGGCGTCGCCATCCCGGCGCTGTTTGGCTACAACTGGCTGGCCTCCCAGATCAAGAACATCAGCAGCGACACGCAGGTCTTCGTCGACGAGTTCATCACCAAGTCGGCCGAACTGCACACCGACTGAAGACCAGGGAGCGGCCGTGCACGTCCAAGAAGAAAACCAGCCTTTCGATGACATCAATGTCACGCCGATGCTGGACCTCGCCTATGTGCTGCTGGTGATCTTCATCATCATGACCACGGCCTCCGTGCAGGGCGCCAAGGTCGAGGTGCCACGCACCAGGGCCAGCGCCAGCCTGGCCAAGCAGCACTTGAAGGCGGTCACGGTCACCGCGGCCGGCGACGTCTTCCTCGACGCCTACCCCGTGTCGATCGAGCAGCTCGAGCAGCGCTTGCAGCAGCTCAAGGCGGTCTATCCCTCGCAGCCCATCGTCATCAAGGGCGACGCGCACGCGCAGTACCTCAAGGTCATGCAGGTGATGGAGGTGCTCAAGCGGGTAGACATCACCGACATCGGCCTGGTGACGGGCCATGCCCAAGGGGCCTGAGGGGACACCATGAAAGTCCAGGACGAAGCCAAGCCCTACGACACCATCAATGTCACGCCGATGCTGGACCTGGCCTACGTGCTGCTGGTCATCTTCATCCTGATGACCACGGCCTCGGTGGCGGGTCTGAAGATCGACCTGCCCAAGCCGAGCAACAAGCCCGCGACCACCGAGAAGAAGGAAATCCGCATCATCCAGATTCTGTCCGGCGGCGATCTCATGCTCAACGGCGCGGCCATCTCGATGGGCGAACTCGAGTCGCGCCTGGCCGCGGCGCAGTCCCGCGATCCCGAGACCTCGGTGGTGATCAAGGGCGACCCGCAGACTGATTACGCCAAGGTGGTCGACATCATCGACCTGATGGCGCGGCTCAACATCAGCAACGTCGGGCTGGTGACGGCCCGCATGGGCACCTGAACCATGGTCGCGGCCGTCCTCCCGTCCGAAGAACGCACGCGCTTGCCGCGGCGCCTGGTCGTGCCGCTGCTGGTCGTCGGCGCCCTGCTGGTCTTGCTGCAGGGCGGACGCTATCTGCACGAGTTGCTGGGCAAGACCGATGCGCCCAGGAAGCCGCCCAAAATCACCCTGGTGGCCCCACCCGCGCCGCCGCCGCCGCCGCCGCCCAAGTTCGAGAAGAAGCCCGACCCGCCCAAGGAGCAGAAGGAGATGAAGGTCGAGCAACCGGTTCAACAGCCCAATCCGCAGCCGCCCGCGCCCACGCCGGACCTCAAGATGGACGGGCCGGCCGGCAATGGGCCGAGCGCCTTCTCCAGCGGGACCATCACCAGCGAGGACCTTAGCCACTACGGCGTGGGCAAGGGCGGGGGCGCCGGCACCGAGCGCAACAGCCTGTTCAACCCCTTCACCAACTACGCCAACCTGGCCAAGGGCGAGCTGCAGCGCTTCCTCAATCGCAAGGACGCCCTCAAGCACCGGCGCTACTCGCTGGAGGTTCACCTTTGGGTGGCCGCCGGCGGCAGCATCAAGCGCTTCGAGCTGGTGGGCGGCACGGGCGATGCCGACACCGACGACGTGATCCGCCAGATTCTCGCCAGCCTGCCCGGCTTGTCGCAGACGGCGCCCGCCGACATGCCCATGCCGATCCGGCTGCGCGTCACCACGGGCGCCTGAACCCGTCATGAACACTCAACTTCCTCACAAGACTCCCGCCATGAAAATCCGACTAACGACGCGCCGCCCGCTGTTTCCCACCGCTTTTTTGGCGGCCGTGCTGACGCTCACGCCACTGGCCGCGCGCGCCGACGATCACGAGGACCTCGAGAAGCTGCGGGCCACCGTGCTGAACCTGATCGACACCCTGATCAAGTCCGGCCTGCTGCCGCGCGATCGTGCCGACGCCATGATGAAGGACGCACAGCGTCAGGCCACCGAACAGCTGGCGCAGACGCCGCCGCCCGAGATCGGCGCCGACGGCAAGAAGATCGTGCGAGTGCCCTATGTGCCCGAGGCCGTGCGCGTGCAGATGCGCGAGCAGATCAAGGCCGAGGTGCTGGCTGAGACGCGCGCCGCCGGAGGCGGTGGCGCCGCCGCGGCCGAGACTTCGACCGGGGCCCGCCTGCAGCTCAGCGGCGACCTGCGTTTGCGCAGCGAAGACATCCGCCCTGCCTCGGACAACTCGCCGGCCAGTGTCTACAGCGTGGGCAACCCGGACTTCACGCGCGCGCCGGACTTCTGGGCCAATCCCAATGGCAACACCCAGCAGGCCGTCAAGCGTACGCGCGAGCGGCTGCGTGTCGGCACCGAGGTGGCCGTGGCCGACGAGGTGCAGGTGGGCCTGGCCGTGTCGACCGGCAGCAGCACCGGCAGTCCGACCTCGACCAACCAGACCATGGCCACCGGCAGCGGCGGCTCGCCCGGCTATTTCGACAAGTACAGCCTGGTGGTCGACAAGGCCTATCTGCGCTACCAGCCCTTCAGCGTGCTCTCCTTCAGCGGTGGCCGTTTCGCCAATCCCTTCCAGGCCACCGACCTGGTCTGGGCCGATGACCTGAACTTCGAGGGCTTCGTGACCAAGCTCAAGGGTCCGACGCCCGGCACGGCCGGCAGCTATGTGACGGCGGGCTGGTTCCCGCTGGGCTTCAGCGCACCGGGCCAGTACAGGCACCGCGACCTGCTGGCGCTGCAGCTGGGTACCGACTGGCAGTACGGTCTCAAGGAAAACCACCTGAAACTGGCCGCCGCGCTGTACGACTACAGCCACGTGGAGGGCGTGCTGCAGACCACCAAGCTGCCGGCCATGCAGCCGGGCTACCTGAGCTCGGAGTACGGATCGGCCTACCGCCAGCGCGGCAACACGCTGTTCCGCATCAACACCAACCCGCTCTACGACAGCAGCACCAACTGGGGCCTGGCTTCTAGCTTCCATGAGTTCGACCTGACGGCCGTGGCCGAGGTGGCGCAGTTCGATCCCCTGCACATCGTGCTGACCGGTGACTTTGTCTACAACCTGGGCTTCGACCGCAAGCAGATCCAGAACCGCACGGGCTTGCGCGTCACCGATGGCAGCCCCTACGGTTACCTGGTGAACCTGCAGGTGGGCGCCGCCCGCATCCAGGGCAGGGGCGACTGGAACGCCGCGCTGGGCTACCGCCGCCTGGGCAGCGATGCGGTGATCGACGCCTTCACCAATTCCGACTTCGGTGGTGGCGGCACCAACCTCAAGGGCTTCGTGTTGAGCGCCAACCTCGGTATCGCCAAGAACACCTGGCTGACCTCGCGCCTGCTGTCGGCCCAGAGCATGGATTCCGCCGTGCCATTGATCGGTCAGGGAACGGTGTCTACCAAGTTCTCGATCGACACGCTGCAGCTCGACCTCAACTCGCGCTTCTGAGCGCCAAGACCCGCCCATCATGCAAGCAAGACGTTCAGGGTTCCCAGGGTGGTGGCGGCTGTGGCCGCTGGCGCTGATGCCGGCGCTGCTGCTGGCGGCCGGCGGCGCGCAGGCGGCCGACAAGGACCGAGCACAGGCGCAGCGCCTGCGTGCTGCCGAGCAGGCCAAGGCCCAGCTGAACCGGGAGAAGACCCAGCTGGAGGAAGAGGTGCGCTCGGTCGGCGACAAGCTGGAGAAGACCAAGCAAAGCGCCGACGCCGCCGAACGCAAGCGGGCCACCCTGGCCAAGGAGCTCGAGGCCCGCAAGGCCGAGAAGAACGCGCTCGAAGAGCAACAGGCCGCGCTTGAGGCCAAGCTGTCGGACGCACAGACCCACGCGGCGACGCTGCAGGAGCAGCTCAACCAGGCCAACGGTCAATTGGCACGCAGCGAGACCAACAACCGCCAGCTCGGCGAGGAGCTGGCGCGCCGCAGCAAGTTGCTCGACGAGGCGCGCGAGAAGAACGAGAACCTCTACAACGTGGCCGCCTCGCTGCTGGGCCAGCAGGCCGGGGCACGCCCGACCAGCGGACTGCTCAAGGGCGGTGCACTGACGGGCCTGTCGCGCGTGGATGTCGAGAACCGCGTAGAGGAAATCCGCGGCCTGATGGACCAGCAGCGTGTGGCTGCCGAGAAGGCCGAGGCCGATCGCCTGCGCGCGCTGCAGGCCAAGCGCCAGGAGCAGGCCCGCCAAGCCCAGGAGCAAGAGGCGCAGGCGAAGCAGGAGCGCGAGAGCCAGCAACTGGCGCGCGCCCGGCAGCAGGACGGGCTGGACAAGCTGACCAGGAAGGTGCGCAGCTTCTTCGAGGACACCGAATGGTGAGCGGCCCGGGCCGCCATCGCTGAGAAGGACAAGGACATGCTCATGAATACAGAAATCGCACGCATCGCCGGGCGCCGCCCGGCGCAAGGCTTTACCCTGCTCGAACTGCTGGTGGTGATCGTTATCATCGGCATGCTGGCCGCCTATGTCGGCCCGAAATACTTCGGCCAGCTGGGCAAGTCCGAGGTGACCATCGCCAAGGCGCAGATCGAAGGCTTCACCAAGGCACTCGACGCCTACCGCCTCGATGTCGGCCGCTACCCGAGCACCGAGCAGGGTCTGGCTGTGCTGCAGATCCGCCCCACCGAGGGTGGCGAGCGCTGGAACGGCCCCTATTTGAGCAAGGCCGTGCCCAAGGACCCCTGGGGCCACGCCTACGTCTACCGCAGCCCCGGCAGCCAGGGTGCGCCCTTCGAATTGCTCAGCTACGGCAGGGACGGCCAGCCCGGCGGCAGCGGCGAAGACGCCGACATCGGCGCGAACTGAGCCCGGCCCACGAGACCCCCGCCATGAAGTTCGAGGTCCAAACCCTGTCCGCCGACCACCTGCTCGGCCGCGAGTTGGTCGACGCCCGCGACGAGGCCGAGGCGCGCGCTCTGGTGCGCGCGCGCGGTCTCACCGTGGCCAAGGTGAGACCGGCCGGCGCGCTCGGTGGCCTGACGGCCTTGCCGGGATCGGGCGGCCGCTTCAGTGTGGTGCTCTTCAGCCAGGAACTGCTGGCCCTGCTGCGGGCTGGCCTGGCGCTGGTCGAGGCGCTAGAGGCACTGTCCGAGAAAGAGCCGCAAGCCCTGACGCGCCGCGTGCTCGAACGCATCCTCGGTGGCCTGCGCGAGGGCAAGCGTTTTTCGGCCACCCTGGGCGAGCAGCCCGAGCACTTCAGCGCGCTCTATGTCGGCCTGGTGCGCACGGCAGAGGGTACGAGCGATTTGCCGCGCGCGCTCGAGCGCTTCATCGAGTACCAGGAGCGCGTGTCGCGGGTGCGCGGCAAGATTGTGAGCGCGGCCATCTACCCCGCCATCCTGATGGCGGTCGGCCTGCTGGTCAGCGGTTTCCTGCTCGGCTACGTGGTGCCTCGCTTCGCCACTGTCTACGAGGGCACCGGCAGACCGCTGCCCTGGTTGTCCGAACTGATGCTGCGTTGGGGCCGCTTCGCCGGCGACCACGCCTTCTTGGTCACGCTCGTGCTCCTGGCGGTGCTACTGGGTGGCGCGTTGGCCCTGCAGCGGCTGTGGCGCAGCGGCGAGCTGGCCGCGCTTGCGGCGCGACTGCCTGGCGTGGCCGAGCGCGTGCGCATGTACCAGTTGTCGCGTCTCTACCTGGCGCTGGGACTGCTGATGGAAGGCGGCATCGCGTTGGTGCCGGCCATGCGTTCGGTCGAGGGCCTGGTGCCGCCGCGCCTGCGTGCCGCGCTCGACCACAGCCGCGTCCGCGTCGAGTCGGGCTATGCGCTGTCGCAGGCCTTCGAAGAGGCCGAGTTGACCACACCGATCTCGCTGCGCCTGTTGCGCGTGGGCGAGCGCACGGGCCAGCTCGGCGCGCTGCTGCAGCAGTCGGCCGCCTTCTACGACGAAGAGATCGCGCGCTGGATCGATCGCTTCACGCGCAGCTTCGAGCCCTTGCTGATGGCCATCATTGGTTTGGTCGTCGGCGTCATCGTCCTGACTTTGTACATGCCGATCTTTGACCTGGCGGGGAGCCTGTGATGGTCGCCTTGCCCCACAACCCGCCGCCGGCCCTCGACCTGGCCCTGCTTCAGCAAGCGCAGCAGCGCGCTCGCGCCTCGCAGCGCCCCTTGCTGGACGAGCTGTGCGCGGCCAGCGGTGCGAGCCCGCGAACCCTGGTGCGCGAGATGGCGGCGCTGTTCGCCATGCCGATGCTGGAGACGGCCGACATGCTGGCACTGGCCGACGGCTTCGACCGCGTGCCGCTGCCGCGTGCGCTGCAACGCGGCTGTGCGCTGCTGCGCGGGCGCCAGGGCGAGTGGCTGGCCGTGGTCAGCGACCCCTTCGACGTGGCGCTGCAGACCTGGATGGCCGCACAGACCGGCGCCCCGGTGGTCTTCGGGCTGGCGCTGGCCGCCGACATCCACGCCTACCTGGCCAAGCAGGAGGAGGGGGCTCGCGCGCTCGAGGCGCAGATCGGCCAGGACCCGGCCGAGCCGCAGGAGGCTCGCAGTGCGGCGGTGCTGAGCTTTGCCACCGTGGCCGAGGGTGCGAGCCCGGCCGTGAAGCTGCTCAATTCGACCCTCTACGACGCGCTCAAGATCGGCGCCTCGGACATCCACCTCGAAAGCCTGCCGGGCGGCCTGGCCATCAAGTACCGCATTGACGGCGTGCTCGACCATGCCAGCAATCTGCAGGGCGTCGAGACGGCCGAGCAGGTCATCTCTCGCCTGAAGGTGCTGGCCGAGCTCGACATCGCCGAACGGCGCGTGCCGCAGGACGGCAGTTTTCGCGTCGAGTCCGGCGGCCGCGACATCGACCTGCGCGTGTCGATCATGCCAAGCATCCATGGCGAGGACGCCGTGATCCGCGTGCTCGACAAGCGCGCCATGATCGAAGCCTACGGCGCGCTGACGCTGGAGGCGCTGGGCTTCGACGCCGAGTCGCTGGCCGCGCTGCGCCGCCTGGCCGAACAGGCCTACGGCATGCTGCTGGTCACGGGACCGACTGGCTCGGGCAAGACCACCACGCTCTACGCCACGCTGACCGAGATTCACAACGGCCGCGACAAGATCATCACCATCGAGGACCCGGTCGAGTACCAACTGCCGGGGGTGCTGCAGATTCCCGTCAACGAGAAGAAGGGCCTGAGCTTCGCCAAGGGCCTGCGCTCCATCTTGCGTCACGACCCCGACAAGATCATGGTGGGCGAGATCCGCGACCGCGAAACCGCTGAGATCGCCGTGCAATCGGCCCTCACCGGTCACCTGGTGCTGACCACCGTGCACGCCAACAACGTGTTCGACGTGTTCGGGCGCTTCGGTCACATGGGCATCGACCCCTATGCCTTTGTCTCGGCGCTCAATGCCGTGTGGGCGCAGCGCCTGGTGCGCATCAACTGCCCGCACTGCGCTCAGCCGGCCGCGGCCGAGGCCGAGGAACTGGCGCGCATGGGCCTGAGCGCTGCCGACGTGGTCGGCTACGAGTTCCGCCAGGGTCGCGGTTGCGGCGATTGCCGCGGCACCGGCTACCGCGGCCGACGCTCGATCGCCGAGATCCTGATCCTCGACGACGAGCTGCGCGAAATGATTGTCGACAAGCGCCCCATCCGCCAGATCAAGGAGGTGGCGCGCCGCAACGGCACGCGCAATCTGCGTGAGTCCGGGCTGGCGCTGGTGCGCCAGGGCCTGACCACGCTGAGCGAGATCCGCAGGGTGACCCAGCATGCTTGAACACTTCTTCGCCCCGCCGCTGCGGCTCGGCCTGGCTGAGGCCAGCATCGCGCTCATCGATCCGGCCGCGTCGCTGGCGGGCGCTCCACGTCGCCGTGAAGCGGCCTGGCCGCAGCTGCGCGGCGAGCCGCTGGACTTCGATGCACTGCTGGCGCACCTCGACGCGCTGCTGGACGAGGCCGGGCCGGTGCGCGGCCGTGCAGTGCGGGTGCTGCTTTGCGACGCATGGTTGCGCCTGTGGGTCGTACGCCCGCCAAGCAATGCGCTGCAGCGCGCGGACTGCGAGGCCGCCGCCGCCGTGCGTTTCGAGGCCCTCTATGGCGAGCCGCTCGACGGACGGTTCCATCTGAGCGCCGACTGGGCGGCCCGCCGGCCCTTCGTTGCCGCAGCCATCGAAACGGCGCGTCTGCAGGCGCTGCGTTCCCGCCTCGCTGCACGTGGCCTGCACATGGACGCGGTCCAGCCGCACCTGGTGGCCGCCTGGAACCGCTGGCATCGCGCGGTGCCGGAAGGCGCCTGGTTCGGCACACTGCACGAGGACACGCTGTGCCTGCTGATGCGGGTCGATGCGGATCCGGCCGAGCTGCGCTGCCTGACGGTCGACGCCGCCGCACGCGTCGAGGCCGCCTGGTTGCGCCAGGCCCTGCAGCGCGAGGCTCTACGCCTGGGCGTGGCCGCGCCGGCCTGCGTCGCCCTGACCGGCGCGGTGCCAGGGCCCTGGGCAGCGGTGCAAGGCCCGGAATGGCGCTGCGTCGCGCTGGACGCAGCGGCGCCCACGACGGGCCAGCCGGCCCTGCAACTGTTGTCCGAAGGGGGAAGGGCCTGATGCGCGCCATGCAGATCGACTTCGCGCCGCCCGCATGGCGGCGCACTTTGCGCGAGGCGCCGCCCTGGGTTTGGGTCGCCTTGCTGTGCAGCCTGCTGCTGGCCGGCGCGGCGCTGTGGCGCTGGAGCGGCAGCCGTGCCGAGGAAGCGCTCGTGCAGGCCGAGATCGACCGTGCCGACGAGCAACTGGCGCGCACCGAGCGGCGCGACGGCGAACGCGTGGCCGCCGCGCGTGCGGCCCTGCCGTCGGTGCGTGCCGCCAATGCGGTGATCAGCCAGCTCAATACACCCTGGGGCGACGCGCTCGACGCACTGGAACGCGCCAACGGCGGCTCGATCGCCCTGCTCGAACTGGTGCCCGACCCGGCCCGCGGCCGGCTGCGCGGCAGTGCCGAGGCGCGCAACGTCAAGGCGATGACTGCCTACCTGGAGGCGCTCAAGGCCGAGCCGGTGTTCGGCATGGCCTGGCTGCGCCGCCACGAGTGGGTGCAGACGGACGGCGGCACGAGCTCGCTGCGCTTTGAGTTCGAGCTCGATTGGCCCGGAGGAGCGCGATGAAGGCCGAGAGTTTCCCCTTCGACTGGCGCGCCCTGGCGCTGTCCACTGAGCTGGCCCTTCGGCGCTGGGGCCCCGTGCGCGTGCTGGCGCTGGGAATGCTGGGCTTGGGCACGCTGCTCCTGTTGCTGCTGATGCTGCGCAGCGCCGCTGCCGAAGCCCCGCTGCGCGAACGCCTGGCGACGCGCCAGCAGGCGCTGCGCCAGGCCCTGGCGGCTGCACGGCCCTCACCGCGCGATGCCACCGGCCTGGGGCCGCTGATGGCCGCGCTCGGCGAGGGCGATCGCGTGGAGCAGTATGTGCAGCAGGTGTTCAACACGGCGCATGCGGGCGGCATCCACCTTGGCAGCGGCGAATACCGCTGGCAACGCGATGCCCGTGCCGAGACCGACCGCTACCAGCTGCGACTGCCGGTCAAGGGCCCCTATGCCGACGTCCGCGCCTTCGCCGAGCAGGTGCTGGCGGACCTGCCCTTTGCCTCGCTCGACGAGTTCAGCCTCAAGCGCGACTCGATTGAACAGGAGGTCGTCGAGGCTCAGCTGCTGTTCAGCTTCCACTTGCATGCCAGCGCGGCGGGACAGGCGGCGCTGAAAGAAGGTCACGCCTCATGAAGCCGCGCCTGTTGATCCTGCTGCTGGGGGCCCTGGGGGTGGGCCTGCTGCTGTACACGTCAAAGGGTGCGGAGCCGGACGACGCCCTCGCCGAGCCGCTGACGCACGGCACCAAGGCCGCTGACGCCGTGCAGGCCCCGCCCCGCGCCCAGGGATCGCGCCTGGACGCGGCGTCGGCGCCGCACGCCGAGTCGACGGTTCTGGCCTTGCAGGCACGCCGGGCCCCGGCCCCGCGCGGCGAATCCGGCGGCCGGCTGTTCGCCGCCACCTCGTGGGCGCCCCCGCCGTCCCCGCCGCCGCCGCCCGTGCAGCCAGCCTCGCAAGCGCCGGTGGCGCCGCCCCTGCCCTTCGTGGTGATCGGCCGCCAGAACCTGGCCGGTGTCGACCAGGTGTTGCTGGCACAGGGCGAGCGCCTGCTCGGCGTGCGCACCGGCACCGTGATCGACGGCCGTTACCGCGTGGACGCGATCGGCGCGCATGCGCTGACCCTGGTCTACCTCCCTTTGAACCAAATCCAACAGCTCGCGATCCGAGCCGCTGAATGATGGCGTACTCCATTTCCCCCTTCTTTCCGCCGCGGTTGCGCAAGCCTGGCACCACCGTGCCGATGCTGCTGCTGGCCGTGGCGCTGGCGGGCTGTGCCGCGCAGGCCAATCTGCGCGAGGCCCGCTCGCTGATGGCCACTGGCCAGGACGATGCCGCGCTGGACAAGCTGCAACTGGCCCTGCAAGGCGATCCGAACGACGCCGAGATTCGCAGCGCCTGGCGTGTGGCGCGCGCCAATGTGCTGGCCAACCACCTGGACCGTGCGCGCCGAGCGCTGGCCGGCAATGACCGGGTCGAGGCCGAACGCCACTACCGGCGTGCGCTGGCCATCGATCCCGACAGCGCCACCGCGCGCGAAGGGCTGAAGCGCCTGAACCGGCTGGGCCAACTCGACCAGATGGTGCGCAAGGCCGAGGCGCAGGTCGAAGCAAGGGATTACGAGTCGGCGCGGCGCCTCCTGCTCGACGTGCTGGGCGAGACACCCGACGACGAAGCCGCGCAGGACCTCCTGCGCTCGGTCGACAAGCAACTGGCCGCGCAGGAGACCGAGGGGCGCGCTGCGCGTGCCCTGCGCAGGCCGTTGGGCATCGAGCTGCAGAACGCCTCGCTGCGCCAGGCCTTCGACATCGTCGGTCGCGCAGGCGAGCTCAACATCCTGCTGGACAAGGATGTCAAGGCCGAGCAGCGCGTTTCGCTCATGCTCAAGGACAGCTCGGTCGAGGCGGCGCTGCAGTACCTGCTGATGACCAATCAGCTCGAGCAGCAGCGGCTCGACGCCCGCACGCTGCTGGTGTTCCCGAACAACTCGGGCAAGCTGCACGACTACCAGCAACTGGCGGTGAAGACCTTCGTGCTGAACAACGCCAACGCCAAGGCGGTGGCGGAGATGATCAAGAGCATCGTCAAGTCGCGCGACGTGGTGGTCGACGAGAAGCGCAACATGATCATCATGCGAGACCACGCCGAGGCCGTGCGCCTGGCCGAGCGTCTGGTGGCTCTGCAGGACATGGCCGAGCCCGAAGTGATGCTCGACGTCGAAGTGCTCGAAGTGTCACGCGACAGATTGACCGAGCTCGGCGTGACCTGGCCGCAGCAGATGTCGCTCACCCCGCTGAGTTCGAGCGGTGGCAGTTCGCTGACCTTGTCGGACCTGCATCACCTCAAGGCCGGGACCATCGGGATCGGCGTCAATCCGGTGACCATCAATGCGCGCACCGTGGACGGCGACGCCAACCTGCTGGCCAATCCGCGCATTCGCGTCGTCAACCACGAGAAGGCCAAGATCGTCATCGGCAACAAGGTGCCGACCGTGACGGTCAACACCGTGCCCAATGCCGGCCTGGTGAGCGATTCGGTCAGCTACCTTGACGTGGGTCTGAAGCTGGAGGTCGAGCCCAATGTCTTTGTCGACAACGACGTCGAGATCAAGATGAACCTCGAGGTTAGCAACATCATCAGCTCGCAGACCACCAAGAACGGCACGCTGACCTACACCATCGGCACGCGCCAGGCCAACACCGTGCTGCGTCTGAAGGACGGCGAGAACCAGGTGCTGGCCGGCCTGATCAACGACCAGGACCAGCGCAGCGCCAACAAGGTGCCCGGCCTGGGCGAGCTGCCCATCGCGGGGCGCCTGTTTGGTGACGCGCAGCACGACCGCAGCAAGACCGAGATCGTGCTGTCGATCACGCCGCACCTGATTCGAAACCTGCGCCGCCCCGGTGGCGAGCTGGCCGAGTTCAACAGCGGCACCGAAGCCAGCCCACGCGGACGTGCGGTGGCTGTCATCGCACCGCCGCAGCCGCCGGCCCCCGCAGCTTCCGCGGCTTCGGCGGCTGCATCCGACAGCGCTCCCACGGTGATCTCGGGCCCCGCATCGCCGCCAGTGCCCGCGCCGGTCGTGGCGCCCGTGGCGACGGCCGCCCCGGGCGCGCAGTCCTCGCGTGCTGAAGGCGAGGAGTGAAGGGCGATGAAGCGCGGGACGGGCTTCACGCTGATTGAGCTGATGATCTCGCTGGCCATCCTGGCGGCCCTGGCCATGGTCGTCGTGCCGGTCGTGCAGACCCAGGTGCAGCGCGCGCGAGAGCAACAGTTGCAGCGCGCCCTGACCGAGATCCGTCAAGCCATCGACTCCTACAAACGGGCGGGCGATGAGGGCCGCATTGCCAAGGTGGCCGGCCGCTCGGGGTATCCGCCCACGCTCGAGACTCTGGTGGAGGGCGTGGCCGACCAGCGCGACCCGAAGCACCGCAAGATCCACTTCCTTCGCCGCGTGCCGCCCGATCCGATGCGCCCGGAAGCCGCCGAGAATGCGGCCGCCGGCTGGGGAAAGCGCAGCTACGACAGCGAGGCCGACGATCCTCAGGAGGGCGACGACGTCTACGACGTGTATTCGCGCTCCGCCGGCAGCGGGCTCAACGGCGTGCCGTACCGACTTTGGTGAACCCCGAGCAGCGATGAACATGCCTGCCCTGAACACGAGCGGTCGCGCACGCGGCTTCACCCTGATCGAACTGCTGGTGGTGCTGGCCATCATCGCGGCGCTGCTGACGTTGTCGGTGCCGCGCTACATCAAGGGCCTGGACAAGGCCAGGGAGCAGGCGCTGATCGAGAACTTGCGCCTCACGCGGGAGGTGATCGACAAGTTCTACGCTGACACCGGCAAGTACCCCGACTCGCTCGATCAATTGGTGGAACGCCAATACCTCAAGGCGCTGCCCGTGGACCCGATCATTGAAAGCAGCGCCAACTGGACCCTGGTCGCGCCGCCCGCGGGCCTGCCCGGCCGCGTCTACGACCTTCACTCCGGCGCCCCTGGCGCAGGCTTGTCGGGCCGGCCCTATGCGGAGTGGTGAACATGCCTGAGCGCAGGCCGGGGCAGGCCGGTTTCACCCTGGTCGGTGTGCTGCTCATCGTGGCCGTGCTGGCCCTGGTGGGGGCTGCCGGCGTGCGGCTCGGCGCGCTGGTCCATCGGCGCCATGCCGAGCAGGCCTTGCTCGATGCCGGACTGGCCTTCAGCCAGGCGCTGGGCGCCTATGCGCGCGCCACGCCGCCTGGCCAGCCGGACGCGCCCATGACTTTGCAGGAGTTGCTGCGCGACCCGCGCCGGCCCGGGCACATGCGTCACCTGCGCAAGGTCTTCGCCGACCCGCTGACCGGTAGCGAGCGCTGGGGCCTCGAGCGCGACGAGGGCGGCCGCATCGTGGCCATCTACAGCCTGGCACCGGGCGAGCCCATCAAGCGCGCCGGCTTCGAGCTTCGCTTCGTTAGCTTTGCCGGGCAGAAGAGCTATCAAGGCTGGAAGTTCGCCCGCCTTGCCGACGAAGCGGGCCGGCAAGGCGTCGCGCAGCCGACGCCGACCGGCTTCCAGGCCCCCGTCGACATCGACACGATCGAGCGCGGCGAACCCAATGTCTATGTGCCGCCCACCTCCGTGCCCGCAGCCGCGAGCCACCCCTGAAGTTCAGTGTGCCCATGATCAATGTCTCGACCTCCAACGATGATGCGGACGGTGTCGACCTGCGCACCGTCCGCAACGAAGACCTGCGCGCCTACAAGCCCCTGGTGCGACGCATCGCGGGCCAACTGCGCGCTCAGCTGGCCGGCAGCATCCCCATCGACGAACTCGAGCAGGCCGGCCTGATTGGCCTGGCCGGGGCGCTGCAGCGCTTCGAGAGTGGTCAGGGCGCGACCTTCGAAACCTATGCCTCGCGTCGCATTCGCGGGGCCATGCTCGATGAGTTGCGTGTCAATGACGCGCTGAACCGCGGCGCGCGAGGCCGGCTGAAGGAGGTCTCCGGCGCCGTGCAGCGACTCGAGCACCGGCTCGGCCGCGTACCGCGCTCCAAAGAGGTGGCAGCCGAGCTGGGGTGGTCGCTGCAGAAACTGCACGACTGCATGATGGAGGCTGGCGCCGGCGCACGCCGCGAGGGCGACACTGCACTCGACGACGCCGACCTCGAGGCACTGGCCCCGAGCGCCCAGGACGACGACGAGGACGGTGGACCGCACCCCTTCGACGAACAGCTTGACCCGCAGCGCGCCACGCAGCAGCGCCAGCGCATGGCCGCGCTGCACGCAGCATTCGACACGCTGGACGAGATCGAGCGCTATGTGATGGAGGCGGTCTACACCGAGGGCCGCGAAATGAAAGAGGTCGGCCGCGAGTTGGGAGTCAGCGGCGCGCGCATCTCGCAGATGAGTGCCGCTATCGTGGCCAAGCTGCGCGAGCGCCTGCAGGGCCACTGAACAGGGTAAGCGCATAGTCCAAAGGAACCGGCGGCACGTCATCAAGCCAGGCAGGGTGCTCCGCTAACTTTCGCCACATGAAATCTCCTGTGCAACGGATTCTTGGTACCGCCACATTGGCCCTGTCCACTGCGCTGCTTGCCGCCTGTGGTGGCGGTGGCGGCGGTGGTGGTGGTGGTGGTGGTGGTGGCGGTGGTGGCGGTGGCGGCTCGAGTACGCCGACCTTTTCGGTTTCCGGCACGGTCAGCGGTCTGAACGCTTCGGGTCTCGTGCTGCAGGCTTATGCCAGCGCCCCGCAGGTGAAGATCACCGCTGGCTCATCCACCTATTCACTGTCTTCCATCACCAGCGGCACCACGGTGGCGGTGACCATCCAGTCGCAGCCCTACTGGCAGTGGTGTAGCCTCGACGCCGGCGATCCCTCGGTGGGCGCGATCGCGGCCAATATTTCGGGTGTCAACATCACGTGCACGGTGGCCAAGGCCGTCGTGACGACGTTGGCCGGTACGCCCGCGGCGGGGTCGGCAGACGGCACGACGGGATCGGCCGCGGGTTTCAACGGCCCCGGGGACATTGCTGTCGATATGGATGGCAATCTCTACGTTGCGGATGCCGGCAACAACGAGATCCGCAAGATCACGCCGGCTGGCGCGGTGAGCACACTGGCGGGCTCGACCACGGCCGACGCCATCGACGGCAAGGGTACGGCCGCGGCCTTCAACTCGCCTTCGGGTATCACCGTCGACGCCAACGGCAATGTCTATGTCGCTGACACCGGCAACAATGAGATCCGCAAGATCACGGCCGACGGCGTGGTGAGCACCCTGGCCGGCTCGACCACGCCGGGCGCCGCCGATGGCAAAGGCGCGGCCGCGGGCTTCAACGCCCCGACGGCCATCGCGATCGATGCCAGCGGCAATCTCTATGTGGCTGACACGGACAATAACGAAGTGCGCATGATCACGCCCGACGGCACGGTCAGCACGCTGGCTGGCTCGCCGGCAGGTGGCACGGCCGACGGCAAGGGCGCCGCCGCAGGCTTCATCCGCCCGTCCGGCATCGCCGTCGATGCCTCGGGCACTGTCTATGTTGGCGACCTGGGTAACAACCGGATCCGCAAGGTGAGCCCCGCGGGTGACGTCACGACCTTCGCCGGCTCAGCCACCACCGGTTCGGCCGATGGTACGGGCGCCGCCGCGGGCTTCTACTGGCCCTCGGGGATCCGCGTGGATGCGGCGGGCAACGTCTTCGTGGCAGACAACAACAACAACGAGATCCGCGTCATTACGGCGGCCGGCGTGGTCAGCACGCTGGCGGGATCGACCACGGCCGACACCATCGACGGCGTGGGCAGCGCGGCAGGCTTCAACTCACCCTCGGGCCTGGCCGTCGATGCCGCTGGCAACGTCTACATCGCCGACACGAACAATAACGAGATCCGCAAGATCACCCCGAGCAGCCCCTAAATCCAGAGGGCCTGAGCGCATATCAAGCCGCGGTCTTGCTACTGTAATGAGGCTTTCCCGAGAATTCTGTAGTGGTTTGGTCTGCGTGCGGGGGCAGGGTCCAGATCCGCAGGACTCTGTCATTCGGCGCAATCATCTATGACAGCACGCTGCCCGAAGCGCGCCTCAAGGCGCCTCAGGGGTGTGTGGTGTTCAGCCGGTACGCACCGGAGATGGCCACAATCAGCAAAGCTCTTGCGAACCTCTTATCAAGCAGTTGAACCGCCCCCGGTGCGGTTCAGTACCAACACCGCGTTGACCCACAAGCACAAGCCACCTAGGCCGATCATCAGGTGGGCGGCTGCCACCCCGTACAAGCGGAAATGGTCGACCAGAACGCCGCCTGGCATGAAGTACATGCCCATCGCGTTATAGCCCAGCATCATGAGCGCCAACGCGCGCATGCCCAGACTGTCTGCACGACGCCATCCGACAATTGCAGCCAAGCCCAGTCCGATCCAGCGGGACATGTTCCCTAAAAACCAGCTGAAGACCTCATTGATGGGACGGGAGAGGCCCACGGCCACTGGTTGGACCGCGAGATGTCGGGTTGCGCCCTGGCTGATCAACCGCAAGCCAATGGTTTCGTCCGTGCCGAGGGCACGCCCGCCTCCGGGCACGGAGCTGAAATCGGCAAAATGATCAAACGAAACGCGATCACCGACCTTGGCCCCCGCACGCGCCAAAGGCGGGTCTGCCGTAGTGAAGCTCAGGATCGGTTGGAAACGATCGGCACCGAGGGGTCCAAGCAAAACGCCTAAGGTGCCCGCCACAGCTGGATCGAGCGCGCGGCGCCAATTGGCCACCTCCCAGACGTCGATGACAACAGAAAACAAGAGCAGCGCCGCAAGCAGTACCTTCCATGCGGTCCAGGGTTGGGTCGCGGTAGTCACGAGGCACCGCCCCGCAGTCGAGCTCTCATCGCCTGCTCCTCCCTTACGTATTTTGCGCAGGACCGGTTGCAGATTCTGGCCAACCCCGCCCCAGCTGGCAATCAGCTTATATGGTCGCTTTGGTCAATCTGTTGATGAATTCATAGGCAAGCGGCCTGGGGTGATTCGGCACAAGTCTGCTGCTGCGACGATGGATCAGACTGATATCCGTGGGTTGCGTACCACCTTGCATCTTTCCGTCGTGGAAGCTGCCTCGCTCTAATGGCGCAGGTTGCCCGGGGATTGCACGTGCGAAATACTTGGCGCGCTGATGGATGAAGCGACGCTGCCGAATGCACGCTCCCGCGAGCTGGCATAGCCGAGCGCGCGCCCTGCATGACGAAAAGTCTAGGCACAGCGGGAAGGCAGATGCATCCCTAGGAAGGATGACACCGTCGCCTTGAAATTTCGGTGCGCCCCCCCGGTGGCCACCCATCTCCACACTGAACAGCGTGTGAAGGCGAGCCGGGGCTAGCAGGCAGGCCCCGGCCTAATGGATCGCAGGGCCATAGAAACCAGGACTCTGTGCAGGAAACCGTTTTTTAGAGGTTCATCCCCGATCTCCAGGAAACCGTTTTTTAGAGGTTCATCCCCGATCCCCAGGGAATGGCGTGCCCCATTGGATGGTCGCCGAGTGCGCATGTCGCACAAAATACATGCGGCCAATGTGCTAACGCATTGACATGTGCAGACGGCAAAGTTCTAGTAGCCGTCTAGAACCCTGGGGAGGGCTCAGGCCGTGAATGTCGATGAAGTCGTACGGCTGACATCTGAATCGCCGGACGCGCTGATACTGATTTCGACCAGTGGGCACATAGTGCACTGGGACCATGGTGCCAACGCCATCTTCGGCTACGCCGCTGACGAGGCGTGTACGTGCCAGTTGGCGGACCTCGTTGTTCCAGGTGATCACGCACTTGAACAACGCAGGTGGCTTGAAGAGGCGTTTCGCGTCGGCAGCGCGACCTATGAGGCAGTTCGCCGCCGCAAGAACGGCTCCCTGATCTACGTGGACGTTTCCGATCGGCTTGTCCATAGCCAGGACGGCGAGCCCCTGATCCTCTCTGCGGTCAAGGACGTGACTCACATCAAGGTTCTGCGCGATGCCAAGCTGATGGAGGCGCGCTTTCGTGACCTGCTTGAATCCACGCCCGACGGCATTGTGATGGCGAACCCGACCGGTCACATCGTGATCGCGAATAGCCAAGCCGAACGCTTGTTCGGCTATGACGAAGGCGAACTGCGGGGCCGGTCCGTCGATATGCTGTTGCCTGATCGTTACCGGCATGCCCATGTCGGGCATAGATCCAATTACTTCTTGCAGCCTCGTAAGCGGGCGATGGGTTCGGGCCTCGATCTCGCCGGTCTGCGTAAGGACGGCAGCGAGTTCCCCATCGAGATCAGCCTGAGCCCCTTACGCACTGAGGAGAGCGCGTTCGTGATGAGCGCGATCCGGGATATTAGCGAGCGCAAGCGCTTCGAAAAGGCCCTGCAGGAAAAGAACCAGGAACTCGCCACCGCCAACCAGGCCAAAGATCGCTTCCTGGCCGGCATGAGCCACGAGTTGCGCACGCCGTTGAACGCAATCATTGGCTTCACTGGCACCTTGCTGATGAAATTGCCGGGACCGCTGAACGACGTGCAACAAAAGCAGCTGCAAACCGTTCAGTCCAGCGCACGTCATCTGCTTGCGTTGATCAATGACCTGCTCGACGTTGCCAAGATCGAAGCCGGCAAAGTCGACCTCAGGCTGGAACCGGTGGATTGCCGGGCCGTCGTCGAGGACGTGGCCGCCACGTTGAGGCTGCAGGCGGAAAGCAAAGGACTGGATTTCACGGTCAACGTGCTCGCACCTGAAACGCAGTGGCGCACCGACCGCCGCGCCCTGAGCCAGATTCTGATCAATTTGACAAACAACGCCATCAAATTCACCGAGCGGGGTAGCGTGCAGATGACTGTAACGCTGCTCGAGGATGAGACAGCGCGCGCGCTGGTGTTCCGAGTCGATGACACGGGCATCGGCATCCCCCTGCACGAGCAGGACAAGCTGTTCGGCGCATTCAGTCGCGTGGTCGGTGCCCAGGAAAACATGCCTGAGGGCACCGGGCTGGGCCTGCACTTGAGCCAGAAGCTTGCCGAGTTACTGGGCGGGAAGATCGTATTTTCCAGCGAAAGTGGAAAGGGCAGTACGTTCCAGTTGGTTTTGAGGGAGTGATGGGCCGTGAATGCGCGCATCGTCATCATCGAAGACAACCAGGCGAATCTAGAACTCGTCAAGTACCTGCTGGAATGCAGTGGCTACGAGGTGTCGGTGGCCCGGGACGGGCAGCAGGGCGTGGACCTGGTTCCGCGGGTACGGCCTGACCTCGTAGTCTGCGATCTGCAGATGCCTGTTCTCGATGGCTATCAAGTGCTCGCGCTGCTGCGACAAAACCCCGACGTGGCCCGAATTCCCATTATCGCGGTCACTGCCTTTTCGATGCCTAACGATAGACAGAAGGTCATGACGGCTGGCTTCGATGGCTATATCTCGAAGCCTATTGAGCCCGAGGCCTTTGTCAGTCAGATCGGCGCATTCCTTCCCGCAGCGCTTCGTCGCAACTTGCCTAAATCTACCGACTGAATCCCCCTTGTCATGGCCCGAATCCTCGTTGTCGATGATCACGCAACCAACCGCGAATTGATCACCAGCCTGGCGGCCTATCGGGGGCATGAATGCATGGAGGCTGCCGACGGCTTGGAGGCGCTGACCAAGGTGCGCACCGCGCGCCCCGATCTCGTTATCTGCGACATCCTCATGCCGACGATGGACGGCTACGAATTCGTAAGGCAACTGAGGGCCGAACCGGCCATCGCCCACACGGACGTCATTTTTTATACGGCCAACTTCCTGGAGCAGGAGGCTCGGACGCTCGCACAGTCCTGCGGCGTCACGCAGATTCTGCTCAAGCCCTGCGAGCCAGAGAACGTGTTGCAGGCCATTGACCTCGCACTGTGTCATGCTGCTCCTGAGCCGAAGGCACCGCCCGCCAATGCAGAGCAATTCGACCGCGAGCACCGGCGTCTACTGGCCGACAAGCTGGTGCAAAAGGCCGATCAGCTGGACTATGCCAACCGGCGCCTTTCAGCGTTGACTGACCTCAACCTCCAACTCGCCTCAGAGCGCGATCCAGAGACCTTGCTGGAAAAGGTCTGCCGTGGCGCTCGCAACTTGATAGGCGCGCGCTACGCCATCCTGGGTGCGAACGACGCGTCGCACGCGGTGTTGACTCGCTTTGCAACCTCAGGCATGAACGACGCCGACGCAGGGCGCGTGAAGCTGCTACGAATCGATATAGGCATGCTTCGTCAAGTGATGTTCGATCGCGCGCCACGCCGCTTTGTCAATCCAAGTGGCAACCCTCTCGAAGTTGGTTTGACCGCCGACTATCCGCTGGTGCACTCCGGTCTGATCGTCCCAATCGTTTCGCTGAAGCGGGCCTATGGCTGGATTTTTCTCATCGACAAGCTCGGCTCGGAGTGCTTCAGCGAAGAGGATGAGCGCCTGTTGATGATCAATGCGGCGCAGGCTGGACGCATCTACGAGAACGGAAGTTTGTACAACCAGATCAAGCACTCAGCTGCGAAACTACAGGTCGAGGTGACTGAGCGCAAGCAGGCTGCGGAAAAGATACGAACCCTCAATCTGGAGTTGGAGCAGCGTGTCCGTGACCTGCAACACGTGACCCGCGCATTGCGCACTCTCAGCGCCGGCAATCGCACCATGCTCAGAGCCCGCTCTGAGTCTGAGCTGCTAAATAGCTTTTGCAAAGACATCGTGTCGGCGGGTGCCTACGACTCTGCCATCGTCTGGTATCACACGGACGACGCTGAACATGCGATCAAGGCGGTAGCCGAATCTGGGTTCGGGTCAGGCTTGGAAAGTTTGCAAGATCTGTCGAGCTTTTGGACTGATGACGAGCAGGGACGTGATGTCGTCGCGAAGGCGGTGCGCAGCGGGCAAACTCATACGATTAACGACCTGCGATCGGGCCAGGATCACACGCACTGGCTCCATAATCCGGACGATTGCGCCTCGGCCATCGCCTGCCCGCTGCGCATCGGCGAAAGAATCATCGGCGCGCTGGAGATCTACCACCGTGAGCCGGATGCCTTTCAGGCCGACGAGGTGCAGTTGCTGACTGAGTCCGCTGACGATCTTGCATTTGGCATTGCCATGCTGCGTGCGCAGGCGGAACAAGCGCGCACGCAGGCTGCCATGCACAGGCTGACCCACTTCGACGCGCTCACCGACCTGCCCAACGAGGCCCAATTCAATGAGTCGCTGCGTGCCTTCATCGCGAAGGGTCAGCAGACCCAGCGGCGCTTTGCGGTGCTCCAAACCAATGTCGACCGCTTGCGCGATGTGAATGCTGCTTTGGGTCTCGCACATGGCGACGAGATGCTGCGGGAGTTCAGCCGTCGCTTGCTTCGGGTTGCGCCACCTGATGGTTTGGTGGCTCGCCTGCGCGGCAACGAGTTCGCCATACTGCTTCCCAGGGCAGATCGCACTAAGGCAATCGAGATGGTCAACGTCATTGAAGCCGAGTTGGCCCTACCGTTTCTTGCCGCGGGAATTCCGCTCGACATGATGGCCAGGACTGGCATCGTCCTGTTCCCAAATCATGGCGCCACTGCCCATGACCTGTTTCGCCGCGTGGACCTTGCCGTACAACAGGCCCGCGATCGCGATCTTCCCCATTTGGTCTATGACTCCACCCTCGATCACGGCCAATCAGAACGCTTGCACATGGCCAGTGCGCTTCGCCGGGCTATCGAGGACGGCGACCTGCGCATGCACCTCCAACCCAAGGTAGAGATGGCCACGGGACGTCTTTGCGGCGCCGAAGCATTGGTTCGCTGGCAGCACGCCGAGCGCGGCCTGCTGCATCCCGGTGTTTTTATCTCGCTGGCCGAGCAAATAGGTCTGATCAAGCCTCTTACTGAATGGATGCTGCAGTCGGCGCTGCAGCAAAACAAGGCTTGGCTCGAACAAGGTTGCGCCTTGCCCATCGCCGTCAATCTGTCGGCCCGAAATCTGCGCGACGAGGATCTGCTACGCCAGATCCGCCAGTTGCACGACAGCACGGGCGTACCGCGTGGTCTGCTAGAGCTGGAGATCACCGAGAGCGCGGTGATGGAAGACGCGGTGTTCGCGCTTCGTGTCTTGAACCAGCTGAAGGACGAGGGCATCCCGCTGCACATCGATGACTTCGGCACCGGCTATTCATCGCTGAGCTATTTGCAAAAGCTCCCGGTGGATTGCGTCAAGATCGATCAGTCGTTTGTGCGGCAGATGGTCCACGACCGTGACTCAGCCGTCATTGTGAAGTCCACCATCGACTTGATCCACGATCTCGGCCGCAAGCTGATTGCCGAAGGAGTTGAAACTGCCGAGTGCTGGAGTCAGCTGCAGGCCTTTGGGTGTAATGTTGCCCAAGGCTATTTGATCGCCAAGCCCATGCCGCCAACGGAATTCCAGCAATGGGCGGCGAGCTTCTGTCCACCTCAATCAAATTCATGAGCGAAGTCTCAAGCAGGGGTGAGGTCCAGACGGATTCACGTCTGACGAAACACAGATGCTCTATCTGCAGCTCCCTTTGGGCGGTCGTCGCAAGTACATAGTCTTTCAGCGTGCGGCGAACATCTTTAAAACCGCCGTCGCTGGGAAAATGCCGTTGTGCGCGTAGCCGAACTGCTTGCAAGTAGGAGCTCCGCCCGAGCGGCTGGACCCGTGGTGACCTTCTCCAATTGGGCTGCGATCAATTTTGGACGAGTGCCATTCGACTGTGCCCGACACTCCCATGGCGCAGTGTCTCGTCGATGACAGAAGGAGCAAACGCGCCCGCCGGCTCTATGACATCGGCGACCATCCAGCCCATGAGTGCCTCGGCAGGCATGGGCCGAGCGAACAGGAAACCTTGAAGTTCGTCGCATTCCAGGGCGAGCAGTATCTCCTTCTGTCCTTCGGTCTCCACGCCTTCGGCCACCACGCGAAGACCGAGTGCATGCGCCAGCTGAACGACGGCACAGACGATGGCCCGTGCGTCCTTGCTCGATTCGAGATCGTTGATGAAACCCCGGTCGATCTTGAGTTGTTTGGCCGGGAGTTGACGCAGATAGCTAAGGCTGCAATAACCCGTGCCGAAATCGTCGATGGACAGGAAAACGCCAATCCGTGCTAGTCCCTCGAACACCCTTTTTGTGGCCTCGACATCTTCCATGGCTACCGTCTCGGTGATCTCGCACAGCAGGCGCGAGGAGTCGATGCCGTGACGCTGCACGGCGCTTTCAATACGTTCGACCAGATGCGCGTCACGCAGCTGCTGGGCGGATAGGTTGATCGCCACGCGAATGTGGACTCCCTGATCGCTCCATTCACGCATCTGGCGACAAGCCTCCTCGATCACCCATTCGCCGATCTGACCGATGAGACCAAAGCGTTCGGCCAGAGGGATGAAATTGGCGGGACTCAGCAGTCCCTGCGTCGGGTGGCGCCAGCGGATCAGCGCCTCGACGCTGTGGATGTGCCCTACTTGCCCGTCAACCTTGGGCTGGTAGTACAGCAGCAGCTCGTTGCGTCGTGCGGCGTGACGCAGATCGGCCTGCAGGTTCATCTGCGAGAGCGCGTCCACGTCCATGTGCGACTCGAAGAGCGTAAAGGTGTTGCCACCGGCGCGCTTGGCTGCGTACATGGCCGCGTCGGCGTGTGCGATCAGCTTAGTGATGTCGCCACAGTCCGGAATGGCTGCAATACCAATGGATGCTGAAATCTCGACCGTCGTCCCGGAAATTTCGATGGGTTGACTCAGCATTTCGCACAGGCGTCGTGCAAGGGCTGTACATGCCGCGGCGTCGACGCTGTCTTCCATGAGTAGCAGGAACTCATCGCCACCGACCCGCGCTACCGTGTCATCAGCTCGGGCGCAGCTGCGAAGGCGTCGCGCCACTTCTTTGAGCACCTGATCGCCGGCAGCGTGCCCATACGAATCATTGACCGGCTTGAAGCCGTCCAAATCTATAAACAGCACCGCCAAAGTTCCTGGAACGCGACCAGGCGTACGTTCTCCCTTACGGTGATTGCGGGCCGCGGCGCGAACGAGGTGGTCCTCGAATAGCGCGCGGTTCGGCAGATCGGTGAGTGGATCCATGTAGGCGCGGCGGCGCAGTTCCTCGTTGGCGCCTTGGAGCTGCACGTTGGAGAGGCGCAGCGATTCCGCGAGTGCGACCGTCTTGTCCTGCATCCGCGCATCAAGTGCGGAGACAAGCCAGGTGCACAGCAGCACGGCGATCGACGCCAGCGCGATCAAGATGCCCAGACGGCTGCCAGAGAGCGCGCCGGCACTCAGGCACACAGAGCCCAATGGGAATTGCGCGGCCGCCATGGCCGTGTAGTGCATGCCGCTGATGGCAAGGCCCATGACGATGGCTGCCAGAGCGCGTAGGGCCGTCCCGCGCGAGCCTCTCTCATGCGCCAGGCGGAAGAAGATCAGGAGCGCAGCCGCTGAGGCGGTCAGCGCAATGACGACCGAGGCCAACACCAGACCCGGGTTCCATTGGATGCCTGGTGCCATGTCTAGCGCAGCCATGCCGGTGTAGTGCATGGTGCAGATGCCGGCGCCCATGGCGGTGGCACCCCAACCGAGACGTCGTGCCGTCAATTTGCCTTGGCTCGCAAGGCCGAGCGCAATGCCGGACACCACAACCGCGGCGACCCAGGATGCGAAAGTCAGGAGCGCGGTATAGCCCAGCGGCACCGGCAGGTTGAAGGCGAGCATGCCCACAAAGTGCATGGACCAGATGCCAGACCCCATGACGACAGACCCTCCCGCCCACCAAGCAGTAGCGACTTTGCGATCGGGGCCGCGCACCCGACGAGCCAGGTCCAGGGCGACATAGGACGAGAAACTTGCAATGACGATGGAGATGGCGACAACCCAAGCGTCGTAGCGTGCTGCGAGGAATTCCATGACGAGCTCCCTATCAGGTTTCAGCTTTACCGAGCAGTTGACGGACGGCGTACAGCAACTGTTCGCTCTTGAAGGGTTTTGCGAGGGCGGCGTGCGCGCCCAGTTGGCAAGCCTCGCGCAGGCGCTCCTCGCTCTCGCCGGAGATCACCAGGACCTTCAGTGACGGAAGAGGTGCGGCCTCCTGCAGAAAACGCAGCACACCGACACCATCGAGCCCAGGCATGCGCAAGTCCAGGGTCATCAGCGCTGGCGCAAAGCTGTGCAGCAGCGAACCAGCCTGGAAGCCGTCCGCCGCAATTTGGGTCTCGAAGCCGGCTTGATGCAAAACACGGCGTATTGCATTGGCCATTGCACGATCGTCATCCACGACCAGCACCTTGTTGCTCGCGGGTCGGGGAATCCGAGGTTCCGGCAAGCCATTGCGCCGCGCGAAGTCCTGAAGCTCGGCCAGCGCGATGCGGTAGTCCCCGCGACCAGGGAGCCGGAACGCGCGCAGCTCGCCACGTTCCACCCAGCGAATGACGGTCCGAAAGCTAACGCCGCACAACCGCCCCGCTTCTCGGGAAGACAGTGTGGTGTTGGCTGCGATAGGAGAGGTGGCGACGCTCATAGCTTTTCAGATCGGGTTGCGGTTCTCAATAGATCAATGTCACAACAGGTCCATTGGTTCCATTAGTCACGATGCGCAATTTGAACCTGCAGCACCTCTCAACGCAAAGGAAGAAAGTCACATGGCGCCCGCGTTGCAAGACCGTGAAGGGCGCGGTCCAATTCGAGCTGATGCAGGTGCAATTGGCAGACCCGCTCCCTGGGAAACCGGTTGCTACGCGTAAGAGTCCTTGAATGACTACGAAATCCAGACTTGTCATTTCCATCCTGGTCATGGTCGCGCTTGTGCTTGGTCTGCTCGTGCTCAACGACTGGCTCGTGAGTCAGTCGCAGATTGGTGGTCCCCTGTATGAAGAGATCGACCACAGCCATGCTTTGGTGGCGGATCTGTTGCCGCCGCCCTTGTTCGTGGTCGAGGCCCATGAGTTGGCTCATGAGCTGGCGGATGCCACCTCAGAAAGGGATGACCGGCGGCTCCTGCTCATCCGGGCCCGGTTGGCGGAACTGCAAGCCGAGTTCGAGAGCCGTCAGCGGTATTGGAATCAGGTTGCGCTACCCGAACCGCTACGTCGGACCCTGTCCTCCCGAGTGCAAGAGTCCGCGGCACAGTACTTCAGGATCATGAACGGACCGTTTCTGGCGGTGATCAACAAGGGTGATGCCCTGGAAGCACGCCAGCTCTTACGTGACACGTTGCAGCCCGTCTTCTTAAGGCACCGCATGGGCGTCCTTGAGGCGGTCTACGCGGTCCGGACGTACACCGAAGCGCTCGAGCAGGAGGTCAGGACCCGCAGGTCCAAGCTTGCCTGGCGGATGGCTCTCTTCGGCCTAGCGCTGCTGGGGGCGGCCGGCCTCCTGTTGTATCTCTGGTGTATGCCACGCGTTCTCGCAGGTCGCGCATAGGCGAACGACATGGCACGGACCTACGACCTGGGCGCCAACAGCTACATCGTCAAGCCGCTGGACTTCGGCGCCATGGTCGACGTGGTGCGCCAGGCCGGTTTCTATTGGCTGGCCATCAACCAGCAGCCGCAAG
>Ga0213872_10000202_pt1 | contig 52878 bp, 50 predicted proteins | sample VelepicomBERX_R2_FD_160071 | JGI IMG/M metagenome (GOLD analysis project Ga0213872, IMG submission 160071) | Rhizosphere microbial communities from Vellozia epidendroides in rupestrian grasslands, the National Park of Serra do Cipo, Brazil - RX_R2 | ecosystem: Host-associated > Plants > Roots >... | reverse complement strand
TGCACGCGCAAAAGCGCGATGACAAGAACAAGCTGTATGCGCTGCACGCGCCCGAGGCGGAATGCATCGCCAAGGGCAAGGCCCGCACCCCCTACGAGTTCGGCGTGAAGGTGTCCGTTGCCGTCACGGCCAAGGAAGGCCTGGTGGTGGGCGTGCGCTCGATGCCGGGCAACCCGTATGACGGCCACACGGTGGACAGCCAGCTCGAACAGGTTGAGATCCTCACCGGCCACACGCCCAAGATCGCCTTGGCCGACCGCGGTTACCGCGGCGTCGAGCCCGCATGCGGGGCGCGGCTGCTGATCAGCCATACGCGACGACTGCCCAAGCGGTTGAAGAAGCTGCTCAAGCGGCGTCAGGTGGTCGAACCCATGATCGGCCACATGAAAGCCGACGGGTTGCTGGGCAAGAACTGGCTCAAGGGTGCAGACGGAGACGCGCTGCACGCCTTGCTGTGCGGTGCCGGGCACAATCTGAGAATGATCCTGCGGCACCTGCGTGTGCTTTACTGCGCTCTGTTGGCCCTGATCGCCATGGCGATCACGCTGGGGATGGCAATGGCGACGGGCGCGTCGCCGCCCGGAAGCGTCATCTCACGCCGACCGGCGCTTGCGCGCGGCTGAAAACGAGTTGTTCAGGGCCGACGAAGTAGGGCGCCTTGCCGTGGAGCCCGTAAACTGCGGGCACGATGAATCTTCCAAGTGCCGCCATGTCGCCTGTTGATGCTGCAAACACTGTCGTTGACATTGATCTGGGCGACCGCAGCTATGCCATCCACATTGGCGCGGGCCTGCTGGACCAGGCCTCATCCTGGCAGGGCCTGCCGCGCGCGCGCAGTGCCCTGATCGTCAGCAATGAGACGGTGGCGCCGCTCTATCTGGCTCGCCTGCAGGCGCAATTGCAGCCGCATTACCCTCAAGTGTTGACTGTCATCCTGAAGGATGGCGAGGCCTACAAGGACTGGCATTCGCTCAATGCCATCGTCGATCAACTGCTGGCCCATGCGGCCGACCGCAAGACCGTGCTGTTCGCGCTGGGCGGCGGCGTCATCGGCGACATGACGGGCTTTGCCGCCGCCATCTACATGCGCGGCGTCCCGTTTGTTCAGGTGCCGACGACTTTGCTGTCGCAGGTGGACTCGTCTGTGGGCGGCAAGACTGCCATCAACCACCCGCTGGGCAAGAACATGCTGGGTGCGTTCTACCAACCCGAGCGCGTGATAGCCGATCTGGCCACGCTGGACACCTTGCCCCAGCGCGAGCTGTCTGCCGGCTTGGCCGAGGTCATCAAGTACGGTCCGATTGCCGATGCAGCATTTCTGGACTGGCTGGAATCCAACATGGACGCCTTGCTGGCGCGCGACCGCGCCGCGCTGGCCTATGCCGTGCGGCGCAGCTGCGAGATCAAGGCCTGGGTGGTCGGGCAGGATGAACGCGAGCAGGGCCTGCGCGCCATCCTGAATTTCGGCCACACCTTTGGCCATGCGATCGAGACCGGCATGGGCTACGGCGCCTGGTTGCATGGCGAAGCCGTGGGTTGCGGCATGGTGATGGCCAGCGACCTGTCCGTGCGCCTGGGGCTGATGCCGGCGAGTTTTCTGGCGCGCATGCAGCGTCTGGTGGCGTGGGCGGGCTTGCCCACGCAGGCCCCGGCGATGGCACCTGAACGCTTCATTGAACTGATGCAAGTCGACAAGAAGGCCGAGGGCGGCGAGATCCGTTTCGTGCTGATCGAGTCGCTAGGCAAGGCCGTGATGCGGGGCGCAGCGCTGGATCTGGTCGCCGACGTGATCCGGGCGCATTCTTTGCTTGCGGCAGCATGATGAGCGGGGCGCTTCACCCCGCCGCCGCGCATCCGGAGCAGACGCGCGGGCGCCGCTTTGCCGAATCGGCTGCACCCACGCGCAGCGACTTCCAGCGCGATCGCGACCGCATCGTGCACAGCACGGCGTTTCGTCGCCTGGTCTACAAGACGCAGGTCTTTCTCAACCATGAAGGCGATCTGTTCCGCACCCGCCTGACCCATTCGCTGGAAGTGGCGCAGCTTGGCCGCTCCATTGCGCGCAGCCTGAGGCTGGACGAGGACTTGGTCGAGACCGTCGCGCTGGCGCACGATTTGGGCCACACGCCTTTCGGCCACGTGGGGCAGGATGTGCTGAACGTCTGCATGAAAGACCACGGCGGCTTCGAGCACAACCTGCAAAGCCTGCGCGTGGTCGACCGGCTGGAGCAGCGCTACCCGGCGTTCGACGGATTGAATCTTTGCTTCGAGAGCCGCGAAGGCATCCTGAAGCATTGCGGCAAACGGCAGGCGCTGCAACTGGAGGCGCAGGAGCCTCGCGGCGTGGCCTACCGCTTCATCCATGGCGGCCAGCCCAGCCTGGAGGCGCAGCTCTGCAACCTGGCCGACGAAGTCGCCTACAACGCGCACGACATCGACGACGGCGTGCGCTCGGGCCTGCTCGATCTGGCGCAACTGGAGCAGGTGCCGCTGGTGGCCACCTATCTGCGCTCGACCTTGATCGACTACCCGCAACTGCAGGGCCGGCGGCTGCTGTTCGAGACCATACACCGCATGCTCTCGCAGCAGGTGTACGACATCATCGATGCAACCTCGGCGGCCATCAATGAGGCGGGAGTGAACAGCCTGGACGAAGTCCGCCAGGCGCCGCCCCTGGTGCGTTTCAGCGCGCAGATGCGCAAGGAAAGCAGCGAGCTCAAGCGCTTTCTGTTTGCCAACCTGTACCGCCACCCCAAGGTGCACGAGACCCGGGCCCGGGCCGAGCAGGTCGTGGAAGACCTGTTCCGCCTTTATTTGGCCGACAAGGCGCTGCTGCCGTCCGACTTTGCGGATCAGGCCGACCATCCGCGCGCCTGCGCGGACTACATTGCCGGCATGACCGACCGGTTCGCCTTGCGCGAGCACGAGCGGCTCACGGGCCTGAAGCTGTTCAGCTGACGAATTCTTGCGCAAAATAATGGGGACAGACTATAGGACCTCCCCATGGCAAGACTTCCACGGCTGGCCATCGCCGGGCATGTGCATCACCTGGTGCAGCGCGGCCACAACGGCCAGCCTTTTGTGCTCGACGATGAAGACGGCGCCCATTTTCTCGCCAGCCTGCAGGAAAGCGCCGCTTTGCACCGGGTGGCCGTGCATGCCTATGCCCTGACGCCTGCCCGGCTGCACCTGCTCGCCACGCCGCCCGAAGCGCAGTCGCTCAGCCGCATGATGCAGTCGCTGGGGCGGCGCTTTGCCGCCGTGTTCAACCGCCGCCATCAGCGCAGCGGAGGTCTGTGGGATGGCCGCTACAGGGCCGCGCCACTGGAAGCCGGCCCGCACTTGCTCCAGCTGATGCGCTTCATCGACCTGTTGCCGGTCTCCCTGGGCTTGAACCTGAGGGCGCAGGACTATCCCTGGTCGAGCGCGGCGCACCATTTGGGTGCCCGGCGCGATCCCCTGGTCACCGATCACGCTGGATTCTGGGCCATGGGCAATACGCCTTTTGAGCGCGATCAGCGCTATGCCCGCTTTCTTGAAGAGGGCGTATCGCCCCAGGAGCAGCAAGCCATTGAGGCCGCCGTGCAAGGCTCCTGGCCCTTGGGCTCCGCTGCGTTCAAGGCGGAACTGGCCAAGCACACGGACCAGCCGCTGGTTCCGCGTCCGCGCGGCCGCCCCAAAAAGATCCACAAGACTGTCCCTAATTAAAAAATAGTGCACGCGATTGAATTTCAATAAATGAGACTGACCCTATTTATTCGTTCTTGTCTGATTTGCTGCGGCGCATTAAATTCCGTGCATCCCTCTTTTTGATCGCGGAGACTCGCTATGGCGGCACCCCAAGGCACCCTTGCCCAAGAAATACAAGAGCTGGCCGAGCGCGGCCTGTACCGTTCCGCCAATGAGAAAGACGCCTGCGGCCTCGGCTTCGTGGCGCACATCAAGGGCCAGAAGGCGCATGGCATCGTCCAGCAGGGCCTGAAGATTCTTGAAAACCTCGACCATCGCGGCGCCGTGGGGGCGGATGCGCTGATGGGCGACGGCGCCGGCATCCTGATCCAGATTCCCGACCTCTGCTACCGCGAGGAAATGGTCAAACAGGGCGTCGCGCTGCCGCCTCCCGGCGAGTACGGCGTGGGCATGATCTTCCTGCCCAAGGAGCATGCATCGCGCCTGGCCTGCGAGCAGGAGCTGGCGCGCGCCATCAAGGCCGAGGGCCAGGTGCTGCTGGGCTGGCGCGATGTGCCGGTCGATGCCGAGCTGCCCATGTCGCCCACGGTGCGCGAGAAGGAACCGATCATCCGCCAGGTCTTCATCGGCCGCGGCGCCGACGTCATTGTTCCCGATGCGCTGGAGCGCAAGCTCTACGTGATCCGCAAGACCGCGTCCAGCGCCATCCAGGCCCTGAAGCTGACGCACAGCCGCGAGTACTACGTGCCCAGCATGAGCTGCCGCACGGTCATCTACAAGGGCCTGCTGCTGGCCGACCAGGTCGGCAAGTACTACAAGGACTTGTCGGACCCGCGCGTGGTCTCGGCCATTGCGCTGGTGCACCAGCGCTTCTCGACCAACACCTTCCCCGAGTGGCCGCTGGCCCACCCCTATCGCATGGTGGCGCACAACGGCGAGATCAACACCGTCAAGGGCAACTTCAACTGGATGCGCGCCCGCGAAGGCGTGATGAAGTCGCCGGTGCTGGGCGACGACCTGCAAAAGCTCTACCCGATCAGCTTTGAGCACCAGTCCGACACGGCCACCTTCGACAACGCGATCGAGCTCCTGACCATGGCCGGCTACCCGCTCGCGCACGCCGCCATGATGATGATCCCGGAAGCCTGGGAACAGCATGAGCTGATGGACCCGCGCCGCCGCGCCTTCTACGAGTACCACGCCGCGATGATGGAGCCCTGGGACGGCCCGGCCGCCATGGTGTTCACCGACGGCCGCCAGGTCTGCGCCGCGCTGGACAGAAACGGATTGCGGCCTGCTCGATATGTGGTGACCGACGACGACCTGGTGGTGCTGGCGTCCGAATCCGGCGTGCTGCCGATCGCCGAAAGCAGGATCGTCAAGAAGTGGCGCCTGCAGCCCGGCAAGATGTTCCTGATCGACCTGGAGCAGGGCCGCATCGTCGACGACGAGGAGCTGAAGAACCAGTACGCCAACGCGCGCCCCTATCGCCAGTGGATCGAGAACGTGCGCGTCAAGCTGGGCGACATCGCGGTTGGCGAGGTCCAGCCCGCCACCTTCTCGGCGTCCCTGCTCGACCGCCAGCAGGCCTTCGGCTTCAGCCAGGAAGACTTCAAGTTCCTGATGGCGCCCATGGCCACCACGGGTGAGGAGGGCATAGGCTCGATGGGCAACGACTCGCCGCTGGCCGTGCTGTCGAGCAAGGACAAGTCGCTCTACAACTATTTCAAGCAGCTGTTCGCGCAGGTCACCAACCCGCCGATCGACCCGATCCGCGAGAGCATCGTGATGTCGCTGAACAGCTTCGTGGGTCCCAAGCCGAATCCGCTGGACATCAACGCGGTCAACCCACCCATGCGCCTGGAAGTGTCGCAGCCCATTCTTGATTTCAAGGACATGGCGCGGCTGCGCAACATCGAGGCCACCACCCACGGCAAGTTCAAGCCCTACGAACTCGATATCACCTACCCGCTGGGCTGGGGCCGCGAGGGCGTGGAAGCGCAGCTGGCCTCTCTGTGCGCCGAGACCGTGGATGCGATCAAGAGCGGCCACAACATCCTGATCATCAGTGATCGCCAACTGAGCGCCGAGCGCGTCGCGATCCCGGCGCTGCTGGCCCTGTCGGCCGTGCACCACCACCTGGTGCGCGAAGGCCTGCGCACCACGGCCGGCCTGGTGGTCGAGACCGGCAGTGCGCGCGAGATCCACCACTTCGCCGTGCTGGCAGGCTTTGGCGCCGAGGCGGTCCACCCCTATCTGGCGCTGGAAAGCCTGGCGGCCATGCACGCCGAGCTGCCAGGCAATCTGTCGGCCGACAAGGCCATCTACAACTACATCAAGGCAATTGGCAAGGGGCTGTCGAAGATCATGTCCAAGATGGGCATCTCGACCTATATGTCCTACTGCGGTGCGCAGATCTTCGAAGCCATCGGCCTGAAGGCGGAGTTCGTCGAGAAGTTCTTCCGCGGCACGCCCACGCAGGTCGGCGGCATCGGCGTGTTCGAGGTGGCAGAAGAGGCGATCCGCCTGCACCGCGCCGCATTTGGCGACGATCCGCTGTTGGCCAATATGCTGGACGCCGGCGGCGAATACGCCTGGCGTGCCCGCGGCGAAGAGCACATGTGGACGCCCGACGTGATCGCCAAGCTGCAGCACAGCACGCGCTCGGGCAAGTTCGAGACCTACAAGGAATACGCGCAGCTGATCAACGACCAGAGCCGCCGCCACCTGACGCTGCGCGGCCTGTTCGAGTTCAAGGTCGATCCGGCCAAGGCGATTCCGCTGGAGGAGGTCGAACCGGCCGCCGAGATCGTCAAGCGCTTCGCCACAGGCGCGATGTCGCTGGGCTCCATCAGCACCGAGGCGCACGCCACCTTGGCCGTGGCCATGAACCGCATCGGCGGCAAGAGCAACACCGGCGAGGGCGGTGAAGACCCGGCCCGCTACCGCAATGAGCTCAAAGGCATCCCCATCGTCGAAGGTACCAAGGTCAGCGACGTGATCGGCGCCAAGGTCATCGCGTCCGACTACGAACTGAAGGCCGGCGACTCGCTGCGCTCCAAGATCAAGCAGGTGGCCTCGGGCCGCTTTGGTGTGACGACCGAGTACCTGGTCTCCGCCGACCAGATCCAGATCAAGATGGCCCAGGGCGCCAAGCCGGGCGAGGGCGGCCAGTTGCCGGGCGGCAAGGTGTCCGACTACATCGGCTTCCTGCGCTACTCGGTGCCGGGCGTGGGCCTGATCTCGCCGCCGCCGCACCACGACATCTATTCGATCGAAGACCTGGCGCAGCTGATCCACGACCTGAAGAACGTCAACCCGCGTGCCGACATCTCGGTCAAGCTGGTGTCCGAGGTCGGCGTGGGCACGATCGCCGCCGGCGTGGCCAAGGCCAAGGCCGACCACCTGGTGATCGCGGGCCATGACGGCGGCACCGGCGCTTCGCCGCTGTCGTCCATCAAGCACGCCGGCACCCCCTGGGAGCTCGGCCTGGCCGAAGCCCAGCAGACCTTGGTGCTGAACCGCCTGCGCGGCCGCGTGCGCGTGCAGGCCGACGGCCAGATGAAGACCGGCCGCGACGTGGTGATCGGTGCCTTGCTCGGTGCCGACGAGTTCGGCTTCGCCACCGCGCCGCTGGTGGTCGAGGGCTGCATCATGATGCGCAAGTGCCACCTGAACACCTGCCCGGTGGGCGTGGCCACGCAGGATCCGGTGCTGCGCCAGAAGTTCACCGGCAAGCCCGAGCATGTGGTGAACTACTTCTTCTTCGTGGCCGAGGAAGCGCGCCAGATCATGGCGCAGCTGGGCATGCGCAAGTTCGATGAGCTGATCGGCCGCAGCGACCTGCTCGACACCCGCAAGGGCATCAGCCACTGGAAGGCCAAAGGCCTGGACTTCAGCCGCGTGTTCCACCGGCCCGAGCTGCCGGCCGAGGTGGCGCGCACCCATGTGTCCACGCAGGATCACGGCCTGAGCAAGGCCCTGGACGTGCGCCTGATCGAGAAGTGCGAACCGGCTTTCCAGCGCGGCGAGAAGGTGCAGTTCATGGAGCAGGTCACCAATGTGCGGCGCACCGTGGGCGCGATGATGTCGGGCGAGCTGATCCGCCGCCGCCCCGAAGGCTTGCCGGACAACACCGTGTTCATCCAGATGGAAGGCACGGGCGGACAGAGCTTCGGCGCCTTCCTGGCCCAGGGCGTGACGCTGTACCTGATCGGCGATGCCAACGACTACACCGGCAAGGGCCTGTCGGGCGGCCGCGTGGTGGTGCGCCCCAGCATTGATTTCCGCGGCGACGCCACCAAGAACATCATCGTCGGCAACACCGTGCTGTACGGCGCTACGCGCGGCGAGGCCTTCTTCCGCGGCGTGGCCGGCGAGCGTTTTGCCGTGCGCCTCTCGGGCGCGACGGCCGTCGTCGAAGGCACGGGCGACCACGGCTGCGAGTACATGACCGGCGGCACCGTGGCTGTGCTTGGCAAGACCGGGCGCAATTTTGGCGCCGGCATGAGCGGCGGCGTGGCCTATGTCTATGACGAAGATGGCCAGTTCGCCAAGCGCTGCAACACCGCCATGGTGGCCCTGGAGCCGCTGATGTCAGCCGACGAGCAAACGGCCAAGGTCGACAAGGCCATCTGGCACCACCTGCCAGGCAGCGAGCCGCAGACCGACGACGCCATCCTGCGCAAGCTGCTGGAAGACCATCACCGCTGGACCGGCAGCCAGCGTGCGCGCGACATCCTCGACGCCTGGGCTGCTTCGCGGACCAAGTTCGTCAAGGTCTTCCCGCACGAATATCGTCGCGCCCTGGCCGAGTTGAACGCCGCCAAGGAAGCCGCACAAACCATTGCCCACGCCAAGCAGCCCGACGTGGCTGCCAAGGTCTGAACAAGATAGGAATCGAGAAGCATCATGGGAAAAGTCACCGGCTTCATGGAATACGAGCGCCTGGAAGAGGGCTACCAGCCCGTAGCAGCGCGCGTCAAGAATTACAAGGAATTCGTGATCGGCCTGAGTTCTGACCAGTCCAAGCAGCAGGCGGCCCGCTGCATGGACTGCGGCACGCCGTTCTGCAACAACGGCTGCCCGGTCAACAACATCATTCCTGACTTCAACGACCTCGTGTACCGCAGCGACTGGCAGAACGCCATCGCCGTGCTGCACTCCACCAACAATTTTCCCGAGTTCACCGGCCGCATCTGCCCCGCGCCTTGCGAGGCCGCCTGCACGCTGAACGTGAATGACGACGCGGTGGGCATCAAGTCGATCGAGCACGCCATCATTGATCGCGCCTGGGAAGAGGGTTGGGTCCTGCCTCAACCTGCCGCCACCCAGACGGGCAAGACGGTCGCCGTCGTCGGTTCCGGCCCGGCAGGCCTGGCCGCGGCACAGCAATTGGCGCGCGCCGGCCACAGCGTGACCGTGTTCGAGAAGAACGACCGCGTGGGCGGCTTGCTGCGCTACGGCATTCCCGATTTCAAGATGGAGAAGTCGCACATCGACCGCCGCGTCACGCAGATGGAAGCCGAGGGCGTGGTGTTCCGCACCGGCGTGCTGGTTGCCAGCCTGCCTGCGGACAGCAAGGTCACCAACTGGGCCAAGGAAACCGTCAGCGCCGACGACTTGAAGGCGCAGTTCGACGCTGTGCTGCTGGCTGGCGGCTCCGAGGCCTCGCGCGACCTGCCGGTGCCGGGCCGCGACCTCGCGGGCATCCATTTCGCGATGGAGTTCCTGCCGCAGCAGAACAAGATCAACGCCGGCGACAAGCTCAAGGGACAACTGCGGGCTGACGGCAAGCACGTGATCGTGATCGGCGGCGGCGACACCGGCAGCGACTGCGTCGGCACCAGCAACCGCCATGGCGCCAAGAGCGTGACCCAGTTCGAGTTGATGCCGCAGCCGCCTGAAGTCGAGGACCGTCCGCTGACTTGGCCCTACTGGCCCTACAAGCTGCGCACCTCCAGCAGCCATGACGAGGGCTGCGAGCGCGAGTTCGCCGTCGCCACCAAGGAGTTCCTCGGCGAGAAGGGCAAGGTCACGGGCGTCAAGACGGTGCGCGTGGAATGGCAAGGCGGCAAGATGCAGGAAGTGCCAGGCAGCGAGCAGGTGCTCAAGGCCGACCTCGTGCTGCTGGCCATGGGCTTTGTCAATCCGGTGGCCACCATCCTCGACGCGTTCGGCGTGGCCAAGGATGCGCGCGGCAATGCCAAGGCCGGCACTGAAACCAGCGCCGCCTACCAGACCAATGTGGGCAAGGTGTTCGCGGCCGGCGACATGCGTCGCGGCCAGTCGCTGGTGGTCTGGGCCATACGCGAGGGTCGGCAGGCCGCGCGGGCGGTCGACGAGTTCCTGATGGGCGCCAGCCTTTTGCCACGCTGAGCAATACCCCGGATCAGGGCAAACCCCGCTGCGGCGGGGTTTGTCGTTTTGAGCAATATTCACGAAACGGCGCTGATAATCGCCACTTGATACCTGCAGAAACATCTGAGCGGTGACGTCGATGGCGAAAAGATGCAGACTTGGCGAGCCAGCATCTCATCTAACCTGCTGATATGTTGGAGAATGCACGGTCGACAGGCTCGCAATATCTGAATGCCATACAGGTTTGTGCTAACTGTTTGCGATGCAGGTCTGAATGGGTAGGCCGGGTCGCCCTTGATGACCTTGATGACCTTGATGACTTTGATGACCTTGATGACTTTGATGAGAGTAGGCGCGCATGAAAACGTCCAGAGGTTTTACGCTGATCGAATTGATGATCGTGGTGGCCATCGTCGCCATTTTGGCCAGGGTCGCGCTGCCGGCCTACACCAGCTATGTCGTGCGCAGCAAACTCCCTGATGCGTTTTCTGGAATGACCTCCTATTCCGCGGCACTCCAGCAGTTTTTCCAGGATAACCGGGCCTATACCAATGCCACCAGCAATGGCTGCCTGACCAGTTCCACGACCTATTTCACCTATGCGTGCACATTGACGGCCACGACATTCGTGATCACTGCGACCAGTACCGCGGCAAGCGGTATAGGTTCACCGGCGATGGTTTATACGCTCGACCAGTCGGGTAATCGCCAGACGACCCAGGTGCCCACCGGCTGGTCCCAGCCCAGTCCCAATAACTGCTGGGTGAGAAACCAATCCGGAGCCTGCTGATGAAAGTCGCGCGCGGCATGACCATGATCGAGCTGATGATCACCATCGCCATCGTGGCCTTGCTGATGACGATGGCCGCGCCGATGTTCACCAAGATGTTCACGTCCAGCAGCGGTTCGCAGCTGGTCAACCAGTTCGCGCAGGACATGGCCTGGGTCCGGAACACGGCAGCCACATCGGATCAGACCGTGACCATGACCCTGAGCACCTCGACCTGCACCTGGACGGCGGCGGCGAGCGGTACGGCGGCCAACTCCGTCAGCGCTCATTCCATGACCACGGCGCAGCTGGCGAATTTTCCGACCTTGACCTGTAGTTTGGCCTGGAGCGGGACGGCGCCGACCGGCAATGTGCTGTCCTTCAACACGCAAGGGCAGGTGACTACCTCCAGCGGCGCCAATGCCACCAGCCTGCCGACCTTGACGGTCCAGACGGCGCAAGGCCAGACCTGGACCGTGACCGTGCTGGCGTCCGGCAGTGCCTTGGTAAATTCGGGGACTGCGCAATGAAGTACCGAGCCAGCAGCGGAGCCCATCGTCGTCAAAGCGGCTTTATCCTGATCGAGGCCTTGATTGCGGTCGCCATGTTCATTTTCGGCCTGCTCGCCATCTCCAAGGTCTACGGCATTCTGGTGCCCGCGCAGACCTCCAGCGAATACACCAGCAGCGTGGCTGGCTACGGCAACCAGTTCTGGGGCCTGATCCAGGCCAATCCCGCGGCACTGAACACCATAGGCGCGGGCAACACGGTCACTTACACCAGCACTTCGGTGGGATCGGCGCCTGCCACCTTGCAGCCCTGGTTGAACAATATTTTTACCGGCCAGTTGGTGTCCCTGAGCAATGCCAGCGTCACCATCACCTTGGGTGCGGATTCGGCCGGCACGGCCTGTGTGCTTGTGCCCGTCAACGCCATGCTGTGCGGCGTGACCCTGACCATTACCTGGACCCCGGTGGCCACGACGCTCGCCAACAGCGCGACCACGCGGACCCAGACGTTCAACTATCAAGTGGGATTCTGAATGAAGGCAATCGGCGTGCTGCCAGGGCGAGCGCAGCGGGGCGTGTCGCTGATCGAGTTGCTGGTGGGCATCGTCATCGGCTTGTTCCTGGCGCTGTCGGTGTTGAAGATCCAGCAAACCCTGGTGCAAGCCAACTACAAGTTGTCCGACACCTATCTGCGCGACAACGAGTTGCGCTCGGCCATGGACATGGTGGGCCAGGACCTGGCCGGCGCCGGCTTCGTGATGGGAGGGGTGCAGCCGCAGTGCGGCCTCATCCTGGCGTATGACAGCGCGGCGCCCATATCGGGCGTGTTCGGTCAGTTTCCGGTGTCGTCCACATGGCAGACCACGACGTCCCAATTGATGACCACCGGAACTCTGCCCACGGGTGCTTCCGCGCTGGGCACCTATCCAACCATCACCGGCAGTGGCACGGTCTCGCAGGTTTTGAGCATTACCACCACGGCCACCGCGCTGACTGCCGCCGCTGCGGCGGGCGCGCCGCTGGTCTACAGCGTGGTGCAGAACGCCAGCATCACCAGCGTTCCCAATTCGTCAACCTCTGGACCGATTGCAGGCTTGGCCAATTTGCCCATCTCCAGCACCACGGGCATCAACTATGGCGCCGTGGGCTATCTGCGCCTGCATCTCAGCAACGGCACCAACACGTCCACCGCCTGCTTCCGCGTGCGCGTTCCTCGCGGTGCCAATGCGGCAGGCACGGCGCTTGCAGCGGGGAGTTCGCTCAATATCCAGGATCCCAACTTGATGCCTGGCACGGGATTGAATGGGTACAGCGCCACCTTGGGTACGTACAACATCCTGGCCTCTGGCACCAACCTGGTGAACGCCAGCCTGCTCTATGGCCGGCTGTACTACCCCATGTTGAATCCCCCCGACGCTACCTTGATCGCGGGCGTCACAGCCTCGACCAACCAGCAAGTGGTGGTGTACTACGTCGGCATGTCGAACGGCACGACAGCCGCAGCGGGCAATTTCCCGGTCTTGTACCGGGCCGTGGTCAATGCGCTCGACGATTCGCTCATCACCGCGCCGGTGCCGGTGGCGGCCGGGGTCGTCAGTTTGCAGGCCCTGTATGGGGTCGATGAAACCGGCAGCGGCAACGTCACCAATTACCTGACCTGGGCCGACGTGCTGGCGGGCAATTTCACCGCCAACGTACGCACGGTGTTGTTCTCGATGGTCGCGAAATCGCTGCAGTCTGATGCGACGCCGGGTTATGCCGCCTCGCCCAATCCGGTGCCCATTCCCAGCCCATCGGGAACAGGCAATGATGCGTTCACGGCCTACACGATCCCCGCCGCATACAACCTCAACCACTTCACGGTCATGCAGTCCGAAGTGGCCATCAGGAATCAACTATGGCAGCGCTGAACATCCCTGCACGTTCCAGGCGCAGCCAGGCGGGCTACACCCTGCTGCTGGTCCTGTTCACCATGACGGCGCTGCTGTTTGGCGCGCTCTTCACCATGCGCGGCACGATCCTTCAGACGGTGATGGCAGGCAACACCCTGCAGCACCAGAAAAACCAGCAGGCCAGCGACATGGCCTTGCGCCTGGTGGAAAATTTGATCATCACCACCTCGCAGGGCGCCGGCTCCACGCCGCTTGAAATTTCGGCAGGCGCTGGCCAGCCGTGGTACTACACGCCGACGACGACGCCTTGGACGGTGCCTTCCACCACGTTTTGGTCATCCTGCATTGCAGCGAGCCAATGCGGCTCGATCGCCAATGTGCCCAATGGCTACCAGGTCTATGCCGTGGTGGTGCCGTCGAATCTGCCTGTAGATCCCTATAACTGCGGGACCTCGGGATTGACGGCGGTGTACTACGATATTTTTCTGAGCACCATGGAACCTAATTTTTCTTCGTCCGGCACGGCGGCGACCACCTCTTCGGTGACGGAGAGTATTTTCAAGTTGTGCGTGGTGAGCGCATGAGGTTTCAAGAGGCATTCGGTGTTGGATGCATGGGTTTGCTTCGAGCGGGAGGTTCGCGATGAGAACTGATGCTGCATTGAAAATATCGGGCTTGTGCCTGGGCTTGTGTTTTTATTCTCAAATCCACGCACAAACCATCGTCCAGGACAGTTTTACCGGTGTTTCGGCAACACAGACCTGGACTGTGACCGGAACCGCCGGGTACCCCTGCATGACTGCCGGCAATGGTTCGGGATCCGTTCCGGCGTGCTCCGGCATCAGTGATCCAGTTGGCAGCGGCGCATTGCGTCTGACGGGAGCGGGCGGCGATCTGCACGGTGCCATCATTTCGACCACGCCGTTTTCCTTGTCGCAAGGGTTGCAGGTGACCTTCACCACCTATACCTATGGCGGCAATAGCTATCCATCCACCAATGGCAAGACGCCGGGTGCGGATGGTATCGGCTTTTACCTGATCGATGCCGCCTATACCCCGGCCATTGGCGCCTATGGCGGCAGTCTGGGCTACAGCTGTTCCAATACCAATTCACCTTTTAACGGCATGGTTGGCGGTTATATGGGGTTGGGTATCGATGAGTATGGGAATTTCCTGAATGTCGGGGACAATACGGCCTCCGGCTACCCAAATGCCTCAAATACTGGTTTCCTGAATACGCAAAATCCAGGTGAAATTGGAATTCGGGGCTCTGGAAGTATTGCCTATAGCTATTTGAATAGTATTTATCCTGCCTATTTCCCGTCCTCGCAGAATGGAACCTCGCAGGGCAACACGGCGATAAAAAATGCCTGCAAGAACGGAAAACTCTACACGGCTGCTTCGGGCGGCGGCAACAATGCGGTATCGCCGACGGTCACCGTTCAGGACTATGCCTATGTGACGGGTGTGACCTTGCCCACGACGCAGCCGATTGCCAACGAGGCGACCGGTGTCAGAACGAGCGCCACGCCCATCACGTACAAGGTGCTGATCACGCCGGGCACCACGCCTCTGCTGAGCGTCTGGTATGCATATAACAGCACAGGCGGCAGCTCGGCCACTTACACGCCGGTGATCACCAACCTCAATATCTCCAATGCCAGCAATGCGGCGTTCGCTACCTTGCCGGCCAATCTGTATTTCGGTTTTGGTGCGTCAACCGGTGGCGGTACCAACATTCACGAAATCACCTGCTTCATTGCGGCCCCAGCCAACTCGGCGATTGGTGCACCTGTGGCGCCTTTGTCCGTGTCGGCCGGGGGGCTGGTTTTCACCGTGTCGTCCAATCAGAACCCTTTGCCTGCAGCAGGCCATGTGACGGCCTACGCCACGGTGACAACGGCGACGGCCGGTTCTCCGCTGGGTACGGCCACGGGCAATGCGCTTTGGGATGCTGGCGATTCCACCCACATGTCGCCGTCGAACCGCACCAGCAATCTGATGTCCACCGGGGTGAATGCAGGCGGGTCCACGCCAGCGGGTTCTGGCTCGATAGTGGCTTTCAACGCCCTGGACACTGCAGCCTTCAATTTGACGACGTCGCAGGTCACTGCGTCGACCTTTAGTGGCTGCCTCGGGACTACGGTCTCCCAGGCGATCACCATCATTACTGGCTATACGATCGACCCGAATTACACCAGCTCCGTGGCTGGCTGCTCCTATCTGTCGGGTCGAGTTGCCGGCTGGGAACTGGGCAGTTTTGACGTCAACAACACCGTGCAGTACCTGGGCCCGCCGGGAAATGGCAATCTGCTGACGCAGCCCGGGTATGTGACTTGGGCCAAGAGCCAAAACGGTCGCTTGCCGCTGCTGCTGTTTTCCGACAATGACGGCTTCCTGTATGCCATCGACGCATCCTCTGATTCGACCAGCGGGTACATGCAATGGGGCTGGATGCCTCGACCGTTCGTGCAGTACCTGTACAACTACGCCGGCGGCAGCATCTTCTACACCCAGGGCTATTTTGACGGCGGCTTCCAGACGGCCGATGCCGTCGACGGCTCCGGCAATTGGGCGACCTACGTGGTGGGCACGGCGCAAGCGGGCGCGTATCACTATTCGCTCAAGCTCGCCAATGTGAGTTCAACGGGGGCGGCGGCCAAGCCCACCAGCCAGGCCTGGGGCATATCGGTGACAGGGGGCACTTCACCGCAGGAGCAGGCCCCCATCATCGCCACGATCAACGGAGCGCAGTACGCGATTTTTATCGTCAATACGACGTCCGGTTCGACGACCACCAGCACCTTGTATGAGATCAACGTGGCTACCGGCGCAGGCTCTACCGTGACGGGGCCGTTGAGCTTCGTGGTCAGTAGCTCTATGAACTACGTCACCAACACCGGCATTCTCTGGTTGGGCGACAACAACGGCGGCGTCTGGAGCCTGAGCCTGACGGGATCGGCCAGCACGGACGCCAGCGGTGCCTACAAGGTGGTGAGCAGCCTGACGCCGTCGACCACGCCCAACGCGATCAACTATGTGGGCTACACCGAAGTGGCTGGCCAGCCCTATTTGTGGGCCGCAACGCAATATCAGGTGTCTGTGTACGCCCTGGCGAACGGCATTGGCCAGTACCAGTGGGCCACGCGCGGCGGATCCAGCCCGGTCGGAACCAGCGCCAAGAGCGTGACGGTCAACGCGTTGCAGTCCACGGGACAGGTGTCGGCTTTGCCGACGGCCGTGAATGGGGTGCTGTTCGTGCCCGTCTATGTGCCGTCGTCAGGCGCGTCATGTGGCGCCTTGGGCAATGGCTACTACGACGTGTTCAACCTGACCACGGGCACGACGCCGAACGGAACGGTGAGCTTCAACGGCACCCTGGTGACCAACGGCGTGATTGCCCTGGGACAAGGCAGCCCCTATGCGCCGTCCACGAGTGCGGGCCAGAAGGGCACGTCCACGACCTTCTATCCAGGCAGCGGCACCTCGCAGTCGACCGCACCGGGCAGCGGCACCGTGACCAGCTCCGTGTCCAACAAGCCGATTTCATGGCGGGTGCATTGAGCGCCTGAAGCATGCCGGCCGTCAGGCGGCATGCTTTGGTCTCAGCTTGACGGGCATTGCGCCACGGTAAAGTTGTTTTGTGGCAAGCAGCGGGGTGGTGTTTCCCCTATGATCCATGTTTTCGATTGCCGGGCACCCAGGGGCCCTTTGCGCGAAGCCCATGACGCTGCCCAATTTGCAAAGATCATCCAGCCCGTCCTCTGCGAGTCCGAACGAAGCTCGACCCTTGATCGAGCTTCGCAGCGTGTGCTGCGGCTATGGTGACAAGACCATCCTGGCCGATGTCAATCTGAAGCTGCCGCGCGGCCATGTGCTGGCCCTGATCGGGACCTCGGGCGGCGGCAAGACGACGCTGCTGCGGACCCTGACACGCCAGATCACGCCGCTGAGGGGCCAAGCGTTCTTCGACGGCCAGGACCTGGCCACCCTGGATCAGGCGGGCCTGTACCGGGTACGTCGGCGCATGGGCATGCTGTTCCAGTTCGGCGCCCTGTTCACCGATTTGAGCGTGTTCGAGAATGTGGCGTTTCCGCTACGCGAACACACGAATCTGTCCGAAGCCATGATCCGCGACCTGGTGCTGCTCAAGCTCAATGCCGTGGGTTTGCGCGGATCGCGCGATTTGATGCCCAACGAGATCTCGGGCGGCATGTCGCGCCGTGTGGCGCTGGCGCGCGCCATCGCGCTGGACCCCGACCTGGTGCTGTACGACGAACCTTTCGCCGGGCTGGATCCCATTTCGCTGGGCGTGGCCTCGCGCCTGATCCGCGACCTGAACGATGCCTTGGGCCTGACCAGCGTGATCGTGTCGCACGATATCCATGAGACCTTTGCCATTGCCGACCAGGTCGCCATGGTGGCCAATGGCCGCATCGTGGCGCAAGGCACGCCAGACGAGTTGCGCCACAGCAGCGATCCGCTGGTGCAGCAGTTCGTCGGCGCGCATCCCGACGGCCCGGTTCATTTCCATCAGCCTGCGGCTCCGGTGATTCAGGATTTTGGCTTGCAAGGAGCGTCGGCATGATCGAGTGGTTCGCCCGCGTTGGACAGGGCACGCGCCGCAGCTTTGTCGAGATCGGTGGTGCGGCCCGTCTGCTGCTGCAACTGCTGGCCAGCACGCCCAAAGCCTTCAAGCGTTTCCGCCTGATCAGCGATCAGGTGTTCTTTCTGGGCAACCGTTCCTTGTCCATCATCGGCGTGTCGGGCCTGTTTGTCGGCTTCGTGCTGGCGCTGCAAGGTTATTACACGCTGCAGCGCTATGGGTCTGCCGAGGCGGTGGGCCTCCTGGTGGCGCTGAGCCTGGTGCGCGAACTGGGACCCGTGGTGACAGCACTGCTGTTCGCGGGACGCGCCGGCACCTCCCTGACCGCGGAGATCGGCTTGATGAAGGCGGGCGAGCAATTGACGGCCATGGAGATGATGGCGGTCGATCCGGTGTCTCGCGTGCTGGCGCCGAGGTTCTGGGGTGGCATGATCGCCATGCCTTTGTTGTCGGCCGTGTTCTCCGCCGTGGGCGTGCTGGGCGGCTGGATCGTGGCGGTGCTGCTGATCGGCGTGGACGCGGGTGCCTTCTGGTCGCAGATGCAGGGCGGCGTGGATGTGTTCGCCGATGTCGGCAACGGCGTGACCAAGAGCGTGGTGTTCGGCTTGACCGTCAGTTTCGTGGCGCTTTTGCAGGGCTACACCTGCAAGCCCACGCCTGAAGGTGTTTCCTATGCCACCACGCGCACCGTGGTGGTGTCTTCCTTGGCGGTGCTGGCGCTTGATTTCGTGCTGACCGCAATGATGTTTTCGATTTGAAGGAGCAGAGGATGCAAGCCTCTCGTCATGATGCGTGGGTGGGATTTTTCGTGGTGCTGGGCGCGACCGCCTTGCTGTTTCTCGCGCTCAAGGCCGGCAATCTGCTGAGCCTGAACTTCGACGACACCTACTCGGTGACCGCGAAGTTCGACAACATCGGCGGCCTCAAGGTCAACGCGGCGGTGAAGAGCGCTGGCGTGGTCGTGGGCCGGGTCGAGTCCATCAGCTTTGACGACAAGAGCTTCCAGGCCCGCGTCTCGCTGAAGCTGCGCGCCGGCCTGCAGTTTCCCAAGGACAGCTCGGCCAAGATCCTGACGGCAGGCCTGCTGGGTGAGCAATACGTCGGCCTGGAGCCGGGCGCTGACGAGAAAAACCTCAAGGCCGGTGATGTCGTGACGCAGACGCAGTCGGCCGTCGTGTTGGAAAATCTGATCGGACAGTTCCTCTACAACAAGGCTGCCGATGCCGGAGGAGGCGACAAGAAATGAGTGTGTGGGCGATGATCTCGATCGCAGTTTCCTCCCTGTCGCGCCGTGCCGCGCAGGGTTTGCGCATGACGGTTCTGGCCGTGGTGATGCTGGCCCTGGGCGGCCAGGCCATGGCGCAAGCGGCGGGGGGGCAACAAGCCGATCCGCGCGACCCTTGGGAGCATTGGAACCGCAAGGTGTTCTCGTTCAATGAGTCCCTGGACCAGCACATCCTCAAGCCCACGGCCGAGGCCTACACCCAGGTCGTGCCGTCCATGGTGCGAACGGGCGTCAACAACTTTTTTGGCAATGTGTCGGACATCTGGTCCGCCTTCAACCTGATGCTGCAGGGCCGGGTCAGGCTCGGGGCGCTGCAATCGATGCGCGTGGTGTTCAACTCCACGTTCGGCGTGTTCGGCCTGGCGGACGTTTCGACCAAGATGGGCTTGGAGCGCAACAGCGAAGACCTGGGCAAGACCCTGGGTCGATGGGGTTTCAGCGCCGGACCCTACGTGGTGTGGCCGCTGCTCGGGCCGTCGTCCGTGCGCGATACGGCGGCCTTGCCGCTGGATTTCAGCGTGTCGCCGTCATTGTTCGTGTCCACCTGGCCTGAGAAGACGGCTGTCTATGGCCTGGGCCTGGTCGATTACCGGTCCGGCTTGCTGCAGGCGGGCAACATGCTCGAGGACATTGCGCTGGACAAGTACACCTTCATCCGCGACGCCTACCTGCAACGTCGCAACATCTATCGCGACGACGATGATTTCGAGGTGATCGACCCGGTATCCGATGGCGCCGGCAAGGACAAGCCGGCTGAGGCGGACATGCCGGCCAACACAAGCGATCAGGCCAATCAGGCCGATCAGCCTGCCCAGCCCGCCGCCACGCCGCCGGAGCATTGACCTCCCGGTGCACCCCATGCAGGGCTCGCGCGTTGAAACAAGCGCGAGGCCCCGATCAACCCGATTCAAAGGACATTCAGCAATGATCAGCAAACGTTCCCTCATCCGCAGCCTGTGTATGGCGCTGGGCTTTGGCCTGGCCGGCCTGGGCCTGCCCTGGCTGGCCCATGCGGCCGACAATTCCACGCCCGATGGCCTGATCCGTCAGCTGTCCATCGAGACCATCGAGACCGTCAAGTCCGACAAGGCCATGCAGGGCGGCGATATCAACAAGATCATTGCGCTGGTCGATAGCAAGATCATGCCCAATGTGAACTTCCAGCGCATGACCTCGTCGGCGGTCGGCCGCTACTGGCGCCAGGCCACGCCCGAGCAGCAAAAGCGCCTGCAGGACGAGTTCAAGACCCTGCTCATGCGCACCTACGCCGGCGCCCTGGCACAGATCAAGGACCAGAGCATCGCGATCAAGCCCCTGCGCGCCGCGCCGACCGACACGGACGTGGTCGTCAAGACCGAGGTGCGCGGCAAGGGCGATCCCATTCAACTCGATTACCGCCTCGAAAAGGTCGATTCGGGCTGGCGCATCTATGACATGAATGTGCTCGGGATCTGGCTGGCCGATCAATACCGCAGCACGTTTGCCCAGGAAATCGGCGCCAACGGCATCGACGGTCTGATCAAGGTGCTGGTCGACAAGAACCAGAAGGCGGCCGCCAACCCGAACGCCAAGGGATGACCCGTCATGACCGAGGCCATGCTCAAGCTGCCCGCCAGCGTTCGCCTGGACGCCTTGCCCGCCATCTGGGCCGAGCTCGAGGCGGCCTTGCTGGCCGAATCCCTGCAAGTGGGCGCAGGCGCGGGTCAGGTGTTGCACTTGAACGCGGCCCCGCTGACTGATTTCGACTCGGGCGTGCTCACGCTGCTGCTCAGCGCGGCGCGTTTGTGCCGGCAGCGCGAGTTGCAGCTGCAGGTGTTTGAGGTGCCCGCCAAGCTGCAGGAATTGGCCCGCGTATACGGGGTGGGCGACCTGCTGTGGCCTGAGCAGGCGCCTGCTGCCGATCAGCTGGCGTAGCGCTTGCTGCGCAGGTTGCGCTTGATTTCCTGCAGCATCGGGCGCAGCTTTTGCCCCAGCCGCAGGGCCACGCCGGTGGTCAGGATGTCGATGGCGGTCAGGTGCAGCAAGCGCGAGACCATCGGGCTGTAGCGGTCATAGTCTTCCGGATGGTCGACCGCCAGCAGGATCTGCCCCGGCATCAGTCCGATCTGTGCCAGCGGCGAGCCGCTGGCCGTGATGATGATGGTGGTGGCGCCCTTGCGGCGCGCAATTTCGGCGGCGTCCAGCAGGTCGCGGCTGCGACCCGAGTTGGAAATTACCACGGCGCAATCGCCCGGCCCCAGCATGGTGGCGCTCATCAGCTGCACATGGCCGTCGCTGCAGGCGATGGTGTTGACCCCCAGCCGGAAGAACTTGTGCTGCGCGTCCTGCGCCACGATACCTGAATTGCCGACGCCGTAGAACTCGATGCGGCGTCCCTGCCGGCCCGCCTCGCTCAGCGCCACGATGGCGCGCTCGAAGGCGTGGCTGGCCGCGTCATTGCGGTAGTGCAGCAGCGCGGCGACGGCGTTGTCGATGACCTTGACGATCAGTTCGGCGGGCTTGTCGTCCTCATCGACGGCGCGGTGCACGAAAGGCACGCCCTCGTTGACGCTGCCCGCCAGCTTGAGCTTGAAATCGGTCAGGCCGTCGTAACCCACGCTGCGGCAAAAGCGCACCACGGTGGGCTTGCTGACATGGGCCCGGTCGGCCAGCTCGGTCACGGGCAGGGTGGCAAAGGCGCGCGGGTCCTGCAGCAGCAGCTTGCCCACGCGTTGCTCGGCCGGAGGCAGTGTAGGCAATGCCGCTTTCACGCGTTCCAGGATGCTCATCTTGATCTCTATTGCTCTTCCGCCCAGCTGAAGCCGTCGCGGGCCACGAGCGCGCTGGCAGCGGGCGGGCCCCAGCTGCCGGCGGCATAGCTGCGCGGACCGCTGCTGTCGTCCTGCCAGGCGTCGAGTATCGGTTCCACCCAGCGCCAAGCCTGTTCCTGCTCATCGCTGCGCACGAACAGGTTCAGGCGGCCGGCAATCGCGTCCAGCAGCAGGCGCTCATACGCGCCCACGCGGTTGGCGGCAAAGGCCTTGTCGAAATCGAGGTCCAGCGATACCGGGGCCAGGGTTTCACCATGCGAGCTGCCCTTTGCGGCCAGCAGCTGCAGCTCCAGCCCGTCTTCGGGCTGCAGCTTGATCACCAGCCGATTCGGCTGGTTGTTGCTGGGGAAGATCGGGTGCGGCACCGGGCGGAAATTCACGACGATCTGCGCATCGCGCGCCGCCAGGCGTTTGCCGGTGCGCAAATAGAAAGGCACGCCGGCCCAGCGCCAGTTCTGCACTTCTGTGCGCAGCGCCACAAAGGTTTCGCATTGGCTGTGCGCGGGGATGTTGGCCTCGTCCAGATAGCCGACCACGGCCTGCCCATCGACCGTTCCCGAGCGATATTGGCCGCGCACCACGTCGCGCGCCACGCTGTCCGCGGTGAAGGGCTTGAGCGAGCGCAGCACCTTGAGCTTTTCGTCGCGGATGGCGTCGGCGTCGGCCGTGGAGGGTGGCTCCATCGCGATCATGGTCAGCAGCTGCAGCGCGTGGTTCTGGATCATGTCGCGCAGCGCGCCGGTGCCTTCGTAGAACGAACCCCGGGTGCCCACGCCCAGCGATTCGGCCAGCGTGATCTGGATGTTGGCAATGCTCTCGCGCCGCCACAGCGGCTCGAACAGGGCGTTGCCAAAGCGCAGCGCCATCAGGTTCTGTACCGAGGGCTTGCCCAGGTAGTGGTCGATGCGGAAGGCCTGCTGCTCCGCGAACACCGAGCGCACCACGCGGTTGATCTGCTGCGCGCTGGCGAGGTCCTGCCCCAGCGGCTTTTCCAGCACGATGCGGATGCGCGAGTCGTTCAGGCCGGCGGCCCCCAGCTGCGCGCAGATCTGCGTGAACAGGTGCGGACTGGTGGCCAGGTACAGCACCACGGTGTCGGCCTGGCGCTCGGCCAGCCATTCCTTCAGGCGCAGGTAATGCTCGGGCTGCGACAGGTCCATGCGCCGGTAATGCACCAGCTGTGCAAAGTGCTCGAACTCTTCGTCCTTGGGACGCTTGGCCCCGTCGACCGCCTGAAAACGCTCCCTGAGCCATTCACGGTAGCGTTCGTCCGACATCTCGTCGCGTGCCACGGCCAGGATGCGGCCGCCGCTGGGCAGTTTGCCGTGGCGGAAGGCCTGGAACAGCGCCGGGACCAGCTTGCGCCATGCCAGATCGCCGGTGCCGCCAAAGAAGACAAGATCGAATGACATGCGCTGTGCTCGAGGTGTTGAAGTCCTGAAAATGTTGTGCCAGGACTTGACGTTGGGGTGGATGTAATAAAGTTTCTTGATTTATGATGCACGAGTTTCTTGCTGGGGTCAACCGCAAATCAACCAGGATCGAATTGCCCATGACGCGCCATATGCATTCGAATCCATGGCCTTGTAACTGCCATCCGACAGGAACGCCCCGTGCAGCAGTTCTAATACGGCTGCACATCAACACGGACTGAACCCATGAACCAGCTCGAACAACTGAAGGCCTTCACCACGGTCGTCGCTGACACCGGCAACTTTTTGCAGCTGGCGCAGTTCACGCCGCGCGACGCCACCACCAACCCCTCGTTGATCCTGAAGGCCGTGCAGTCGCCCGATTACGCGCCCTTGCTGCAGGAAACGGTGGCAAGGCTCAAGGGCCGGCCGCTGGACGAGATCGTCGACGCCGTGCTGGTGCGTTTCGGCCTGGAGATCCTGAAGGTCGTGCCGGGCCGCGTCTCGACGGAAGTCGATGCGCGCCTGAGCTTCGACAGCAAAGCCTCGGTCGCGCGCGCGCGGCGCCTGATGGGCATGTACGAGGCCCAGGGCATAGGCCGCGACCGCGTGCTGATCAAGGTGGCATCCACCTGGGAAGGCATCCAGGCCGCGCGCGAACTGGAGCGGGACGGTATCCATTGCAACCTGACCCTGCTGTTCTCCTTCTGCCAGGCCGTGGCCTGCGGCGAGGCCGGCGTGCAGCTGATTTCTCCCTTCGTGGGCCGCATCTACGACTGGTACAAGAAGAGCGCCGGCGCGGCCTGGGACGAGCAGGCCCATGCCGGCGCCAATGATCCGGGCGTGAAGTCGGTCGCCAGCATCTTCAACTATTACAAGAAGTTCGGCATAGCGACCGAGGTGATGGGTGCGAGCTTCCGCAACATCGGGCAGATCCAGGCCCTGGCCGGCTGCGATCTGTTGACCATCAGCCCCGAGCTGTTGGCGCAACTGCAGGCCGCCGAGGCGCCGCTGACGCGCGCGCTCGATGCCGAGGCCGCGCTTCAAAGCGAGCACGTGCATCTGCACCTGGACGAGGCCGCCTTCCGCTTTGCGCTGAACCAGGACGCCATGGCGACCGAAAAACTGGCCGAAGGCATTCGCCTGTTCGCGGCCGACGCGGTGAAGCTCGACCACATGATTGAAAGCCTCTGATGCCCGCCACACGTTGCGATCAAAGCCCGGTCTGGGCGGCGCTGCAGGCGCATTTCCAAGCGCAGGGCGCGGCCTTCGATGTCCGGCAGGCCTTCGCGCAGGAGCCGCATCGATTCGAGCAGTGGTCGCTGCAGGCGCCGGAGGTGTTTGCCGACCTGTCCAAGAACCGCATCGATGCGCAGGCGATGGCGTTGCTGCTCGATCTGGCGCGTGATCTGGGCCTGGAGTCGCAGCGAGACGCGATGTTGCGCGGCGAAGCCATCAACGTCACCGAAGGGCGTGCCGTGCTGCACACGGCCTTGCGTGCGCCGGTCGGTGAGTGGCCTTTCAACGACCAGGTTCACGCCGCGCTCGAACGCATGCTGGCATTTGCCGAGTCGGTGCGCGATGTCGAGCGCAGCGGCTTCAGCGATGTCGTGCACATCGGCATCGGCGGCTCCGACCTGGGGCCCGCGATGGTGGTGCAGGCGCTGCACAGCGTGGCGCATCCGCGCCTGAAACTGCACTTCGTGTCGAATGTGGACGGCCACGATCTGGCGGCCGTGCTGCGCGACCTCGATCCGGCGCGGACCCTGTTCGTGATCGCATCCAAGACCTTCACCACGCAGGAGACGCTGGCCAATGCAGAGGCCGCCAAGGCCTGGTTCCTGGCGCAGGGCGGCATGGACGTGGCGCGGCATTTCGTCGCCACCAGCAGCAATACCGAGGCCGCAGCGGCCTTCGGCATCCAGACCACCTTTGGCTTCTGGGACTGGGTGGGGGGACGCTATTCGCTGTGGTCGGTGATCGGCCTGCCGATTGCCATTGCCATCGGGCCTAAGCATTTCAAGGCCCTGCTGGCCGGCGCGCATGCCATGGACGAGCACTTTGCGCGCACGCCGCTGGAGGGCAACCTGCCGGTCCTGCTCGGGCTCCTGGACGTTTGGTATCGCAATTTCCACGGTTTCGCCAGCCGCAGCATCGCGCCCTACCACCAGGGCTTGCGCCGGCTGCCGGCCTATCAGCAGCAACTCGAGATGGAGAGCAACGGCAAGCAGGTCGATCGCGTGGGCGAGTCCTTGCCGTATTCGACCAGTCCGGTGGTTTGGGGTGAAGCCGGCACCAACGGGCAGCATGCTTACTTCCAGATGCTGCATCAGGGCACGGACGTGATTCCGGTCGAGTTCATCGCGGTCAAGACGCCGGACTTCGGTGCCCATGTTGAAGGCGCTCTGGCCGAGCGTCTGCACGACCAGCACCGCAAGCTGCTGGCCAATTGCCTGGCGCAGTCGCAGGCGCTGCTGCAAGGCAAGCGCTTCGAGGACGCGCTGGCCGAGCAGGCGCCCACCGCGTCAAAGACCCTGGATGCGGCCATCCTGGCTCGGCACCGCACATTCGCAGGCAACCGTCCCAGCACCACCTTGCTGCTGGAGTGCCTGAGCCCGCGCAGCCTGGGGGCCCTGATCGCCTTGTACGAGCACCGCGTGTTCGTGTCGGGCGCCGTCTGGGGCATCAACAGTTTCGACCAATGGGGCGTGGAGCTCGGCAAGGCCTTGTGCAACAGCCTGCTGCCTCGCCTGGACAGTGGCGACGTGCAGGGCCTGGACGGTTCGACCGCCGGATTGATGGGGCGTTTGAGGACATGAAGGTCGTCTTTGATTTTGGCGGTGTGCTGTTCCGCTGGCACCCGCCGAGCTTTCTGGCGCGCGTGTGGCCGCACCGGGTGCCGGACCTGGAGGCCGGCGTGGAAGTCGCCAGGCAGTTCTTCCAGCACTACGGCGGCGACTGGGGTGCGTTCGACCAGGGCCTGATCGATGCCGAGACGGTCGTGGCGCGGATCGCGGCACGCACGGGCTGGCCCTTTGATGAGGTGCGCGCCGTCGTGGACGCCGTCCCGGACGAGTTGCAGGTCTTGCCCGAAACGGTGGCGCTGATCGAGGAGCTCAAGTCCGCCGGGCACAGGCTCTACTACCTGTCGAACATGCCGGAGCCCTATGCCGATCACCTCGAGCGCAGCTATCCCTTGCACGAGTGGTTCGATGGCGGTGTGTTTTCAGGACGGGTCAAGCGCAGCAAGCCTTCGGCCGAGGCGTTTCAATGCGCCGCGCGAGCCTTCGATGCGGCGCCCCAGGAACTGGTCTTGCTGGACGATTTGCCGGCCAACATCGCCGCGGCGCGCGCGCAGGGCTGGCAGGGCTTGGAATTCAGCACGGCCGGCGCGGTGCGGCCGGCCTTGATGGCCTTGCTTCAGTGGGCCAATTCGTCCGGCAAGTCCTGATCGTCAGCAGGCGGAGCGGCCTGCACGCGGAAGCTTTCGCTGGCCCAAGCGCCCAGGTCCAGGCTGCGGCAACGTTCGCTGCAGAAGGGGCGCCAGGGATTGGAGGGCGCGTACAGGCTCTCGCCGCCGCAGCTGGGGCAGGGCACGGTGCGTGCCTTCACGGGAGGGGTATCTTGCCGATCGGTCATGGTTCGCCACTCAGGAGCAAAGCGTCAGCTCGAAGCTGGCATCCTGGGCGGCCTGCTTGAGGCGGCCGTCCTGGTCCTGGCGCATCAGGCGGATCGACACCATCAGGCGGTGCCCGCTGATTTCGGGAATCAGCCCGAGGCTGGGGTCGATGCGCATGCGCAGCAGTTGATAGCTGCGGTTCTGCGCCAGGCTTTGCTGGAACTGCCCCGCCTGCGCCGCGACCTTGTGCGGCGCGCCCGAGTCACGCAGCAGGCCCAGCAGCACGCGCAGGGCCTCGGCCAGCGGCAGCAGCGTCTGGGTCCATTGGATCAGGTCGTTGCGGCGGCGCACCGGCAGGAATTGCTGCCAGGTGTAATAGGCCGGCAGATCGAAGGCGCAAGTGCCGCCGGGGATGCTGATGCGGCTGCGTATGCTCATCAGCCATTCGTTGGCGGTGAGCGCATGGCCGGCCTTGCCGCTCAGCTGGTTGAGCTTGTTGAAGGCGCTGTCGATGCGGGCAATCACCTCGTCCAGTACTTCTTCGGCAATCGCCGGATTGCCGCGATAGCTGTTGAGCTGCGCCTTGTGGCGTTCCAGGTCCTTGAGCAGATCGGCCTTCAGGTCGGCGCGCGAGGCCACGTCCATGATCTCGAAGATCGTGGCGAGCGCGAAATGGTGATCAAGCGCCGATTCGCGCTCGATCAACTGGGCAAGGCGGTCGAACAGGTGCTCAAGCCGCAGCATCGTGCGGATGCTCTCGTTGAACGGGTACTCGTATAGGACCAAAGCGAATATTCCTGTCGGTCAGCGTGGATTGCGATGGCGCAAGCGCCGAATCCGGCGATTGTTTCACAGCCTGAGCGCAAGTTCGCACTCAAGGCGTTCGGGTTTGCCACTGCGCCATCAAAGCCAGCACCTCGGACTTCAGCGTGGCGAGCGATTTGCCTTCATTCAGGATCACGGCGTCGGCCGCGGCGCGGCGCTCGGCGCGGCTGGCCTGCTGGTTCAACACCGCCTGCACGGCCTCGCGCGTCCAGCCTGATCTTTGCATCACGCGCTCGATCTGGGTCTGTTCCTCGCAGTCGATCACCAGCACGAAGTCGACCCGCTGGCGCCAGGTTCCCGACTCGACCAGCAGCGGGACGTCGAACACCACGATGGGCGTGGTGGCGGCCCGGGCCTGCTCCTGCGTCTGCGCCGAGATCAGCGGATGCAGGATGGCTTCCAGTTTTTGACGCGCCTCGGTGTCGCGAAACGCGAGTTCGCGCATGTAGGCGCGGTCCAGGGCGCCGCTTGCGTCGATCGCGGCAGGGCCAAAACAATCGCGCAAGGCCGGTATGGCCGCACCGCCTGGGGCGCTCAGGGCGCGCGCGATGGCATCGGTATCGATGACGGTGGCGCCGGCCTCGCTCAGGATCTGCGCGACCGTGCTCTTGCCGCTGCCGATGCCGCCGGTCAGGCCGATGCGCATCAGGCCCAGCCCAGCCAAGCGAGCACGCGGCCCTGGCCGGCGAACAGCACCACCAGTCCGGCACCGGCCAGGAAGGGCCCAAAGGGCACATAGCGGCCTTCCCGCAGCTGGCTGTTGAGCTTCATGGCAATGCCGATGACTGCGCCGATCAAGGACGCGGCCAGCACGATGGGCAGAATCATCTGCCAGCCCAGCCAGGCGCCCAGCGCGGCCAGCAACTTGAAGTCGCCGTAGCCCATGCCTTCCTTGCCGGTCGCCAGCTTGAACACCCAATACACGGTCCACAGCGACAGGTAGCCGACGAACACGCCGGTTAGCGCGTTTTGCAAGGGGATGGTCCAGCCCAGCGATGCCGCCGCCAGGCCGGCCCACAGCAAGGGCTGGTTGATGCTGTCGGGCAGCAGCGTGGTGTCCCAGTCTATGCCTGCCAAGGTCAGCAAGGCGGCCACGAATCCGCACCACAGCAGGGTGGTGGGATGCGCGCCGAAGTGCTGTCCCAGCGTCAGGAACATCAGGCCGGTCGCCAGCTCGACGAGCGGGTAGCGCATCGAGATCGGCGCCTTGCACGAGGCGCAGCGGCCCAGCAGGCGCAGCCAGCCCAGCACAGGCAGGTTCTCGTGCCAGGCCAGCACATGGCCGCAATGCGGGCAGCGCGAACGCGGGGCGGCGAGGTTCAGGGCCGGCAGGGCTTCGACCTTGCTTCCGAGGGCGTGTGCGCGTCGGCTGAGCTCCAGCGCCTCTTGCGTGCTGAGCTGGCCCGTGCGCGACAGCGCCTGCTCGTCGCTCAGGTGGCTGCAGGCATCCGTCACCCACTGTCTCTCCATCATCACCGGCAGGCGATAGATGACGACGTTGAGGAAACTGCCCACGCACAGGCCCAGCACGCCCAGGGCCCAAGGGGTGAGAAAGATCTGATAGTCGAAGTTCATGAAGGCGTCGGATCGTTGACCGTCAGACCACTTGGCCGAGCTTGAAGATGGGCAGGTACATGGCCACGACGATGCCGCCGATCAGAGACCCGAGGAAGACGATGATGAAGGGCTCCATCAGGCTGGACAGCGCCTTGACCATCTCGTCGACCTCTTCCTCGTAGAACTCGGCCGCCTTGCCCAGCATGTGGTCGAGCGCGCCGGATTCCTCGCCGATGGCCGCCATCTGCAGCACCATGACCGGGAAGATGCCGGTGGCCTGCATGGAGGTTGTGAGCGCCGAGCCGGTGGAGACCTCGCGTTGAATTTTCTCGGTGGCTTCCGTGAACACGGTGTTGCCTGAGGCCCCTCCCACCGAGTCCAGCGCTTCGACCAGCGGCACGCCTGCGGCAAACATGGTGGACAGCGTGCGGGTCCAGCGCGCCAGGGCCGACTTGAAGAGCAGGGGACCGAAGATGGGCAATTTCAGCATCAGGCGGTCCATGGTCTTTTGCATCTTCTCGGAGCGCCGCCAGGTTTGGAAGAAGAAATACACTCCGCCGCCGAGCACCGAGAAGATCAGCCACCAGTAGTGCACGAAGAACTCGGACATCGCGATGACGAGCAGGGTCGGTCCGGGCAGGTCGGCGCCGAACGAAGCAAACACGGACTTGAGTGCCGGCACCACGAACAGCATGATCACCGTGACGACGATGAAGGCCACGACCCCGACCGCGATCGGGTAGGTCAGGGCGCCCTTGATCTTCTTCTTGATGCCTTCGGATTTTTCAAGGTAGATCGCCAGGCGGTCGAGCAGGGCTTCGAGAATACCGCCGGTTTCGCCGGCTTCGACCAGGTTGCAGTACAGGGTGTCGAAGTGCATCGGATGCTTGCGGAACGCGGCAGACAGGCTGGTGCCGGTTTCAACGTCCTGGCGGATGTCGTTGAGCAATTGCGTCATGCGCGGGTTGGTGCTGCCGCGCCCCACGATATCGAAGGACTGCAGCAGCGGCACGCCTGCGCGCATCATGGTGGCCAACTGGCGGGTGAACACGGCGACATCCTTGGGCTTGATGGACTTGCCGCCTGAGGTGCGGCGTTTCTTGACCTTGCTCACGAGGATGCCCTGGCGGCGCATCATGGCCGTGACCATGGCCTCCCCGTTGGCTCTGACCTCGCCGCGCATGATCTTGCCATTGCGGTCCTTGCCTTCCCATTCAAAGACGAGTTCCTTGGCAGCTTTCGCAGCGTTTGAGCTTGTCGCCATATCTACTCCCGGGCTGTTGCCCTGTACTTAGCTATCACTTGAATTCTGCGCCGTGCGCGGGTCGAATGAGTTAGGCATTGGTTGCGGCCAACACCTCTTCCAGCGTGGTCACGCCTGCGCGCACCTTGACCAGTCCGGCCTGACGCAAATCGCGGACCCCCTCGATCCTGGCCTGCTCCGCGATGTCCATGGCGGTGCCTTCGGAGAGGATGATGCGTTGAATGGCTTCCGAAATCGGCATCACCTGGTACAGCCCCACGCGGCCGCGATAGCCGTTGTTGCAGCCCGAGCAGCCGACGGCCCGGTAGGGGCGCCAGGAACCGTCCAGGTCTTCTTCCTTGAAGCCGGCGCGAAGCAGAGCCTCGTGGGGATAGTCGGCCGGCGCCTTGCAGTTCTCGCACAGGCGCCGGGCCAGGCGCTGCGCGGTAATGAGCAGCACGCTGGACGCGATGTTGAACGGCGCGACGCCCATGTTCAGCAGGCGCGTCAGCGTGGTGGGCGCGTCGTTGGTGTGCAGCGTGGACATCACCATATGGCCGGTCTGTGCGGCCTTGATGGCGATGTCGGCGGTTTCAAGGTCGCGGATTTCGCCCACCATGATCACGTCAGGATCCTGGCGCAGGAAGGACTTCAGCGCGGCGGCAAAGCTCAGGCCCGCCTTGTCGTTGACGTTGACCTGGTTGATGCCCGGCAAATTGATTTCGGCCGGGTCTTCCACGGTGGAAATGTTGACGCCGGGCTGGTTGAGGATGTTCAGGCAGGTGTAGAGCGACACCGTCTTGCCGGAGCCGGTCGGGCCGGTCACCAGAATCATGCCGTAGGGGCGCTGGATGGCGGTCAGCAGGCGTTCCTTCTCGATCTTTTCGTAGCCCAGCGCCTCGATGCCGAGCTTGGCGGACGAGGAGTCCAGGATCCGGATGACGATCTTCTCGCCGAACAGCGTCGGCAGGGTGCTGATACGGAAATCGATGGACTTGCTGCCGAACTTCAGCTTCATGCGGCCGTCCTGCGGCACGCGCTTTTCCGAGATGTCCAGGCGCGAGATCACCTTGATGCGCGAGGCCAGCTTGTCCTTGATGGCGATCGGCGGCTGGGTGATTTCGCGCAGTTCGCCGTCGACCCGGAACCTGACCCGGTAGTGATACTCGTAGGGTTCGAAGTGCAGGTCGGACGCGCGCATGTTGATGGCGTCGATCAGCATTTTCTGCAGGAAGCGGACGATGGGGGCGTCTTCCACCTCGCCGACTTCCGCAGCCTCCTGCGCCGGCGCGGTTTCTTCTTCCGTGACGTCAAATTCGAAGTCGCCGCCGGCGATGCTCTCCAGCGTTTCGGCGGCCGAGGTGGCCGATATCTGCAGCAGCTTGGCGAGCTTGTCGTACTCGACGATGACCCATTCGGGTGAAAGTTGCGTCGCAAACTTGATGCGGTCGGCAACCTCCTGCTCCGTCGGGTCGGCGCCGCCGATGAAGATCCGGTTGCCGCGCCGTCCCAGCGCAATGATCTGGTATTGCTGCAGCAGCTTGGTGTCGAGCAGGTTGGCGGGCAGCTTCTGCGGATCGATGGCGTTGAGGTCCAGCAGCGGCACCGCCAGGGCCGATGACAGGGTGTGCGCCAGATCGGACGCCGACACCACGCCGGCTGCGATCACGGTGCTGACGAAGCTGGCCTTTTTCTCGCGGGCCTGGCGCACCAGGTCTTCCGCCGCCTTGACCTGCAATTTCCCGGCGTGGACAAGCACCCGGGCAACGCCAGACAAGGTGGTTTTGGGAGGTTCAACCAGGGTGGTATCAGGTTGCATTGGGGCTCGGGGGACTCGGTCTGGTTCTCGGTCTGGCCAATGGCCTTCGCTCATGGGGCAACGCGATGGTGCGAACCCTATCTTAAGAGTTCACTGTTCAATACAGACATACTGTACCCGCTACCGGGCAAGACGCTTTTGGGGATATCGGCAGGTTGAGCCAGGATGCTCAACTAACGACCCCTACATCCGGCCCGGTAGCGGGACCGGTTGGTGAGATCCGCCATGCGGGGAATCTCCAGCCTGCGAGGGAGATTCCTGAAGCAACCCTGGTTTATTTTTTCGGAGCGTCTGTGCCAACCAATCCTGTTCTCGTGGAACAGAAATGGAACAGAGCCCGCCAGAATGACAAAAAGCCGCGTCTCCGCGGCTTTTGCAAGTCCTTGATGTACAAGGAGAATCTGGTCGGGGTGAGAGGATTCGAACCTCCGGCCTCTACGTCCCGAACGTAGCGCTCTACCAGGCTAAGCTACACCCCGATCTTGGTGTTCAGTGCTGGTGCAGTTTTTAAATTACTTAAAAAGACCTGCCAACCGACTGAATTGCGAATTCTAGCAGAGCTTCTCGCCATTTGTTAAGAGGGAGCTGCAAAAGACTTTGCTTGGCATGTTCGACCTCTGCTTGCGCGGCATCGCGCGTGGCCTGCAAGGCGCCGGTCCGGCGCACGATGGCGATGATCTCCTGGAGCTTGTCGACCTCGCCGTGCTCGATGGCGTGGCGGATCAGCAATCGCTCCTCGTCGCTGGCGCGGGCCATGGCGGCCAGCAGTGGCAGCGTCGGCTTGCCTTCGCGCAGGTCGTCGCCGATGTTCTTGCCCAGCGCATGCGGATCGCCCTCGTAGTCGAGTACGTCGTCGATCAATTGAAACGCGGTGCCCAGCGCGCGGCCGTAGCTGGCGCAGGCTTCCTCGGTGGCGGGGTCGGCGTTGGCCAGGACGGCGCCCAGGCGGGCACTGGCTTCAAACAGCTTGGCGGTCTTGAAGCGGATGACGCGCAGGTAGTCCTCGACGCTGATGTCGGGGTCGTGCATGTTCATCAGCTGCAGCACTTCGCCTTCGGCAATGATGTTGGTGGCTTCGGCCAGCACGTCAAGCACGCGCATGCGGTCGACCGACACCATCATCTGGAAGGCGCGCGAATACAGGAAGTCGCCCACCAGCACGCTGGCGGCATTGCCGAACAGGGCGTTGGCGGTTTTCTTGCCGCGACGCAGCGACGACTCGTCGACCACATCGTCGTGCAGCAAGGTCGCGGTGTGGATGAATTCGACCACCGCGGCGAGTTCGTGGCGCGCGGGGCCGTTGAATCCGAGTGCATTGGCGAACAGGAGCACCAGCTTGGGGCGCATCCGCTTGCCGCCGGCATGCACGATGTAGCCGGAAATTTGGTTGATCAGGGCAACTTCGGAGCTGAGGCGTCGCGCGATCACGGCGTCGACCTCGCGCATCTCCGCATCCAGTGCGGACAAAACCTCTGACAAAGGAACCGAGGCAGACAGGGCGTGCACGCTAGACTCACTGTGAAGGGAATGGGGGATTATAGGAAGCGTGTGCGCCCTTCCGCCCCGGAAGGGCGCCGGTCGTCAGGAGCGTTGCAAGCCAGGGTTCAACAGGGCTTGCTGGAATTCCTTGGATTGTGCTACATTATTGGGCTCTGCGCATTTTGCGCGGTGCGGGCTTGACGAATGTTGGAAAGCTGGTGCTGAAAAAGGCCAAGTGCTGAAAAGCCGAGCGGCTTGAAGATGCAGGCGTCGAGTGAATTCATTGAAAGGGCTAATATGTACGCGGTCATAAAAACCGGCGGCAAGCAATACAAGGTTGCAGCTGGCGAAAAGATCAAGGTAGAACAGATTGCTGCGGATGTTGGCCAAGAGATCGTGATCGACCAGGTTCTCGCTGTGGGTAACGGCGCTGAATTGAAGGTTGGCACTCCCTTGGTTGCTGGCGCAAGTGTGAAGGCCACGGTTGTGGCGCAAGGTAAGCACGACAAGGTGCGTATCTTCAAGCTGCGTCGTCGCAAGCACTACAAGAAGAGTCAAGGCCATCGCCAGACCTATACCGAGCTGGAAATCAGCGCGGTGAACGGCTGATCGGGCGACTGATTCTTTTTTGCCAACAGTTCAAGGAGCAATTCCATGGCACAGAAAAAGGGCGGCGGTTCCACGCGAAACGGCCGCGACTCCAAACCGAAGATGCTGGGCGTGAAGGTCTATGGTGGCCAAAGCGTTTCGGCAGGTTCCATCATCGTGCGTCAGCGCGGTACCAAGTTCCACGCCGGCACCAATGTCGGCATGGGCAAGGACCACACCCTGTTCGCGCTGATCGACGGCACCGTGTCCTTCACCGTCAAGGGTGAAAACAACCGCTCGACGGTTGTCGTGACGGCAGCCTGAGTCATCTCAGACTCGTTGGCGGTGCGGTGGCAGCAGCCGGCCGCACCGCCAGTCCACAGCCCCGGCACGTCCGGGGCTTTGTTTTTTCCGCGGCTGCACTGAATGAGATCAGGCAGGGTTTGCGAGGCCTTGCCGTACCATAGTCCTGACCGGGCTTGAGAAGAGCGAAAACATGAAATTCGTAGACGAAGCCACTATCGATGTTGTGGCCGGCAATGGTGGTGCCGGCTGTGCGAGCTTTCGCCGCGAAAAATTCATTCCCTTCGGCGGTCCGGACGGCGGCGATGGCGGCCGGGGCGGCAGCGTCTATGCCGTCGGCGACCGCAACCTGAACACCTTGATCGACTACCGCTATGCGCGCCGCCACGAGGCGCGCAATGGCGAGGCTGGCCGCGGTTCCGACTGCTTTGGCGCGGCCGCCGAAGACATCATCCTGCGCGTGCCCGTGGGTACCATCATTCGCGATTTCGAGACCGGCGTCGTGATCGCCGAGCTGCTGGAGCCGGATGAAAAGGTGCTGATCTGCAAGGGCGGCGACGGCGGTTTCGGCAACCTGCACTTCAAGACCAGCACCAATCGTGCCCCGCGCCAGAAGACGCCGGGCTGGCCCGGCGAGGCCAAGAAGGTCAAGATGGAGTTGCGCGTGCTGGCCGATGTGGGTCTGCTGGGGCAGCCCAATGCCGGCAAGTCGACCCTGATCGCCGCCATCTCCAATGCCCGGCCCAAGATTGCCGACTATCCGTTCACTACCCTGCACCCCAACCTGGGCGTGGTGCGCGTGGCGCCTGAGAAGAGCTTCGTCGTGGCCGACATTCCCGGCCTGATCGAAGGCGCGGCCGAGGGCGCAGGCCTTGGGCATCAGTTCTTGCGCCATTTGCAGCGCACGCGACTGCTGCTGCACGTGGTCGACCTGGCGCCGTTCGACCCCGAGGTCGATCCGGTCAAGGAGGCCAAGGCCATCGTCGCCGAACTCAAGAAGTATGACCAGAGCCTGTACGACAAGCCGCGCTGGCTGGTGCTCAACAAGCTCGACATGGTGCCGGCCGACGAGCGCGCCGCGCGCGTCAAGGATTTCGTCAAGCGCTACAAGTGGAAGGGCCTGGTGTTCGAGATCTCGGCCCTGACCCGCGAAGGCTGCCAGCCCTTGATCCATGCCATCTACGACCATGTGTCCGCCGAGCAGCGCCAGATGGTCGAGCCCGATCCGCGCTTCGATGCACCGGTGAGCGACGCTTCATGAGCAGCCCCTTGAAGGATGCGCGCCGCATCATCGTCAAGGTCGGCTCCAGCCTGGTCACCAATGAGGGACGCGGCGTTGATGCCGACGCCATAGGTAACTGGTGCCGCCAGCTCGCCGCGCTCGCGGCGCAGGGGCGCGAGGTGGTGATGGTGTCCAGCGGCGCCATTGCCGAAGGCATGAAGCGCCTGGGCTGGACGACGCGGCCCAAGGAAGTGCATGAACTGCAGGCTGCCGCCGCCGTGGGCCAGATGGGCCTGGCGCAGATGTACGAGAGCAAGCTGCGCGAGCAGGGCCTGGGCAGCGCGCAGGTGCTGCTCACCCACGCCGACCTGGCCGACCGCGAGCGCTACCTCAACGCGCGCTCCACCTTGCTGACCCTGCTGCAGCATCGCGTGCTGCCGGTGATCAACGAGAACGACACCGTCGTCAACGACGAAATCAAGTTCGGCGACAACGACACCCTGGGGGCCCTGGTGGCCAACCTGGTCGAAGCCGATGCGCTGGTCATTCTGACCGACCAGAAGGGTTTGTATTCTGCCGATCCTCGCCGCGACCCGAATGCGCGCTTCATTAGCGAAGCGGTGGCCGGCACGCCGGAGCTGGAGCGGATGGCCGGCGGTTCAGGCTCAAGCCTGGGGCGCGGCGGCATGATCACCAAGATCCTGGCCGCCAAGCGGGCGGCGGGCAGCGGCGCCAGCACCGTGATCGCCTGGGGCCGCGAGCCCGACGTGCTGCTGCGGCTGGCCGCCGGCGAGGCGATCGGAACGGCCCTGCTGGCCAGCACGCCCAAGCTGACGGCGCGCAAGCAATGGATGCTCGATCACCTGCAGATGCGCGGTAGCGTCGTGGTCGATGCCGGTGCGGCGCTCAAGCTGCGCGACGAGGGCAAGAGCCTGCTGCCCATCGGCGTGCACGAGGTGCAGGGCGAATTCCACCGCGGCGACGTGATCGCCGTGCAGGACGCGCAAGGCCAGGAACTGGCGCGCGGCCTGAGCAACTACTCAAGCGCTGAGGCGCGTCTGATTGCCCGCAAGCCCTCGTTCGAGATCGAGCGCGTGCTCGGCTATGCCGCCGAGCCTGAACTCATCCATCGGGACAATCTGGTCTTGCGCTGATCCTGCATGAAGGGACAGCCGGCTCGCGTCAGTGCGTGTCGTCGGCGTCAGTTGGCTTGTCCGCCAAGGGCGCGCCAGCGTCCCGCGCTGAGTCGCCGCCGTGATGCGGTTCATCGTTGCGATGGTGCGGCCGCATGCCGGCCCGCAGGTAGCGGTTGTGATGTGCCGTGCGGGGCAGAAAGCGCGCCAACTCGGTCAGCGCCATCTGGTAGACGTCGCGCTTGAACTCGATCACGGCCTCCAGCGGCACCCAGTATTCGTTCCAGCGCCAGGCGTCGAATTCCGGATGGTTGGTGGCGCGCAGGTTCATGTCACTGTCGCGACCGAGCAGTTGCAGCAAAAACCAGATCTGTTTTTGTCCGCGGTAATGCCCGCGCGCGTCGCGTCGTATGTAGTGCTCGGGCACTTCGTAGCGCAGCCAGTCTCGCGTGCGCGCGATGATGCGCACATGCTCAATATTGAGCCCCACTTCTTCGTGGAGCTCGCGGAACATCGCCTGCTCAGGCGTTTCGCCATACTTGATGCCCCCTTGCGGGAACTGCCAGGAATGCGTTCTGATGCGTTTGCCCCAGAACACTTCGTTCCTGTGATTGAGCAGGATGATGCCGACGTTGGGCCGAAAGCCTTCACGGTCGAGCATAATCAACCTCGAATTCTTAATTGGTTCGATTATTGCATCGGGGCGCCGTCCCTGAGCGATCTCGCTTACCCTTGGCCCGGAATTTCAAGTGAAATTGCCGGCCTGCACCTCTCAACGCTCAATTGCCCGCTGTCTCGATGAAAGCCACCCAGTTTTTTGTTTCCACCCTGAAAGAAGCCCCCGCAGATGCCGAAGTCGTCAGCCACAAGCTGATGATGCGTGCGGGCATGATCAAGCGGCTGGGTGCCGGCATTTACAACTACATGCCCATGGGCTTGCGCGTGATCCGCAAGGTTGAAAACATCATCCGCGAGGAAATGAACCGGGCCGGCGCCGTGGAGTTGCTGATGCCCGTGGTGCAGCCCGCCGAGCTGTGGCAGGAAACCGGCCGCTTTGACAAGATGGGCCCTGAGCTTTTGCGCGTGAAAGACCGCCATGGCCGCGACTTCATAATCCAGCCCACTTCGGAAGAAGTCATCACCGACATCGCCCGCCAGGAGCTGCGCAGCTACAAGCAGCTGCCCAAAAATTTCTATCACATCCAGACCAAGTTCCGCGACGAGCGCCGGCCGCGCTTCGGCATCATGCGCGGGCGCGAGTTCACGATGAAGGACGCCTACTCCTTCGACCGCGACGTGGAATCGGCCGGCCGCAGCTACGACAACATGTATGCCGCCTATTGCAAGATCTTCGATCGCCTGGGCCTGCGGTACCGCGCCGTGGCCGCCGACACCGGCGCCATCGGCGGCGACCGCTCGCATGAGTTCCAGGTGATCGCCGAAACCGGCGAAGACGCCATCATCTACTGCCCTGACAGCGACTACGCGGCCAATATCGAGCTCGCCGAAGCCGTGGCCCTGCTGGGCGCGCGCGTGCCCGCGCAGCAGGCCCTGGCCAAGACGCCCACGCCGGGCAAGAGCACCTGCGCCGACGTGGCCGACTTGCTCGGCCTGCCGCTCTCGCAGACCGTCAAGTCGCTGGTGCTGGCTACCGACGAGCTCGACAAGGATGGCGTGGTCGTCAAGACCCAGGTCTGGCTGCTGCTGGTGCGCGGCGACCATGATCTCAACGAAGTCAAGGCCGGCAAGCTGGAAGGCCTGAAAGGCGGCTTCCGCTTTGCCACGCAAGGCGAGATCGAGGAGTACTTCGGCTGCAAGCCGGGCTACCTGGGTCCCATTGGCACCCGGAAGCCGGTCAAGGTCGTGGCCGATCGCACGGTGGCGCTGATGAGCGATTTCGTCTGCGGCGCCAACGAGGCCGATTTCCACTACACCGGCGCCAACTGGGGTCGGGACCTGTCTGAACCCGACCTGGTGGCTGACATCCGCAATGTCGTGGCGGGCGACCCCTCGCCGGACGGACGCGGCGTGCTGGCCATCCAGCGCGGCATCGAAGTGGGCCATGTGTTCTACCTCGGCACCAAGTATTCCAAGGACATGAACGCCACCTTCCTCGACGAATCGGGCAAGCCGCGCCTGATGGAGATGGGTTGTTACGGCATTGGCGTGACCCGCATCCTGGGCGCGGCCATCGAGCAGAACCACGACGAGCGCGGCATCATCTGGCCCGATGCCATCGCGCCCTTCACGCTGGTGATCTGCCCCATCGGCATGGATCGCAGCGAGGAGGTCAAGGCGGCCGCCACGCAGCTCTACGAGAGCTTCAAGGCGCTGGGCGTCGACGTGCTGCTGGACGACCGCGGCGAGCGCCCCGGCGCCATGTTCGCCGATTGGGAGCTGGTCGGCGTGCCGCATCGCGTCGTGATCTCCGATCGCGGCCTGAAGGAAGGCCAGATCGAGGTCCAGGGCCGCCGCGACGCGCAAGCCGGCAAGATGGCGCTGGCCGAGGTGCTGCCGCACTTCAAGGCGCTGTTCAAGCTCTGAGGCTGCCGATGGCGGTGAGTCGTCGCGGCTTTTTGCGGGCCGCATCGCCGGGCTTGGTGCCGGGATTGCGACCGGATTTGCTACTGGATTTGCTGGCCGGTGCCGCTGCGGGATTGATCAGCCCGGCCGCGCATGCCGGCGCGCAGCAGGAAGAGCAGCTGGCCGATGCCGTGCGTTCGGCCCTGTCGGCGGCCATCGCCAACAAGGCGCCGCCCCGGCCGCATTTCGACAAGATTGACGAGCGGCTCGCTTACCTGCGCTGGCTGGGCACCATGAGCGACCGGCTCAAGCCGCGCAAGACCGAGTTCAACACGCGCAAGGAATTCCTCGAAACGCTCTGGTATGAGAGCACCCGCGCCGGCCTGGAGCCGGCGCTGATGCTGGGCCTGGTCGAGGTGGAGAGCGGCTTTCGCAAGTACGCTATCAGCGAAGCGGGCGCGCGCGGCTATGCGCAGGTGATGCCCTTCTGGGCGCGGCAGATCGGTGACGGCCAGGTGGCCAGCCTCTTTCACATGCAAACCAATCTGCGTTTTGGCTGCGTGATCCTGCGCCATTACCTGGACCAGGAGCAGGGCGACATGTTCATGGCGCTGGGCCGCTACAACGGCAGCCGGGGCCGCGCCGAGTACCCGAACGCGGTGTTTGGGGCCCGGCGCCATTGGCTCATGTAGGGCCGGATTTCAGCTGCCGCGCAGGCCGGCCCAGGCCTGCGGCTGGGCGCCCGCAACTCCCGCCAGTTCGAGCACGCGCTCGACGCTCTCGTTCACCAGGTCCTCGATATCTTTGGGGTGGTGGTAGAACGCTGGCAGCGGCGGGAAGACGATGCCGCCCATCTCAGTCACGGCAGTCATGTTGCGCAGGTGAGCCAGGTTGAAGGGGGTTTCGCGCACCACCAGGACCAGGCGGCGGCGTTCTTTCAGCGTCACGTCGGCGGCGCGGGTCAGCAGGTTGTCGCCGAATCCGTGCGCGATCGCCGCCAGGCTTTTCATCGAGCAGGGCGCCACGATCATCGCACTGGTGGCAAAGCTGCCGCTGGCCACGCAGGCGCCCACATCGCCCGGCGCATAGGACACATCGGCCTCGCACTCCAGCGCTTCGCGGTCCAGGCCCAGTTCGTGGTGGGCGTTCAGCACCCCTGCGGGCGTCAGGATCAGGTGTGTTTCGAGCTGGAGTGCGCGTGCGCGCCGGAGCAGGTGCAGGCCGTAGACGGCGCCGGTGGCGCCGGTGATGCCGATGACCAACCTTTGCGGCACGGGCCTGGAAGCGGTCACGCGGCCAGGGCCTGCTGCAGTTCGCCGTCTTCGTACATCTCCATCATGATGTCGGAGCCGCCGATGAACTCGCCGTTGATGTAGAGCTGCGGGATGGTGGGCCAGTTGGCGTAGGTCTTGATGCCTTGGCGGATTTCCTCGTCTTCCAGCACGTTGACGGTCTTGAGGTCGGTCACGCCGCAGGCCTTGATGATCTGGATGGCGCGTCCGGAGAAACCACACATGGGGAACTGTGCCGTGCCCTTCATGAACAGGACGACCCGGTTGTTCTTGACCAGGTCGTCAATGCGTTGCTGAACGTCGCTCATGGCTTGAAATCCTCGTGAAATGGGGCGGAATGACGACGGCCAGATCCAGATGACTGACGGCCAACCGCGATGCGCACATTATCGACGAGTCTGCAAGGCCCAGGGCGGGGAGGGACATGACGGAACAGCCGCCCTCGACCCTCAATATTGGTAGAACAGGCCCATCTTGAGCACCGGCATCAGCCGGACGTCGCGCAGCACGTCGTCAAGGTTGTTGGCGGGCGGCGGTCCGAGCCGCAGGTTGTTGAGGTTGCCGCTGACCAGCCCCAGATCGGCGCTGAAGCCCCAGCCGCTGCGTACCGATACGCCGGTGTAGCCTATGCCCAGGTAGGAGATTGAGCTGCCCAGGTCGAACCGGTCGCCGGCTTGTGCTCGGCCGCCGTCGCCCAGTTTGAGCCGGTAGGCGGGTGAGGAGCTCAGCAGGCCGCCCGTGGCGCGCAGCCCCCCCCTGAATTCGTCGCCCAGTCCGGAACTGGTCAGGTAATAGTCGCCCAGCACGTTGGCGCTCAGCAGCCGTGAAGCGGAGGGAATGCTCAGGCTGTAGTCCGCGTCCACCGCACCTTGCTGGCGCGCCGTCCAGCGGCTGGCGTCAGCGGGCAGGCGGAAGGTGGGGTCGGGTTCGGCGGCCTGCGCGAGGCCGGTACTCCATGCCGTGCCCAGCAGCACGGTAGCGATGAACAAGGCACGAAGACGCTTTGATGAGGCAGTCATGACGTTCTCCTTGAAGGCGCGGATTTTTCAGTTCTAGTTCAATCCGCTGATCCTCGGGCGTTCATGCTACGACGGCTTGGGCTGCTTGTGGCCCCCGATTTACGTGGTATTTCCGTTTTTGTTGCAAGATTTACCCCAAGGGCATGCGGCCGCCGCTGGCGCGTTGCATTCCTGCCAAATCCTTGCGGCAGTCAAGGTCGATGAAGCCGGCTTGGCCGAGCAGCTGTGCCGCCGCGGGGACCTGGTCCCAGCCGTGTTCGAGCAGCAGCGTGCCGCCGGGCGTCAGGTGTGCCGGAGCCCCGTCAATCAGGATGCGGAGATCCGCCAGGCCATCGCCCCCTGGCGTCAGCGCCGAAAGCGGTTCGTGGCGCAGGGCCGGCAGGTGGGGGTCCTGGCCGGCGATATAGGGAGGATTGCTGACGATCAGGTCGAATCGGCGCCCCGGCAGCGCCTGCCACCAACTGCCGTGGATGAATTCGGCGGCGAGGGACAGGTCTTGCGCATTGGCGCGGGCCACCGCCAAGGCGCCGATGCTGAAGTCCAGCGCGGCCACCTGGGCGGCGGGGCAGCGGTGCTTGATCGCCAGCGCGATGGCGCCGCTGCCGGTGCCCATGTCGATCACGCGGGGTTCGGCGCGGCCCGCTTGCATCTGCGCGGCCAGCACTTCCAGCGCCCAGTCCACCAGCACCTCGGTGTCGGGGCGGGGCACCAGGGTGTCGCGTGACACCCGCAGCCGCAGGCCGTGGAATTCCTTGCGGCCGCTCAGGTAGGCCAGCGGCACCTGGTCCAATCGTTGCGCCAGCCAGTCCTCGAAACGCGCGGCATCGAGGTTCGACAGTCGGTCGTCGTCATGGCTGATCAGCCAGCTGCGATCGCACTGCAGCAATTCGCCCAGCAGCAATTGGGCTTCGAGCCGCTCGAGCCCGGCGGCCTGGCAGCGCTGCAGCGCGAGCCGCACCGTCAGCAGGGTGCCGCCGCTCAATTGCGGCCCTCCAGCAGCGCCAACTGCTCGGCCGCCTGGGCCTGCTGCAAACCGAGCACCACGTCGCCGAGGTCGCCGTTCATGATGCTGTCGAGCTTGTAGAGCGTGAGGTTGATGCGGTGGTCGGTCAGCCGGCCTTGCGGGAAGTTGTAGGTGCGGATGCGGTCGCTGCGGTCGCCGGTGCCGATCAAGCTCTTGCGGGTGGCGGCCTCCTTGGCGGCGCGCTCGTTGCGCTCCTTGTCGCGCAGGCGTGCGGCCAGCACCACCATGGCCTTGGCCTTGTTGCGGTGCTGCGAGCGGTCGTCCTGGCATTCGGCCACCAGGCCGGTGGGCAGGTGGGTGATGCGGATGGCGCTGTCGGTCTTGTTGATGTGCTGGCCGCCGGCGCCGCTGGCGCGGAAGGTGTCGATGCGCAGGTCGGCCGGATTGAGCGTCACCTCTTCGGCTTCGTCGGGTTCCGGCATCACGGCCACCGTGCAGGCGCTGGTGTGGATGCGGCCCTGCGACTCGGTGGCCGGCACGCGCTGCACTCGGTGGCCGCCTGACTCGAACTTGAGCCGGCCGTAGACCGCGTCGCCTTCGATGCGGATCACCACTTCCTTGTAGCCGCCCAGGTCCGATTCATTGGCCGAGAGGATTTCGCTGCGCCAGCATTGCGACTCGGCAAAGCGCAAATACATGCGCGCCAGGTCGCCGGCGAACAGCGCCGATTCGTCGCCGCCGGTGCCGGCTCGGATTTCCAGGAAGGCCGGGCGCTCGTCGTCGGGGTCGCGCGGCAGCAGCGCCAGTTGCAGTTCCTGGTTCAACCGTTCGACGTCGGCTTCGGCCTGGCTGATTTCTTCCTGGGCCATCTCGGCCATCTCGGGGTCGGACAGCAACTCCTGGGCGGCGGCCAGGTCGCGCTCGCGCTGCAGGAATTGCTGGTAGCGCCCCACGAGGTCAGCCACCTCGGCCTGCTCCTTGGTCAGGGCGCGGTAGCGTTTCAGGTCGGCGGCCACGCTGCCGTCGGCCAGGGTGGTGTCGAGTTCGTGCAGGCGAAAGCCCAGGCGGTCGAACTGCTGGCGCAGGGTGTCTTTCATGGAATCTGGATCGCGGGTGAGCGGAAGGCAAAAAAGCCGGCCAGGGGCGTGGCGGGTGCGAGAGACCGGCAGAGTGCCGGCGATAGCGGTGGGTCTGGGTCAGCGCTAATGCTCGTTGCCGTGGCTGCTCTGGCGGGCTTTCGAACCTTCAGTCGGCTGCTCGGTCGGATCGAAGGGGCTGCCGCGCAGGAACAGGCGCGACACCGTGTGCGACAGCGCAATGCGCTGGGCCTCGTCTGCCGTGTGCAGTTCGGCCAGCGTGCCGTGCATCATTTTTTGCGTCAGGCCGCGGGCCAGGGCTTCCAGCACCGCATCGACGTCTTCGCCTTTGGCCAGCAGCTTGCGAGCCCGCTGGATTTCATGCGCGCGCCAGTCTTCGGCCTGGGCGTTCAGGGCCTGGATCAGCGGCACCGCGTGGCGCTGGCCCAGCCAGTGCACGAAGCTCTGTACGCCCGATTCGATGATGATCTCGGCCTGCTGCACCGCAGCCTGGCGTTTTTCGCCGGCCGACTGGACCAGCTTGGAGAGGTCGTCCACGGTGTAAAGGTAGACGTCTTCCAACTGCCCGACCTCCTGCTCGATGTCGCGCGGCACGGCCAAGTCGACCATGAACATCGGTTTGTGCTTGCGGCGCTTGAGCGCGCGCTCCACGGCGCCCAGGCCGATCAGCGGCAGGCTGCTGGCGGTGCATGACACCACGGCGTCGAATTCGTGCAGGCGTTCCGGCAGGTCGGCCAGCCGCATGGCTTCGGCGCCCAGGTGGCTGGCGAGCTTCTCGCCGCGTTCCAGCGTGCGGTTGGCCACGACCATGGCGCGCGGCGTCTTGGCGGCGAAGTGGGTCGCCACCAGCTCGATCATTTCGCCAGCGCCGACAAAGAGGACGTGGATGTCGCCCAGATCTTCAAACAGCTGGGCAGCCAGGCGCACCGAGGCGGCCGCCATGCTGATCGAATGCGAACCGATTTCGGTGGAGCTGCGCACTTCCTTGGCCACCGAGAAGCTGCGCTGGAACAGCTGATGCAGGGTGGTGCCCAGCGTGCCGGCCTGGTCGGCCTCGCGCACCGCCTGTTTCATCTGGCCTAGGATCTGGGGCTCGCCCAGCACCATCGAATCCAGCCCGCTGGCGACCCGGAAGGCGTGGCGGGCAGCGGCGCTGTTTTCCATCACGTAGGCGTGGTCCATCAGCGCCGACTGGCCGACGCCGCCGACGCGAGCCAGCCAGTCCACGGCCGGCTGCACCAGCGCTTGTCCGCCGGCCACGTAGAGCTCGGTGCGGTTGCAGGTGGAAATGATGGCGGCTTCAGGCGCCGCCTGGCGTGATTGGCGGTCTTGCAGCTGGGCGCGGAAGCCCGTCAGCGTAGGCGCCAACTGCTCGAGCGAGAACGCGAATTTTCCGCGCAAGTCGAGGGGCGCGGATTGATGGTTCAAGCCAAGGGCAAATACGCTCATGGCCGAATTATAAAATTGCCGCTCCCGGCGCGTGGCGCGTCCGGGCTTTGGATATGAGTTTCATGATTGATGCATGTCAATTGACCTCATAAAAGCCTTGCCTTCAACCCAGTCCCCGAGCTTCATTTGGACGCTTTTGCCGCAGTCAACCACCTGGTGAATTTCCTGGCGCCCGCCGTCGGCGTGGCGGCGTTGACGGCCATATTCGTGAAGCTGCTGTGGCGCGCGTCCAGCCGCGGCACGAGCTGGTTCAAGCTGACGCTGTGGGGCAGCCTGGGCGGCGCCTTGGGCCTGCTGGCGGCCCTGTTTGCCTTTGGCGGCGACGGTCATATGGCCGGCTATGGCCTGCTGCTGCTGGGCGTGGCGCTGCCCGAGTCGTGGGTGGCGTTCGGGCGGGGCGCTTAGGCTAGACACTCAGGCCGTCACGGGCACCTCCGCCCGCAGGGAATGCGCAAAGGCCTGTGTGATCTCGACGTCGATCAGCTGGTGCATCAGGCGCGCATGGCCCTTGAAATTGACGATGCGGTTGCACTCGGTGCGGCCCATCAGCTCGCTGGGGTCCTTGCGGGCGTTGCCGCTGACCAGGATGCGCTGGCTCGTGCCCACCAGGCCCTCGCTGATGGCCAGCGTGTTGGCCTCGATGACAGCCTGCAGCTCCTGCAGGCGCTTGACCTTGGTGTCGTAGGGCGTGAGGTCCTCCAGGTTGGCGGCGGGCGTGCCGGGCCGCGGGCTGAAGATGAAGCTGAAACTGGCGTCGAAGCCGACGTCGTGGACCAGCTTCATCAGCTTGGCGTGGTCCTCGTCCGTTTCGCCGGGGAAGCCCACGATGAAGTCGCTGGCGATGCGGATGTCGGGCCGGATCGCGCGCAGCTTGCGCACGATGCTCTTGAACTCGAGGGCGGTGTAGCCGCGCTTCATGGCCATCAGGATGCGGTCGCTGCCGTGCTGCACGGGCAGGTGCAGGTGGTTCACCAACTGCGGCACCTTGCCATAGGCCTCGATCAGGCGCGGGCTGAATTCGTTGGGGTGGCTGGTGGTGAAGCGCAGGCGCTCGATGCCGGGAATCTCCGCGCAGTATTCGAGCAGCAGGGCCAGGTCGGCCATTTCGCTGGTGTCGCCCATCTTGCCGCGGTAGGCATTGACGTTCTGGCCCAGCAGGTTGATTTCCTTGACACCCTGGTCGGCCAGGCCGGCGATCTCGGTCAGCACGTCCTCGAAGGGGCGCGACATTTCCTCGCCGCGCGTGTAGGGCACGACGCAGTACGAGCAGTACTTGGAGCAGCCTTCCATGATGGACACGAAGGCGCTGCCGCCCTCGACCTTGGCGGGCGGCAGATTGTCGAACTTCTCGATCTCGGGGAAGGAGATGTCCACCTGCGGGCGCAACTGCGCCTTGCGGGCCTCCAGCATCTGGGGCAGACGGTGCAGGGTCTGCGGGCCAAACACCACGTCCACATAGGGCGCGCGCTCAATGATGGAAGCGCCTTCCTGGCTGGCCACGCAGCCTCCGACGCCGATCATCACGCCCTTGGCCTTCAGGTGCTTGACGCGGCCCAGGTCCGAAAACACCTTCTCCTGCGCCTTTTCGCGCACCGAGCAGGTGTTGAAGAGGATCAGGTCGGCCTGCTCCACGTCGGTCGTGGGCTCGTAGCCCTGGGCGGCGCCCAGCACGTCGGCCATCTTGTCCGAGTCGTATTCGTTCATCTGGCAGCCGAAGGTCTTGATGAATACTTTCTTGCTCATGGCCGGCTCCAGGTCTGGGTCGCGTAGTCGAACGACAGGGTTGCCGCCTGCTGCGGTGAACTGGGCCAGGGCTGGTTGGCCGCCTCGGCGGCGTTCAGGATCCAGACTTCCCGCACCAAGCCGCTGGATTCGGTCGTGTAGTTGACCACCAGCGATTGCCCCGTCAGCTCGCTGGCAAACACCAGCAGGTTCGTGGCGCCGTGAATGCGGCTGCCGGGTGCCAACTGGGCCGCTTGTCCATTGACGGTGACGGCGGGCGCCTGCGTCACCACCAGCACGCCGCGATAGGCATTGGCGGGAAATTGACGGTGGCCGGCGCGCGGGCCCAGGCTTGCGGCGGCGGCATTCGTCGGGCTGACGATTTGCGCGCTTGCGGGGGAACTGTTGCCAAACAACAGCAGCACGGCCAGCGCCAGCGCGGGTAGGGAATCACAGCGGTACATGGTATGTGTCCAGTGGCTGCGCATGCCCGTTGAAGCTCGATCGAGCCTCTGGAGGGCAGACAGGGAATAGTGAAGAAAGGAAAAAGCCCGCGCAAACAAAGGGCCGGCTCGGGCCGGGGCGGGTGTTTGTTCGGGCGATCTTGTTCGGGCAATCTCAGCTTTGCGATTGTATCGCGAGGGACTGCTGGCCGGGTGGCCACGGCGTTCAGGCCGACGCCACGACGCGGGCAATGCCGGTCTCGAAGGCGGCGGCGGCACCAGCGGCGTGCGTCTGTGCCTTCAGTTCCTGGCGGAATTCGGTATCGGAAAACAGCTGGGCCACCAGGGCCAGCAGTTGCAGGTGATCGTTGGGCACGCCGTCGGTCGGTGCCATGATGAACAGCAGCTCCGAGACCGGCTTGCCGTCCTTGGCGGCAAATTCGATGGGCGCGCGGGTCCGCATGAACAGGGTCACGGGCTGCTTGATGCCTTCGACGCCTGCGTGAGGGATGGCAAAGCCATTGCCCAGGCCCGTGGATCCGATCTGCTCGCGCCGCAACAAGGCGCGATGGATCACGGCAGGATTGAGCCCGTGCAGCAGTGCGATACCGGACGAGGCCACCTCGAACGCCTGCGAGCGGTCGCGGGCATGCACGTCCAGCAGAATGTCCTTGGGCTGAAGCCATGCAGCGATGCGTTGAATGTCGGCTTTCATGACAAATCTTGTGCTCTGTACTTTGACGCTGTGTTGATGGCCTGCTGCCTGCGCCGCAGGGCCTCGAAGAATAGCTTGCATCGCGATGCCAGAGATGCCCTGAGCTGCCCGACGCGGCTCGGATTTTGACCAAAATTTCCTGTTTTGGTCAGCTCCGCACGCGATGTTGCAAATAGGCCAAATGCGGCCAGATGCGCCGGTTAATCCCGCGAGTCCGGCGCCGCGGTGATCCATGCGACATCGATCTCGAACGATTGCCCTGGCTGCAAGGCAAAGTACTGCCGGACTTCGTCCGGTGCGCGTTCGAACAGGTCGCGGACCGCGTCGGCGCGCAACTGCGGCGTGCGGATGCGCGCAAACCAGGTGTCGAACGCCATGGTCAGGCGCCACTGGCGCGGCACGGACGCGTCAAAGCCTGCAGCGGCCAGCATCTCGTCCGACAGGTCGAACGCTGTCAGGCGTCCCACATGCGGCGCCATGGCGAAACTCACATGGCCGCCGCCGCAGCCCAGGTCCAGCACGTCGCCGTACGGCAGCGTGCACGCCAGGGCGGCAAGGTCTTCGAGATCCCGGCCTTGCGCATGCGTGCTGCTGCTGAGATAGGCCTGCGCCACCTGACCAAACTGCTTGTCGACGAGTTGGTGCTGCTGCATGGGGAGCCTCCCTGGGGGTTCGATGAACTGAGGCCCAGTTTAGAAAGAGGAGGAGGGCGGCGCCATTCGTGATGCGTGAAGCGCGGGTTCAGTCAGCAGCGCGTCGTTCGCCAAGCCCGTCTGCTGGCTCATCCCGCCGGAACCGCTTGCTCGGAAACTTGAAATACCGACACCATGCTCAGCAGATGGTCGGCCTGCTGCTGCATCAGCGCGGCGGCGGCGGCGGACTCTTCCACCAGGGCAGCATTCTTTTGCGTGACTTGGTCCATCTGGCTGATGGCGATGGCCACCTGTTCGATGCCGCTGGCCTGCTCCCGGCTGGCTGTCGAGATGTCGCCGACGATCTGCGTGACGTTCTTGGCGCCCGTCATGATGGCGCCCATGCTGCGGCCGGCCTGTTCGGTCAGCTGCACGCCGGCTTGCACCGCGCTGCTTGAATCGGCGACCAGGGCCTTCACCTCGCGCGCCGCGTCGGACGAGCGCTTGGCCAGGTTGCGCACCTCGGCGGCCACCACGGCAAAGCCCCGCCCTTGCTCGCCCGCGCGCGCCGCCTCGACCGCGGCGTTGAGCGCCAGGATGTTGGTCTGGAATGCAATGCCGTCGATGATGCCGATGACATCGCCGATCTTGTTCGACTTGGCGTCGATCAGGTGCATGGTGTCGACCAGCCTGGACACGACCTCGTTGCTGTCCAGCGCCGATTGGTAGGCCGACGCAGCCAGCTTGTTGGCTTCCTGGGCGTTTTCGGCGTTGTGCCTGACGGTGACGTTCAATTCCTCCATGGACGAGGCCGTCTCTTCCAGCGCACTGGCCTGCTCCTCGGTGCGGCTGGACAGGTCCGTGTTGCCGGCGGCTACCTGTTGCGATGCGGTGGCAATGGCGTCGGCGCTTTGTCGAATGCCTTGAATGGTCGCAGCCAGATTGGCCTGCATGGTTTTCATCGCGGACAGCAGGCTGCCGCGATCGTCTTTCTCGATGGCGACAGCACTGCTCAGATCGTTGGCGGCGATGCGCGCGGCGACCTCGGTGGCATATTCCGGCGCGCCGCCCAGCGTGCCGCCCAGGCTGCGATTGACGTAGGCCATGACCAGCGCCAGCAGCGCACCGACGCCGAGCAGCACGCCGCCCTTCAGCCACAGCGTCTTCCTGAACACGGCATCGATGTCGTCCATGTAGACGCCGGTCACCAGCGTCCAGCCCCAGGGCTTGTAGGTCACGACGCGGCTCATCTTCGGGACCGCCTCGGTTTCACCCGGGCGCGGCCACACGTACGACGTGAAGCCGACCCCGCTCTCGGTCCTGCCGATGGCCGCGTTGTCGCGGAACACATAGGTGCCATGGGCATCCTGGAAGTCGTTCCGGTTTTTGCCGTCGAGTTCCGGCTTCATCGGATTCATCACCTGCACGCCGTCAAGGTCGGTGATCGCCACGTAGCCGTCCTCGCCGTAGCGCAAGCCCTTGATCACGGCCTTGGCTTCCTGTTTGGCCTCTTCGGCAGTCAGCTTGCCGCCCTGTGCCAGGCCACCGTAGTAGGCCACCGTCTTCAGCGCCAGTTCGTCCACCTGGGTCAGACTGTTGCGGCGCTCCTCGATGCGCAGGCTGCGCGTCTGCACGGCGTCGAAGATGAAGATGCCCGTAACGCAGAGCAGGCTGCAAAACAATGGAATCCACAATTTCTGCGAAAAGCTAAAACGTGTCCGGTCGCGCGTGATTGGGTGGGAGATCATCCTGAGTCCTTGTGATCAATGGCTCTTTGTCTTTCGCAGCTGCTTCAGTTGAAGAGCCCCATATCCGTCGATGCCATGAGGCGCTCGATATCGGTCAGGATGAGCATGCGCTCGCCCTTGCCCTCCCGATCCGGCAGCGTGCCCAGGCCGAGAATGTAGGAGGCGTCGACGGCGCCGCTGAATGCGGGTGCCGGACGGATGTCGCCGGACGACAGTTCGATCACATCGCTGACTGAATCCACGACGGCGCCCACGACGCGCTGGCCCAGATTCAGAATAATGACGACAGTGAACGTGTCGTACTGGGCATGTTCGAGGCCGAACTTGAGTCGCAGGTCCACGATGGGCACAATGACGCCGCGCAAATTGGACACACCCTTGATGAATTCCGGCGCGTTGGCGATCCGGGTCGGTGCCTCGTACGAGCGGATCTCCTGGACCTTGAGAATGTCGATCCCGTATTCCTCGCCGCCCAAGCGGAAGGTCAGGAATTCGCCGCCGCTTGCCTGCGGCTGGACAAGGGATGAATGGGGCGCCTGGACAGTGAGTGCTGCCGAGGGCGAGGAGACCGATGTCATGTCAATGCCTGTCAAGTCGTTGCCACGGAGCCCCATCGCGCCCAACACAATGTTTGCGATCGATCAAGCCTTGGTGGTCCTGGGTGGTTCATGATGGCGGGCATTTGCCCGCCATCAAAGTCTATGAAGGCGGCCCGCCCAGAAATGTCTTGCGAGTAACAATTCACTCGTCGAACTTCGGGTGCGGCGTGATTTTTGTGGCACCTCCGGCGGATCAGTTCGGGCTTTGGCATTCACTTGCGCACGACAGGGAAATGGCCTCGGACGCTAAGATCGCGTCGTATGCAGCACCACCTCCTGACCGTCTTTGCCGTGACGTTTCTGTCCGCGATTGGGCTGCCCGTGCCCGCCTTGCCCGTGCTGCTGCTGGCGGGCGCCGCCGCGGCGGGCAATGCCGTGCTGGGCGTCGAGGCGCTGATTCTGGCGACGCTGGCATCCGTGATGGCATCAAGCGTCTGGTATATGTCCGGGCGCATGCTGGGGCATCGCGTGCTGGCCCTGCTTTGCCGGATTTCGATCTCGCCCGACACCTGCATCCGCAAGAACGAGATCAGCTTTGCCAAACGCGGCGCACTGACGCTGGTCATCGCCAATTTCGTTCCCGGCCTGTCCATCCTGGCGCCGCCTCTGGCCGGCGCGTTGTCCATGCGTGCCCTGCAATTTGTGCTTTACAGCGCGCTCGGCGCTTTGCTTTGGGCCGCGGCGGGACTGACCGCCGGAATTTTCCTGCAGGCGCAGATTCAATGGCTGCTGGGCACCATGCGCTCGCTGGGCGGGGTTGCCATTCCGGTCGTGGCCGCCGCGCTGCTCCTATATGTGGCTTGGCGCTGGTGGGAGCGTCGCCGGGTGGCGCGCGAGCTGGCCCGGTTCGAGCGAATCCAATCCCACGAACTCGCGACCCTGATGGCGGAAGGCGCTCGGCCCGTCATCGTTGATGTCCGGTCTCTGTCGCAGCGGGCCGGCTCGGAGCCTCGTGTGCCCGGCGCCCTGAACATCGACTTGGCCAGCCTCGAGGGCACCTCGCTGGTCGCCTGGCCCGATGACGCCGAGGTGATCACCTACTGCGACTGCCCCAACGACGCTTCGGCGGTGAAAGCCGCGCAGCTGCTGCTCAAGCGCGGCCGCAAGGCGCGAGTCCTCGCCGGCGGGCTTGGCACCTGGACGCGGGCAGGGCACCCGATCGAATTCTTCGAGCTGGAGGCGCAGGAGTAGTCGCCGAGGCCTTGGCCCATCCAGCGCGTTTCGGCTGCCGGGCATGAAACCAAGCCGGCATGAAAAAGAGTTAGGACTCGTTGTGCCGCCCAATGGCGCCAATCCAATTGCGCCGCCGCCTGGCCAGCGATCCTCCGTGCCCTCGCCGTCAAAGGAAGCGGAACTCCGTCGCAGCAGCTCCGGCTTGACCTTGTCGAACGCATTGACGTTGACGACCGCGTAAACGGCACCGTCCATGGTGCAGGTGACAACAGGCACGACGCCGCAGTTGGCGCAGACATGGAACTGCGCGGTCTTTGTCCCGAAGGCGTACGTCGACAGCTTACCTTTCAACCAGCGCGCTTTACTGCTGGTTGGCGTCGA
>Ga0213872_10000201_pt1 | contig 52929 bp, 46 predicted proteins | sample VelepicomBERX_R2_FD_160071 | JGI IMG/M metagenome (GOLD analysis project Ga0213872, IMG submission 160071) | Rhizosphere microbial communities from Vellozia epidendroides in rupestrian grasslands, the National Park of Serra do Cipo, Brazil - RX_R2 | ecosystem: Host-associated > Plants > Roots >... | reverse complement strand
TCGCGCAAGACGTCGCCAATGGCGCGCAATTCGCCTTCGTAGCCGAAACGGGCGCGCAGGTTGTAGGCGATCGAATAACCGCGGCCGTCGGCGAATTTCGGGAAATCGACGGCGATCACGGGCAGCTTGGTCACGTCGTCCTTTAACGCTTCGGGCCTTTCGTCGCTGGCCAGCCAGACGCCGACGTCGCTGCGGCCGGCCAAAGCATTGTTGCGCTGCATTTGCCAGACCGACAGCGGCACGATGGTCTTGGGTCCGACCGCCACCTCGCCGGGCTTGTCGTCCTCAGTCAGGTGCAAGACGGTCCAGTCGTCCTGCACCACTTGCCTGTCTTTGATGATTTCACGCATATGCATCTTCTCCCGTCGGCAACGCGACCTTGATTTCGGAAGCATACACGTGCTCCTTGAACGGCGGCACGCCGAGGCGCTGCACGGTGTCGATGAAGCGTTCGTCTTCGATGCGTTCGCGCAGATACACTTGCAGCAGGCGGTCGATCACTTCCGGCATTTGCTGGGCCGAGAACGAGGGGCCGATGATCTTGCCGATGGCGGCTTCATTGCCTTGCGAACCGCCGATTGAGACCTGGTACCACTCGGTGCCGTCCTTATCGACGCCAAGCACGCCGATATTGCCGACATGGTGATGGCCGCAGGCGTTGATGCAGCCGGAAATGTTCAAATCGATTTCGCCGATTTCGTGCTGGAAATCGAGATCGTCGAAGCGGTCGGCAATGGCGGCGGCAATGGGGATGGACTTGGCGTTCGCCAGTGAGCAAAAGTCGCCGCCCGGGCAGCAGACGATGTCGGTCAGCAGGCCGATATTGGGCGTCGCCAAGCCTTGCGCCTTGATTTCCTGCCATAGCTCGAACAGCACGGCCTGCTTGACGTCGGCCAGAACCAGGTTTTGCTCGTGCGTCACGCGCACTTCGCCAAAGCTGTAGCGCTCGGACAAGTCGGCCACGAAATCGAGTTGCGCAGCGGTGGCGTCACCGGGCGGCGTGCCGGTTTTCTTCAGCGACAGCACTACGGCGGCATAGCCCGGCACCTTGTGCGGATGCACGTTGCGCTTGAGCCAGTTGGCGAAGGCCTTGCTTTCCGCCTTGTGCTGTTCGAACTGTTTGTCTTCCGCCGGCAGCGTTTCATAGGCCGGCGGCGTGAAGTAGGCAGCCACGCGCTGGAATTCCTCTTGGGTCAGCGTACCCGGCGTATCCTTGATGTGCTGCCATTCTTCCTCTACCTGGCGCGCGAATTCTTCGATGCCGAGCGCCTTCACCAGGATCTTGATGCGCGCCTTGTAGATGTTGTCGCGGCGGCCGTACTGGTTGTACACGCGCAGGATGGCTTCGATGTAAGTCATCATGTGCTGCCACGGCAGGAAGGCGCGGATTTCGCTCGACAGGATGGGTGTGCGGCCCATGCCGCCGCCCACCATGACGCGGAAGCCGATTTCGCCGGCCTCGTTCTTGACGATATGCAGACCGATGTCATGCACGGCGACCGCGGCGCGATCCTCCGCTGCGCCGTTGATGGCGATCTTGAACTTGCGCGGCAGGTAGGCGAATTCCGGGTGGAAGGTGCTCCACTGGCGCAGGATTTCCGCGTAGGGGCGTGGATCGATCAGTTCGTCGGCGGCGACACCGGCGAACTCGTCGGAGGTGATGTTGCGCACGCAATTGCCCGAAGTCTGGATCGCGTGCATTTCCACGGCAGCCAGGTCGGCCAGGATGTTGGGCGTATCTTCGAGGTTGATCCAGTTGAACTGGATGTTCTGGCGCGTGGTGAAATGGCCGTAACCGCGGTCGTAGCGGCGCGCGATGTTGGCGAAGGTGCGCACCTGCAGGGAAGAGAGCAGGCCGTAGGGCACGGCGATGCGCAGCATATAGGCATGGCGCTGCATGTACAGGCCGTTTTGCAGACGCAGCGGACGGAATTCGTCTTCGGTCAATTCGCCGGACAGGCGCCGCCGCACCTGGTCGCGGTATTGGGCGACACGCTCCTTGACGATCTGGCGGTCATAGCCATCGTAACGATACATCATTGGTCCTATCAGAAAATTAACTTGTAGGCGACGCTGGTCAGCGTGGCGGCCAGCAAGCCGCGCAAGACATTGTCGGGCACGGCGCGTGCCGAAAAGGAGCCGAGCGTGATGCCGGGCACCGAGCCGACCAGCAGCATGACCAGCAATGCCCAGTTGATCGAACCTAGCCACCAGTGGCCGAGCGCCGCGATGGCGGTCAGGGGCACCGCGTAAGCGATATCGGTGCCGGCAATTTCGGCCGGCTTCAATCGCGGGTAGAGCATCACCAGGATGGTGGCGCCGATGGCGCCTGCGCCGATCGAGGAAATGGTGACCAGCAAGCCCAGCAGCGCACCGGCGATGACGGTGGCCGCGGCCAATTGCACGCCTTGCAGTTCACGATTCGGCTTGGCCTGGACCCAGGCCAGCATACGGGCACGGAAAAGTATGGCAACCACGGTCAGCATGACCGAAGCGGCAATCGAATAGCGGATGACGTAGGCGATATCCTTTTCGAGCGCGCCGAAATGCTTGAGCGCCAGGGTTGCGGCCAAGGCAGCCGGCAGTGCGCCGAAGCAGAGCAGACGCACGATGCGCCACTGAACATTGCCGTGATAGCGATGCGCCACCGTGCCGGCCAGTTTAGTGGTTGAGGCAAAGGCCAGGTCGGTGCCGACCGCGACGGTAGGCGCAACGCCAAACAATAACGTCAACAAGGGCGTCATCAGCGAACCGCCGCCCACCCCGGTCAATCCGACCAGGAAACCGACGGCAAAACCGGCGACAATATAAGAAAGACTCATAAGGATCCAATCAAAGTAGCTTGAATCGTAATAAACTTGGAATATATTGCCAACGACAGAGTAATCATTTGCTTATATAGAACTTAGAGGCTGCTGCAAAATTACCCTGGCGGTGTTGTCGGGGGCGGCCATCCGCATCCTTGCCGTACTAGTTGTACTGTCTGCGTCGCGACGCCTAGCCAGACTAATTTTGCAACAGCCTCTTCGCCTTATATGGCGCCGGGGGCCGACTATATTGGGACAGGCTCTAAGCTTGCGGGATTGTCGACACAGCCCATGCCCGCATCAACCGGAAAAAGGTCAATCAATTCATGAACTTGCATCAACTTCGCTTTGTACGTGAGGCGGTTCGCCAGAATTTCAATCTGACCGAGGCGGCCAAGGCACTGTATACCTCGCAGCCGGGCGTCTCCAAGGCCATCATTGAGCTCGAGGAAGAGCTCGGTGTTGACATTTTTACACGTCATGGCAAGCGCATCCGCGGCTTGACCGAGCCGGGGCGCGCAGTCTTGCGCTCGGTCGAATTGATCATGCAGGAAATCGAGGGCTTGAAGCGCATCGGCAAGGAGTTTGCCGCCCAGGACAGCGGCAGCTTTACCATTGCCACCACGCATACCCAGGCCCGCTATTCCTTGCCGAAGGTGATCCAGGCCTTCATGCAAAAGTTTCCCAAGGTCAGACTTTCCTTGCTTCAAGGAAATCCCAGGCAAGTGGCCGACATGGTGTCGCGCGACCAGGCTGACCTGGCCATCGCCACCGAAGCAATTGCCGGCGTGCCCGGCCTGGTGACGATGCCTTGCTACCAGTGGGAGCATATGCTGGTGACGCCGCTCGAGCACCCGCTGCTGAAGTCCAAGCAGTTGACGCTGGAAGAGATTGCCGCTTACCCCTTGATTACCTACGACGGCGCATTCGCCGGGCGCAGCAAGATAGACCACGCATTTTCCTTGCGCAACCTGAAGCCGAATATTCTGCTCGAAGCGATCGACGCCGACGTCATCAAGACTTATGTCGAACTCGGCATGGGGGTGGGCATCATTGCCGGTATGGCTTTCGATGCCGAGCGCGACCGAGGTTTGAGCGCAGTGCCGGTCGGCCACCTGTTCGGCACCAATGTCTCGCGCATTGCGGTCAAGCAGGGCGCTTATCTGCGCAGCTACGTCTATACCTTCATCGAGCTGCTGGCGCCGACGCTCAACCGCAAGCTGATCGAGCAGATACTCAGTGGCGAAAAAGACATGTACGAGCTTTGATCCAGAAACACAAGATGACGCCGAACAATAAACAACTTGCGGCCTATTACGCGCAGAAGGCCGGAGTGCTGGAGCAGGTATATGAGCTGCCGGAGCGGCAGGAAGAGCTCGAGCAACTGCAAGAGGAATTGGACGAAGTGCTGTCCGGCCACCGGGTGCTCGAACTCGCGTGCGGCACCGGCTATTGGACCCAGTTCTACGCTTATTCCACCGAAGCCGTGCTGGCTACCGACATCAATCCGGAAATGCTGGAATTGGCGCGCGCCAAGGAACTGCCGGCCGACAAAGTGCGCTGGGAGGTGGCCGATGCCTACACCATCGATGCCGAACCGGGGTTTACAGCTTGCTTTGCCGGTTTTCTCTGGTCGCATATCCCACGTCAGGATCAGGAAAAGTTTCTCCAGCATGTGCGCAAGCAAGTCGGGAAGGACGGCTTGCTGGTGCTGATGGACAATACCTATGTGGACGATGTCAGCCTGCCGATTGCCCGCACCGACGCCGACGGCAATACCTATCAGGTGCGCCAACTGGAAAACGGCGAGCGCTGCGAACTGCTGAAAAATTATCCGACCGACAGCGCCTTGCGCAAGAAACTGGCGACTGCGGCGCGTGAAATCCGCATTCAGCGGCTGGATTACTACTGGATGCTGACCTGCCGCCTAAAATAAGACGGTTGCCAGAGGCTTCCCCGACGCTGTCCCTCGATATTTGGGATAATCACGCATCTCAAATTTAGGACAAAGCGGTATGAAACTGGCAACCTTGAAGGACGGCACCCGTGATGGTCAATTGGTGGTGGTGGCGCGTGACCTGAAGACGGCGGTGGTGGCAGACGGCATTGCGCCGACCTTGCAGCGCGCGCTCGACGATTGGCAATTCATTGCTCCGCAACTGGACAAGCTGTATGAAGAGTTGAATGCCGGGCGCGCCTTGCGGATTTTCGATTTCGATCCCAAGCGCTGCATGGCGCCGCTGCCGCGCGCTTTCCAATGGGCCGACGGTTCGGCTTACGTCAACCACGTGGAGCTGGTGCGCAAGGCACGTAATGCCGAAATGCCGGCTTCATTCTGGACCGATCCCCTGATGTATCAAGGCGGCGCCGATGATTTCATCGGTCCGACCGACGATATCGTGCTGGGTTCGGAAGAGTGGGGCATAGACTTCGAGGGGGAAGTTGCCGTCATCACCGACGATGTGACTATGGGCGTTGCGGCCGACGATGCCGGGACCCATATCCGGCTGTTGATGCTGGTCAATGACGTCTCCCTGCGCAATCTGATCCCGGGCGAACTGGCCAAGGGTTTCGGTTTCTTCCAGTCGAAACCGGCATCGAGCTTTTCGCCGGTGGCGGTGACACCCGATGAGCTCGGCGACGCCTGGCAGGACGGCAAGGTGCACCTGCCGCTGCGCGCGACCTGGAATGGCGCCTTGGTGGGGCAACCGAACGCTGGTGTCGACATGGTGTTCAACTTCCCGCAATTGATTGCGCACCTGACCAAGACGCGCAATGCGCGCGCCGGTTCCATCGTCGGCTCCGGCACGGTGTCGAACAAGGACAGCAAAAAGGGCTATACCTGCATCGCCGAGAAGCGTTGCCTCGAGACGATTGCCGATGGCGAACCGAAGACGCCGTTCATGAAGTTCGGCGACACGATCCGCATTGAAATGCTCGATGCCAACGGCAAGTCGATTTTCGGCGCGATCAATCAGCAAGTGGTGCAGAACCAGCGCAAGAAGTGACAGCGGTTGGAAGCAATAAAAAGGCCCTGACGGGCCTTTTTTATTGCCTGCAGGGTGACGTCAAGCTGCCAGGCGCTGCGCCTGACGGCAACCGTCGAGCAGGAAGCTCAAGCCGATCACCAGCACCAGCTCGCCTTCCGCTGAACGCGCGGTGCCGGCGATACCCGGTACGGCCAGTGCTGTCATAGGTTTGATCACCAGGTCGGCAGTGCCGTCGACTGCCGTGACCGCGAGGATGTACGGGCTGGGCGCAGCCATGACGATGCCGACGCGCTCGACCGATTCTTCGTAGCCGAGTACGGTCGCCAGCGACAGCACCGGCAAAGGCCGGCCCTGGTCGCGCAACACCGGCGAACCGCCAACTTCCTGGAATACTTCGGGCAGTTCGACCACGCGCTCGACAACCGCCATCGGCATGGCCAGGGCGGCGCCGGCGGTACGCACCAGCATGGTCGGTACGATGGACAATTCGATCGGCAGACGGATCGAGAAGCGCGTACCTTCGCCGAGCACGGAATCGATGCGGATCGTGCCGCGGTGTTTTTCCACTGCGGTCTTGACCACGTCCATGCCGACGCCGCGGCCGGATACGCTGGAAGCGACTTCCTTGGTCGAAAAACCGGGCAGGAATACGAGTTGGAAAGCTTCGTCCGCAGTCTGGGCGGCGTTTTCACCGATCAGGCCCTTGGACAAGGCTTTTTCGCGCAGCTTGACGGGGTCCATGCCTTTGCCGTCGTCGGACAATTCGATCATGACGCTGCTGGCTTCCTGCCAGGCTTTGAGCGAGATGATAGCCTTGGCCGGCTTGCCGACGGCAACGCGGTCTTCTCCCGATTCAACGCCGTGGTCGAGTGCGTTGCGCAGCATGTGCACCAGCGGATCGTACAGGCTGTCGACGACCACACGGTCGACCTCGGTCTCGGCACCCTCGATGATCAGTTCGACGTCCTTGCCGAGATCCTTCGCCAGCTCACGCACCAGGCGCGGGAATTTCTGGAACAGGCGGCCGACCGGCTGCATGCGTGTCGACAAGGTGGCGCGTTGCAATTCGCTCGAATAGCGAGAAGCGCGGTTCAATGTTTCCGCCAAAGCAGCCATCAAGGTCTGGGCCTGGCCCTCGAACGGGAATTGCGCGAGTTTTTCCAGGAGCACGCTGGCCTGATTGGCCGCCTGCACCGACTCGCCGGCAACTTCGAGCAGTGTGTCGAGCTTGACGGCGTCAACGCGTATGCTTTCTTCCTTGGCCGGCGCCGGGACGACGCGCTCAGGCGCTGCGGAAGCAGTCTTGGCGGGAGCTGCCGCCTTGGCAGCAACCGGCGTAGCCGCTTCTTCGGCTTCTTCTTCCTCTTCTTCTTCCGCCTCTTCTTCGTGTTGCGCCTGCGCCGCGCTCTGCGCTTGCGCATGTTCCGGCACGACCGCGTTGTACAAGGCTTGCCAATCGAGGTCGGTGGAGTCGGTTACTTCCTTCTGCGGGGCGGCTGCCTTGACTTTTTTGACCTTGGCTTTGGCCTTGTCTTTCTTCGGCTTTTTCTCCGGCTCGCCGGTTTTGCCTTCGATGGCGTGAGTCAGGATGACTTCGAGTTCTTCCGGCAACGGCTGCAAGCTGTCGGGTGCGGCGCCGTTGGACAGCTCCTGAAGCTGGTCGGCAACGAAGCCGCTTGCCTGCAGTGCAGCTTCGATCGCCTCCGGCGTGACCGGCGCCTTGCCGGTACGCAGGGCGTCGAACAGGTTTTCTGTCAGGTGGCAGGCCGATACCATGGCTGGCAGGTTCATGAAGCCGGCGCCGCCCTTGATGGTGTGGAACGACCGGAACACCGCGTTGAGGGTATTCAGGTCGTCGGGGTTCCGCTCAAGCGAGAGCAGGTGCTCTTCTACGTTCGTTGCGAGGTCGAGCGCTTCGACAACGAAATCTTTGAGCATGTCATCCATTAGAACCCCAGATCGGCAAGTAGGCTGTCAACATCGTCCTGCACCAGGGCAGCAGACGGCATGGAAGGCCCGGACATCAGTTCGGCCTTGCTGGCTTCTTCCGCGGCGGCGGCCATCGCGGCTTTGGTTTCCGGCGGCGCGTTGTCGCGCAACACCTGCGCCAACTCTTTCTCAGCGGTGGTGGTGATGACGACGATCTTCTTGATCAACTGGCCGGTAATGTCCTGGAAGTCCTGCGCCATCATGATTTCGAGCAGGCGCGCTTTTTCCGCTTCCGTCGAATCGCTGACGGCGGAGGCGAACTGGCGCGAATCGCTGGCCAGTTCCTTGAACTGGGATACGCTCAGCTTGCCTTCGAACAGCTGGTCCCAGCGGCTGGCCATGTCTTGCGCCTTCTTCTGCAGCAAGTCTTGTTCCGGCATGCCGACGTCGACCGCGTTGAGCGTCTTGTTGGCGGCTTGCTCCGTCAACGACGCAACGTACTCCAGACGGCCTTGGGCATCGGTGATTTGGGTTGCCACCGTCGACAGCGAACGGTCGTAACCGAGTTCGCGTAGCGAGTCGTGCAGCAGACGCACGATGCCGCCGAGGCGTTCGAACATGGGCTTGTCGCCCTGATCGGCGCCTTCTTCGCCGGCCGTTGCTTCGGCCGCTACCGCTGCCGGAGCAGCGGTCTCTACGGGCGCTTTCGTCTGCGATGACACTTCGTCGAACAGCGCTTGCAGGTTGTCGTCATCTACGGCGTCAGTCATGATCTGGGTCTTTCTCTGTGATTGTCTGTATTCGATTCGGCGTCAAGGCAAGGCATTGCCTGCGCGTGTGCAGCTTCGCATCGTCGTCGATGGGACGATGGCAGAAAAGATGATTGGATAGGAACCGGTGTCTTTTGCACGGTTATTCCGGGCATCCCTACGTAATTGCAAAATAGCCAATGCCACTATACACGACAGTTATGTGACCGGGGAAAAGGCCTCGTTTATGAGGAGCAATAATACCGATATTTCCCTGATAAGCATAGGGTTGCAGGGCATTGCAGCAGGCGTGCAACAGGTTTCCTGAGCGAATCGGTCATGCTATTCTTGCTGCGCCAACGAGTTATGACTTGTTTATTGCGATGGCGGTAGTGCATTTCTATCCGAATTTCTCAACATTGGATTTTTCAAAATAGGAATAAATCATGCCAGTGATCGTTGTTGCCAATCCTAAGGGAGGAGTCGGTAAAAGCACGTTGGCGACCAATTTAGCGGGCTACCTGACCTACCAGGGGCGCAACGTGATGCTGGGCGACGTGGACGTGCAGCAATCGTCGCGCTCCTGGCTGGACTTGCGGCCGGCTTCCTTGCCGCCGATTTCCGCATGGGAAATCAACGACGGACATATCGCCAAGCCGCCCAAGGGCACGACCCACATGGTGCTCGATACGCCGGCCGGCTTCGATGGGGCGCGTTTCGACCAGGTGATGAAGATTGCCGACAAGGTGGTGGTGCCCTTGCAAGCCTCCATGTTTGATATCCTGGCGACCCAGGTATTTCTGCAGAAGTTGATGGATCACTCCGGTAAATTCCGCATAGGCGTGGTCGGCATGCGCGTCAACAGCCGCACGCGGGCTGCCGAGCAGCTCTCACACTATGTCAATGGACTGGGATTGCCGGTACTCGGCTATTTGCGCGACACGCAAAATTACGTGCAGTTGGCCGCTCACGGCGCGACGCTATGGGACGTGGCGCCTTCGCGCGTCGAAAAAGACGTCGAGCAGTGGCAGGATATGATCAAGTGGATCGATGAGTGACCAACTGATTCGGGATCTATTCACCGCGGCGTGCGCGCACCTGATCCAGCTGTTTGCATAGTGCTTCCGTACCATCCAATATGCGCGGCGTGCCGCGCGTCATGACGTCGGCGTTCACGCTGAACAGATTGTTGCGCTTGACTGCGGGAATCTGAGTAAATGCGCGCCATGGGGCGAGATCGTCGTCCTTGGCGCCGCTGCCGGTGACAATCGCTTCGGGCGCCGCCAGCAATACCGCTTCCGTGTTCACAGTGGGGGCCAGCGTGGGCAATTTGCCGAAGACGTTACGGCCGCCGCATAGACGGATCGCGGCAGAAACCAGATGGCTGTCGTTCAAGGTCATCAAGGGATCTCGCCAGATCTGGTAGAAAACGCTAACTTCGGGGCGCCCCGCGTATTGCGTGGACAGTTGCTGCCAGCGGGAGCGGAACGCGTTTGCTGCTGCGTCCGCCGACTGCTGAGTGCCTGCTAATTTGCCCAAGCGCTCGAGTGAAGAAGCGATGTCGGCGAAACTGCGCGGTTCGCTGGCAAACACGGCGATGCCCGCTACTTGCAATTTGGCGACCTGGGCTGCGGAATTTCCGCTTTTCCAGGTGACGATCAGGTCGGGTTTGAGCGCCAGAATACGCTCGAGGTCGAGCGTGGTACTGCTGCCGACTGAAGGCAGGCGGCTAGCTTGCGCAGGGTAATCGCTGTATTCGCTGACACCGACCACGTGCGTGCCGGCACCGGCGGCAAACAACAATTCGGTAGCATGTGGAGAGAGGCTGACGATGCGTTGCGCCGGCGCGGGCAATGAGACAGTCTGGCTGGCGTCATCTTGTACCGCGACAGGAGCAGCTACGGCAGTATTTGCGCCTGTCAGCACGCACCATGCGAGCGCAAGCGCGCGCATTAAATCTCCAGATTGTCGATCAGGCGCGTGACACCGAGCTTGGCGGCAGCCAGCACGACCAGCGGCTCTTGCCGCGCCAGATCGCCGGCAGCCGGCGGTTGCAGATCGGCGCGGCGGCGGATTGAAATGTAATCGGGTTTCCAGCCACGGGTCGCGAGGCGGGCCATCGCTTGCTTTTCCAGATCGAAAATATCGAGATGGCCGGCGCGCACCTCCTCGGCGACCTGGTTCAGGGTCTGGTACAGCAGCGGCGCTTCTTTTCTTTCATCGGCCGAAAGGTAACCATTGCGCGAGGACAGCGCCAAGCCGTCTTCGGCACGCCAGGTTTCGGCAGCGATGATTTCGGTCGGCAATGCAAACTGTTTGCACATATTGCGCACGATCATCAACTGTTGATAATCCTTCTTCCCGAATACCGCGACGCGCGGCTGTACGCAAGAGAATAACTTAAGCACTACCGTGGTCACGCCGCCGAAGAAGCCGGGACGGAATTCGCCTTCCAGCGTGTTGCCGATGTCGTCGGGCGGATTGACGCGGAATTCCTGCGGTTCGGGGTACAGATCCTTTTCAGTGGGCGCGAACAGCACGTATACGCCTTCCTTTTCCAGCTTGTCGACGTCGGCCTGGAAGGTGCGCGGGTATTTGTCAAAATCTTCGTTCGGACCGAATTGCAGGCGATTGACGAAGATCGACGCCACCACCGGGTCGCCATGCTTGCGCGCCAGACGCATCAGCGACAAGTGGCCTTCGTGCAGGTTGCCCATGGTTGGCACGAAGGCTGTGCGCAGTTGCCCGCGCATTTGGTCGCGCAGTTCTTCGATCGAGGAAATGATTTTCATGAAATACCTGAATTAGCTGGGAGCGTAAGCGAGGCGCACATAGATAGGCGCAAAAGCCTCGGCCTGCGTGATTTCGATCAGCGTTTCCTTCGCCAGTTCGAGCAGCGCGATGAAATTGACCACTACCACCGGCACACCGCGGGAGGGATCGAACAGGTCGGCGAACTCGACGAACTTGGTCGACTGCAGGCGGCGCAGGATGCCGGTCATGTGTTCGCGTACTGACAGTTCTTCACGTGTGATGTGGTGATGCGCGGTCAGCTTGGCGCGCTTGATGATGTCGGCCCACACTTCCTGCAGCTCGATCACGTTGACCTCGGGCCAGCGCGGCACCAGGCTTTGTTCGATATAGATTTGCGCGCGCACGTAGTCGCGGCCGAGCTGGGGCAAGGTATCGATCTGCTGAGCGGCCAGCTTGATCTGTTCGTATTCGAGCAGGCGCCGCACCAGCTCGGCGCGCGGGTCTTCGACTTCCTCGCCGCTATCCGCTTTCTTAACCGGCAACAGCATGCGCGACTTGATCTCGATCAGCATGGCAGCCATCAACAGATATTCTGCCGCCAGCTCAAGATTGGTTTTACGGATCTGGTCAACATATTCCAGGTATTGCAGCGTCACCTGGGCCATCGGAATGTCGAGGATGTTGAAGTTCTGCTTGCGGATCAGATAGAGCAACAGGTCAAGCGGCCCCTCAAACGCTTCGAGGAAAATTTCGAGCGCATCGGGCGGGATATACAGGTCGTTCGGCAGGTTGAACAGCGGTTCGCCGTACAGGCGTGCAAACGCCACGCCGTCGACTACGCTCGGGGTCGTATCGGGCTGGCCCTCGACCGCGAGGTCGGGAGCACTCGACGGCAGTTGCGCCAAGTGTGCGAGTTGAGCTTCCTGCGTGCTCATTGCGTGCTCACTGTGAGCGGATTACTTGCTCTGATAGACGTAGGCTTGCTGCTTCACGCGCGATTCATTGGCGCGGCGCGTCTGGTCGAGGTCGATCGGGTCCTTGTCCCATAGCAGGGCGCGGCCGGCACGCTGACCTTCCTCCAGATGCGGCTTCTGCTCCTTCAACTGCTTGATGAACTGGCTGGTTTCGGACTCGTAGAGTTGGAATTGCTTGCTGAGTTTCATGGTTGATTTGGCAATATCTGCGTGTTCAATGTTTTATTTTACCTTGCGTCTTGCGGTACCAACTGCATTCAGTCTGTAGGGACTGTTAAATCATCCGTCGCCCCGCATAGGCGGGGGCCCAGGTAGCCTTTTGCGCGAGCTAACTTCAACCTGGACCCCCGCCTACGCGGGGGCGACGAGGTAGACCGTAGGCTGGGATGAAAGCCCAGCATCGTATGCTCGCCAAGTCCATTGCCGGGATTTCATCCCAGCGGGGCGGCTAACCGCCTACGTCTTTAAGCTCCAGCCTACCGTACTCGCATCCCCGGCTTCGCACCCGGCCACGGGTTCAACACGTACAAGCCCGGGTCGGCCTTCTCGTCGGCCGCCGAAGCCGCCAGCACCATGCCTTCGGAGATGCCGAATTTCATCTTGCGCGGCGCCAGGTTGGCGACCATCACGGTCAATTTGCCAATCAGGTCTTCCGGTTTGTAAGCCGACTTGATGCCGGAAAATACGTTACGGGTGCGGCCCTCGCCGACGTCGAGCGTCAGGCGCAGCAGCTTGTCCGAACCGTCGACGTGTTCGCAATTGACGATCTTGGCGATGCGCAAGTCGATCTTGGAAAAGTCGTCGATCTTGATCTCGGGCGCCAATTCCTCGATGCCGACAGCCGCTTCTGCGGCAGGCGCTTCACTGGCTGCGGGCGCTGGCTCGAACAGCGCGTCGAGCATGGTCGGCTCGATGCGCGTCATCAGGTGCGCGTAGGGATTGATGTGGTGGCCGTGGGCAAGAGGCGTAACTATGTCGGCCCATTGCAAGGGTTTGAGGTTCAGCTGGGCTTCGACTTGCGCGGCCAATGCCGGCAGCACCGGTTTCAGGTAAATGGTCAGGATGCGGAAGGCTTCCAGCAGACGGCTGCATACTTCTTGCAGCAGCGCTTCCTTGGCGGAATCCTTTGCCAGCTCCCAAGGCTTGTTGGCATCGACGTAGGCGTTCACGTGGTCGGCGAGTTCCATTGTCATGCGCAGCGCCTTGCCGAATTCGCGCTGGTCGTATAGTGCGCGAATCTCCGGGGCGGCACCGCGCAGCGTATCGAGGAAGGCGTCGCCGGTGACGGCCCACTCGGTCGCCACCTTGCCGGCAAATTTCTTGACGATGAAACCCGATGCGCGGCTGGCGATGTTGACGTACTTGCCGACCAGGTCGCTATTGACTCGCAACATGAAATCTTCGGGGTTGAAATCGACGTCTTCCACTTTGGCGCTGAGCTTGGCGGCGATATAGTAGCGCAGCCACTCAGGGTTCATGCCGACCTCGAGGTAGCGCAACGGCGAAATGCCGGTGCCGCGCGATTTCGACATCTTTTCGCCGCTGACGGTAATGAAGCCGTGTACGTAGACGTTGTTCGGCACCTTCATGCCCGAGAAGTGCAGCATTGCCGGCCAGAACAGCGTGTGGAAATAAGTAATGTCCTTGCCGATGAAGTGATATTGCTCGGTCGAGGCATCGGCCATGAAGGCGTCGTAGTCACGGCCGGTCTTGGCAAAATAATTCTTCAGCGATGCCAGGTACCCGATCGGCGCATCGAGCCAGACATAGAAGTACTTGCCCGGCGCATCGGGAATTTCGATGCCGAAATAGGGGGCGTCGCGGCTGATGTCCCAATCGCCCAGGCCGCTATCGCCTTCCAGCCATTCCTTGGCCTTGTTCGACACTTCCGGTTGCAGGCGGTTGTCAGCCATCGCCCATTCGCGCAGGAAGCTTACGCACTTCGGGTCGGACAGCTTGAAGAAGTAATGCTCGGACGACTTCATCACCGGCGTTGCGCCGGACAGAGCTGAGTAGGGATTCTTCAATTCGGTCGGTGCGTACACGGCACCGCACACTTCGCAGGAATCGCCGTACTGGTCCTTGGCGCCGCATTTCGGGCACTCGCCCTTGATGTAGCGGTCGGCCAGGAACATGTTCTTGACCGGATCGAAAAACTGCTCGATGGTCTTGGTGGTGATCAGCTTGGCGTCATCGCGCAGGCGGCGGTAGATTTCCTTCGACAATTCATGGTTTTCCGCGCCATCGGTCGAATGCCAGTTGTCGAAAGCGATATGGAAGCCGTCCAGCGGCTGCTTACGGCCGGCGGCGATCCTGGCCACGAATTCCTGAGGGGTCAGGCCGGCTTTGTCGGCCGCGATCATGATGGGCGCGCCATGGGCATCGTCGGCGCAGACGAAATGCACCTCGTTGCCCTGCATGCGCTGGAAACGCACCCAGATATCGGCCTGGATGTATTCCATGATGTGGCCGATATGGAAGCCGGCGTTGGCGTAGGGCAGGGCGGTGGTGACGAATAGCTTGCGGGGCGTGCTCATGGGGCAGTGCTTTTCAAATCGGGTAAAAGCGTGATTTTAACAGGCCGGAGCGGTCTTTTTGCCATAAAAGCGGGGTGTTCCGAGGTAAAAAGGCCGTTTCGTTTAGACTTGTCGTCAAGTTCAGGAATCCATTTGCAGGAGCATCAATGAGCATCAGCATCGAAGCAGTACAGACCGCCTTGTCCAAAGTGATCGACCCCAATACGGGCAAAGACTTGGTTTCATCCAAGTCGGCCAAGAATATCCAGATGGACGGCAATACGGTCAGCCTCGACGTCGAACTCGGTTATCCGGCCAACAGCCAGATCATGCCGATACGGAAAATGGTCGAAGAGGCGCTGCGCGCCGGTGGGGTTGGCGAGGTCAAGGCCAACGTCTATGCAAAGATCGTGGCCCATACCGTGCAGCGCGGCATCAAGGTGATGCCGAACGTGAAGAATATCGTCGCCGTTGCGTCCGGCAAGGGCGGAGTCGGCAAATCGACCACGGCGGTCAACCTGGCGCTGGCGCTGGCGGCCGAGGGGGCGCAGGTCGGCATTCTCGACGCCGATATCTACGGCCCTTCCCAGCCCATGATGATGGGTATTTCCGGCCAACCCGAGACCAAGGATGGAAAAACCATGGAGCCGCTGGAAAACCATGGCTTGCAGGTCTCGAGTATCGGCTTCATGGTCGATCCGGATGAGCCCATGGTGTGGCGCGGCCCCATCGTCACGCAGGCCCTGCAGCAATTGCTGACGCAGACCAACTGGCGCGAACTGGATTACTTGATCGTCGACATGCCGCCCGGCACCGGCGACGTGCAATTGACGCTGTCGCAGAAAGTGCCGGTCACCGGAGCCGTCATAGTCACCACGCCTCAGGATATTGCGCTGCTCGATGCGCGCAAGGGTTTGAAGATGTTCGAGAAGGTCGGCATTCCCATACTCGGCATCGTGGAAAACATGAGTACTCACGTCTGCTCGAATTGTGGTCATGCCGAAGCCATCTTCGGCAGCGGCGGCGGTGAAAAGATGTGTGCCGATTTTGGCGTCGACTTCCTCGGCGCATTGCCGCTGACGATGGCGATCCGCGAGCAGACCGATTCCGGCAAGCCGACCGTGGTGGCGGAGCCGGACGGGCCGATTGCCGACGTCTACAAGGCCATCGCCCGCAAGATTGCGGTGAAGATCGCGGAGAAGTCCAAGGATATGTCGAGCAAGTTTCCGACGATTACCGTGCAGAACGACTGACCATATCCAAGACTGTCGTATGCGGCACTGCCGCATACGATATTGTCATTGCAGGAATTTCATGGCAGCATGCGGGAGGTTTTATCTGGAATAACAACATCGATACGGATAAGCTCCCTCATGAAAAAGCGCTTGCTGTTTTCCCTGCTCGTCTCGGCTCCATTGTCCTCTTATGCCGCTCTCGCTACAGACACTCCCCCTAGCGTCGAAAGCTTTTTCAGTAGACCCGATATTTCGGCAGCAATCATGTCGCCGCAAGGGCACTACGTAGCATTGCTGGCAAAGGCGCCCGAAGGTCAGGGGCAAGTGCTGGTAATACGCGATACGTCCGACTTAAAGAAATTCACCGTGCCGGCGGCGTCGAAGGGCGACATCATCGACGATGTCCATTGGGTCAATGAAAATCGCATCGCATTTAGCTACAAGAATACGAATATGCGGTTTGAGGGGAATTGGGATGAGTATGCGGCCAACCGGGATGGTTCGAATCTAACGCACCTGATTTCCGGTAGTTGGCTGCACAATCAGGAGAATACGGGCAGCAACATCAAAGACAAGGTGCTGACGGCGGATTACGGTTATTACGGTAGTCTCAACGACGGATCGGACGATGTCATTGTCGAGAAATATCTGTTCAATAACGTCGACATCTACGCTCATACGACGCATCTGTATCGATTGAATACTGTCACGCGTAGGTTGTCCGAACTGCATGAAGGCAAGCAACCTGCCAATGTATATCACTGGATGGTTGATGCCGATGGCGTACCACGCATTGCCCTGTCAAAAGCAGCGGGCAGATGCAGCGCGTCTTACCTCGTTCCTGACACTGCGGATTGGGTGGAAATTGAAAACACCGATTGTTACCAAAGCGGAAAATTTACACCGGAAGCGCTCGATGGTTCCAGTCGCCTGTTCGTAACTGCGCCGTATAAAGGGCATGATGCCTTGTTCAGCTATGACCTCAAGAGCCGGCAACTGAGCAAGGAACCGATCCTGTCGATTGAGGGCTTCGATTTCGAAGGGGCTCCGGAAGTCGATCGTGTCGCCAAGAAGGTGTTGGGCATACACTTTCGCGGCGACGCACGGGCGACTGCTTGGCTCGATCCGCAATTCAAGGAAATCCAGGCAAAAGTCGACAGTATTCTGAAGGGAACGGTCAATACCGTGACGTGCGGTACGGATTGCCTCAATGCACCGGCAGTGTTGGTCGAGGCGACTTCGGATCAGATGCCGACCCAATATTATATTTACACGCGGGCAACAGGAACATTGATTGGATTGGGCAGCGAGCATTCTGGCATCAAAACCAAGCAGGGTATGCGCGATTTCTACCGTTATCCAGCGCGCGACGGTAGACCCATCCCTATCTATGTGACGATGCCGCCGGGGAAAGCCCAGGGGCCGATGCCAACCGTGGTGCTGGTGCATGGCGGTCCCAACGTGCGCGGGTCTTCGTGGGAGTGGGACGACGAAGCGCAGTTTCTTGCCTCGCGCGGTTACGTTGTGCTACAGCCGGAGTACAGGGGCAGTACCGGCTTTGGGTTCGATCATTTCCACGCCGGCTGGAAGCAGTGGGGGCAGTCCATGCAAGATGATTTGGCAGACGCTGCGAAATGGTCGATCCAGAAAGGTTGGACTGACCCTAAGCGCATCGCCATCATGGGTGCCAGTTATGGTGGTTATGCGACGCTCATGGGCCTTATCAAGAACCCTGAACTTTTCCGCTGCGGCGTCGAATGGGCCGGCGTAACCGACATCGGCTTGCGCTTCAGCGTGGCCGAAAGCGACGCCACGCAGGAAGTTCTGAATTACGATTTGAAGACCCTGATTGGCGATCCGGTAGCGGACGCAGCGATGTTTAAGGCCAATTCACCCTTGGCCAATGCTTCCAAACTTATGCAACCGTTATTGATCGCCCATGGGGCCGTCGACCACCGTGTCCCTATCGTGCATGCGACGGAATTCCGCGACGCGGTTACCAAGAACAATAAAAATGTCGAATGGATCGTCTACAACGACGAAGGCCACGGCTGGCATCTGGAAAAGGACAATATCGATTTTTGGACGCGGGTCGAGTCCTTCCTTGACAAGAATTTGAAGGCTGTGAATTGATGCTGTGCTTGCAGATTGCTTGAGCGTATGAAACGACGGTTATAAGGTGTCGAAACAAAAATAATTGCCGTAATTTCGCTGTAGCTTGTTCCCATTCATGTCACTGAAGGAGACACGATGCTAAACCTGGAAATCTTGGCGAAAGACAAAACCGTGGCTGGCCCCGGTTTCAATCGTTGGCTGGTACCGCCGGCGGCGTTGGCGATTCATCTTTGCATCGGCATGGCCTATGGCTTTTCTGTGTTTTGGCTGCCCTTGTCGAAGGCGATCGGCCTCAAGGACTCGGTCGCCTGCCCGTCGGACATGGGTTTCTTCGACGTGATTTTTGCCAGTTCCTGCGACTGGAAAATCTCGATGCTGAGCTGGATGTACACGATGTTTTTCGTGTTCCTCGGTTCGGCGGCGGCCATATGGGGTGGCTGGCTCGAGCATGCCGGACCGCGCAAAGCCGGCTTCGTCGCTGCGCTGTGCTGGGCTGGCGGCCTGGTGATTTCCGCGCTGGGTGTGTATAGCCATCAAATCTGGCTCATGTGGCTGGGTTCCGGCGTGATCGGCGGCATCGGGCTCGGCCTCGGCTACATTTCGCCGGTGTCTACGTTGATCAAATGGTTCCCCGACCGGCGTGGCATGGCAACAGGCATGGCCATCATGGGTTTCGGCGGTGGTGCCATGATCGGTTCTCCGCTTGCGGACAAGTTGATGAAACATTTCGCCACGCCGGCCTCGGTGGGCGTGTGGGAAACCTTCCTGGTGTTGGCGCTCATCTATTTTGTATTCATGATGGGCGGTGCCTTCGGTTATCGCGTACCGCCGCTCGGTTGGAAGCCGGAGGGCTGGACGCCGCCCGCGCAAAAGTCCGAAAGCGGCATGATCACGACCAAGCACGTGCATTTGAACACCGCCATGAAAACGCCGCAGTTCTGGTTGATCTGGGCCGTGCTGATGTTGAACGTGTCGGCGGGCATTGGCGTGATCGGCATGGCCTCGCCCATCTTGCAGGAAGTGTTTGCCGGTCAGTTGATCGGTGTGCAGGCTGCTTTCAATGACTTGAATCCGGCTCAAAAGGCCGCCATCGCCTCTATCGCAGCCGGTTTTGCCGGCTTGATCTCGTTGTTCAACATTGGCGGCCGTTTCGTCTGGGCTTCGCTGTCGGACCTGATGGGCCGCAAGATGACCTATTTCACGTTTTTCGTGCTCGGCATTATCTTGTACAGCTCGATTCCCAGCTTGGCTCATGCCGGTAATGAATTGCTGTTTGTCGCCAGTGTATGCGTCATTTTGTCGATGTATGGCGGCGGCTTCGCCACGGTCCCGGCCTATCTGGCCGACATGTTCGGAACGCAAATGGTCGGTGCAATTCACGGCCGCCTGCTGACGGCCTGGTCGGTGGCCGGCATCGTGGGGCCGATACTGATCACTTATATTCGCGAATATCAGATCGATCACGGCGTGGCGAAGGCGCAGGCCTACGACATCACCATGTATATCCTGGCAGGTATGCTGGCGCTGGGCTTCCTGTGCAATATGATGATTCGCCCGGTGGACCCGAAGTACCACATGAGCGACGAGCAATTGGCAAAAGAGCGGCAATTGGCACATGAGCGCGAAGCGGCCAGTGCCGTCAGCGCGACGGCAGGGGCGGGCGGTGGCGAAAGCAGCGCCGTGGTCGTGGTGCTGGCCTGGGCGGCCGTACTCATCCCCATTGCCTGGGGGGCGTGGACGACCTTGCAGAAAACGGCGGTGCTGTTCAAGTAGCCCACCGCGACTGCGTGGCCCTATCGGGGAATAGGGTAAAATGTGACTTTATCCAATAAGACGGCTTTGGCAAAACCCAAGGCCGTTTTTCATTAGATTTTCAGAAACATCATGACCGTCCGCACCCGTTTCGCTCCCAGTCCCACCGGCTACCTGCACGTCGGTGGCGCTCGCACTGCCTTGTTTTCCTGGGCCTACGCCCGCCATTTCGGCGGCGAATTCATTCTGCGCATCGAAGACACCGACCTCGAGCGCTCGACCCCGGAAGCGGTGCAGGCTATCCTGGATGGCATGCAATGGCTGGGCTTGAATCACGACGAGGGGCCGTTCTACCAGATGCAGCGCATGGACCGCTATCGCGAGGTGATTGCGCAAATGCTGGCGGCCGGGACCGCCTACCATTGCTATTCGTCGAAGGAAGAAGTCGAAGCGATGAGGGAGCGTCAGCGTGCCGCCGGCGAAAAGCCACGCTATGATGGTACATGGCGTCCGGAAGCGGGCAAGACGCTGCCGGTTGTGCCTGCCGGCGTGCAGCCGGTGGTGCGCTTTCGCAATCCGCTCGACGGCGAGGTGAGCTGGAACGATGTGGTCAAGGGCAGCATCACGATTTCCAATCGCGAGCTCGACGATCTGGTGATTGCCCGCCCCGACGGCACGCCGACTTACAACTTCTGCGTTGCGGTCGACGATTGGGACATGGGCATTACCCACGTGATTCGCGGCGACGACCACGTCAACAACACGCCGCGCCAAATCAACATCCTCAATGCGCTGGGCGCGAAATTGCCTGAATACGGGCACTTGCCGATGATTCTCGGCTCCGATGGCGAGAAGCTCTCCAAGCGTCATGGTGCGGTCAGCGTGATGGAGTACCCGGCGCAAGGCTATCTGCCGGAGGCGATGCTGAACTACCTCGCACGTTTGGGCTGGGGGCATGGCGACGACGAAATTTTTTCGATGCAGCAGTTCTGCGAATGGTTCAATCTCGATAACCTGTCGAAATCGCCGGCCCAGTTCAATACGGAAAAACTTGCCTGGGTCAACAACCACTACATCAAGACCGCCGAGTTATCGCGCCTCGCTGCGCTGGTGCGTCCGCTGCTGGAAAAGGCCGATGCGGAATTCGATGGCGCCCCGGATCTGCAAGCTGTGATCGGCGTATTGCGTGACCGGACCAACACCATACTGGAGCTGGCCGATGCGGCGCACATGTTCTTCCGCAAACCGGCCGTCGATGCGGCATTGCTCGCCCAGCATTTGACTGATGCAGTCAAGCCTGCCCTGGCGGAATATGCGAAGCGCTGTGAGAACGTTGAATGGAATCGCGCGGCACTATCGGCATCGCTGAAGGAAGTGCTGGCGGCGCACCAATTGAAAATGCCGCAGTTGGCCATGCCCATGCGCTTGCTCCTGACAGGGCAGTTGCAGACGCCGGCGATCGATATCGTGCAGGAATTGTTCGGTCGGGAAGCGGTGTTGGCGAGGTTGCATCAAAATAATTAAAAAGAATTTAGAAAAAGGGATTTACACAGGGAAAAATTCTTTGCTATAATCTCGTTTCTCTGCACACGGGGGTATAGCTCAGCTGGGAGAGCGCTTGCATGGCATGCAAGAGGTCAGCGGTTCGATCCCGCTTACCTCCACCAGCAAAAGAAGTTTTGCAGGTATGTGTAGGACAGTTTCTGTCCCCATCGTCTAGAGGCCTAGGACATCACCCTTTCACGGTGAGTACAGGGGTTCGAATCCCCTTGGGGACGCCAGGATAGACAAAAAGGACCGCTTCGGCGGTCCTTTTTGTTTTTGCGCGCGGAAAAAAGGTTCGATACCCATTCGTGCGCGGCGTGACGGTGTTCGCGTTATGCTGGGTCTGTTTCTCTTCAAGATTCGGAGGCATGGATGACGATAGCCTGGAACGATTTCACACCTTGGCATTCCTTGATTGGCGGCCTGCTGATTGGAGGTGCCGCAGCCATGCTTGTAACAGTCAATGGCCGCATTGCGGGCATCAGCGGAATCGCCGCAGGGCTCTTGCGTCCGGCAAAGGGCGAGGCAGCGTGGCGCCTGGCATTTATTCTCGGCCTGGTCGCGGCGCCTCTGGCGTATCGGCTTGTTGCCCCGCTGCCCGTGGCGCAGATCAATACCGGTACGTCAGTGCTGATTGTCGCCGGACTGCTGGTCGGCGTAGGGACGCGCTATGGGTCCGGCTGCACCAGCGGCCACGGTGTATGCGGCCTGTCCCGCCTATCGCTGCGCTCGCTTGTGGCGACGCTGACCTTCATGGCGGCAGGGTTTGGCATTGTCTACCTTATTCGCCATTTGTTTGGCTAGGAGGACGGCATGCAAGCATTGATGGCCTTGGTTGCGGGACTGCTATTCGGCATTGGCCTGATCGTGTCGGGCATGACGAACCCATCGAAGATCCTGGCGTTTCTGGATTTGGCCGGCGACTGGGATCCCTCGTTGGCGTGTGTGATGGTCGGCGCTATCCTGGTTGGATTGATTCCGTTTAATCTGGCCAAGAAGCGCCAGACTGCGCTGCTCGGCGATCCGATGCGGTTGCCGAATTCGCGGCAGATCGATCGCCGGCTCGTTCTCGGCAGCCTGACTTTCGGCCTGGGCTGGGGGCTGGCCGGGTATTGCCCCGGACCTGCGCTGGTGTCACTCGCCAGCTATGGGATCAAGCCCGTGATTTTCACGGCGGCCATGCTGGCCGGCATGGCGCTCTACGAGATATTGGAAGGGTTACGCTCGCGTCCATGAAAGCGCTCTGAATGCGTTTGCTTCAAGGCGTTTTGCGCGGCTTGTCCGCTGCACCGCACGCCAATTTGCGGTCGGCGCCGGAAAACGGATCAAACCACAGGTTGCGTCGTTCAAGAGGTGTCTCCGGGCTCAAGCTGGCGTTCTTGAGCCGAAATATCGTGCGTCCGCACAGGCCTGCCTCGACGATGGCAGGCCCGTAGTAATCGCGAAAGGCGCGATCGAAATCTCCGCTGGCAATCAATTTCTCCAGGCCGGCCTTCAGCCTCTCGGCCAATCGAGGCGCATGTGGCGAGATGAAAAAATAGCGCGGCACCGGGAGATAGATCATGAAGGTTTTTTCCATCGCGAGATTGGGATTGCTCGGCGACAGCGCTTTGGTCTCGCGCACCGCCTCCTCGACTGAACGAGGGAAATAATCGAAGCGGCCCTGCATCAACATGCCCGCCATCCCGCTATTGCTGTTGCCGGTCACGACATGCAGATCATTTTGGTAATACAGGTCGCGTGTGGCCCATTGCTCCCCCACGCCTACTGCAAGTTGACGCAATTGCTGCAGCGATTTGATATGGCTGAATTCTTCCTGGCGCCGTCCATCGATCAGGGCAATGCGGAAATTGGTGAGACCCTTGTCCACCGGGATGCGAATCGGAAGCAATGCCTGTTCCCAATCCGGACTGGTCAACTGGATGCCCACGTTGACCAACTGCCCGCTCTGCAGTTCGACCAATACGCGGCGCCGCTGCATCGAGAGAATCTCGGTGCTCAGCTTGTAAGGGCCGTATTGCGGCTTGCTTGCTTCCAGGGCGGCTTGCAGCAATTGAACCAGGTAGTTCTGGCTGGGATCCGTTTGCGGATCGCGTATCGCCATGAGATAGTCGTCTTCCGCATGCGTGACGCCAGGCCACATCTGTAGGCCACACAGCAGAAACAGCAGCAGCGCTGAAAAAGAGAGATTTTTCGAAAAGGATCGCAACACGGCCGGCTATTTACGGTTCATCCGAGCTTGATAATATACCAATATGTCACGGTAAAAAAACGCATGTACAGAAGGGCCGGAGCGAGTCCGGGCGTTGTCTTGCAAGAGGTGTTCCGCGATAATGATTCGACCTATTTCCATTCCCTTTCATTATGACCTCCGTTCAGCAACCGCTGCATTCGATTGAAGATCGCTTGCGCGGCTTGCGTTGTTGCTGGGACCGGTATGTGGCGCAAGGCAGCCTGGAACAATTCATCGAATTCACAGTTGCGATCAACAGTCTCGCCGAATATTTCAACCGCTTGCGCTTGCCGGGACTGGTGCGCTTGTGCGAGGGCCTGGAGAATGCGGCCCTGACGCAACTTGGCAACGAGACGTCTCATCCTATTGCGCCGCAGCACATTGCATCCCTGCAGCGCCAGATCGAGGCCTTGTTCGGTTCGGTGCAGACATCGCGTCCGGTCAACGTCGAGCGGCGCACGCACGAGCCCGCTCCGGTGTCGGATATCGATTGGATCAAGCCGCGCTCGGTATGGATCATTGCCGCATCGGGACAACGGGAATTGGCGCAAACACTGAGAGGAAAGCTGCAATTCTTCGGCTTCAAGATCTTCGAGCTGGAGTGGAGCGCCGAGAATCCACCTGAAGACATCCCTTTGGCCGTGCTGTTTCTTCCACAGAGCGTGCAAGCCGGGCCGATGGAATTTGCCTACATCACAAAAATCCGCACTTGCTGCCCCGCCAGTCAATTGATTTATCTCGGTGAACAGGCGTCAATCGAGCCCATCGTCATGCTGATGCGCGCCGGTATCGACAGCGCCATGCCAGCCGATCAGCAATCGTTGATGGTGCTGAACTGCATCTTCGATCTGGTGAAAACCGGTCAGCCGGAAAAATACCGGGTGCTGGTGGTCGAAGATTCGCGCGTGGCGACGGCGGTGGTGCAACGCACGCTGTCGCAGCATGGGATCGACACCTACGCCATCAGCGAACCGGCCAAATTGCTGGAAGCGTTGGAGTCTTACCGGCCGGATCTGATTCTGATGGATATGTATATGCCGCGCTTCAACGGCGTCGAGGCGACGCGCGTCTTGCGTCAAATGCCGGCCTACCATGCGCTGCCCATCGTGTATCTGTCAGGTGAGTCGGCAGTGGCCATGCAGGTGGAGGCCTTGCGTCTGGGTGGCGACCAGTTCCTGAGCAAACCGTTTAATCCGGTACTGCTGGCAGCCGTCGTCAAGAGCAAGATAGAACGCTATCGCGATACGCAGCGCTCGACACGGCTCGACGGTTTGACCGGCCTGATCAACCATACCGGAGCGAAATCAGGCCTGAAAGCCTTGGTCGAGCGGGCGGCGCAGAATGGCGGCTTGACCCATGGCAGTCTAACGGTGGCGATGATAGATATCGACCATTTCAAATCCATCAACGACACCTATGGCCATCCGGTCGGCGACCAGGTCATACGTGGACTGGCCTGGTTGCTGAAAGCGCGCCTGCGTACGGTGGACCTGATCGGCCGCTATGGCGGCGAAGAGTTCATCGTTGCGCTACCGGACGTGACGCCGGAACAGGCCGGCGCTGTTATCGACCGCATTCGCGCGGATTTCTCGGCGCTGCCGCACGCGCATCCGCATGGGGTGCTGCACGCAAATTTCAGTGCCGGCATGGCGTCTTTCCCGACCTATGATACCGAGGCAGCTTTGATCGAAGCGGCCGACGGCGCGCTTTTGCAGGCCAAGCGCCTGGGGCGCAATCGCGTCGAGGTCGCGAGTTAGGCGCCGCGCATTGTCTGGGCTCAATCGCGCGCCATCGATTTTCTTATGAAGCGTGCTTCGGCGTATTGGGCTGGTCGAGAATAACCGTGCACGTCATACCCGCACTCAGCAATACATTGGGTGGCACATTGTCGATGTGGATGCGAACCGGGATGCGTTGCGCCAGACGCACCCAGGAAAAGGTCGGGTTCACGTTGGCCAGCAGGTCCGGCGTGGTGGTGCTTTCGCGATCGGCGATGGCGTGGGCGATGCTTTCGACATGACCCTGCAATACCTGGGTTCCGCTCATCAGCGTAATGCGAACCGGCGCATTTTGTTTCAATTCCGGAATTTTTGTTTCTTCAAAATAGCCTGCAACCCAGAAGGAATTCATGTCGACCACGGCCAACTGCGGGCGTCCGACCTGGGCGTAGTCGCCGACATGCACGCGCAGGTTGGTCACGTAGCCGTCGACAGGCGCCTTGACTTCCGTGCGCGCCAGATTGAGCTTGGCCGTCGCCACCTGCTCCTGCGCTTCTTCGAGCGAAGCTGCTGCCGCCTGAGCCTGGGTGCCGGCCAGTTCACGCACTTCGCTCGACACGACCAGGTCGTCCACCTTGGAGCGACGCACGGCGCTGCGCTGCTTCTGGTCGAAGTCGGCGCGGCGTGCCAACAGGACGGCATTGGCCTGAGCCAAGGCGATGCGATAGCGTTCCTGGTCGACCACGAACAGGATATCGCCTTTGCGTACCTGCTGGTTGTCGCGTACGTTCACTTGCGCCACCTGGCCCGAAACATCGCCCGAAACATTGATGACATCAGCCTGCACGCGGCCGTCGCGCGTCCACGGCTCGTTCATGTAGTGATTCCACAAGCGGTCGCCGAGCAAAGCAGCTATGCCGAGCACGGTCAACGTGAGAATAAAGCGCAGTAGATTCTGGAGTTTCATTTTTGAATTCCGGTCGGGTTATCGGTAGACGGTGAGCGCCATGGCGGCAAACAGGCATACGAACAGGGCTAAATGAAAGAGCGGCGGATGCCAGACGAAGCGGTTCAGGCCGAAGCGAGCCAGCAGCCAGCCCAGGCACCAGTTCACCGTCAGCGCCGCCAAAAAGATTAGTAACAGAGTGGGGCAGTAGATGTCGCCCAAGGCGAATTCACGTGGCATGGCTTGCTCCGGGGATTGAAATATTCCATTCTGCGGCTCCACGCACGTGGCGCATTGCTTCGTCGTCCTGCAAGGCGGAGCGGATCAGATAGCAGTTGGCTTGCAATTCGTCGCGCATTTCGGCGTCAATATCGGCGGCGCCATCGAGCGTGGCGCGCAGCTGGTCGAGTGCGCGGAACAATGCCGTTCGAGACGCGTCGTCCGGATTGCGGCACAGCGCTACCAGCGCATCCAGCATGGCGGTGCTTGCATGATGCAACGTTTCGCTTCGCGATTGGCGTTCCAGTACGGTGCGCAGTTCGATCGCCATCTGTCCCACCTCAAGGATGGTCATCGCGTGGCCGAATACCGGACCGGATAATTCACGCATTGCGGCCGGCGGCGTGGTCAACTGGTACAGCAGATCGCGCGTGCGGCTTTCGAAGCGATGGCGCAGGGCACCCTCTCGCAGCGGCGCGCGACAGGCATCGGCCACCTGGTCACGCAAGCGTGCAAGCAAGCGATCGCGCAGACGAGTCGGCGAGGAAGGGAAGACGGAAAAGGCAATGCTGGCGGCGCCCAGGCCGATGAAGACTCCGACGCAATTGTTGAGAAAATCGACGATGTCGTAGTGCATCTGATTGTGCAAGGGAATCGACGAGATCATGGCAAGATAGATGCCGCTGCCTTCGCTGGCAAAGCGCGGATGCACGATCATCCAGGCGCTGAAGGCAAGAAAAGGGAGCATACAGAGCGCCACGGAGGGGAATGCGTCGGCTTGCGGCAGCACGAAGAACATGCAGACAAAAGCCATCAATTGGCCCAGGACAAAGCCGCGGGCGACGCGCTGGACGACAATGGTCGGCGCCGGCGCGGAGCCGAACAGCATGCAAATGATCGCACCAAGTGTGGCTGCACCGCTGCCGCCGGGCCAGGCAGTGGCAATCCAGAATGCCGATACCGCAAACAGCACGCCTACGGCGCGCAAGCCGGATAAGGTTGCGACCCAGCTGTCCGCGTGCAATGCGTAGGCCGGTACCGCCGGTGGAGTGGGGCGGCCCGGCTCCGACAGGGCGAGCATGGCGTCGACATAGTCGACCAGTTCATCGACCACGCGCAGATAGAGGCGGAAGGCCGCAGCGATGTCGCCGCGCATGGGCACAGCTTCGGCAGTTTCCGGCATGGCTTGACGGTGCCGGACATGCAATTCAGAACGGTAAGTTGCCAGCCGTGCCGCGACGGCGGCCGGGCTGCCGTCGGCGGCCATCATGCAGCCTGCCAGTTCATCATAATGGCTGGTAATGATGGCGATCCCTTCGGCCGGCGCTTGCAGGCGCAGACGCCGCATGGTCTGGATGAAACCATAGAGTGTGGTCGACGCCTTCATGAAGCTGGCATTCATCCAGCGCACGCGTGCATCGCGCAGGCGGGCCTCCGCGCCCTCGAATACGCTGGAGCTACGTTGGGTCTCGCTGGCGACGATGTCGGCCAGGAAAGCTTGCTGCATTGCCAGCATTTTTCCCGAATCGAAATCGAGGGAAAAGGCATGCCGCAGGAATTCCTTGAAGCGTGTGAAGCGCGCCAATGCCGCCGGAACCAGTTGAACCGATGCGTGCACCGGGAAAAATGCTTCCGCTACGACGCTGGCGCAGAGGATGCCCAGCACGACTTCAGACACACGCGCCTGGGCGATGTCGAAGGCATGATTCGGATCGGCAGCCGCGCCGAATCCGATGATCGCTGCCGTGTAACCGGCAAGCATGAATCCATATGACTGGAAATTGCGGTAGCGTGCCGCCAACGCCACGTTCAGGCCTATCCAGGTGGCGAGCGAGAGAATGAACAGCTCGGCGCTTTGCGCGAACAGGCCCGTCAGGATCAGTGCGGCGGCGGATCCCGCTATCGTGCCCAGGACGCGGTAGAACCCCTTTGTCATTACCAGTCCGCTCTCGGGGCGGGAGATGATGAAAACCGTCATCAATGCCCATTGCGGCTGGGCAAAGTCGAGGCGGAAGGAAATCCACAGCGCCAACAAGCCCGCGACGCTGGTCTTGAGCGCGAACACCAGATTAGGCAGATCTGCTGCAAACCAGGTGCTTACGGCTTCGCGCAAGTTGGCGAACAGGTTTTTCATTTCAGGCCTTGGCGATCCGCTTGGACAAGTTCACCAGCACGTCCAGCGTCTTGGTCAATGCGGTTTCGGTGCCGACGTGCTCATCGTCGGACAAAGGTCCGTACAGTGTGGCAAGCAGCGCCGCAATTTCCGGCATCAGGCGGTCTATCATTGCCTCGCCTTGCGCGGTCACTTGTAGCTGGAAACTGCGCCGGTCCTCGCCGCTGGTTTCGCGGACGATCAGCCCCATTTCTATCAACTCGTCGCATAGCCGCGTGACATTGGTGCGCTTCTCGCCCATTGCTTCGCCCAATTCGGAAGGCGTGATCGAGGACGAACCTGAGGTGTAAATCGTCATCAGCGCCGAATAGGTTCGGTAAGTCAGACCATGTTGCTTGACCAGCTCGTTGTAAGCATCGACCGTGCGCTGGTGGACGTTGGCGATCAGGCGCACCAAGCGCGCATGCGCGACCGGGAAATCGGGACGCTTCTGTTTGAGGACAGCGAGGCGCTGCCGCGTGACGTCGAAGGAAGTCAGTTTACTGGACATGCTGGCTGCCTTCGCTGGGTGAGAGTTGCGAAGCGCGATTGTGGTCAGGATCAATGCCGCCGCCTATGGCTTGCACCAGGCCCGCATAGGCGCTCAACAGTCCGTAACGGACGCGCGCGTCGTTTTGCTGCTGGTTCAAGAGATTCACCTGGGCAGTCAATACGCTCAAGTAATCGGTCAATCCGCTCTTGAACCCGCGCAGGGCCAGGTCGTAGCTGCGCTGGGCCAATTCTACTGCGCGTTGCGTATCCTGCTTTTGCTGCTCCAACGAGCGCCAGGTCGAGACTTGGTCGGCAACCGAACGCATGGCGTCCACTACAACTTGATTGTAGCGCTCAACGGCTTCGTCATAGCGTGCAGTCTGCACACCGAGATTGCTGCGCAATTTGCCGCCTTCGAAGATCGGCAGCGAAATGGCGGGAGTGATGCCGTCCATCAGCGACCGGTTTGTCAGGAAATGGGAAAAGCCCAGGCTTTGGAAGCCGAGCATGGCGGACAGGTCGATGTTGGGATAGAACCTTGTCTTGGCCACGTCGATGCCGCGCGCCATGGCTTCCACGCGCCAGCGGCTGGCCAGGACGTCGGGGCGGCGGCCGATCAAATCGGCCGGCAGGCTCGATGGCAAGGCGATTTGTTCGAGCGGATTGAGAGTGGGCCGGGCAATGGTTTCTCCGGCGCCGGGGCCGGCGCCGAGCAATGCCGCCAATTGATGACGCAGGCTGTCGATGCGCTCGCCTATCTGCTTGAGGCGGCTTTGCATGGCGGGTATGGGAGCTTCAGCCTGCGCGACTTCGAGTTGCGTGCCGAGACCGATCGTGCGGCGTTGATTGGCAATGCCGAGAATTTTCTCTTGCTGTTCCAGCGTACCTTGCTCCATGTCGCGCAATTCGTATTGCAGCGCGAACTCGACATAGGTACGCACCACCAGCGATTGCAGGGCCAGGCGGGCTTCCTGCGCGTCGGCTTCGCTGGCGTGTACGTTGTCCAATGCGCCGGCTTCGGCCTTGCTGTTCTTTCCCCAGACGTCCAGATCATAGCTGGCGGATACGAAGGCGCTATTGGTCCACGTGGTGTTGCCGGCGAAGGGCGGGGGGATGAAGTCCTGTTCGCTGTACCGGATTGGCGAAGTGGCGACGCGTGCGCCGACTTGCGGCAGGCCGTCTGCGTGCACGACACCGGCAGCAGCAGCGGCTTCTTCGATACGGTCAGCCGCCATGCGCACCGTGGGATTGCCTGTCACGGCCCTTTCTTCCAGTTGATCCAACTGCGCATCGCCGTAAGCGGACCACCAATTGGTGTGCGGCCAATTTGCGGCGGCCTGCGACGCTTTCTTGATCTCACTGCCGGCATCGAGTGCGTTTGGATCGGTCAGCTTGGCATGCGGCGCAATTCCGCTCATGTCGGCACAGCCGGCCAGACAGGCCGCCAGCGTCAAGACTGACAATTGGCTGGATAAGCGAAGATAATTTGGCTTTTTCACAATTTAATCCATAAATGGATAATTCATAAATGAATTATATGCACCAAAAACTGTTTCGTCAAATGAGATTTTCGACTTTGCCCTTACTTACGGTAGAGGGCTTGGCCCGTATCGCTAACCACAGGCATTTGATCGCAAATGACGTGGCCTGACAATTTTGCAAAAATGTTATTTTGATAATAGAGGTGATCTGTGACTGGAAAGCTGGACAGACCTGTCCGGCGTCCATCAGAGAGTCTTGCTTATCAGGCGAGATGCTTGGCTTGGAAGTTGCGCAGGAAATCGAGCAGGATTTGTGCAGACATCTCGGCATCATCCGCCGTCATGGTTTCGAGCGGATTGTGGCTGATGCCGCCATTGCCGCAGCGCGTAAACAGCATGGCCACGTCGGTGATCCTGGCCATGGTCATGGCATCGTGGCCGGCGCCGGAAGGCAATTCAAATGCCGGCAGGCCGGCGCGCTCGGCAGCCGCGGCCAATTGACGCATCAGCCACGGCGCGCACGGTGCGGCCGGTGCCGAGACGGTCTGGTCGAGCCTGTACTCGACGTGGCGGCGTGAGCATATGGCCGCAATGGCGTGAACGATGTCGTTCACCGCTTCATTGCGCGTTTGATCGTCGGCGGCGCGGATGTCGAGCGACAGCCTGCAGCTTCCCGGTATGACGTTGACCGAGCCGTGCGGAACGCTCAGCTGGCCGACTGTGCCGACCAGCGTCGGCGCCTGCGCGCAACGGCGTTCCACGTACAGAATGATTTCTGCTGCGGCAGCCGCAGCATCCTTACGCATGTGCATGGGCGTGGTGCCGGCGTGGCTGGCGACACCTGTCAATTCCAGCAGATAGCGGCAACTTCCGGCGATCGAAGTGACGATGCCGGCCGGCAGGTCATGTTCCAGCAGTACGGGGCCTTGCTCGATATGGATTTCCACGAAGCCGAGCAAATCTTCCGCTTTGCGTGCGATGGCAGGAATTTCCGCCGGGTCGTGCCCGGCCAGCACGAGCGCGTCGCGCATGCTGATGCCGTTGGCGTCCTGCTTGTCGAGCAGCGCCATGTCGAATTGGCCGACGACGGCGTTGCTGCCGAGGAAAGTACTCTTGTAGCGCACACCTTCTTCTTCGGAGAAGCCGATCACTTCCAAGTGGAAGGGTAGAGTCTCTCCGCGTTCGTGCAGGTGTTTGATCACGGCGATCGGCAATAGTATGCCCTCGCGCCCGTCATATTTTCCGCCATTGCATACCGTGTCGTAATGCGAACCCGTCATCAGCGTCTTGGCATCTGCGCGTTCGGACAGATAGCGCCCGACCACGTTGCCGGCTGCATCGATATGAGCCCGCATGCCGGCTTCGCGCATCCACTGCGCCAACTGGGTCGCGGTCTTGCGATGTGCCTCCGTCATGTAGGCACAGGTCAAGCCTGCCTCGTCGTCGCTCCAGGCAGCGATGGCTTCGCTCCATTCCATGACGATGTTGCCGATTTTGGGGGAGTGACCGAGTAAATCGTTCAGACGCAGTTCGGCGATGCGGCCAATCTGGCGCAGACATTCAGATAATTCGTCCTCGGGCTGGCCTTTAAGGCGCCGCGCAAAGGTGTCAATGATTGCCTGCCGCGTCAAACCATTGCCGTCCGGTCCCTTGACTGCGAGGATGAATGGAAAGCCGAACTTGGCGTTGTAGTCGGCGTTAAGCTGCTGCAGCAAGGCGAATTCCTCGGGACTGCAGCGATTCAATCCTGCCTTGGCTTGCTCTCCGCTCGATTCGGCGGTCAATACGCCGGCAATCGCAGCCTTGCCGGCCAGTTCCGGGTGGGCGCGGATCAGGCCCAGCTGCTCTTCCCGAGTGGCTTCACGCACCACCTGTTGCAAGCTTAATTTCAGCGCGGCCGGTGTGGCAAACGGGCGGCGCGCAGCGGCGCGTTCAGGTATCCAAGGCGAATGTTCATAGATGCCGTGTAGTGCCTGGGTGAAGGCGGCGGCCTCGCAGCCATTGAGGAAATCGAGAGTGGTTGCCATGAAAATGTCGACCTACTGCCGGAACGGATGAACGGCCTGCCAATGTCGGGCGATGTCGATGCGGCGCGTGATCCACACCTTGTCGTGGTTCTGCACATAGTCGAGAAAACGTGCCAGCGCGGCGGTGCGGGCAGGGCGTCCTGCCAGGCGGCAGTGCAGGCCGATCGATAGCATCTTGGGCCGGTTCAAGCCATGCGGGTCGCCTTCACGGTACAGGACGTCGAAGGCGTCTTTCAGGTAATCGAAAAACTGCGTGCCTGAATTGAAACCCTGGGCCGCGGCAAAGCGCATATCGTTGGTGTCGAGCGTATAGGGTACGACCAAGTGCGGTGCGCTGGCCTGTCGGCCATCGGCTCCTGTGTATTGCACCTGTTGCCAAAAAGGCAGATCGTCGCCGTAGTGGTCGGCGTCGTAGGCGAAGCCGCCGTGTTCCACCACCAGCCTGCGCGTGTTTGGCGAGTCGCGCCCGGTGTACCAGCCCAGCGGCGCCGAACCGGTCAGTTCGCGGATGATGCGCACGGCCTCCTTCATGTGCGCGCGTTCGGTTGCTTCGTCGACGTTTTGATAGCTGATCCAGCGCAAGCCGTGGCAGGCTATTTCGTGTCCGAGTTCGTGGAAAGCGGTGGTCACGTCGGAATGCCGCTTCAAGGCCATGGCGACGCCGAACACAGTGAGCGGCAGCTTGCGTTCTTCGAACAGCCGCAGCAGCCGCCAAACACCGGCGCGCGAACCGTATTCGTACAGCGACTCCATGCTCATGTGGCGCGCGGAAAAGGCTTGCGCGCCGATGATTTCAGATAGAAAGGTCTCGGACGCCGGGTCGCCGTGCAGCACGCTGTTCTCCGCGCCTTCCTCGTAATTCAGCACGAATTGCAGCGCGATGCGCGCGCCGTCAGGCCAGCGCGCGTGCGGTGGTGTGCGGCCGTAGCCGATCAGGTCGCGTGGGTAGTGATGGTAGGAGTCGCTCATGCCTGTTCCCGGCCGTGATTACAGTTGATGTGCTACTTATGCAGCATATACGGGCGATGATATATTGACCATCTTTACCAGGTATAAGATTTGGCTGATAAGCGGATTCAACCGGCCGATATAGGAGGCAGAATGGGAAAACTCAGCACGCATGTGCTCGATGTCAGCCGCGGCAAGCCGGGCGCGGGTGTCGCGCTGGAGTTGTATGCCGTCGGCCCGCAGGGTAAAACCTTGTTGAAGCAGGCTGTGACCAATGCCGACGGCCGCTGTGACGCGCCCTTGCTCCAGGACGGGGAAATGCGCGTGGGCCAGTACGAAATCGTGTTCGCGGCCGGCGATTATTTTGCGGCCCAGGGAGTGGACTTGCCGCAGCCGCGCTTTATCGATCGCGTGGCCATCGCTTTCGGCATTGCCGATGCCACGCAGAATTATCATGTGCCGCTGGTGGTGTCGCCGTGGTCGTATTCGACTTATCGCGGCAGTTAGGGGGGGTATGTTCCGGTGAACAACTGGGATCGCAGAGATTTGCTGTCCTCCCCGCGTAGGCGGGGATCCAGGTAGCAGTGAATAGTGCAAAATCGAAAAGCTGCCTGGGTCCCCGCCTGCGCGGGGACGACGGGAATGGATTTTCTGTTGCCAGTATTGTCGATAGCGGTGAGTTCTCAACTACTTCAAGACCAGCGATTTGGCCGTGGTCGCGATCAGTTCGCGCAGCCATTTGTGCTCGCTGGCCTGATGTACGCGGTCGTGCCATAGCTGGTAAAAGCGCATGGGCGGAAACTTGATCGGCACGTTGTAGGTCTTCAGTGCCATGCTTTTTTCGTAGTGGCGCACGAATTGCTTTCCCGTGGTAAGCACCAGGTCGGTCTGCATCAGCATGTGCGGAATCAGGCTGAAGTAGGCGGATTCGACCGCCACGTTGCGCTGCATATGCTGGCGCGTCAGGAAGGTGTCGATGAAGCCATGATAACCGGTGCGCAACTTCGAGGGCGCCACGTGCGGCAGGCTCAGGTAGTCTTCGACCGACATCTTGTCGACGTCGGTGCGTTTTGCATAGGCGCAATCGGCGCGCATGGTGCACACGATACGGTCTTCGAACAGTTTGGACATGTGCAGGTGCTCGGGCGGCTCTTCCCAGTTGCCGATGACGAGGTCGAGGTCGCCGTCCGACAACAGGCTGACGTAGTCGAAGTTCGGGCCCAGGCTATGGATGACGATGCGGCTCAAGGGAGACTCGCGCCGCAAAGCCGCAACGATGTTCGGCAGGAACTGCATGTCGAGGTAGTCCGACGCGGCAATGTGGAAGGTACGGCTCTCCTGCTGGGCGACGAAGGGCATCTTGCGTACGAACAGGCGTTCGGTTTCGTCGAGGATGCGTTTGGCCGGGCGCAGCAGGCTTTCGCCGTGCTGGGTCGGCACCATGCCGCGCGCGCCGCGCACCAGCAGCTGGTCTCCTGTAAGTTCGCGCAGCTTGCGCAGCGAAGCCGAAATGGAAGGCTGCGGCTGGTTCAGCTTGAGCGCGACGCGCGACACGTTTTTTTCCGTGAGCAGCATGTAGAGAATGCGGATCAGGTGAATGTCGAGGTGGTCGGGCAAGCTGGCCATGCGTCTCTCATATACGAATATCTATATTTTTAATATACTTGATTTTCGATATCCTGTAACTGACAAAAGCCTATCTTTCAAGGTTTGACGCGGATGCTTATAAGGGAAAGTCCGTGCATGAATGAGGGAGACGATGGAAGCTCTACTGCTGTCTTACGGCATTGAATGGCTGAACCTGCTGGTGCGCTGGCTGCATCTGATCGTCGGCATCGCCTGGATCGGCGCCTCGTTCTATTTCGTCTGGCTCGACAATTCCATTCGTCCGCCCAAGCCTGGCTCCGACCTGGAAAAGCTGGGCGTCTCCGGCGAACTATGGGCCGTGCATGGCGGCGGCTTCTACAATCCGCAGAAATACCTGGTTGCGCCGAAAGAGCTGCCGCAGGAACTGCATTGGTTCAAGTGGGAGGCTTATAGCACTTGGCTGTCCGGCTTCGCCTTGCTGTTCATCGTCTACTACTTCAATGCTTCGGCCATGATGGTCGACAAGTCTGTGGCCGACCTTGCGCCGTGGCAGGCGATCGCCATCGGCCTTGCCACGCTCGTCATCGGCTGGACCGTGTACGACCTGCTGTGCCGCTCGCCGCTGGGCAAACGCGACGGCCTGTTCGGTCTGGTCGTGTATGGTCTTATCGTGCTGGCTGCCTATGTGTTGTCGACGCTGTTGAGCGGACGCGCGGCCTACATCCACGTTGGCGCCATGATAGGCACCATCATGGTCGCTAATGTGGCTATGGTTATCATCCCCGGCCAGAAAAAGCTGGTGGAAGCGATGCGGCGCGGTGAAAAGCCCGATCCCATCTATGGCATACGCGGCAAGCAGCGCAGCGTGCACAACAATTACTTCACGCTGCCCGTGCTGTTCATCATGATCAGCAACCATTTCGCCATGACCTACAACCACGCCTGGAATTGGGCCATCCTGGCCGCCATCATGGCGGCCGGCGTGCTGATTCGCCATTTCTTCAACCTCAGGCACAAGGGACGGATCGAGTGGCGCTATCCGGTTGCGGGCGTGGCGATCCTGTTTGCCGTGGCGGTTGCCATTGCGCCGCGACCAACCGCGCAGCCCGCTGTCGTTGACAGCGCTGCCCAATTTGCCCAAGTGCAGACCGTGATCGAACAACGCTGCGTGGCTTGCCATTCCGACCATCCGACGCAACCGGGTTTCGCCACGGCGCCGGCTGGGGTCATGCTGCAAACTCCGGAACTGATCCATAAGAATGCTGCTAAGGTTTACCGGCAGGCAGTGCAGCTGAAGGCCATGCCGCTGGGGAATTTGACGCACATTACGGATGCCGAGCGGGCTACGATAGGCGTTTGGTATGAGGGCGGGGCGAAATAAACAGATGTATCAAGAGCCAGAGTATATTTGCAAGGTTGATTCGACCAAGGACCTCACAAGACCGTCGTCCCCGCGCAGGGTGTAGCAGGGTATTTGTGCAGCATGCTGCACACCTGCGGAACGACACTCCCTTGCAAGGGCGTGTGCGCGCTGCAAGCGGGGACCCAGCTAGTAGTTAGCCTACTGAAAATCAACCTGGATCCCCGCCTTCGCGGGGATGACGTGGAAGAGGCGGTTGCGATGCGAATCATCGAAATTGGGTCCATTTTCCGAGTAAGACAATTATGACCACCATCACCATCGACGGCTTCACCCTCACCGCGCAACAAGTCGTCGCCGTCGCGCGCGATCCGAACATCAAGGTGGCGCTGGCGCCATCTTCGCGCGCAGCGCTCAAGGAAAGCCGCGACTACATCGAAGCCACCTGGATGCATGACGAAGCGCCGATGATGTACAGCTTCAATACCGGTGTCGGCCTGCTCAAGGACACGCGCATCAAGGTCGAACACATCGAACTGTTCCAGACCCAACTCATCAAGGCGCATGCAGCCGGCATGGGCGAGCCGTTTTCGGAAGAGGTCAGCCGCGCCACCATGCTGTTGCGCGCCAACGCCTTCGCCAGCAATTACTCGGCGCCGCGCGTCGAAGTGGTGGACCGCCTGCTGGCCTTCCTCAATGCCGGCATCCACCCCGTCATGCCGCAGAAGGGTTCAGTCGGCGCCTCCGGCGATTTGGCGCCATTGGCTTATTTGGGGGCCGCGCTGGCCGGCTTTGAGCAGGCCGAAGTCATGTACCAGGGCAAGCGCATGGCTGCACCGGAAGCGATCAAACTGGCCGGAGTCGGCGACGTGGCCTTCGACCTGAAGGCCAAGGATGCCTCGGCCATTATCAACGGCTGCACGGCTTCGCTCGCCGTGGCCGTACTGGCTGCGCACGACGCGCGCCACTTGCTGGCCGACGCCTGCGTGTCGCTGGGATTGACGCTGGAAGCGATGCGCGCCGAAATGTCGGCCTTCGACGCCCGCATCCACCAGGCGCGCCCGCACGCCGGTCAGATCAAGACCGCGGCCATCATCCGCAAGCTGCTGGAAGGCTCCACCCGCACCACCCACGCGGCGCGCGCCGTGCAATTCCCCGAGGAAATGCGCCGCACCGACATTCCCTACACCGCCCGCATCCAGGACGTGTACTCGCTGCGCTGCGCGCCGCAAGTCTATGGCCCGGTGTTCGACGCGCTCGACTACATCGACACCATCGTCGCCAAGGAAGTCAACTCGGCCACCGACAACCCGCTGATCTTCGGCAAGGACAGCGGCGGATTCGAAATCATTTCGGGCGGCAACTTCCACGGACAATACCTGGCGCAGGCGATGGACCTCCTGGCCATGGCTGTGGCCGACCTCGGCAGCATCTGCGAACGCCGTATCGCGCGCCTGATCGACCCCACACTGTCCTGGGGTCTGCCGCGCAACCTGATGAGCGGCATCCGCGGCGTCAACACCGGCTACCCGGTCGTGCAATGCTCGATGAGTTCGCTGGTGATGGAAAACCGCACGCTGTGCATGCCAGGCAGCGTCGACAGCATCCCCGCCAAGGGTAACAGCGAAGACCACGTCTCGAATTCGACCTGGTGCGCGCGCAAGGCTGCCACCGTGGTCGCCAACACGCAATACATCGTCGGCGTCGAAATGCTGTTTGCGGCGCAGGCGCTGACCATGACCGAGTCCCTACTGCCGGGTTTTGTGCTCGGCAAGGGTACGCAGGCAGCCTACGACGAAGTGCGGCGACAGATTCCAGCTTGCCTCGATGGCGATCGTTGGTTTCATGACGACATTCAAGTAGCGCAGTCTTTCGTCACGACCGGGTCGGTGCGCCGGGCAGTGGAGGCGAAGATTGGGGCATTTGCCGAAAACTGATTCTATGTCGCTGCGAGGGTGCGGGATATTGCACTTTTTCCTGTAGGCAGACAATGAGTTACCATTGCGACCATTGAGAACCAGGCAGGAGCAGCAATCGTGGACGAAGACCGCTTAGTCGAAATCGAAATTAAACTTTCCCGTTCCGACGATATGTTGGACGAATTGAATAAAGTGATTTACGAGCAGCAGAAAAAGATCGAACGTCTTGAAACGCTCTATGTCGAAATGCTGAGGCGGATGCCGGATCGTTCAGAGGAAAGTGGTAACGCCGTCCAGCACGAAAAGCCGCCTCACTATTGAAGGTGAAATTCGCTTGGGCGGGGAGGGGAATCTAAGCCAATTGGTATTCATCCTCACCAGTGCAATTCACCGGCCCCCAAGCTGATTACACGTCCCCCAACGTGGATTTTTCCGTCCTTCACATCGAGCGTAAGCAAATTTGGCCGGTCCATTGCCGCTCCTTGGCTTATCTTGGCGCTTAGCGGCTCGTTGCCGGTAGTCTTGAGCCACCAGCCGCCAAGGTTGGCGCAAGCCGAGCCGGTGCCAGGATCTTCGCTGACTTTGGAGGCGTCGGTCATCCAGAAAAAGCGTACCTCGAAGCCGTCTGCGGTACGGGCGAACACATAGGTCTGTGCCTCGCCTTTGGTATTGCGGCCGTGCTTTTGCAATAGGGCAGGGTCGGGACGGACGGTGCGCACATGTTCGACGCTGGCGAGCGGAATGATCAACTGTTCGGCGCCGCAACTGACCCACATCGCCGGACCGGCGATGGCCTCCACCGGCAAGCCGAGCATGTCAGCCAGTTCGGCGGGCGTTGCCGCGGTCTCACGGTAGCTCGGCGGATTGGCTAACAATGTCCAGCGGCCTTGTTCGTGGCGTACCGGGATCAGACCAGCCTTCATTTCCAGTTCGAATGCATCACCCGGCTGAAACAGTTCGCGCACCACATGGGCGCTGCCCAACGTGGGGTGGCCGGCGAAGGGCATTTCGAAGCCCGGCGTGAAAATCCGCACGCGCGCGGCGGCATGCGGCGACGATGGCGGTAGCAGGAAGGTGGTTTCGGAAAGATTGAACTGACGCGTGATCAGTTGCATCTCGACGTCGCTCAAGCCGGTACCGTCTTCGACCACGGCCAGCGGATTGCCGCCGAACGTGGATTCGGCAAAGACATTGAGCAGGCGGTAGCGTATGGTAGGCATGGCGGTCCTGGCTTTAGCGCGGATAGAAAATTTATTGTTCCGACCACAGCTTGCCAGCCGTGGCCCAGTTTTCCTTTTTCACTTCGGTGATGATGATGTCGACCGCGCCGGGGCCGCACTCGAGCGTCTTGCACGTTACTTCGGTGACGGCTTCGACGAATTTCTTCTTTTGCTCGGCGGTGCGGCCTTCGAATATCTGCACGTTGATGGTGGGCATGGCATTTCCTCTAGAGCGAATGAAACGGAAATGCCTATTCTAACAACGATAGGTCGCGTCGATGTCGTCAAGCTTGCGCAGCAGTGCCAGCCATTCGAGTTCACCTTCCGGCGAGCCGTCGCCGAGCAATTCGGCATGGGTCTTGGCGCACACGGCATCGTCGGGAATGACAATGGGGCCGCCACCGGCCTGCGCTTTCAACTGGATCAGGCAAGCCTTGTCCAGCGTATCCATCAGCACGTAGGCTTCGGCCACGGTGCGGCCGCACACCAAGGTGCCATGATTGCGCAGCATTAAGGCAGGACGGTCGTCGAGCGCTTCCATCAAACGCGTCTGTTCATGCGGCGACAGGGCCAGGCCCTCGTAGTTGTGGTAGCCGATCTGGCCGTAAAAGCGCAGTGCATGCTGGGATAAGGGCAGCAAGCCTTGCTGCTGGATGCCGACCGCAATGCCGCTCACGTTGTGCAGATGCATGACACAGACGGCGTCGTTGCGTGCGGTATGCACCGCGCCGTGGATCGCGAAGCCGGTGACGTTGACCTTGTAGGGCATGGCGCCGATCACCTTGCCCTGCAGATCGATCTTGACCAGGTTGGATGCCGTGATTTCGTCGAAGCGCAGGCCGAAGGGATTGATCAGAAAACGTCCTGGCTCGTCCGGAACCGAAGCGGAAATGTGGGTGTAGATAGTGTCGTCCCAGCCGTTCAAGGCGCACAAGCGGTAGCAGGCCGCCAGGTCGACGCGCATTTTCCATTCGGCTGAATTCATGCCCGGTCCCCATGGTGAGCGGTACGCGCATGTACCAGCTTGCCGGCCGCGAACGTGGCCGCCACCGCACGGTCGTCACCAAGCAGTGCAAACGCAAACAGCATTTCTTCCAGACTGTTGGTGCGCGCGACGCGGCGCGCCAGCAGGGGCGTTGCCTGCGGATCGAGCACAATGAAGTCGGCTTCGGCCTGATAGGCAAAATTGCCGATCAAGCCCTCCAGCTGCATGCTGCGCGCGCCGCCCAGCGTCGCCAGGTAGAACAGGCGCAGCGCCGACACGTGAGTGCCGCCCATGCGTGCCACCTTGTAGGTTTCGTTCATGGTCTGCAGCATGGAGAACGAGGTGCCTCCGCCGACGTCGGTGGCCAGCGACAGCAGCACGTGCGCGGCATCGGCCTTGGCAAAGTCGAACAAGCCGCTGCCGAGGAACAGATTCGAAGTAGGGCAGATGGCGATGGCCGATTTCGTTGCGCGCAGGCGTGCGCGGTCTTCGTCGTCGAGCCAGATGCAGTGCGCATACGTGGAACGCGGACGCAGCATGCCGAATTGCTCGTAGACATCGAGATAGCTGCGCGCCTTGGGATAAAGCGACTTGACCCAGGCCACTTCGTCGGTGTTCTCGGCGACGTGGGTCTGCAGAAATACGTCAGGGTGGTGCTGCGCCAGTTCGCCGGCCAGGCGCATCTGCTCGTCGGTCGAGGTTGCTGCGAAGCGTGGCGTGATCGCGTATAGCTGGCGTCCGCGCTTATGCCATTTCTTGATCAGGGTCTCGCTGTCGCGCACCCCGCCCTCGGCCGAGTCTTGCAAGTATTCCGGGCAATGACGGTCCATGAGCACCTTGCCGGCCACCATGCGCAGGTTGCGCGCTTCGCTCGCTTCAAAGAAGGCGTCGACCGAGCCTGGGTGTACGGTGCAATACACCATGGCGGTGGTGGTTCCACAGCGCAGCAATTCGTCGAGGAAGTAAGACGCAACGTCGCGCGCGTGGTCGGGATTGGAAAATTGGTGTTCGGTGGGAAAGGTATAGGTCTCCAGCCAAGGCAACAAACCGGATGCCGGTGAGGCGATCATGTCGGTCTGCGGGTAGTGCACGTGGGTGTCGATGAAACCGGGCACGATCAGCTTGCCGCTATAGTCGTGCAAGACCATGTCGGCGCTGACGTGGGATTTCAGTTTGGCATATTCGCCGACCGCTTGCACGCGGCCGTCGGCGACGATGAGCAAGCCGTCTTCAAACCACTCGTGCGCGTGCTGCTGGAAGGCGGGATCGCCCGTGAAATGGAGAATGCTGGCGCGGTAGGCATGTGCGTTGCCGCTTTCTGAAGCCTTCATGAATTGCTTTCTTTTTTGGAGAAGATGCTGCGCAGCAGTTTATGCGCCGGCACGGGCGCGCGCAAGTTCCTGTTCCGGTAATGCTGTATTTGCCCGCTCTTGCGCTTCCCACACCTGCAGCAATTGTGCAACCACCGACGCGGCAATCACGGCCGGGGCCTTGCCGGTGACGCCGGGCAGTCCGATCGGGCAGACCATGTCTTGCAAGCGTTGCGCATTTATGCCGCGCTCGGCCAGACGATGTTCGAATTGCCTGCGTTTGGTTAGCGAACCGATCAGGCCGAACCAGTCCCGGCCAGGAAAATACGGCCGGCGCAGGATGTGTTCGCTCAGGCGTTGATCCAGGGCATGGCTATGGGTTAATACCAGGAAGGTGGATCCGGGCGCTGCGGTGTCGGCTATCATTTCCGGCGTATCGGTTGCCTCGATCTGCACGTTGGCCGGAACGGTTGACGGAAACAGCTCTTCGCGCTCATCCACCCAGGTGATGTGACAGGGAAGTTCTGCCAGGGCGTGTACGATGGCAGTGCCGACGTGGCCGGCGCCAAACAGAACCAGGTGCGCCCGCCACGGCAGGCAGGGGGCGACCAGCCAGCGCTCGCCAGAGGCGTCGCGTACAACGCGGCATGGGGCATCGAGTTCGACCAGTGGCAAGGCATAGCCGGGTTCTGCCCCGATCACGCGTCCCTGGCGATCCAGCAGTACAAACGGTTTGTCCTCGTCGAGCGGCACCAGGCGCCAGCTTTCCTGCTTTGCGTGCCGGCGCCGGCGCAAGACCTCGATGGCGGCGAGCGCGGCAGGGTCGAGGGATTCGAATGCCAGATGCACGACCCCGCCGCAACATTGGCCGAGGCCGGGGCCGAGCGGAAAGCGTTCGAGCCGTCGTTTTCTTCCAGCCGCTCCGGTCGCATCAGTCAGCATGCCGCGCGCAATGTCGCAGGCACGCATTTCCAGATGGCCGCCACCTATGGTGTCGAATTGTTGATCTGCGGTCACCAGCATCGCCGCCCCGGTTTCACGCGGGCATGAGCCCTGCGTTGTCGCCACCGTCACCAGCACGGCCGGCGTGCCGGCTGCGAGCCCTGAGCAGTCATGGAGCCAGTTGGTCATGACGCTGCCCGCACGGCTTCTACGGCCTTGAGAATTTCTTCGCCGGTCGCCGGCGCATTGAGCGGCGGGCTGACCTTGTGATCGGCTACGCTGGATATGGCGTCGCGAATGGCGAAGAAAACCGAAAATGGTAACAACAAGGGCGGTTCGCCGACCGCTTTCGAGCGGTGGATGCTGTCGGCAGCATTGGTGTTCTCAAACAAACGGACGCGAAAATCCTGCGGACAATCCGATACGCTTGGGATTTTATAGGTGGAGGGTGCATGCGTCATCAGCTTGCCATCCTTGTTCCACCACAGCTCTTCCGTCGTCAGCCAGCCCATGCCCTGGATAAATCCGCCCTCTATCTGGCCGACGTCGATGGCCGGGTTGAGTGACTTGCCTACATCATGCAGCACGTCGGCGCGCAGCAGCTTCCATTCTCCGGTCAGCGTGTCGACTATGACCTCGGATACGGCGGCGCCATAGGCAAAGTAGTAAAACGGACTGCCGGTCATACTGGCGGCATCCCAATGCAGGCCCGGCGTTGCGTAGAAGCCGTCCGACCAAAGCTGGATGCGTGCCATATATGCCTGTTGCACCACGACCGCAAAAGGAATTTCCTGTTCGGCGGCGTAGACAGTGTTGGCGGCAAAGCGTACGTGTTCGGCGTGTCCGCCATATTTGGCGGCGGCAAATGCCGCCAGCCGTTCACGGATCTGGCCTGCAGCGTGCTGCGCCGCCTTGCCGTTCAAGTCGGCACCGGTCGAGGCGGCCGTGGCCGAAGTGTTGGCAACCTTGCTGGTATCGGCGGCCGTGACGCGCACCTGCGCCAAGGCTATGCCCAGTTCCTGCGCCACCACTTGCGCAACCTTGGTGTTGATGCCCTGCCCCATCTCGGTGCCACCGTGGTTGACCAGCACCGAACCGTCGGTGTAGACATGTACCAAGGCGCCGGCCTGGTTCAGGTGGGCCAGGTTGAAGGCGATGCCGAACTTGAGCGGCGTCAGCGCCAGGCCCTTTTTCAGCACCGGGCTGGCTGCGTTATAGGCGTTGATGGCCAGCCGACGCGTGCGATAGTCGCTGCTCTGTTCCAGTTCCGCAATCAGCTCATGCAGTATGTTGTCGACTACTTTCTGGCCGTAAGGCGCGAGATTGCGCCCCTCGGCATCGCTGCGGCCGTACAGATTGAGTTTGCGGATATCGAGCGCATCCTTGCCGAGTTTACGCGCGATTTCATCAAGCACGTATTCGATGGCGATGGCGCCTTGCGGGCCGCCGAAGCCGCGAAAGGCCGTATTCGATTGCGTGTTGGTCTTGCCGCACAGCGCCAGGATATCGACGTCGGACAGGTAATAGGCGTTGTCGAAGTGACAGACTGCACGCGTTGCCACCGGGCCTGACAGATCGGCCGAATAGCCGGCGCGTAGCACCATCTCGACCCTGGCGGCCAGGATGCGGCCCGCCTCGTCGTAGCCGACCTCATATTCGTAATAAAAGCAATGGCGCTTGCCGGTAACCAGCATGTCGTCGTCGCGGTCGGCGCGCAGCTTGACCGGACGTTTCAGTTGCGCGGCAGAGACTGCCGCCGCCGCCGCCCACAACGCCGATTGCGATTCCTTTCCGCCGAAGCCGCCGCCCATGCGCCGGCACTCGACCGTCACGCCATGTGCGGGGATGCCCAAGGCATGGGCCACCACGTGCTGCATTTCGCTCGGATGCTGGGTCGAGCACAGTACCAGCATGCCGCGGCCTTCCTTGGGAATGGCATAGGAAATCTGTCCTTCCAGATAAAACTGCTCTTGCCCGCCGACATATAGCTCGCCCTTGATGCTGTGCGGAGCGCGCTCGAAAGCCCCCTTGAAATCTCCGCGCCGCAGCCGCATTGGCGGCAGCACCAGAGAGTTAGCCTGTCTGGCCGCTTGCGGCGTCAGGATGGCCGGCAACTCGGCGTAATCGATTTTTGCCATACGCGCTGCGCGGCGTGCGTTGTCGTGTGTATCGGCTACCACAATGAAGATAGGCTGACCGATATACTGCACCAGGCCGTCGGCCAGGATGGGGTCGTCATGGACGATGGGGCCGCAATCGTTGACGCCGGCGATATCGGCCGCAGTCAACACGGCGACTACGCCTGGCGCAGCCTTGACCGCTTCGAGATCGATGTCGGTAACGGTCGCATGCGCCTTGGCCGAGAGGCCGAGCGCGGCGTGCAGCGTGTCGCGCGGTTCGGGTACGTCGTCGATATAGGTCGCTTCCCCCAATACGTGCAAGACCGCCGACTCGTGCGGGTGCGATTGCCCGACCTCGCTCCAGGGTGAGGTTGCGGTCGCTTTGACGAAGGACTCGTTGGGAGTATTCATGACTTGTTCATGACTTATGCATTCGCAAATGCATTGACCGCCTCGCCGGGGAGCGGTGCGTGGGAGCGGGTTTCCAGCCAAAAGCGGCGCAGCAGGTTTTGCGCGGCCTGCATGCGGTAGTGGCCGCTGGCGCGCATGTCTGTCAGCGGCGTGTAGTCCTGTTCCAGCGCAGCTATTGCCTGGTCGAGCGTTGCTTCGCTCCACAACTTGCCCTTGACGGCGGTCTCGGTGTGGGCGGCGCGCTGCGGCGTGGCGGCCATGCCGCCGAAGGCAATGCGCGCTGCGAGTATCAGGTCGCCGTCCAGGTGGAAGGCGAATGCCGCGCAGACGGCGGAGATATCCTGATCGAAGCGCTTGGCCAGTTTATAGGTGCGGAAGCGGATGCCGGGCCGTGGCAGAGGCACACGCACCGCTTCCACGAATTCGTCCGGCCGCATATCCTTCTTTTGATAAGCGAGATAGAAATTTTCCAGGGGCAGGGTGCGCCGGCCGCTTTTATCCCCATTCTTGCCATGCAGGACGACTTCCGCGCCAAGCGCAATCAACCATGGCATTGAATCGCCTATCGGCGAACCGTTGGCGACGTTGCCTCCCAGTGTGCCGGCGTTGCGGATGGGACGCGACGCGAAGCGCTGCCACATTTCCTGCAGTTCACCCGGATAGTGTTTGCAGATGGCGGCGTAGGCGTCGTTGAGCGTCACCGCCGCACCTATCTCCAGTATGCCGTCCGACTCGCGCACGCTCTTCAGTTCGGCGACCTGGCCTATGTAGATGATGTCGCCCAGATCGCGCATCTGCTTGGTCACCCATAGGCCGACGTCGGTAGAGCCGGCCAGCATGCAGGCGTTGGGGTTGGCAGCGCGCACGGCAACCAATTCAGCCAAGGTGCGCGGCGCGTAAAAGTGCCGCCCATTGGCTTCGTGACTGAACATGCTGTCGCGTTCCAGCGATTCCAATGCCGCGGCCAATGCCTGGCGGTCGAACCGGGCCGGAGGCAATTCGCACATGCGTCGCGCCGCATCGATGATGGGCCGGTAGCCGGTGCAGCGGCACAGGTTGCCGGATAAAGCGTCAACGATCTCCTGCCGTTGCGGAGGAACGCCGTCGCTGCGCAGGTACAAGTCCCACAGCGACATGACGAAACCCGGGGTGCAGAAACCACACTGCGAGCCGTGACAATCGACCATCGCCTGTTGCACCGGATGCAGGGTGCCATCGGCCTGCTTCAAGTCCTCAACCGTGAACAAGGCTTTGCCATCGAGGGCAGGTAACAGTTGGATGCAGGAATTGACCGTTTGCAGTTTCAGCTGCCCGTCCTGCAACTCACCGATCACCACGGTACACGCGCCGCAATCGCCTTCGGCGCAACCCTCCTTGGTGCCGGTGCAATGCACGTCTTCGCGCAAGTACTGCAGCACCGTGCGCGTGGCCGGGGTATCGGAAACCGTTTGCACGGCACCACGGTGATAGAAGCGTATCGGTTCCTGCATAGCGGGCATAAGGGAAAGAATCTCCATGGCAACTCCGGGCCAGAGTAGCATCGGGGGGCGATGCTTCTATATCCGCGGCGTGATGCCTGTTATCTACAGTTTAAGATAAGCGGAAGCTTGCGCAACGCCTCGTCAATTTGTTGCTAAATGGATATACAATGTGCAGCATAAGTAGTATAAAAATCTCAGAATGACCCCGGGATTTCCAGTCTGCGTGATTGCCTGGGAAGTCGTTCGTGATGGTCTGCAATCGGCCTGATGCCTTCAAGGCTGAACTTCAAGGCTGAAGTTTGGCGCGCCGCGACGCATACGTATGCCAAGGCGGACGTTCGTGTCGCGTTCGTTGAATAACAGCAGCCTCGCCGGGGAGTTTGACGATATGGTTTTCAATAAAACCTCCACGTTTGGCGCTCTTGTTTTTGCCGCCGGCGCTGCTTTCGTGTCGACTCCGGCAATCGCGCAAACCGGCGTCACGATTTCCGGTGCGATCGACACTGAAATCAATACGCAGACGTCGCAGACCACCGGCAAGCGAATCACCTCCCTGAACGGCGTCTCGACCGGCCCGAACGGCGGCTTGCAGACCTCTTACCTGGAATTCGCAGGCGTGGAGGATTTGGGCGACGGCCTCAAGGCCGGTTTTTCCTTGGGTATGTTCATTCTCCCGGGCACCGGCAATTCGGGCCGTTTTAACGGCGACCCGTTGTTTTCGCGCGACGCCAACATCTTGCTGTCCGGTGATATGGGTACGCTCAAGCTGGGCCGTCAGATCAGCCCGCTGTTTCTGTCCACGTTGCTGTTCAACCCGTTCGCCGATTCGTTCAGCTATAGCGCTATCATCCAGCACACCTACAACGCCGGCCAATTTGAAGACGGCTCCGGCAACGTGATCAGCGCCGACTCCGGCTACTCCAACGCGATCAGTTACGCGACGCCCAACTACGACGGCTTCCGCGCCGAATTGCTGTACTCGGCGTCGGGGCAGAACGGCACGTCGGGCTCCTATAGCGGCAACGTGTTGTACTTCAACGGACCGTTCGCGGCCACGCTGGCCTATGAAAGCAGCACGGTGACCGGCTCCAGCAACAATACCTTCACGCTGGGCGGCAGTCTGCCGCCCGGCACGACGCAAAAGACTGCTCAACTGGGTTTGTCGTATGACCTTCAGCCGGTCAAGCTGTTTCTGCAACTGCAGAACAACAACACCAGCGTGGGCGGCAATTCCCCATCGGTTTCGAACGGCACGTATCAAATTGGTGCAAGCATCGCGGCCGGCAGCGGCAACGTGCTCGCCTCCTACGCTCATACCGGCGGAGCGATCGATCACAAGACCTTCTCGCTCGGCTACGACTACAAGCTGTCCAGGCGCACCGACACCTACATTGCCTACATGACCGACAGCGCCGCTGCGTATGCCGACACCATCAATTCTTTCGGTATCGGTCTGCGTCACCGATTCTGATTTGCCGTCACTGGCGATCCATGCAAAACACCGGCCTCGCCCGGTGTTTTTTTATGTGCGGCGCGCACGCCATATATGGGTGCATCTATACTATGCATCCGGTACAAAATATATTTGTTGCAGTGATTGATCAGTAGGCTTGCAGGTTATACCGGTGACAAGGGGTATGGCTGCAATAATGAAGCGAAAAATGGACACACGGGATACACGACTCACACTGCGCGGCATCACCAAGCGATATCCGGCCGTGCTGGCTAACGACGGTGTCGATCTGACCGTCCGCCCCGGCGAAATCCACTCGGTGCTGGGCGAGAATGGCGCCGGCAAGTCTACACTCATGAAAATCATCTATGGTTCGGTCAAGCCGGACCAAGGGCAGGTGTTCTGGAATGGCAGCGAGGTCCATATCGCCAATCCTGCCGTCGCACGCCAGCTGGGCATCGCCATGGTGTTCCAGCATTTCTCACTGTTCGACACACTCACCGTGACCGAAAACATCGCGCTCGGCTTGCCCGGAGATACCAAGCTGGACGAACTGGCCGCGCGCATCGATGCGACCGCGCGCCAGTACGGCCTGGATCTGGAGCCGCAACGTCACGTGCATACGCTCTCGGTCGGCGAGTGCCAGCGCGTGGAAATCGTGCGCGCCTTGCTCACCAAGCCGCAACTGTTGATTCTTGACGAACCGACCTCGGTACTGACGCCGCAGGCGGTGGAACGCCTGTTCGAAACGCTGCGTCAATTGGCGGCCGAGGGCTGCAGCATTTTGTACATCAGCCATAAGCTCGATGAAATCCGCACCCTGTGCCATACCTGCACCGTGATGCGGGCCGGAAAAGTCACCGGGATTTGCGATCCGGCGCAAGAGAGCACGGCCAGCCTGTCACGCATGATGATAGGCGCCGAACCGCCGGCAATCAAACATCTGGAACGCAAGCCCGGCGCGGCCATGCTGAAAGTGAACAAACTGTCTCTTGCCAAGAGCCACCCGTTTGCCACGCTGCTGTCCGGCATCGATTTCGAAGTGCGCGCCGGCGAAATCGTCGGCATTGCCGGCGTCTCCGGCAATGGCCAGCAGGAATTGCTGGCGGCCTTGTCGGGCGAAGACCCGCGCGCGGCGAACGATGCCGTGATGCTGCAGGGCGAGCCGGTCGGCAGGATGGGTGTGGCCGGCCGCCGCAAGCGCGGCCTGAGTTTCGTGCCGGAAGAGCGCCTGGGGCGCGGCGCCGTGCCCGATTTGTCGCTGGCGCAGAACCTGCTGCTGTCGCACCAGGGAGAAGAAGCGGTGCGTCATGGTTTCGTCCGTTTCGGCGAAATCGGCAAGGCCGCGGCAGCCGTCGTCGAGCGTTTCAAGGTCAAGGCCGGTGGGCCAAACGCCAGTGCCGGCAGCCTGTCCGGCGGCAACCTGCAGAAATATATCGTCGGCCGCGAGGTGGCGTGCAATCCGCGGGTCTTGATCGTGGCGCAGCCCACCTGGGGCGTTGACGTCGGCGCTGCCGCGCAGATTCGGGCCGAGCTGGTGGCTTTGCGCGATGCCGGTTGCGCAGTACTCGTTATTTCCGAAGAACTTGACGAGCTGTTCGAGATTTCGGATCGCCTGCATGTGATTGCCAAGGGACGGCTCTCACCTGCCGTCGATCGTGCTGCCGCCACGGTCAGTCAGATCGGCCTGTGGATGAGCGGACTGTGGGAGCAGCAGTTGGCGGAGTCGCCGCTCCCGGTCGCGGAGACAGCCCATGCTTAAGCTTGAAGTGCGCACCAGTCCGTCGGTGGCGATGTCCTGGTTGGCGCCGGTGTTTGCCGTGTTGCTGACCGTAGCTTGCGGCGCGCTGCTATTCCTTTTCCTGGGTAAGAGTCCCATCGCTGGCCTCGCCGCATTTTTCTGGGAGCCGATTTCCAATTTGCAGGGCTGGACCGAAGTCGGCGTCAAGGTGGCCCCTTTGCTGTTGATTGCCGTCGGCTTGGCGATCTGTTTTCGCGCCAACGTGTTCAATATCGGCGCGGAAGGACAATTGGTGCTGGGCGCCATCGCCGGCAGCTGGGTGGCCTTGCATTTGAACGAAAGCAGCCAGGGAGGCGCCCTCATGATTGCCTTGTCGCTGGGGGCCGGCATGCTGGGCGGAATGTTGTGGGCCGCGATCACGGCTCTCTTGCGCGATCGGTTCAATACCAACGAAATCTTGGTGTCGCTGATGCTGGTGTACGTGGCTCAGCTTTTGTTGAGTTATCTCGTGCACGGCATCTTGATGGACCCGGAGGGGGCAAATTTTCCGCAATCGAAATTGTTGGATGACGGTTTCCTGCTGCCCATACTGGTGTCCGGTACCCGCTTGCACCTGGGTATTGTACTGGCGGCTTTGGCTTCCGGCCTGGCTTGGCTGTTCCTGTCGCGCAGTTTTTCCGGCTTCAAGTTGCAGGTCGGAGGCATGGCGCCGCTGGCGGCGCGTTACGCCGGCTTTTCGTCGCGCAAATCACTGTGGACCTCGATGATGATTTGTGGTGCGCTGGCCGGTTTGGCCGGGGTGTGCGAAGTGCTCGGTCCGATCGGGCAGTTGACGCCCAGCGTCTCGCCCGGCTACGGTTTTGCCGCCATCATCGTCGCCTACGTCGGCCGCTTGCATCCGATAGGCGTCGTCTTTTCCAGCTTTATCATGGCCTTGTTCTATATCGGCGGCGAACTGGCGCAATCGCGTTTGGGTTTGCCGAATGCGATTACCGGTGTGTTCCAGGGCATGTTGCTGTTTGCGCTGCTGGCTTGCGACGTGTTGATCCACTACAGAATTCGCCGGAGTAAATGATGGAATCATCGTTGGCGCCCCTGATTGCCGCTTCCATTAACGCCGGCACGCCGCTCATGCTGGCGGCGCTCGGCTTGTTGATCAATGAAAAATCCGGTGTGATCAACCTCGGAGCCGAAGGCATGATGCTGATCGGTGCAGTGATCGGCTTCGCCGCCACCGTACACAGCGGCAGCGTGCCGGTGGGTTTCGCGGCGGCGGCCTGCGCCGGCATGCTGCTGGCCGGCTTCTTTGCGCTCCTGACCGTGTGGCTCGGTACCAACCAATACGCGACCGGCTTGGCGCTGACCATGTTCGGAGCCGGTGTTTCCACCTATATCGGCCGGCCGTATGAAGGCAGCTCGCTGCCTGGAGGAAAATTCGCCATTCCCGGCTTGCAGGATCTGCCCTTTGTCGGCACCGCCTTGTTCAAACAGCATCCGATGGCCTATTTGGCGATGCTGCTGTGCGTACTTGTCATTGTGTTCCTGTACCGCAGCCGCGCCGGACTGGTGTTGCGCGCGGTGGGTGAATCGCCTGCCTCGGCGCACGCGCTAGGCTACGGTGTGCGCAGCATCCGTACCTATGCGCTGCTGTTCGGCGGGCTGTGTTGCGGATTGGCCGGTGCCTACATGTCGCTGGTTTATACCCCACTGTGGTCGCAAGGCATGGTGGCCGGGCGCGGCTGGATTGCGCTGGCGCTGACCACTTTTGCAACCTGGCGGCCGGCACGCGTGCTGATCGGCGCCTACCTGTTCGGCGGCGTCACCATCATCACGTTTTATCTGCAGGGGCAGGGCGTTGCGATGTCTCCGGAATTGCTGGCCATGGCGCCGTATCTGGCAACCATTATTGTGCTGGTCTTGATCTCGAGAAATGCAAACTGGATCAAGTTAAACATGCCGGCGTCCCTGGGCAAGAACTTCAGGCCGAGTTGATCCGCTCTCGCGCCGCGGCATGAGGTTTGTGGATTGATATAATTTCGGCAAACCGGTACACCGTTTGCCATGAATCGTGGCTCTGCCGTTCACCCCGCGCGGCCTGGGCTGGGTTATTTTCCAAATCAGCGGGATTTCAATCGAGGAAGACCATGTCAAAAACAAGCATACGCGGCGCTTTACTCTCTTTGCTCTTGTTGCCGGCATTGGCAATGCCGACTGCTGCGCAAGCGGCCGAGCCGACGGGTGTGGGCTTCGTCTACGTCAGCCCGATCGGCGAGGCTGGGTGGACTTACCAGCATGACCTGGCTCGCAAGGAAATGGAAAAGGCGCTCGGCGCCCAAGTGAAGACCAAGGTCGTCGAGAACGTCGAAGACAAGGGGGCTGATGCGGAGCGCGTGATCCGCGATCTGGCTCAGCAAGGCAACAAACTCGTCATCACCACCTCGTTCGGGTACATGAACCCGACCATCAAGGTGGCGAAGCAATTCCCGAATACCAAGTTCATCCATTTGACCGGCTACAAGACTGCGCCGAACGTCGCCGTGGTGAACGCCCGCTTCTACGAAGCGCGTTATCTGGCCGGCGTCCTGGCCGGCAAGATGAGCAAGACCCACATGGCAGGCATGGTTGTCGCCTTCCCTATCCCCGAGGTTATCCAGGGCATCAATGCCTTTACGCGCGGCATGCGCAGCGTCGACCCCAAGGCTGAGGTCAAGGTGATCTATGTCAACAGCTGGTACGATCCGGGCAAGGAACGCGACGCTGCCAATACGCTGATGGAGCAGGGCGCCGACGTGCTGACCCATCACACCGACTCTGAGGC
>Ga0213872_10000200_pt1 | contig 53095 bp, 44 predicted proteins | sample VelepicomBERX_R2_FD_160071 | JGI IMG/M metagenome (GOLD analysis project Ga0213872, IMG submission 160071) | Rhizosphere microbial communities from Vellozia epidendroides in rupestrian grasslands, the National Park of Serra do Cipo, Brazil - RX_R2 | ecosystem: Host-associated > Plants > Roots >... | reverse complement strand
GCCAGCTGGCCTGCGTGCCGCTGCACGCCGCGGCGCCGGTCACTACGGAACTGGGCGCCTATGTGCGCCAGGGACGGGCGCTACCGATGGCGGTCAACGCCTTCCTGGCCCTGGTCGGGGATGCCCTGACCAGGGCCGGAGGCAATGAAAGCTCAATGCCCTGATTTGGGGAACTCAGCCTTGGGGAGCGAGCATCGGAGCTGATGCGGGGCTCAATGCTTCTGAAAAAAGCGCCATCGCTTCTCTGCTGATGTTGCTTTCCTGCTCCCGCAGCCGCGCATTTTTCATTGAACGAAGCGCATAGGACAAAAGGATGAGCGGGGCGAGTGCAAAGAACGCGTAGACGCTGATCATCAGGCTGATCAGAGCCAGCAGCAAAACGATAGCAATGCCCATGAAACCAATGCCGACCACGTTTCCCAATACGCCTCTTATCAGAGAGACAAAAAAATTGACGATGCCGATGATCAAATTCGAGATGAACATCAGACTGCTGAGAACCGGCCCCAACCCGGTGCCGTAACTCAGAACCGCCTCGGACAACTTTTCCTGGTCGGTATCCATGATTTTCGACGCTGGATCATAGGTGAAAACCTGGGACCATGCGACACGCTCTTGGCCAATAATGCTCATCGTCAGATGGCCCGTAACCAGCGGCATACCCAGGATCAGGGTTGCCGGACCATTGAAGATCGTGATTGATTTTTCGGTCGACACACCACTCTCCGATTACAAAATTAACGTTTGCACCACCTTTAATAGTAGCTCCGCGCATCGCGGGCGCAAACAAAACTTATCCGATTCGGATACAACAAGGGCTCGACGAGAAACATGACGCCACCGATCTGCATCAGCGCTTCGTGAAATAGACTTCCAGCAGGTCGGTCACATCGGCGGCGACGGCCTTTTCATCGGGTGAGATTTCGCTGACCAGCTTCAGCAGATGCTGGATCACCCGCGCCATTTCGGAGGCCCGCGCCTCGTCGAGGTGCGGCAAGGCGGCGCGCAGAATTTCGGACAGCTTCGTGCGCAAAAAGGCGCCGAGGTCGTTGCGCGTGCCGTTTATGTCGCTGCCGGCATCGACCAGCACGCCCGCGACCCGGCGATGTTCCTTCAATTCGATGCGATAGGCCACCAGCGCTTCAGCCAATTGGCGCGGCGACATGGGTGATGTCCTATTTGCCGCCCGCGAAACGATGTCGTTCAGGCTTTCCAGCACCTTTTCGACATAGTCGGACAGGAAGGCCTGGGCCAACACCTCCTTGTTGGGAAAAAAGCGGTACAGTGAGCCGATCGCCGTCTTCGAGCGCGCCGCGATCTCGGTCATGGTCGCCGCCTCGAAGCCCTTTTCCGCGAACACCTGCTCGGCCGCTTCCAGGATAGCGGCGACACGCAGATGGCCGCGGCGGCGCTTGGGCGCGAGGGGGGTCGGCGGGCTGGACGTTGACATTTGCGAGGATATCCTCTACTTACTGTTTTGCGAGGACATCCTCGCATTTCTCATTCGGACACGCAGCATGATTCGTCAGTTTTCCCTCGCGAGGCAAACCGTTCCTGTGCGCTGGGGCGCATTGCTGGTGCTGTCCCTCGCCCTGGCCGGGCTGTTGAATCTGGTGCGGCTGCCCGCGGCCTTGCTGGTCGGGCCGATGATCGCGGGGATCGTCATCGCCACGCTGGAAGGCTCGGTCGACATACCGGATCGAGCGTTCAGTCTCGCCCAGGGACTACTGGGCTGCCTGATCGGCGGCGTTCTGGCCAAGCTGCTCGGCACCGGCGCCGCCGATTGGGGCGTGCAGATCGCCGGCGCCCTGTCTGTGGTTGTATTCTCCAGCGTCCTGGGCTGGCTCTTGAGCCGCACCGGCCTGCTGCCCGGCACTACCGCCTTGTGGGGCATGAGCGCGGGCGGCGCCTCGGTGATGACGGTGATGTCCGAAGAGTATGGCGCCGATTCGCGGATCGTCGGGCTGATGCAATATCTGCGGGTGGTGATCGTCGTGATGATCGCCTCGACCGGGGCCAGGCTGCTGGGCGCCACGGTGCCGCCGGCCCACGCCGTGCAATGGTTCGGGCCGATCCAATGGGGGCCGTTCGCCGCCACCCTGGCGCTGGCGGTGGCGGGCCCGCTGATCGGCAACCGGTTGAAATTGCGGGGCGGCGCCATGCTGCTGCCCATGGCCGTCAGCGCGGTGCTGGTCCATTTCCAAATCATGACCCTGGAACTGCCGCGCTGGCTGATGGCCCTCGCCTATGCTTCGATCGGCTGGCGGGTCGGGCTGCGCTTCACCGTCAAGCTGCTGCTGCAAGCGGCGCGCGCCTTGCCGCAGATCCTGCTGTGCACTTTCACCCTGATCGCCATGTGCGGCGGCCTGGCCGTGCTGCTGGTGAAATTCGCCGGGGTAGATCCGGTCACCGCCTGGCTCGCCACCAATCCAGGCGGGGCCGACACGGCGGCGATCATCGCCTCCACCTCGCAGAATGTCGATGCCGGCTTCATCATGACCATGCAGACGCTGCGCTTCCTGTCGGTGGTGCTGTTCGGCCCGATGATCGCCAAGATGCTCTCGAACCACAAAGGTGCCGCGTGACCCTGCTCGCCCTCTTCTTCGCCGGCGCGTTCCTGCTGAACGCCATCCCCCACCTCGCCGCCGGGACTTTGGGCATCGAATGCCCGACGCCCTTCGCCAAACCGCGCGGAATCGGCATGTCCTCCCCGTTGGTCAATTTCGCCTGGGGAACGGTCAACCTAGTGGTGGGATTGGTCCTGCTCGACGGACATCCGGTGCCCGCTCTGTTTAGCCCCGAAGCCGGCGCGCTACTGGCCGGCTTCGTGCTGCTCGGGCAGCACCTTGCCCGTCATTTCGGCAAGGTGCGCGAGGGGAAGCTTACTTAGCCAGCTGCTTCGGCCCGAAGGACATCGGCAGCATCTCCTTCATGGTGATGGTGCCCAGCACGCGCTGCTCGTTGGCCATGTGGATCACGACTTCGGGGCCGGCGAATTCGTTCAGGCGCTGGCGGCAGCCGCCGCAGCATGAGACCGGTTCGTCGCCCGGCGCCTCGGCCAGGACCAGCACTTCCTTGATCTCGGTACAGCCGGCCGCGACCATAACGCCGATCGCCGAGGCTTCGGCGCACTGGCTCTGCGGATAGGCGGCGTTCTCGACATTGGCCGCCGCATAGATCTTGCCGTCGGCGCCCAGCAAAGCGGCACCCACCTTGAAATTGGAATAGGGCGAGTAGGAGTTCCTGCGCGCGGCGCTGGCGGCCTTGTGCAATTGGCTGACGATGTCGCTCATGAATGTCCCTGTGATGCTTAGAGGAAGGCCTTGCCGTCGGGGAACGGGGCCAGTTTGAACCAGCTGGCCAGGCTCTGCCCGACGTCGGCGAAGCTGTCGCGTACACCCAAAGATCCGGCCTTGACCTTGTCGCCCCACACCAGCACCGGCACATGCTCGCGCGTATGGTCCGAGCCCGGCCAGGTCGGGTCGCAGCCATGGTCGGCGCTGATGATGGCGATGTCGTCCGCCTTCATCAGGGCGTCCAGTTCGGGCAGGCGGCGGTCGAAGCTTTCCAGCGCCGCTGCATAGCCCTCGACATTGCGGCGATGGCCGTATTCCTGGTCGAAATCGACGAAATTGGTCATCACGATCGAGAAGTCCGGCGCCTCGCGCACCGCCTGGAAGGTGGCATCCCACAAAGCGTCGAGGCCAGTCGCCTTGACCTTCTTGGTGATGCCGACCTGGGCGTAGATGTCGGCGATCTTGCCGATCGAAACCACCTCGCCGCCCGCATCGGCCAGCTTTTGCAGAACGGTGGCGGACGGCGGCGGCACCGCGAGGTCGCGGCGGTTGCCGGTGCGCTTGAAGGATTTAGCGTCGGTGCCGATGAAGGGGCGCGCGATGACGCGGCCGACATTGTATTTGTCGACCTCTTCGCGGGCGATGGCGCACAGATCGAGCAGGCGCTCCAGCCCGAAACTTTCCTCATGGGCGGCGATCTGGAACACGGAATCGGCCGAGGTGTAGAAGATCGGCTTGCCGGTCTTCATATGCTCCTCGCCCAAGCGTTCGATGATCACCGTGCCGGAAGCATGGCAATTGCCGAGATAGCCGGGCAGCTTGCCGCGCGCGACCAGCCGGTCGAGCAGTTCCTGCGGGAAGCAATTGTCGGTGGTCGGGAAATAGCCCCAATCGGAACGCACCGGCACGCCGGCCAGTTCCCAATGGCCGGACGGCGTATCCTTGCCGGCCGAAAGCTCGGCGGCGGCGCCATAGGCGGCACGGATGGCGGGCGCGGCTTGCAATCCGGCCGGCACCGTGCCGCGCGCCAAGGTGGCGGCGAGGCCGAGACCGAGGCTTTCGAGATGCGGAATAGCCAGCGGACGCCCTTCGGCGGCCCGCCGCTCGGCGATGTGGCCGAAGGTGTCGGCTCCGACATCGCCGAAACGCGCGGCGTCGGGGGCGGCCCCGATGCCGAGCGAATCCATGATCAAGAAAATTGCCCGCATGTTGGTTCCTTTCACCCCACCGGGCGATAGACCGACGGGGGTACATCCTGCTTCTGGTCGCCGATCACATAGGCGGCCTGCACTTCGGCGATGGCCTGCACCACCTGGGCCTCAGTCCGCGCATGGACCAGGGCCAACGGCTGGCCGGCTTCGATCTTGGCGCCCAGCTCGGCATATTCGGTGAACCCGACCGCGAAATCGATCTTGTCCTCGGGCTTGCGGCGGCCGCCGCCCAAAGACACCACGGCCAAGCCCAGCTCGCGGCACTTCACGGCCGAGATGAACCCGCCACGCGGCGCCGGCACCGCCCGGATGATCGGCGCGCTTTCCAGATGCTTGCCCGGATTCTCGACCAGATCGGCCGGACCTCCCAGGGCCGAGACCATCTTGCCGAAGATCTCGGCGGCGCGGCCGGAATCCAGCGCCTTCTCGAGCTTGGCCTTGGCTTCGTCGATGTCCTTGGCAAGCTTGCCGAGAACCAGCATCTGCGCACAGAGCGCGACGGTGACGTCGTGCAGGCGCTGCGGACGGCTCTTTCCGGTCAGGTAATCGATCGAAGCCTGCACTTCAATGGCATTGCCGGCGCAGGGCGCCAGCGACTGGCTCATATCGGTCAGCAAGGCCGAGGTCTTCATGCCGGCACCATTGCCGACGCCGACCATGCTTTCCGCCAACTCGACCGATTTGTCATAGGTCGGCATGAAGGCGCCCGACCCGACCTTGACGTCGAGCACCAGGGCGTCGAGCCCGGCAGCCAGCTTCTTGGACAGGATCGAGGCCGTGATCATCGCCACCGATTCCACGGTCGCGGTGACGTCGCGGATGCCATAGACGCGCTTGTCGGCCGGCGCCAGGCTGGAGGTCTGGCCGATGATGGCGACGCCCACCTCGCGCACGACCTTGCGGAACAAAGCATTGTCCGGGGTGGTGGTATAGCCCGGCACCGAATCGAACTTGTCGAGCGTGCCGCCGGTATGGCCGAGGCCGCGCCCGGAAATCATCGGCACGAAGCCGCCGCAGGCGGCGATCATCGGCCCGAGCGGCAGCGAGACCAGGTCCCCGACGCCACCCGTGGAATGCTTGTCGAGGATCGGCCCCGGCAGGTTCAGCGACTTCCATTCCAGTACGTCGCCGGAATCGCGCAGGCCCTCGGTGAAGGCGACGCGCTCGGGCAAGGTCATATCGTTGAAATAGACCGCCATGGTCAGGGCCGAAATCTGCCCCTCGGACACCGAACCATCGGCGATGCCCTTGATGAAAAAGGCGATTTCCTCACGCGACAGAGGCTGCTTGTCGCGCTTCTTGCGGATGATTTCCTGCGCCAGCATCTCAGTAGCCCGCGCCCGGAGTGGGACGGGCGCCGCCCGACAGCACCGCCTTGATGTCGCCCAGCAGGCCCGAGGCGCCGAAGCGGAAGGTCTGCGGGGTGACCCAGCCCTCGCCCATTATCTTGTCGGCCAGCGCCAGGTAAGTGCCGGCGTCGGCCACCGTGCGCACGCCGCCCGAAGCCTTGAAACCGACCGGCTTGCCGCTGCTGCGGATGGTACCGAGGATAATTTCGGCAGCTTCCAGGGTCGCATTGACCGGAACCTTGCCGGTCGAGGTCTTGACGAAATTGGCGCCGTTCTCGATGGAAATCTCGGAAGCGCGGCGGATCAGCGCCGGCTCGGCCAGTTCGCCGGATTCGATGATCACCTTCAGGGTGATATGCGCCGGCAAGACTTCGCGGACTGCCGCGACCAGCTTGGCGCCGGTCTCGCGGTCGCCGGCGATCAGAGCGCGCCAGGGGAACACCACGTCGACCTCGTCGGCGCCCTTGCCCGGCTGTGCCTTGGCTTCGGCGACGGTGGCGGCGATATCGGTGCCGCCCAGCGGGAAATTGGCAACGGTGGCCAAGCGGACATTCTTGAGGCCCAGCTTGTCCAACTCGGCCCGCGCGGCGCTGAGGAAACGGTCATAGACGCACAGAGCGGCCGGACCGCCGAACGGCGTCGCGGCGGACTGGGCCAGGGCGCGGATGCTCTCGTCGCTGTCATTGTCGTTGAGCGAGGTAAGGTCCAGCAGGCCCAGGGCCGTCGTGGCGATAGAGATCATGGCACTCATGCTTTCAAGTCAGAGAAAGGAAGAAACCGGCGATATTGGCGCTCATCAAATTGGACAGCGTGCCGCACGCGACCACCCGCAACCCATATCGCGCCACCTCGGCCCGCCGCTCCGGACAGATGGTGCCGAAGCCGCCGACCAGGATGGCGATCGACGAGAAATTGGCGAAGCCGCACAGGGCAAACGACACGATGGCGAGGCTGCGCGCGTCGAGCGTCTGCCCGCCGGCCGCCGCGACCGCCGCCGCATCTTTCAGATAGGGAGAGAGATTGATGTAGGCAACGAACTCGTTGAGAATCATTTTCTGGCCGATGAAGCTGCCGGCCAGCGACGCCTGGTCCCACGGCACGCCGATCAGATAGGCGATCGGCGCGAACAGCTTGCCGAGGATCAGTTCCAGCGACAGATTGTGCATCCCGACCATGTCGCCGATGCCGCCGACCAGGCCGTTCAGCAGCGCGATCAGGCCGATGAAGGCGATCAGCATGGCGCCCACCGCCACCGCGATCTTCACGCCCACCGCGGCGCCGGCGCCGGCCGCTTCGATGACGTTGGTGGCGCGCTTTTCCTCGAAGGACAGATGCTCGATTTCGATCACGCTAGGGCTGGTGGTCGGGCAGGCGATCTTGGCGAACAGCAGCCCGCCGGGAATCGCCATGAAGGAGGCGGCGATCAGATATTCCAGCTTCACGCCGAGGCCCGCATAGCCGGCCAGCACCGAACCGGTCACCGCCGACATGCCGCTGGTCATCACCGCGAACAGTTCGGGGCCGGTCATCTTCGGTACGAAGGGCTTCACCACGGCTGGCATTTCGCTCTGGCCGAGGAAGATGGTGGTCACCGCGCTGAAGCTCTCCAGCTTGCTGACCTTCAACAGCTTCTGGAACACCAGGCCGAGGCCCAGCACCACCCAGCGCATCACGCCGAGATGGTAGAGAACCGAGATCAGCGCGGTCATGAAGATGATCATCGGCAAGACGCGCAGGCCGAACACATAGCCGTCGCCGCCGAACACCTCCATCATGTGGTCCTTGACCAGCGCGCCGAACACGAAGCCGATGCCGGCATTGCCATAATCGATGACGTGATTGACGCCGATGGCGGCGGCCGACAATACGGCGCGACCGGCGGGAACGAACAGGATCAGGGCACCGATGCCGATCTGGGTCGCCAGCGCCGCCAGCACGGTGCGCGGGCTGATCAGGCGGCGATTGTCCGAAATGGCGTAAGCCAGCGCCAACAGGGCGAAGACACCCAATACCGAGCGGCCCATATCCATGCGCCCTGCCCCTTCCCTTCAAAAAGAAAAAAGGCCGTCCGCCGAGACGGACGGCCTTTATGACCACTTAGGCTACGAGATCAGAAGCGCTTCTTGATCTCGAAACCGAAGGTGCGCGGATCGTTGACATAGGCGTTGGAGTCGCCGGGGACGAAGTCGATGGCGACGCCGGTGATCTGCACCGTGTTGGTGATGTTACGGACATAGCCCGAGACTTCGAGATCCTGCTCGTAATTCTCGTAGCCGATGCGCAGGCCGCCCAGCAGCAGCGGCTTGACGTTGCTTTCCACCGAGCTGTAGGCGGTGGTCAGCACCGAGCTGCGATAGGTCCAGTCGGTGAAGGCGAACAGGCCGCTGGTGTCGTTGAGCGCATAGGTGTAGCGCGCGTTCCAGTTGGCGGTCCATTGCGGCGCGTTCTGGACGGGGGCGTGGTTGAGCGCCGCCAGCGACTGGCCATTGACCATGGCGATCGGGCTGAGGACGGTACAACCGTTGCCGCAATAGGTGGTGTAGAGGTTCGGGTCCTGGATTTCGGTGTGGTTGTACGCCATGCCGCCATTCAGCAACAGACCGTCGAACGGCTTCAGGGTGCCTTCCAGCTCGAAGCCATAGCCTTCGACGTTGGCGGCGTTCTGCAGCACGATGAAGTTGTTGGCGCCACCGGTCGAGGTGATCTGCGCGTCGCGGTCGTTCCACACATAACCGTCGACGTTCAGCTTCAGCTTCTTGCCCCAGAAGTCGGACTTGATGCCGCCTTCATAGGAGGTGGTGACTTCCTGCTTCGCGGTCGAGATGTTGTTGGCGAAGGTGTCGCGCGCCTCGATGGCCGGCCCCTTGCCGCCGCGGGCGGCGCGGAAATAGGTGCTGACCTCGTCGGTCAGCTTGTAGGTGGCGCTGAAGTCCCAGCTGGCCAGCGAGCCGCCGACGCCGGCGGTGTTCTTCAGATAGCCGGTATTGTGGATGTCCGCGGGCACCGAGCCCTGCAGAAACGAGCAGCAGCCGCCCTGGGCATAATAACGCTCGGTCTCGAGGTCCTTGTAGTCGTGCGATTCGCGCACGCCGACCTGCACCGTCAGAGCGTCGGTCACCTTGTAGGAGGCCGACGTGAAGATGCCCCACGAAATCGCGCTCTGGCGGGTGTTGACCAGCTCGCCCAGCGGATTGTCGAGGATGTCGCCGTTGGGCTGCATGTCGTCGTTATATTCGGACGTCAGATCCTGGTACAGATCGTGGAAGAAGTACGCGCCGCCCTGCACGAACAGACGGCTGTTCGCGTCGTTGGACAGGCGCACTTCCTGGGTGAACTGCTGCAGGTTCGGGATCACGTCCTGCGAGGCGGAGTCGAAGGCGACGGTGCCGGTGCCCTTGGCGAAATTGACCCAGCCGCCGTCGAGATCGCCACGCGACAGGATCTTGCCCTCTTCCCAGCCGCTGATCGAGGTCAGCTTGACCAGGCCGAAATCATGATCGACGGTCAGGTTGGCGCCGCGGGTTTCCAGCTTCTGGGTGTACAGATCGTCGAAAGCTATGTGGTTGACCTTGAAGCCCGAAACCAGCTCGTTGGTGCCCGGCTGTTCGATGTTGGCGCGGAACAGGGTCGAGGTGCCGTACATGTCGCGGGCATGCAGGTTCAGCAGGACCGAAGTGTCGGCATCCGGCGTGAACAGGAACTGCACGCGGCCGGCCATGTCGTTATAGCCGTTGACCTTGTGGGCGCGCGAATTGGGCTGGTAGTCGTTGGTCACCCAATCGTCGCGATAGGCCTCGTTGAGCGAGACGCGCATCGCCAGCTTGCCGTCGATGATCGGAATGTTGAGGGCGCCGTTGAAGTCGGTCGAGTTGTAGGTGCCGTAGCCGAGATCGGCATAGCCCTCGAACTTGTCCATGATCGGCTTCTGGCTGTCGATCTTGATCACGCCGCCGGGGGTGTCGGTGCCGTACAACGTGCCCTGCGGACCCTTGGCGACTTCGAGGCCGGCGGTGTCGAACACCGGGAAGGCCTTGAGGATCGGGTTCAGCAGCACCACGCCGTCATAAATCACCGAAACCGGCTGCTGGGCGTTGTAGTCGAAGTCGTTGTCGCCGAAGCCGCGGATCGAGAACACCGGATAGGTGCGGCCATAGCTCGAATTGGCGTACAGGCTGGGAACGCGGGCGTTCAGGAAGGTGATGTCGGCGCCGCCGGCGGTGAATTCGTCGAGATTGTCGGAACTGATGGTCGACACCGTCTCGGCGACGTCCTTATCGGCCTGGGCGCGGTGCTGCGCGGTGATCACCACCTCGTCGATGCCGCTATTGCCGGTATCGGCCGGCGCTGCAGCGGCCTGCTCGGCCACGCTCAGCGCCATGACCACCGGCAGCAGCGCCAGCAAGCTGGTGGAACAGCGCTTCGAGCGCCGAATCGAACCCTTGTTCGTAACGATAGCCATTAACTTCCCCCGATCTCCAGAGTTGCTGGTCGTGTCCGTCCCATGAACTTTCTATGGAGCTTTTCCAGCACTTCCGGCGCCGCGCGGTTTCTGTGAACCGCTGCCGCACCGCCAAACGCCTATGGATGCCCCCACAACCAAAATGTCCTGAAAGGCGCCGCGCGCCTCGTATTCTGATAGGCTAATCATTTTTTTATGACAGGGTCAACAGCGTGACCGGTATCATGAGGCCCACGCTGTTGCAGTTTTATGAAGCGTGGCGCTTTTGCAACAGCCCCATCCCATTACGGCTTCAGCCCGTTCACGATAATCGAACAGATCGACTCGGCCGCCGCGTCGTAATCGGCCTTGTTGAGGCGCGGCACATCCATCACCGCGCGGATCTGCGGCATGAAGTCGGCGTAATGCTGGGTCGAACCCCAGATCATGAAGACCAGATGGACCGGATCGACCGGACGGATCTTGCCTTGGCGCACCCAGCTTTCGATCACGGTGGCGAAGGCCTTCACCTTCATCCGCACCTGGCCCTTCAAGTGATGCATCAGGATCGGCGCGCCTTGCAGCATCTCGCCGGCGAAAATGCGCGAGGCTTCGGGATATTTGCGCGCCATCTCGATCTTCTTGACGATGTATTGGCGCAATTCAGTCTCGGGATCGCCCTCGACGTCGAGATTGCCCAGCGGATCGACCCACAAGGTGAGAATGTCGTCGAGCACCGCCTCGTACAAATCGGCCTTGGTCTTGAAGTAGTTGTGCAGATTGGGCTGCGACATGTCGGCCAGCTCGGCGATCTTCTCCATGGTGGTGCCATGGAAGCCAAAGGCCGAGAACAGCTTCAGCGCCGCCTCGAGGATCTTCTCCTCGTTGCGGATCTTGATCCGGGTTTTCTTCTTCTCGATCATCCCCTGCCCCCCGGCGCGCTTATTTTATCGATTGCGCTGCCTTGACGAATTCCTTGTAGAAACGCGGGCGGTCGACCGCCTGCACGATGTGAACCGATCTCTCGCCCAACCCCGGATGCGTGGCCTCGGGCCAGACATGGACGATGCCGTAATTGAGCCCATGGTCGATGTCGACGTCCATGTAGGCGACGATTTCCTTCGTGATCAGCGCCGGATCGGCGACGATCGCGGTGGTCAGCTCGTCCCACATCGGCAATTCCCAGGGATGGCGGGCCAGCACTTCGGTCACCGGCGTCTTCTTGGCGATCAGTTCCTTATAGACCTCCGGCTGCATCAGCGTGTCGTTGGAGACGTTGCCGACGGCGGTGATCTTGGCCCAAGGCGACGTGAAGACGATGTGCGCGGCCTCGGGGTCGAAGGTGATGTTGAAGTCGGAATTGAAGTCCGCGCTGCCGGTCACCTGGCCGAGATTGGTGCCGATCAAGGCACCCATGAACACCAATTCCTTGGCCAGCGAGGCGAATTCCGGATCCAGGCGCTGGGCCAGCGCCAGATTGGTCAGCGGGCCGGCCTCGGCGATCACCACCTGATGCGGATGCTCGTGCACCATGCGGATCATGAACTGAACGGCACCTTCGGGCTGAGCCTTGGTGGTGGGATTGCCTTCCTCCAGCGCGGGCACCTCGAAAGGCGCGGTCGGGTGGAAATGCTTGCCGGGCTCGGCGGGGTTCCAGGCGCCCTTCCAGGCGAACTTGCCGTAGGTCTGCTCCCAGGCGCGGGTGCGCGCCTCGGAATTGACCAGCGGATCGACGGCGCCGAGATAAACCGGCACGTCGGTGCGGTGATAAAGCTCGAGCGAGCGCAGCACATAGGCGGCCCCCTCATCGCGCCAGGCGTCGCCCGACACGGCGGTGATGCCCAGCAGCTTGACGTCCGGATTGCCGATCAGCGGCAGGATGTCGGCGCTGGTCGGGCCGTAGAAATCATTGTCGTAAACAACCAGAGTCGGTTCGGCCGCAGCCGCGGACGCGGCGAAAGCGAGGGCAGCCAAGGAAGTCAGAATATTCTTCATGAAAGCTCCGTCAGCGGAAGGCAGTGTCGACGAAGCTGCGCAGCTTGCGGCTGTGCAGTCGGTCGAGGCCGCTCTGGCGCAATATGTCGAGGGTCTTGAGGCCGATCTGGAGATGCTGGTCGACCCGTTCGCGATAGAAGCGGTCGGCCATGCCGGGCAGCTTCAAATGCCCGTGCATCGGCTTGTCGGATACGCACAGCAGGGTGCCATAGGGAACCCGGAAGCGATAGCCGTTGGCGGCGATGGTGGCGCTTTCCATGTCGAGCGCGATGGCGCGCGACTGGCTGAAGCGCTTGATCAGCCCGGCCTGTTCCTTGAGTTCCCAATTGCGGTCGTCGGTGGTGGCGACGGTGCCGGTGCGCATCACGGCCTTCAGCTCATAGCCGGACAGGCCGGTGATCTCGGCCACCGCCTGTTCCAGCGCCTGCTGCACTTCGGCGAGAGCAGGCAGCGGCACCCAGGTCGGCAGCGCCTCGTCGAGCACATGGTCGTCGCGCGCATAAGCGTGGGCCAGCACGTAGTCGCCCAGCTTCTGGGTATGGCGCAGCCCGGCACAATGACCCAGCATCAGCCACACATGCGGGCGCAGCACGGCCAGATGGTCGGTGATCGTCTTGGCGTTGGAGGGACCGACGCCGATATTGATCAGCGTGGTGCCCGAACCGTCGGCGCGCTTGAGATGATAGGCCGGCATCTGCGGCAGGCGCGGCGGGCGCGAGCCGGTCACCGCGCCGTCCGGATCGAGGGCGCGATTGGGCGTGACCAGATCGCCCGGCTCGACGAAGGCGGTATAGCCCTCGGCGCCTTCGGCCATCATCTTCTGTCCCATGCGGACGAATTCGTCGACATAGAACTGGTAGTTGGTGAACAGGATGAAGTGCTGGAAATGATCGGCGCTGGTTGCCGTGTAGTGCCGCAGCCGTTGCACGGACAGATCGACGCGCGAGGCGGTGAACGAGGCCAGCGGTAGGCGCCCCGAGGGATGGGCGACATAGGCGCCGTCGGGGATCGCATCATCCATGCCGGCCAGATCCGGCAGATCGAAGAAATCGCCCAGCACCGCCTGCTGGCGGGCATCGAGGGTCGCCTCGACGAAACTTTCGCGGGCCAGGGCGAAATGGATCGGGATCGGCCGCGACGACAGCCCGACCGACAGCGATCCGCCATGGTTCTTCAGCAGCAGATCGAACTGTTCGCGATAATAATCGGAAAACAGATCCGGCCGGGTCAGGGTGGCGCGGTAGGTGCCCGGCGTCGAAACGAAGCCATAGGCCAGGCGGCTGTCGAGCTGCGCCACGGTGCGGCTGGTCAGCTCGACGTAAGGATAAAAGCCCCGCACCCGCTCCGGCGGATCGTCACCCCCGGCGAAAAGGCGGAAACGCTCGGTCAGGAAGCGCACCTGCTCGGCATAGATCTCGTCGATGCGCGCGATCGCCCCTTCGGGATCCGTATAGGAGCGAACCGCCGGTGTCGGCGCGGTGGAGAAGGGCATTTCTGATTTCATAATCAGGAATTGAAACTGAGCTCATCCTCACTGGCAAGGTCTATTGCAATTGCGAACGAACCTAATAGTCTTGGACGATAAGGGAGACCATATGACGACCGACAATCTCGACGCTTTTATCGCCGGCCTGCCCAAGGCGGAATTGCATCTGCACATCGAAGGCAGCCTCGAGCCTGAAATGATGGTCTCGCTGGCCAAGCGCAACAAAATCGACATTCCATTTCGCACCGTCGAGGAAGTTCGCGCCGCCTACTCCTTCACCAAGCTTCAAGATTTCCTCGACATCTATTACCAGGGCGCCAACGTGCTGCGCACCGAAGAGGATTTCCGCGACCTCGCCCTCGCCTATTTTCAGCGCGCCAAGGCCGACACCGTCCGCCATGCCGAGATCTTCTTCGACCCGCAGACCCACACCGCGCGCGGCCTGCCCTTCTCGGTCGCGATCGAAGGATTGCTGGCCGGCATGAGGGAAGCCGAGGCTGACCTGGGCGTCACCTCGAAACTGATCCTCTGTTTCCTGCGCCATCTTTCCGAAGAGGAAGCGATCGAGACCCTGCGCCAGGCCGAGCCCTGGCTCGACCGCCTGGAGGGCGTCGGCCTCGATTCCTCCGAAGTCGGCCATCCGCCCGAGAAATTCGCCCGCGTCTTCGCCGCCGCCGGCGAGCGCGGCCTTAAGCGCGTCGCCCATGCCGGCGAGGAAGGTCCGCCTGCTTACGTCCATTCCGCGCTCGACGTGCTGAAGGTGGACCGCCTGGATCACGGCAACCGCGCCATGGAGGACGACATCCTGGTCGCCCGCCTGGCGCGCGAAGCCATGACCTTGACCGTCTGCCCGCTGTCGAACCTGAAATTGTGCGTCGTCAACGACATGAACAGGCATCCGCTGCCGGACATGCTGCGCCGCGGCTTGCGCGCCACCGTCAATTCCGACGATCCGGCCTATTTCGGCGGCTACGTTAATGATAATTACCGCGCCGTCGCCGCCACCGGGCGGCTGGACCGAGCGCACTTCGCCGCCTTGGCCCGCAATTCCTTCCTCGGCTCGTTCCTGTCCGATGAAGAGATCGCGGCGCACCTGGCGGCGATCGACAACTATACTAAGGGGATCTAACGATGCAGGCTTGGCTGGACCGGTATTTCGGGCTGACCGAAAAAGGCACCAAGGTCGGCACCGAGGTGCTGGCCGGGTTCACGACCTTCCTGTCGATGTCCTATATCGTGCTGGTCAACCCCGCCATCCTGTCGCAAGCGGGCCTGCCGATCGTCGCGGTGGCCGCCGCCACCTGCGCTTCGGCCGCCTTCGCCTCGATCCTGATGGGATTGCTGGCCAATTATCCGCTGGCCCTGGCGCCGGGCATGGGACTGAACGCCTATTTCACCTTCACCGTGGTCAAGGGCATGGGCGTGCCGTGGGAGACCGCGCTGGGCTGCGTCTTCATCTCGGGCATCGCCTTCCTGCTGATGACCTTCGTCGGCATCCGCCAATTGATCGTCAATTCGATTCCGCGCCCGCTCTATTCGGCGGTGGCGGGCGGCATCGGCCTGTTCATCGCCTTCATCGGCTTGAAGGAAGCCGGCGTCATCGTCGCCCATCCGGCCACCACCGTCTCTCTCGGCAATTTGCACTCGGCAACGCCGCTGCTGGCGCTGTTCGGCCTGCTGGTCATCGCCGCCCTCAATGCCTGGCGCGTGCAGGGCGCGGTGCTGATCGGCATCCTGCTGACCGCGGCGCTGGCCTGGATGTTCGGCGTCGCCAGCTTCTCGCCGCAGCCCTACAACTTCTCGGAACTGACCGAGACCGCCTTCAAGCTCGACCTCTCCAGCGCGCTGCATCTGGGCGGCAACGGCTTCGGCATCCTGGAAATCATCTTCGTCTTCCTGTTCGTCGATCTGTTCGACAATGTCGGCACCCTGGTCGGCGTCACCAAGGAAGCCGGACTGGTCAAACCCGACGGCACCATTCCGCGCCTCAATCGCATCCTGCTGTCGGACAGCATCGCGACCATCTTCGGCTCGTTCATGGGCACCAGCACGGTGACCTCCTATGTCGAGAGCGCAACCGGCGTCGCCGCCGGCGGCCGCTCCGGCCTCACCGCGGTGGTGACCGGTCTTTTGTTCCTGGCTGTGCTGTTCGTGGCGCCCTATGCGCAGATCATCCCCGCCGCCGCTACCGCGCCGGCGCTGATCCTGGTGGGCTCGCTGATGATGGCGCCGCTGGCCGAGATCGATTGGAAGGACCCGATGGTGGCCCTTCCCTGCTTCCTGACCCTGGCCGGCATTCCGCTGACCTTCTCGATCGCCAACGGCCTGGCGTTCGGCCTGACCGCCTATGCCCTGCTGAAGCTGTTGTCGGGCAAGGCGACCAAGGGCGACGCCATGCTGTTCGTGCTGGCCGCCCTGTTCGTGTTCCGCTTCGCCTATCTGTCAGGCGAATAAGAGGGAGAAGCCGGGATTACTTGCCCGGCTGCTTCAGCGCCTGGAGCGCCACGCCGGTCACGATGTTGTAGCGGACCATGGCGTTATCGACCGTCTTGCCGGTCAAGGCGCGCCACACCGCCAGCGCCTCGGTGCGCGGGAACGGGCCGTAGGTCTCCAGCTCGTGGCCGGCCGCCAGATGGCAGAAATCGGTATCGGCATATTCGCCGCCGACCACATACCAGCCGGTGCCCAGCATTTCGGCCTCGCCGAGGATGCGGAACCGGATCAGGGCGTTGTCCACCGTCTGGCCGGTCAGCGACCGCCATTTGTTGCGGGCTTCCGTCTCGGAGAAGGGCCCGAAGCGCTGCTCCTGCTGTCCAGGCGCGATCGCGGCGAAGCTGGTATCGGCATATTCGCCGCCCACCACATAGAATTTGCCATCGGACATGAGACCCGCCTCGCGTGCTGCTTTTGACTTTAAAGCGGTTTTATACGATGTTCCCGCACCTCTGGGAACCTTGGAAAAGCGCATACTTCAATGAGCGTAGTGCATATCATCGGTGGCGGGCTGGCCGGTTGCGAAGCCGCCTGGCAGGCGGCGCAGGCCGGAATCGACGTCGTCCTGCACGAAATGCGGCCGCATCGCCGCACCGAAGCGCATGGCAGCGACCGCCTGGCCGAGCTGGTCTGCTCGAATTCGTTCCGTTCGGACGACGCCGATCACAATGCCGTAGGATTGTTGCATGAAGAGATGCGCCGCCTCGACAGCCTGATCCTGACCCAGGCCGACATCCACAAGGTGCCGGCCGGCGGCGCGCTGGCGGTCGATCGCGATGGCTTTGCCGAAGGCGTGGAAAAGGCGCTGCTGGCTCATCCGCGCGTAACCCTGATGCGCGAGGAGATCGCCGGCCTGCCGCCCGAGGAGTGGAACCGCGTCATCATCGCGACCGGCCCCCTCACCTCGCCGCCCTTGGCCGACGCCATCCGCCAGCTTACCGGCGAAGATTCCTTGAGCTTCTTCGACGCCATCGCGCCGATCGTCCACAAGGACAGTATCGATTTCAGCAAGGCCTGGTTCCAGTCGCGCTACGACAAGGGCACCGGCACCGACTACATCAACCTGCCGCTGACGCGCGAGCAATATGAGGGCTTCATCGATGCCCTGCTGGCCGGCGAGAAGCACATGCCCAAGGATTGGGAAGGCACGCCCTATTTCGAGGGTTGCCTGCCGATCGAGGTGATGGCCGAGCGCGGCCGCATGACCCTGGCCTATGGGCCGATGAAGCCGGTCGGGCTAACCAATCCGCACGACCCGACGGTCAAGCCCTATGCCATCGTGCAGCTGCGCCAGGATAACGCCCTGGGCACGCTCTACAATCTGGTCGGCTTCCAGACCAAGCTGAAGCATGGCGAGCAGGTGCGCGTGTTCCGCACCCTGCCAGGCCTGGAAAACGCCGAATTCGCGCGCCTCGGCGGCATGCACCGCAACAGCTTCATCAACAGCCCGCGCCTCCTGGACAACACGCTGCGCCTGAAGCAGCGCCCGGCCTGGCGCTTTGCCGGCCAGATCACCGGCTGCGAAGGCTATGTCGAAAGCGCCGCCATCGGCCTGCTGGCCGGCCGCTTCGCCGCCGCCGAGGAACAGAACCGCGAACTCGCCCTGCCGCCGATCACCACGGCGATCGGCGCGCTGCTGAACCATGTCACCGGCGGCGCCAACCCCGAGACCTTCCAGCCGATGAACGTCAATTTCGGCCTGTTCCCGGAACCCGAGAACGAGCCCGGCAAGAAGCGCCTGAAGGGCCGCGACCGCAAGACGCTCTATTCGATCCGCGCCCGCGAGGCGCTGACCAAGTGGATGGAACCGGCGGCGTAACCTTATCGGATCGCGGCTGCGTCGAACTCGCTTTTCGGCAATTTGGCGAGATTGTCGCGCAGCCGCGCCACGATCTCCGGATCGACCGTCGGCGAGGCCGCGACCCAGGATTCCATCACGCGGATCGGTTTGCCCAGCCGCAGGTCGGAGCGATCCTGACCGTTCAGCCGCCAATGACTGAGGATCGAGACATCGACGTCGAACCAGGCGTCGGCGCGACCGGCGGCGAGCTTGGCGACGTTCTGCCACGCCGCGAACACAGTCTCGAGATTCTCGAATTCCGCCGCCCGCAATAGCGCCTCCGGCGCGCTGCCCACTGTGCAGGTGACGCTGCGCAAAGCCTTTCCTTGCTCCAGCGTATCGACCGGCGCACGGTTGGCCAGGGTGGCGAAGACATAGTGGCTCTCCCACAATTTCCGCACCCAGATGAGCCCCATCTGCTCGCGCTCCGGCGTGCGTCCGATCCCGAAGACGATGAGCGGCTCGGTGGTCATCAGTGTGGTCAGCCGTTTGATCGGCAGAAGCTCCCACTCCGCGGCGAGCGGCAGGCCTTCCACCGCATGGCGGATCAAAGGCACGCCCTTGCCGACCGGTTTACCGTCCTGGGTGGAGGTGAAAGGAGGCAGGTCGAAATAGGCGATCCGCGGCTGGGACGCGGTCTGGCATTGGCCGGGCAGCGACATCGCCAGCCAACCCGCCAGGAAGAGCAGACAGGCGTCGGACCAAGTGCTTCGGCGCAATAGCTGAATTCCTCCGCTATCCCCCGATACGGTTTCACATTTCGCGATCCAGACCAAGGTGAAAGGCGAAATTACCGGCCGAATACGGTACGGAGCGTCTCGGCGAGGGATTCCAGGGAATAAGGCTTGCTCAATAGCGGAAGATCGCCGAGTTCGCCGTTGGCACCCACGCGGTCTTGCGGAAAGCCCGACGTTAGAACGATCTTGAGTTCGGGCCAGCGCTCCCTGGCGAGGCGCGCGAGTTCGACGCCATCTAGCCCACCGGGCATGACGATGTCGGTGATGAGGAGATCGACCCGCTCGCAGGCCAGCATATCGAGCGCAGCGGCAGCCGCTTCGGCCTCCAGAACCCGGTATCCGAGACCCTTGATCTGCCGGATCACCACCCGGCGGACGGAGGGATTGTCCTCGACGACCAGCACGACTTCGCCCTCGCCGCGACTCACGCTGCGTGGCGCGGCCACTTCGCGCACGACTCCGGAGACACCCGCCCGTGGCAGATAGAGACGGAAGGTCGTGCCCGTGCCAAGTTCGCTATAGACGTTCACATGCCCGCCCGACTGGCGCAAGAAACCGAACACCATGCTGAGGCCGAGACCCGTGCCTTTGCCGACTTCCTTGGTCGTGAAGAAAGGCTCGAAGATGCGACTCATCGTCTCGGCCGACATGCCGGTGCCGGTGTCGCTGATTTCGATCATGGCGAATTCACCTTCGCTCGCATCGGGGTGGGTGGCGACGTAGTCGGCGTCGAGCGCGCGATTGGCGGTCGCGATGATGAAGCGGCCGCCTTTGGGCATGGCGTCGCGGGCGTTGGTTGCGAGATTGGCCAGGCTGGCCTCCAGCTGAGCCGGATCGACGACGACCGGCCAAAGCCCGGTGCCGAGATTGAGGGAAATTTCGATATCCTCTCCGATCAGGCGGCGCAGCAATCTGACCGTGTCCGTCACGAGCTCGTTCAAATCGACCCTCACCGGCCGCAGCGGCTGCCGCCGGGCGAAGGCCAGCAACCGCCGGGTAAGATCTGTGCCACGCCAGGCCGCTTCGAGAGCTTCACCGACAAGTTCGCGCAACTCGTCGTTATCAACGATCAGATCATTGGCGAGACCGAGATTGCCGACGATGACGCCCAGCAGATTGTTGAAGTCATGCGCCATGCCGCCGGTAAGGTTGCCGATCGCCTCCATCTTCTGCGCCTGCCGCAACTGTTCTTCGCCCTTGGCCAGGTCCGCTTCCATCTTGCGGCGCTCGGTGATGTCCTCACCGGAACTGAGCGAGCCGGTGACGACGCCCTCGTCGTCGAACAGAAGCGTGCGGTGCCAGGCGATCGGTCTTTGCTCTCCCGCTCGCGTGAGTATGGGCATGATGATGAAATCGCTCCCATCGCTGGCAATCAAGCGCCGATAGGCGTCGCGCGCTTCCGGCCGCACCGCCTCGGGAACGAAGCTGTCGAACCAATTGCGGCCGATGATGTCGGCCGGATCGTCATATCCGAGGATGCGGCAGCCTAGCCGGTTGATCAGCGTTACGTTACCCGCGGCATCGAGCGCACGGAGTATGACGCCCGCGACATTGAGGTAGCGTTGCGCCGCATCGCGCTCGCGCACCGCGATTTGCTGCATCTCCCTGAGCTCGGAATCAAGGCGCCGCCGTTCCAATGCCATCTGCAGCGTGGCGTGCAGCTCCCGTTCCGAGAACGGCTTGACCAGATAACCGTAGGGGCCGGTGGCGCGAGCCCGGGCCAGCGTCGCGTCCTCGGCATAGGCCGTCAAATAGACGATGGAACTGCCGGCGGATGGCGGCACGCGGGCCGCCGTCTCGATACCGTCGATCTCGCCGTCGATGTGGATGTCCATCAGGACGACCTCCGGCCGCCGCTCCTCGATCAGCCGCAGCGCCTCCGGGCCCGACGACGCCACGCCGGAAACATTGTATCCCAGCCTGACCAGCTGTTGCCGGAGATGCAGCGCGACGACGCGCTCATCTTCCACCAGCAGGACGTCGCCGCCCCGCATCATCGTTCTCCCTGCCGGTTCTTGGGGAAGCGCAGGACGAACCGGGTCGGGTTCGCGCGCTGTATCTCGAGCGTCCCGTGCAATTGGTCGGCCAGCAGGGGGATGAGTTGCAGCCCCAATGTCGATGGATTGTCGAGATCGAGGTCCGCCGGGATCCCCACGCCGTCATCGACGAAGGACAGCAGGACGGCTCCCTCATCCTCGGCCAGATGCAGCGAGATCTCGCCCTGGCGTCCATCGGGGAAAGCGTGTTTCAGGGCATTCGACATCAGCTCGTTGACGACCAGGCCGCAGGGAATGGCAGAATCGATGGGCAGCAGCACCGCACTCGCGTCGAGCCGCATCCCGATCCGACCCGAATCGACGCCGTAGGACGAAATCAGTACCGGAACGAGCGTGTCGAGAAACTGCGAAAAATCGACCTCCGCGAAATTGCTGGATTGATAAAGGGTCTGATGGATCAGCGCCATGGAGCGGACGCGGTTCTGGCTGTCCCGCAGCATAGCCAGCACCGTGGGATCGGAAATGCGCGCCGACTGAAGATCGAGCAGGCTGTCGATGACCTGGAGGTTGTTCTTGACGCGGTGGTGGATCTCGCCGAGCAGAATGTTCTTCTCGCGCAGCGCGGACTCGATTCGCTCTTCCTTCTGCTTGCGATCCGAGATGTCGACGATCGCCGAGAGGACCATGGTGCCGTCCGCCGTCTCGATCGGGTTGAGCCCGATCTCGACCGGAACCTCGGTACCGTCCTTGCGCAGGCCGTAAAGATCGCGGCCGGCGCCCATCGGCCTCGATTTGGGAGCGTCGAAAAAGGAAGTCCGCAGAGCCGGATGTCCGGCGCGGAAACGCTCCGGCACCAGGATCTCTATCGGCTGGCCCAACAGCTCCTGCCGATGGTACCCGAAGAGCCGTTCGGCCTGGACGTTGACCATTTCGATCCTGCCGCCAGGGTTGATCATGACGATGGCGTTAGGCGTCGATTCGACCACTTGGCGGAATCTCTCCTCCAGCCGCTTGCGTTCGGAAATGTCGACGATGGCCGACAGCACCATGGTTCCGTCCTTGGTCTCGATGGGGTTGAGCCCGATCTCGACGGGAAACTCGGTGCCATCCTTGCGCAGGCCGTAAAGATCGCGGCCGCCGCCCATCGGCCGGGTCCGCGGGTCGGAGCAGAAGGAAGCCCGCAGCGCGGGGTGGCGGGCGCGGTAGCGCTCCGGCACCAGGATCTCGACAGGCTGGCCGAGCAGTTCATGCCGCTGATATCCGAAAAGCCGTTCGGTCTGGATGTTGACCATCTCGATCAGCCCGGAGTTGCCGATCATGACGATGGCGTTCGGCGTCGATTCCACGACCAGGCGGAGGCGTTCCTCGCCCCAGCGCAAGCTCTCCGCGATCTCTCCCGCCCCGGCCCCCGACGGCGGATCAGCAACGCCATTCATGATTGAATGCCCGGCAGCCGAACGACAATCCACTGAAAGTAGCATGTCAAACAAAATATTCGCAAATAAATCGCATCGAATCGACAACCCAGCGTCAGCGATATTTCCCGATGATGGCGGAAACCCGCCCTTCCGCGATCAGGGCATTGACCGCCTGCGCGACCTCCTGGAAGCGCAAAGCTGATTTTAGCGAAAAGGCACAGGAGGCGGAAAAGGACTCGAAGACGGAATCCGCGCGCAGATGCCAGTCCGGATGAATCCGCAGTTCATAGTCGTAGGTCAGCTTGTTGACGAGGGCATAGCGGACGCGGCCCCTGGCCAGCTTTTCCAGATCGAGATCCACCGACGGCGCTTCGTCGCGCACCAGATGGGATCCCAGCGCCTGTTCGACCGCCGCATAGTGGTATCCCAGGGTGATGGCGATCGGCTGGTCGGCCAATTCCTTGAAATCCGTAATCACCGGCGCGTCCGGGCGGGCGGCCAGGACGGTGGCGTCGGGGATCATCGGCGGGGTCCAGTTGAAGGTACCGCGGGCCCAAAGCTTGGAAATGTAGCAGAGCCCGTCGCCCCCGCCCGCCGCCAGGACCTGCTGGGCGCGCTTGCTCGGAATGGCGACGAAGACGGCCTTGCGCCCCATGCGCCCGGCGATGGCTTCGCCGAGGTCCTTGATGATCCCGCCGGTCAATTTGCCGTCCTTGAACGCGGCAAGCGGCATGGCCAAATTTTCCGGGGCGACGAACCGGACGACTCCGTCCTCGGCCCGCGCCGGCAGGTGCAACAGCCCGGCCAGCAACAGCACGGGCAACCATCGGCTCATCGGTCGCTCTCTCCTCGGGCTCCCTGTATCCCTATATCATGCCACCTGTTTGCCAGGCTCGATGTAATTCCGGTAGTTTGGTGTCACCGTGATACCGACCATGCGAGCAGGGGGACCGTGGCTTTAGATCGTTTGTTCCAATCCGGCCCGACCGGCAGCCTTGGTTTTGCTCGCCCCCCTCTGGCGCTTCTCTGGCTTGTCGGCGTTGCCGGCCTGGCTCTGACGACGGCCATCTGTTTCTGGCTGAGCCTGGCAAGCTCCTCGGTCGGTTTCATCTATCTGATGGTGATCGTTGGCCTGTCCCTGCTGGACAGCATGATTTCCTCGTTGATCTTTTCGATCACCGCCGTGGCGCTGCTGGATTATTTCTTTATTCCGCCGCTGTTCAGCTTCGACATCAGCTTGAGCACCGACGGAGCCTCGCTGGCGGCTTTCACGGTCACGTCCATCGCCATTACCAGCTTGGTCCGGCGCGTTCGGACCCTCGGCGAGAATCAGCGCGAACAGGCGCGGCTGCTAGATCTGGCGCATGACGCCATCTTCGTGCGCAGCCTGGACCATGTGATTTCGTACTGGAATCAAGGCGCCGAGACGTCCTATGGCTGGAAGCGCGAGGAAGTGATCGGCAAGATTTCGTACCGCTTGTTGAAGACCGTGTTCCCGACGTCGCTCGAGCAGATCATGGACACGGTACTCGAAACCGGCCGCTGGGAAGGCGAACTCCGCCGCACCCGCAAGGACGGCAGCGAAATCATAGTCGCCAGCCGGTGGACCCTTGAACGCAACTGGCAGGGAAAGCCGGTTGGCCTGCTCGAAATCAGCGCGGACATTACCGAGCGCAAGCGCGCGCAGGAGGCGCTGGAACGGATGCAGGCGGCCTATCTGGCGGAGGCGCAAAGCCTGAGCCATACGGGCAGCTTCGCTTGGCATGTCGATGCGGCGGAGGTGGTCTGGTCGGAGGAAAGCGCCCGCATCTTCGACTATGAATTCACACCGAAAATGCCGCCGGAAGCGCTATTGGCACGGGTTCATCCCGACGATCAGGCGCTGACCCGACGAACCTTCGCCCGCGCCAGGTTCGATGGGAAAAGAGCTGATCTGGAACTCAGGCTGGTGATGCCGGATGGACGAACCAAGATCGTTCGCGTCGTCGCACACCCCCTGGCGGCCAATGGTCACGGGCAGCTCGTCGTCGGCGCGGTGATGGATATAACGGAAAGCCGGCGTGCCGACGAAGAATTGCAGCAGGCCCAGGCCGATCTCGCCCGGGTCGCGCGCATCAATACATTGGGGCAGCTAGCGGCGTCGATCGGCCATGAGATCAACCAGCCGCTGACCGCCATCGTCACGAATGGCGAAGCGTCGCTGAGGTTTTTGCGCCGGGATCCTCCGGATCTGGATGAAGTCCGCGCCGCCCTGGCCGATATCATCGCCGAAGGCAAGCGCGCGGGCGGAATCGTCTGGCACATCCGGTCGATGGTGAAGAAAGCGGTGCCGCAGACCGGGCCGCTCGACATCAACGCGCTGCTCGCCGAGAGCACCTCCCTGGTTCGGCGAGAGCTTGCCGCGCACGGGGGCGTGCTTCAATTCGAGCCGGCATCCGATTTGCCGCTGGTGCAAGGCGACGCCGTCCAGCTTCAGCAAGTCGTGATCAATCTGATGATCAATGCCATCCAGGCGATGACCGGCGCGAGAACGCGCAAGCTGATCGTGCGGTCGGGCCTGGGCGAGGAGGGAACGGTCGTGGTCTCCATTGAGGATACAGGCCCGGGATTTCCCGAAGACAAGGCAGCGCATCTGTTCGACGCGTTCTATACGACCAAGCCCGACGGGATGGGCATGGGCCTGTCGATCTGCAAGGCCATCATGGACGGCCACAATGGCCGCATCTGGGCGATTTCGGACGAAGGAAAGGGCGCGGTTTTCAACTTCAGCCTGCCCGTCGCAAAGGTGGCCACCGCGGAATGAAGCCGGGATCCGCCCTTATTAGGCGTGGGCGTGAGGCTTCCCGGACAGTGCCTTCTCGATGCATCCGATCAGCGTGTCGCCGTCATAGGGCTTGAGCAGCAGGCAGGCGGCGCCTGTATTCATGGCCTGCTGGCGAACGCGCTCATCGGGGAAGGCCGTGATGAAGATGATCGGCAAATTAGGCCGCTGCAGGGATAGCTCATGCTGCAGATCAAGACCGTCCATCCCCGGCATCTGTATGTCGGTGATCAGGCAATCCGCCGTCTTGCACTCCGGCGCCTTCAGAAAATCTTCCGCCGAAGCAAACGCCGTCGCCTTGTATCCCAAAGATCGGACGAAGGTCTGAATAGCGGTGCGAACCGCTTGATCATCGTCGACGATCGACACAATTGCTGGATTTACCAAAGGAAGCCTCGGATCGCAAACCGCGCCAACGGGCCACGGCAGATCTCACGCTAGCGGAACGCGGCGGCGCCCCTCCACTATATCATGGTTTAAGGGGCTATCTGGCGGCGGTGTCCCGCAACACTTCTCCCATACGGACCAGATCGGCCAGCGATTTCGCCCCCATCTTCCTCATTACCTTGCCGCGATGAACTTTCACGGTGATTTCGCTGAGGTTCACTTTGGCCGCGATTTGCTTGTTCATCAGGCCGGCGACGACCAGTTCCATGATCTCGAGCTCTCGCGGGGTCAGCGATTTGGCCCGATCCTCGATTGCCGCGGAATTGGCAATTTCCCTGCGACGCATGCGGTCCTTGTCTAACGCCGCGCTGACCGCATCCAGCATGTCCTGGTCGCGGAACGGCTTGGTCAGGAAATCGACCGCGCCGGCCTTCATTGCCCGAACCGTCATCGGAATATCGCCGTGCCCCGTCATGAAAATGACCGGGATATCATGGTGGTGACGCGTAAGCTGTTCCTGAAAATCGAGCCCGCTGACCCCGGGCAGACGCACATCCAGCACTAGGCAGCTTTCCGCCGGCGTGGGAGCGCGTTCAAGCAGTCCGGCTGTCGTTCCGTACAACTCGGTATCGAGATCGATCGAACGGAAAAGCCGGCCGAGTGCCTCCCGGATGGCCTCGTCGTCATCGACCACCAACACCAATGGACGCGTGGAAGGCATTGAATTCACTGACATCGTGATCCCATGGAGCCATTCGGGTGCTGTCGCCAAACTCTCCTTCAGCCTGACATGTTATTCAAGCGCCAATTGGCGGAGGCCTATACCAACACATAATTCAAGCACACCAAATGGTCGGCGCCGGTGCCCCATGCGCAACCATTTTTTCTCCTCGTATACTGGAGCGCTTCTAAACTGAGAAATAGAATGCACCCGAACCTCTGGACTTCTAAAATCAAGGGGAGACGGGCGCATGACGTTTCAGTCAAATGCCGCGCGGGGAAAATTCCCGGGCGCGGGCTATAAAATAAACCCGACCGCTCATCGTGATCCTCTAGCCGCCGCCGCATCCCGCATCCTCGACGAGGTCCGGAATGCACTGCCGCATGATCTTGACGCCGCGAGCAGCAGCGTCGCGCGGCTCGCCGCATTGCTGCACGACAAAACGGTCTCCCCTCTGACACACCCGGCGCTGAACAAAGGCTGCCTCGCCCCTTGGCAAGAGAACACGGTACTCCGCTATATCGACAGCAATATTGGAAGTCCGATCGGAAATAATGATCTAGCGGCTCTGCTTTCCCTCAGCCTTGGCCATTTTTGCCGCGCCTTCACGAGCAGCTTCTCCACCACCCCGCATGCCTACATACTCAGATGGCGGGTACAGCGGGCAAAGGAGATGATGAATGAGAACTGCCTGCCCCTGAGTCAGATCGCCTTGGATTGCGGCTTTGCCGACCAGGCCCACTTTTGCCGGGTATTTCGTCAATTGACCGGCCTTACGCCGAGCGCTTGGCGGCGAATTTGGCCCAAGGAGGCCTCAGTCGGAGTCTTCGCCCTCGACGACGTGGACACACGGCGCAAAGTCGTCGAGGGCTTCGCCTGAGGCGGAGGGAGCGACCTAGAACCGCCCCAGCCCCGCAGTCACCATCAGCGACAGAGGCTTGGTATTGACCGCCGACCATTCGCGATTGGTGGGATCGAAACGCGCCTTGCGCAGCTTGGCGAGGTAGCTGTCCGCCAACTTGGCCGGCAGCAGAGCCGGGATCGCGGCGCGATGCACGTCGCCCCGCAGCTTGCGGGCGGCGGCGAGATGGCCGGACGCCGTCGCGGCGATCTGCTCGGCCAGGTCGATCAGGCCGGGCGGGCTCTCGCCGGCCAGGACCTCCTCGATATCCAGCCCCTTCTCCTTGATCGGCAAATGAAGGCGGCGCGCCTTGATCATGAAAGGATGGGCGCGCAGCAGCCCGATCAGTCCCCAGGCCTGGCCGACATGACGGGCCGCTTCCTGGGTCGCAGCATCTTTTCCGCCCAGCACCAGCGCGGCCAGTTCGGTCAACCCGGCCGAGCTGTCTTCGACGTAGAGTTTCAAGTGCGCCAGGCTTTCCAGCGGCTGGTCCAGCATGTCGTGTTCGCGCGCCTCGATCAGCCGGTCGAACAGCGGACGCGGCAAGGATTGGCGCAGGACCAGCTCGGACAATTGATCGGCCACGGGATGATGGCCGGGAGTGCCGGCGCAGACGCGATCCATCGTGTCGCGCCACCATTGCAGGCGGATCTGCCCCAGCATCGCCTCGGACACCGTTTCGCGGATACGCGCGATCTCGACATTGAAGGCGTAGAGGGTGAACAGATCCTCGCGGCGGTCTGCTTGCGCGAACAGCGAGGTGACGAAGCGGTCGCGGTCATAGCGCCTGACCGTCAGGCCGTTTTCCGATAGTCCTCGCTGATCCGCCACTTCAGTTCCTTTACGTTCCGGTTTCGCTCTTGATATATAGGCCGTCCCGTTTTTTCCAGGGTAGTTCAACTCTATGACCGTACATATCGTCGGCGCCGGCCTCGCCGGCCTCTCCTGCGCCCTGGCGGCCGTCGATGCGGGCCATGAGGTCGTGCTGCATGAGGGCGCTCGCCAGGCCGGCGGACGTTCGCGCTCCTGGCCCGAACCGACCCTGGGGCGCACCATCGACAACGGCACCCACATGGTGGTGGGCGCGAATGACGCGGTGTTCGACTATCTGAAGCGGATCGGCAGCAAGAACAGCCTGATCCCCGGCCCGACCGCCTTCCCCATGCTGGATCTGCGCACCAATCGGATCTGGACCGCGACGCCGCTGCGGCTGCTCGGCTCGGTGCTGGCCTCGATGTGGCGCATGCCGCGCGACAAGGACTCGCCGATCTCGGACGCGCTGGGCCGCTCGAAGAATTATCGCCGTTTCTGGGACCCCTTGGCGCTGGCTGTGATGAACACCCCGGCCGACCAGGCCTCGGCCCTAGTGTTCCGCCGCGTGCTGGCCCGCACCCTGTGGAAGAGCCAGAAGGCCAGCCAGCCCTGGCTGGTCGAGGAAGGCCTGTCGGAAAGCTTCATCGCCCCCGCCCTCGCCGCCTTGGAACAGGCCGGGGCGACCATCCGCCTCAACGATCCGCTGCGCTCGCTGGAGCGGGACGGCAACCGCGTCACCAAGCTTTCTTTCGACAGCGAAACGATCGAGCTCGGCGACGGCGACAAGGTCGTGCTGGCGACACCGTGGGTGGTGGCGCGCGGCTTCCTGCCGGAGTTGCCCGAGCTGCCGGCCAGTCCGATCGTGAACGTCCATTTCCGCATGGCCGAGCCCCCGCCCCCGCCCAACAAGGCCGGGTTCCTCGGACTGCTGGGCGGCACCGGAGAATGGCTGTTCGTGCGGGGCGACGTGATCTCGGTAACCATCTCGGGCGCCGCCAAGGTGATCGACCTGCCCGGCGAAGACATCGCCGCCCTGGTCTGGCAGGACGTGGCGCGGGCGCTGCAGATCGAAACGCCGCCGACCGCCACCCGGGTCATCAAGGAAAAGCGCGCCACCCTGTTCCACACGCCCGAAATCGAGGCTCGGCGGCCCGCTCCCAAATTCGGCGAGAACCTGATCCTGGCCGGAGACTGGACCGCCACCGGACTGCCCTGCACCCTGGAAGGGGCGCTGACCTCGGGAACCGTCGCGGCCTCGCTGTTAGGCTGAAAAAGAGCATGCTACTCTGAGGAAAACGCCTCGGAGGGGGACGCCCGCGTTGGATAGCACCGAAGAAATCGGCAACGAGCTGCTGAAAAAGCTCGATAAGGTCAGCCTGGAAATGGCCGAAGTAGCGGGTTCGGTCTCCGAGATCGCCAGCTTCGTCAACGAGCAGCAGCAATTGTTCGACCAGCTGCGCCAGCTGGTCGAGAAGCTGACCGCGGATATCGGCCATATCGAACAGGCCGGGCGCGACACCAGCGATGCCACCGCCAGCGCGGCCGACCAGTCGAGCCGCTCCCTCGCCGCAGCCGGCGAAGCGGTTTCCGCCATCCGCCAGCTGGTCGATTCGGTCGGCGGCATGGGCGAAAGGCTGGGCGGACTCGACAGCGCTCTCGGCGCCGTCCGCGACTCCTCGCACACCATCCAGACCATCTCGCGCCAGACCAACATGCTGGCGCTCAACGCCACCATCGAAGCCGCCCGCGCCGGGGAGGCCGGCAAGGGTTTCGCGGTGGTGGCGACCGAGGTCAAAACCCTGTCGCACCAGACCGACAGCGCCACCAAGGAGATCGACGGCACGCTGGGCCGGCTATCCGAGAATATCGGACAGCTGGTCAGCTCCAGCAGCGCCTCGCTGTCGGTGGCCGACAAGGTCAATCACGGCGTCGGCATCATCACCGGCGCGTTGGAGGGGTTCCGCGACAGCCTGTCGACCGTCGAATCCAAGGTCGGCAACATCGCCGAGGCCAGCGGCGACAGCCTTACCCATTGCCGCACCGTGCTCGACCGCATCGGCCATTTCACCGAAGGCGTGCACCGCACCGCCGACCGGCTGCGCTCGGTCGACCAGCGGGTGCAGAACTGTCTCGACCATAGCGAAGGGCTGATGAACGTGCTGGCCGGCAGCAGCCTGCACACCAGCGACGGCGACATGCTGCAGGCGCTGGCCGAAGCCAACGCCGCGGTGACCGAAGCGTTCGAGACCGCGGTGGCATCGGGCCGGATAAGCTTCGAGGCCCTGTTCGACGAGGATTACCGGCCGATCGCCGGCAGCAACCCGCAACAGGTACTGACCGCCTTCACCGAGTTGACCGACGCCATCCTGCCGCCGATCCAGGAGCCGATGGCGGCCCGCGATCCGCGCGTGGTCTTCTGCGCCGCCGTCGACCGCAACGGCTATCTGCCGACCCACAATCTCAAATTCGGCCAGAAGCAGGGCAGCGACCCGGTGTGGAACAACGCCAATTGCCGCAACCGCCGCATCTTCGACGACCGCACCGGCCTGCGCGCCGCCCGCAACCGCGAGCGCTTCCTGCTGCAGACCTACCGCCGCGACATGGGCGGCGGCAATTTCGTCATGATGAAGGATTTGTCGATGCCGATCATCCTGCGCGGCCGCCATTGGGGCGGGCTGCGCCTGGCCTATCGGATCGCCTAATTCAGGGCGCTCAATAGCTTTTCCAGCTGGGCCTTCCAGATCGACGCCTTGAGCAGCGAGAAATGCCCGTTGCTCTCGGCGCCGACCGGCAGCATCACGGCCTGGGCGTGCGGCACTTTGGCCACCAGCGTCTCGAACGCACCCAGATCATCGGGATTGAGCGCGTCGTCGGCGAAATTCACCGCCATCACCTTGGCCTTGATCGACGGCAGGCCCGGCTCGGGGTCGTAGTCGAAGGACGCTTCCATGCCATAGAGGTAATCGTTGGCGTCGACGCTCTTCTTCGCCTGCGCCACCAGCTTTTCGTAATAGCCGGCACCGTCCTTGAAGGTCGGGGCGTTGCGCTGCAGCGTCTCCACCCCCTGGGTCAAAGCAGTGAAGATCGGCAGGGAATAGACGAAATGGCTGGGCTGGGTGGTGTAGTTGCCATCATGCCAGTCGGGGTCGTGGCGGATCGATTCGGTGACCGTGCGGCGGATCAGGAAGTTGCGGCCGCTGATCTGCATCGGCAGGCAGGCGATCGGCATGGCGCCGTCCATCATGTCGGGATGGCGTTCGAGCCACTGCCAGGTGTTCATGCCGCCCATCGAGACGCCGAGCACCAGCTTGAGATGCGCAACCCCCAGCCCTTCGGTGACCAGGCGATATTGCCCCTCGACCAGATCGGCATAGCCGTAATGGGGAAATTTGCCCTTGAGCCCGTCGCTCGGCTTGGCGGAGCCGCCGCGCCCCAGCCCGTCGGGGATGATGACGTAATATTTGGTCACGTCGAGCGGCTGGCCGGGATGGAACAGTTCGCCGGCCAGGCTCGGCAGCAGGAATTCCTCGGCGACGTTGGTGGTGCCGTGCAGCAACAGCACCGCGTTGGTGATCGCGCCCTTGGCGTCGCGCTTAGGGGTTCCAAGCGTCAGATAGTGGAACTTGACGCCCCTAAGGGTCTCGCCGCCGCTGAACTGAAAGTCCGGCGCGGTCCACACCGCATCCGTGACCGGCGGCAGTCCGGCCGGTGTCTCCACCGCCGAAGCATGCATGGCCGCCATCGCGACGCACAGAAGCGAAGCCAAAAATCCCCGACGCATTGCCTACTCCCCAATTCCCTGGCGGATGATAGGCAAAAGACCGGAGCCGTTCCAAGTCCCCTTCCGTATAGTTTCTATCAGGAACTTGCGGAAAGACCCATGGCGTCGATCAGGGTGCGCAGCTCCTGGCGAGCAGCGACATGCGACAAGGTCATCGCCACCCCCTGATCCTCGCCGCCGAGATCGAGCAAGGTCAGCCCCTGCAGGAACAGCTCGCGATAGATCACGCGCTCGTTGAGACCGTCGAGCATGCGAAAGCCGATGCGCTTGGACAAAGCGTCCAGCAGCCGTTCCATCTCGCGCTTGTTGCGCGCATCCAGCGTCGAAAGCCGGTTGCGCAGCACGAACCACTCGAAACTGGCCGGTTCGCCGCGCATCGCCCGCGCCTTCTTGGTGTCCCACACCATCTCGGCATAGGGGCCGGGCCGCACGATCTTGAGGCTGTCGCCATCGACCGACGCCAGCAGATCGAGATCGATAAAGCTGTCGTTCAAGGGCGTCACCAGCACGTCGGCGAAGGAATGGCCGAGGCGCGACAAAGGATGGTCGCTGCCCGGCGTGTCGATGACGACGACGTCGCAGCGCCCGGACAGGTCGGCGAGATGGGCGCGGAACGCTTCGGCGTCCTGCGCCTGATCCGCCGAGGGCGGCACCGCGCGGTGATCGGAGTGGCTGAGGCGCGCCCCGTCCGGATCGCGCTTGCGGCGGTTCTCGACATAGCGGGTCAAGGTCGCCTGACGCGCGTCGAGATCGATCGAGCCGACCGATCTGCCCTGACGCAGCATAGCCACCAGCAGATGCATGGCGACGGTGGATTTGCCTGTCCCGCCCTTCTCGTTGCCGAGGACGATGACTTTCGATTTGCGGACGATCATATCGCGGAGCGCACCAGCTCGGCCGACTGGCGGGCGCGGGTCACGGCGGAGGGAATGCGGTCGAGCAATTCGGGCACCGCCGGATCGGCGCTGCGTAAGGACGCGGTCAGTTGTCCGCAGAGCTGCGCCAGCTCGCTGGCCCCGACGCACTCCGCCGCGGTGCGCGAGCGGTCGGCGATAGCGGCCGCCGAGACGTAATCGGCCCGCCCGACCGCATCGCGGATCGCCTGGGACGACCGGCCCGCCTGGTCGAGAAACCGGCCATAGAGATCGAAGGCGTCCTCGTTCAGACTGCCGAAGACATCCTTCAACGCGGCCGGCAGAAAGGGCGGCGCTGGAGACGTGACCGGCAGGTCCGCCTTGGGCGCGGCGGCGATCTTCGGTTCCGGTGCCGGCGCGGTGTCGAGCGGCTGGCGCAGCGCGGCGGCAGCCGGCAGCCAGCGTTGCACCGCTTGGTCCAGAAGATCGATGGCGACCGGCTTGCTGAGATAATCGTCCATGCCGACATCGAGGCAATATTGTGCCGCCCCGGCCAGCGCGTCGCCGGTCAGCGCCACGATCGGCAAGCGCTTGCGCCCGAGCGCTGCCTCATCGGCGCGCAGGCGCTTGGTCAGTTCGTAGCCGTCCATCTCCGGCATGTGGCAATCGGTGATCAAGAGGCCGTAGGGCCGCCGTTCGAGCATCTCCAGCGCCTCGACGCCATTGCCCGCGACGTCGATGCAATAGCCCAGGCGGTTCATCAGATTCTTCATCACGATCTGGTTGGTCGGATTGTCTTCCGCTACCAGGATCATGGCCCTGGCCGCCAACGCCTCCTCGGCCGAGATGGGCCGCCATTTCACCCGCTTGGCCGCGGCCGGCTTGGGCGGTTCGGCGGGCGGCGGCGGCAGCGCGGGACGGCCCGGTTCAGGGCGTTGCACGCGGTTGGCCAGGCCCGCCCTCAGGGATTCGCGGCGCAGCGGCCGCCCCAGGGTCAGCAGGAAAGACCGCACCACCTCGTCCGGCAACCTTTCGCGCTGGCTGCGCGAGGCAACCAGCACCGGCACGGCCGCCGACGCGCCCTCCTTGGCCAGTTCCGGCGCCAGCGCAGCCACCGCCGGCACGGCCATGTCGCTGTCGATCAGCACATATCGGAAGGGCCGTTTCGCCTCCGCCGCCTGGCGATAGGCGGCGAGAGCCGGCTCGATTTCGGTCAGGCTGAGGGCGTCGGCGCCCAGCCAGGTCAGATAGCGGCCCCAGATCTCGCCCTCGCGCGGCTGCCGGGTCAGTGTCATCACGCGGGCGTTCACGCCGCCGCGCGCCGGCGGCTCGGCACCCTCCACCGGCGAGCAGGGCACGCGGAACCAGAAGGTCGAACCCTGTCCGATGGTCGAGCGCACGCCGATCTCGCCCCCCATCAGATCGACCAGTTGGCGGCTGATCGACAGGCCCAGGCCGGTGCCGCCGAAGCGGCGGGTGATCGAGCGGTCGGCCTGCTCGAAGGGACGGAACAGGCGCTGGGCCTGTTCCTCGCTTATGCCCATGCCGGTGTCGGTGACCGAGAAGCAGGCCTGGGTCTCGGCGCGCTCGTTCTGCTCGACCCAGGCTTCGATCACCACGGTACCGCGCTCGGTGAACTTGACCGCGTTGCCGGCCAGATTGATCAGCACCTGGCGCAGGCGCACCGGATCGCCGACATACCGGTCGGGCTGGCCGGGGTCGATCTGCGACATCAGCGCGATGCCCTTCTCCTCGGCGCGCGGCATCAGCAATTCGGCCACTTCCTCGACGATGTCGGTCAGCGACAGCGGTTCGTAGGTCAGATCGAGCTTGCCCGCCTCGATCTTCGAGAAATCGAGGATGTCGTTGATGATGGTCAGCAATGCGCCGGCGCTGCCCAGGATCACCTCGGTCATCTTGGTCTGTTCGGAATCGAGGTCGGTCTGGTTCAACAGCCGCGCCATGGTCATCACGCCATTCATCGGCGTTCGGATCTCATGGCTCATCGTGGCCAGGAACTGCGACTTGGCGCGCGTCGCCTCCTCGGCCTGCTCCTTGGCGTTGGCCAGGGCGGCGGTGCGCTCGGCCACCATTTTCTCGAGATTGACGGCGGACAGAAACAGGCGCTGCTGGCGGCGCCCCATATGCCAGGCCAGGCCCGACACCAGGATCGAGACCAGCACGGCGCCGGCAGCACCGAAATTGGCCACTCTGCGCAGCTCGCCCGCGGCCTGGTTGGTGCGCTCGGAGGCGTGACCGGTGCTGTCGGCGATGATGGTGTTGAGCTGGGCCGACATGCGGTCGATATGGCTGTCGAACGGCGTCATGAAGGAGACGGCGGCGCCGAAATCGACGTCCATCATCGACCCCACCCACGAGATGGCGCCCTTATAGAGTTCGAGGCTGCGGATGAAATCGTCGAGCGACGCCCGCGCCGCCGGGTTGGATTCGGTGTCGCGATAGGCACGAAGCTCGACCAGGATGCTGTCGATCTCGGTGGCCAGCGCCGCCATCTTCTTATCGAGGTCGGGCAGTTTCTCGTGCGCCGCCTCCTGCGTCATCAGCCGATAGATGTCGGCATCGACGGCGCGGATGCGCGAGGTCAGCTGGGCCAGCCGCACGACGCTGTCGAGGTCGGTCTCGACGACCTCCTTCATCGTGTGTTCCTGGTGCTGCAGAATGTAATTATAGGCCTGAAACACCAGAATGGTGAAAATCAGGAAGAAAATCGGAAAGATAGCGATGTTCAGCAGGTGTGGCAGGCGTCTTTCCGCCGGCACCGCGGCAGGTGCGGCCGAAGCCGGAGCGGCTTTATAGTGCTGAACTACCGTGTCCGACCTATGTGGCACTTTTCCCCCAAGCGTTGAGGGCCACCCTATCCAAGCGCGCGGTGCCCTGCCATCAATATTCCTTGACCATCAACTGAAATCCGTCGGCGAAGCGGATCTGCCCCTCTTTGATCGCCGCCGCGTTCACACCGATCTCGACGTCCGGCACGGTGGCGACTCCCACCATGCAGCGCCGCTCCTTCACGCAGGCGGTTCCTGCCGACAGCACCAGGGTCCGGTTGGCGACGCCATATTTCACCACCATCGCGCCGTCGAGCCCGGTGGTCAGGATGACCGCCTTCAACCCCTTCTGTGCCGCCAGCGACCGGATCTCGACCAGGCGTGGCGAAATCTTGGCGCGCGCGGGATCTGCCGTGTCCTGCAGCGCCCGTAAAATCGCCGCTGCCTCCTCGGCCGAACCGGCGCGTTCGCGATCATACAGCACGGCCACCGCGCTGCGATCGGCGGGCTCGGCGATGAAATCCAGCACCCTCAGCTCGATCTTCACCTCGAGCGGCGAGGCCGGCGCCGCCTCGGCAAACAGCCCCGTCAGCGCCAAGGCGCCGCCTGCGATCAGGGCTATTTTCATAAAATACATGATAAATTCGCCTCAACACAATGTTACGATAGAAACGTTATTTCAGTTGTCTTTTTTCGCTGGATGAAGAGAGCCCCGGCCCCGCTCTTTGCGCGGTCGGGCCCGGATGCTAGAATTGTCAGGAGGCGACGGCTGATCGCCCCGACTTGAGGCAAAGCTAGTCGTGTCCCCTTTCCGGCGGAGTCCCCATTTGTGAGCAGTCGCAGGATTTTTTTGCAGGGCACGATGGCAGCCGGCGCGCTGCTGGCGATGCCCTCCCTGGCCCGGGCAGCCGCGGCGCCCTCGCCCAAATCAATCCCCTATGTCCCGATCGAAGACATTCCTAATCATCGCCAGCTGATGCGTGACGTGGTGATCGCCCTGTCCGACTATTGCAAGAAGCGCCGCCCCGACATGGTGGTGCTGGCGCGGGGGGCGCCCGAACTGGTGATCAAGGGCCGCCGCGAAGCGGAATGGGAGGCCGGGCGCGATCCGGATGGCGTGGCGCAGGGACGCTACGCCCCCGAGGGCGCCATCGACGGACCTTACCTCAACGCCCTGGACGGGCTGCTGGTCGACGCCCCCTTCTATGGCTACGACCAATATGAACAGGCGACCCGCCCCGACGACCAGCAGGCGCTGCTGGCCGCGGCCGAAGCGATGCGCCGGCAGGGCAAGCACGCTTTGTCGATCGATTATTGCAAGGATGGCGGCCACGTTTCCGACGCCGCCGTGCGCGCCCAGAAGGCCAAGCTGCTGTCCTATGTCGACACCGAGGGCAGCAAGCTGCTCGGCCATGTGCCGTCCGGGGCGCCGGCCAGCGAAAACCCCAATCACGTCACCGACCTGGCGGATGCGCGCAATTTCCTGCCGGTGATGACCGCCAACGCCTATACCCAGCGCGACAAATGGTTCCAGGCGCTGGCCGGCACCAATCACGACCTGTTGCTGGTCGATCCGTTCTTCCACGGCGCGTCGATGAGCGTACAAGACGTCACCGCCCTGAAATTCAAGCGCATCGGCAGCAAGCGCCTGGTGATGGCGCCGCTGTCGGTCGGCTATGCCGCGGTCGACCGTTTCTATTGGCAGAAGGGCTGGCGGGTCGGCTTGCCGGACTGGATCGCCGCGGTCGATTCCGACAATCCCGGCCGCTTCGCCGTCGATTACTGGACGGAGGGCTGGAAAAAAGTTCTCGGCAATTACGTCACTGGCCTGTGCGACCTCGGCATCGACGGCATTTTGCTGGACGGGCTCGACACCTATCTGCAGTTCGAGGCGATGCTGCCGATTTGACGATGAGAAAGATCGATTGGGCCCTGGCCGCCGAACTGCGTTGGGCAGCGCTGTTCGCAGGCTTGGCCGTCGCGGCGATGCTTGGCACCGAGCTGACGCTTAACGACCTTCTGGGCAGCAAGGCCGAGCGCTCGCAGCAGGACGCGCTGGCATCGATGGTGTCGCTGGCGATGCTGCTCGGGCTGGTCGCCGCGGTCTCGACGGCGTTGGTCCTGGCGCCGGCGCAGATCCTGATGGCGGCGCTGCGGCGTCACGGCCTGATCGCGGCGGCCCTGACCATCCCGGCCGGCGCCCTGCTCACCTGGTACGCCTTCGACCGGATATTGCCGCTCGACGTCAATCTCGGCTTCAACGGCCTGCCGGCGCTCAGCGGGCCGCAGTCGCTGACCTGGCCACGCTATCTCTCGGCGCTGGGATTTCAGGCCGGGGTCGGCGCCTTCAGCCTGTTTTCGCTGCATCTGCACCGCCACAAGCATGAAAGAGCGCGGATGCTGCTGATCCTCGCCCTCGCCATCGCGGCGCTAGTGTTTGGCATGGTCTGGGGCGACGCCATGGCGGAGCTTCATCCTCCGCCGATCAGCTCCACGCCTTAAGAGCCGCCTCCAGGCGCTGGCGGCCCGCTTCGTCGGGCGGCAGTCCGAAGCGCAACCAGCGCGGCGCGGTCGAAAAGGGCCGCACCAGAATTCCCTGCTGGCCGAGATATTCAAACAGCGCCCAGGCGCGCGGCGCGTTCACCAGGGTGAAGAGCGTCGTGCCGCCGATAGTCGACAGGCCGGCCCGGCCCAGCAGCGAGTTCAGGGCATTGGAATCATGAATCAGCCGGCGGCGCGCTTCTTCGATCCAGGCGGCGTCGGACAAAGCTTGGCGCCCGAGTTCCAGCACCGGGCCGCCCACCGCCCACGGCCCCATGGCCTGGCGCAGCAGCCGCGCCAACTGCGGCTCGGCGATGGCGAAGCCGAGACGGGTCCCGGCCAGGCCGAAGAACTTGCCCAGGCTGCGCAGCACCACCAGGCCCGGCCGGACATGGGGGGCCAGCGACAATTCCGGCACCGGATCGCAGAAGGCCTCGTCGACCACCAGCAGCCCGCCGCGCGCCGCCAGCTCGTCGGCCAGTTCCAGCAGGCGCGCGGTATCGTAGCGGCGGCCGTCGGGATTGTTGGGATTGCACAGCACCACCACATCGGCATCGACGGTGCGGTCCAGCGTCTCCATCGGCAGCACGTGATGGCCGGCCATGCTGAAGCAGCGGCTATATTCGCCATAGGTCGGGCCGATCACCGCCACCTGCGAGAAGGGCCTGAGACGCGGCAGGATCTGCAACAAGGCCTGCGAGCCGGGCGCGGTGGCCAGATAATCGGGGTCGTCGACGCCATAGGCGCCCGCCGCCGCTTCGCGCAGAGCCAGATCGTCGGCGACGCTCGGCAGGCGCTGCCATAGATCGGCCGGCAGCTCGGGCACCGGATAGGCGAAGGGGCTGACCCCGGTCGACAGATCGAGCCAGCCTTGCGCCGGCCGGCCGAAGCGGGCCTCGGCCAAGGCGAGATCACCACCATGGGTCGGCAGCGCGAACGGATCGGAAGTTAGAGCGGAGAGTCTCATAACGCTTGAGCTATCACTGGCGAGCGTTTGTCGCAATGCCGGCGATGAAGTCGGCCAGGGTGCGGAATTCGTCGCCGCGCGGCGATGAGCCGCGCCAGGCCAGGGCCAATTGCCGCCCCGCCCCCTCCTCCTTCAAGGGCCGGGTCACCAGCCCCAGCCCGTCGAGCGCGCCGGACTGCACCGCCAGCCGGGGCAGCAGCGTGACACCGAGCCCGGCCGCCACCATCTGGATCACGGTGGGCAGGCTGGTGCCCTTGATTTCGTCCTGCTGGCGGGTCGGCCGCAGTTTGCAGACCTCCAGGACGTGTTCCCGCAGGCAATGGCCATCCTCCAGCAGCAGCAGCTCGGCGCGCTCCAGATCCTCGGCGTCGATGCTGTCGCGCGCCGCCAGCGGATGGTCGGCGGGACAGGCGAGATAGAAAGGATCGTTGCCCAGCGTGGTGACGCCGAGATTGCCGGTCGGATAGGGCAGCGCCAGCAATCCGGCATCGAGCTGGCCGTCATTGAGCTCGTCGATCAGCCGCGCCGTCTGAACCTCGCGCAGGTAGAGCTGCAGATGCGGGAACGCCGCCTTGCAGGGCAGCACCAGGCGCGGCAGCAGATAGGGCGCGATAGTCGGGATCACGCCGAGATGAAACGGGCCGGACAGCGGCTCGACCGTCGAACGGACCATCTCGACCAGCGCTTCGGCATCGAGCAGGAGAGCCAGGCCGCGCCGCGCCACTTCATTGCCGAGCGGCGTGAACAGTACGCGGCGCTTGGTGCGCTCGACCAGCTGGGCGCCGAGCAGGTCCTCCAGTTCGGCCAGACCCGCGGACAGTGTCGATTGGGTGACGTGGCAGGCCTCGGCGGCATGGCCGAAATGGCCGTGCTCGTGCAGGGCTTGCAGGTAGCGGAGCTGGCGGAGGGTCGGTAAGGCAATCATAAGATCATCATATCCAATGGCTTACCGGCCGCAATCCTACGGAATTGTTACATATCTAAAGAAAGGGTAAATTTTGGCTTCTAATTACCCCCCCGAACGGGCTAACTTTGCTGCCTTCGCCATGGGATGATGGCGAGCGCTGATCAATTGCCGTGATGGGGAGGCAGTGGTGAGCAAGGACCGGGCGGGCGTCCGGAACTGAGCGAAGCACTATGGGGGATGTAGGCTTTGGCGGATCAACGGTCTTTTGTACGGCGCGTCGCCGCGCCGGTGGCGTCTTTTATTCGGCGTAATTTTCCCGAGCGTCACATCATCTTCAAAGACCACCGCCGCGTGGTCTCGCTCAAGGTCAGGACCGCGCATCAACTGATCGCCGCCGGCGCCCTGGCGGGCTGCGTCATGTGGGCCGTCGCGGCCACCGGCGCCTGGATCTACGGCTCCGTGGCGCTGGCCTCGAAGGAAAAAGAGATCGCGGTGCGCGCCGCCGAGATCGACGACATGAAGACCAACTACCAGGCGGCCTTCGGCAAGCTCGATGAGTTCCAGTCGGTCTTCACCGGCATCACCTGCGAAATCACCGACATCCAGGACAGCCTGCTGCGCATCACCGAAAAGAGCGTCGGGACCGGCACGGCCAAGGTCAAGGGCGCGATGCCGCATCTCGACGCCGACCCCAACCAATGCCGCTCGGGCGGCTCGGTTCGCATCGCCGAGACCGAGGGCACCCAGCGTATCGTCGGCGCGCTGCCCCGCCCCTCCGGCTCTGTCGAGCATGACATCCTCATGCGCCGCGTCAGCCAACTGACCGAGACGCTGGAACGGCTGCGGGAAAGCCACGGCGCTTTCCTGCGCCATTCGGCCGATCTCACCGCCATGCGCATCGGCGAGCTCGAGCGCACCCTGGCTTCGGTCGGCGTCGCCACCAAGGTCGCGGCCGTGACCGGCGGCGATGCCAACAAGTTCGGCCGCGGCGGCCCCTACATCCCGGCGCCGCATGCCGGCAGCACCCTGTCAGACGACTTCAATCCGGTGTCGCTGTTCAACAGCCACGCCGACCGGCTGGACAATCTGGCCACGGTGATGAAGTCGCTGCCGTTGTCCTCGCCCCTCGAAGATTACGAAATGACCAGCTCGTTCGGCTCGCGCAACGACCCGATCAACTCCATGACCGGGATTCACGAAGGCGTCGACCTCGGCGCCTCGACCGGCACCCCGGTCGCCTCCACCGGCGACGGCGAGGTGGTCTGGGCCGGCTGGCGCGACCGCTACGGCAATCTGATCGAAATCGACCATGGCAACGGCATCAAGACCCGTTACGGCCATCTGTCGAAAATCCTGGTGACGAACGGGGCGCACGTTTCGCGCGGCTCGATCATCGGCCTGGTCGGCGAGACCGGGCGCACCACTGGCCCTCACCTGCACTATGAAGTGCGCGTCGGGGAACAGGCCACCAATCCCATGAAGTTTATCGTGGCAGGGCATAATGTTCTCAAAACCCAATAAACCTCAGGCGCCTCACCGCGCCACCCCGTCGATCATCGGCACCAATTGCAACCTGGCCGGCGACATCGCCAGCGACGGTGAAGTGCATGTCGACGGCCAGGTGGTCGGCGACGTGCGGTGCGCCACCCTGGTCATCGGCGAAGCCGGCGGCGTCACCGGCGAAATCAACGCCGAGACCGTGCGCGTGCTGGGCGCCGTCACCGGACAGATCACCGCCCGCGCGGTGGAACTGGCCAAGACCGCCCGCATCAGAGGCGACATCACCCACGAGACCCTGGCGGTCGAGGCCGGCGCCTTCGTCGAAGGCCGCTTCAACCGCATGCCTCCCGAGGGAATGGCCGTCGAACCTGTGAAAAGCCTGGCGCCGGCCGAGCAGGAACAGCCCGCCGAGGGACCCGCGGCCAACGTCATCATGCTGGGAAACTGAGGCCGCCTGAGCCTCTCTCAGCCGCGGCGCCGATCGTTGTTACGGCGATCGGACATGCGCCGCTCCGGCGGCCGCGGCGCCGACTTCTTGCGGCGGAAGGGCAGGATGTCGGCAAAGCTGCGGCGCCCGGAAATCTCGAGCAGGGTCCAGCGCAGCAGCGGAATCTGGCGCACCACCGAAGCCGGCAGCAGGCAGATCTCGCAATCCTCCTCGGCTTTGTATTTGCACCCGTTCGGCTGGCCGAACATGGCCCGGGATTCGTTGAAGACCCCGCCCACCAGCATCAATTCGGCGAGGGCGCCACGGCGCGACAATCCAACCGATCCGCTGGCCACCACCGCCAGCCAGTCGCGTGTCTCGATGATCTCGCCCGCCTTGTAGCTGCGCCGCTCCATCCGCTGGGCCAGGCGCGTCAGCGGGGTTTCCGACAAAGGTTCGGAACAGAGCTGGGTGGAGCGCAGGAAGCTGCGCGCCTCGGCCCGTGACAACAGGCGGTCGACGACGCCGGTGCGGGCCAGGAATTCGCGCAGCAGGTCGAGCGGCATCGCCAGCGATTTCACATAGGTGCGGCAGCGATAATGATAGGTCGCCGGCCGGCCGGACAAACCCGCCACTTCGCCGATCAGGCTGCCGGCCGTGAAACCGCCGCCGCGCGGCGCGCCGTCCTGCACGCGTTCGACCACCCCGCCGACGATCAGATGCAGAATCTCGATCGGCTGCCCCTGTTCCAGCAGATAGGTGCCCGGCGCGTGGGTGACGATCGGACAATTGAGCAGCATCGACAATTCGGGATGCGGCACCTTGGGGAAATAGTCGCGCAGATATTCAAAGGCGGCCCGGCGGTCGTAATCCTGATTGGCGGCGATCAGCACGTCGACGGTGCCGAAGGCCCGGTTGGTCCCGATCTCCATTTCGTCGGGATTGAGCGGGCGCTCGAGGTGGCTGAGCAACAGCGAGTCCGAATTGTCCTGGCGGAAATCCACCGCCGCCCCATGGATCAATCCGCCGCCGACATCGAGTTTCTTGAGGGTGGCCGGGCGCTGGTAATCGGTCATGACGCGATCGAAGAAGGCCTGCGAAATGCCCATCCGCTCGTCGGTCTCGAGCATACTTTGCAGCACCTCGCGCGAGACGATGTCGGCCCAATGGGCGTAGGTCCGATAGCCGTCGTGCCACAAAGCGCGGAACATGAAGATGCTGGTTTCGACCGGATGGGGCGACAGCAGCGGCATCACGTCGAGACCGTTCACGTCGTTCCACTTGTCGAATTCGAGATCGTGGATCTCGAAGCATTCGGCGAACATGGCCTCGTCGATCGCCATCAGCGCGCAAAGCTTCTTGGTGACCGAGGTGCGCACCAGCTTGGTGGCGAAATATTTGAGCCGGTGCCCGGCCCGCAGCAAGGTGGTCAGCCCGGCGAAATGATCGTCGTGGCAATGGGTATGAAAGACGCCCGCCACCTCGTTGACGCCGATGCCCAGGGCGTCGAGGGTGTGATGGACGTTGGGGCCGGCATCGATCAGATAGACCCGCCCCTGATAGACCAGCACGCTGCCCATGCTGGGGCGATCGGGATCCCAGCCATTGCCGTCGCCGGAATGGATCACCGAGAAATAATCGCGCTGCACCGTGCTGTAGGGCAGCCGGTACGGAGTCTGGTAGGTCTCGCCCGGCGCCAGATTGAGATCGACCAGGACGACGTCGCCCCCCTGCTCGAACTCGAACTGATTGAGGCCGCGCCGCGTCACGGTCAGGCCGCCCGGCAGCTCCAGCGGCGCGTCGGACAGGATGCGGGCATCCAGCAATTCCGTCGGGGCGCGCACCTTGCCGAACGCGAAGCGGTCCTTGAAGGCCAGGATCTCGCCGGCCAGTTCGCCGACGATCCCCGCTTCGGCCAGTTCCTCGGGCCCGATCAGCCCGTAATTGCCGCGATGGATGTAATGCAGCTGCGCCTCGACCTGCGCGGCATTGCCGATCAGCAGCGGGCGGGAACCCTTATTGTTGGGATGGCCGGGCAGGATCATGCCCTGGCGATACAGCATTTGAAGAATGGGAAATTCGGCCAGATTGCAGAAAGCGCCGTTCTGCAGCATCACGTCGGACAGCAAGATCGCATTCGGCCCCGTCTCGGTATGGCGTCCGGCAATCTCGGCCTGGCAGATCAGCCCGGCATGCATCAAGGATTTGACGACGTCGGCGGGGCATCCGCACAGAATCGTCAACCCTGATTCCGGCGCTTCGACCCAGGCGACCCCTGGCCCGACCTGGACCTTCCTCAGTTTGGCCATTGACCCGCCCCACCCCTCTCTGCGCGGAGGACCGCGCCTTGGTTCGCGTCTTGTCTGTCCACACTATGACGGCCAAGACCGGAATTCCACCGAGAACAAGCACATAGGCGAAAAGAAGTCGGCCGTAGAATAATCACAGCGGTTGGTCGATCGCGCCCAATTCCGCATTCACAGCCCGCACGACTTTGCCTATTGTTGCAGTGCAAGGGGATGGGAATGACAGAATCGAACAAATGTCTGATCGTCGACGATTCGCCTATTGTGCGGCGTATCCTTGGCGTCATGCTCTCCCGTCTCGGCTTTGCCGTGATCGAGGCGGACAGCGTGCAGTCGGCACTGGCCCTATGCGAGGAATCCCATCCCGATCTGGTCGTCGTCGATTGGAACCTGCCTGACGAGGACGGCGTGGCCCTGGTTCAGCAGCTGCGCCGCCTGCCCGGCGGCGAGAAGATGAAGCTGATCATGTGCACAATCGAGCGCAGCGTCAGCCACATCGAGACAGCGCTGTCAGCCGGCGCCGACGAATATATCACCAAGCCGTTCGGCATCGACGTGCTGGAAACCAAGCTCGGCTATCTCGGCTTCGACGTCTCCTCCCAGATCGCCAATCCCGCCTTCCGCCGCCACATGTCGCGGGTCGGTTTCACCGGCATGGCCGCCGCCGAGGCCGAAGAGGCCTTCGCCGCCGGACAAACCATTTTCGCCGAGGGCGACCCGTCGGACTTCGCCTATGTGCTGCTGGAGGGCGAGGTCAAGGTGCGCTGCGTCGCCGCCAGCGGCCGGGTGCTCGACTTCGTGCACCAGCCGTTCGACCTGATCGGCGAACTGGCCCTGACCGACACGGCGCCCCGCCGCGCCACCGCGACGGCGCTGACCGATTGCTCATTGATGCGCGTCTCGCGCACCAGCTTTCAGGCCGAGCTGGCCCAGCTGTCGCCCTTCATGCGCAACTGGGTGGAAGCGCTTGGCGACCGCATGGGCGAGCTGATCGACCATCTGCTCGACGACGCCGAAACAAAATGAAACAAAAATGCCCTGCGGCTGTCACATCGTTGCAGTTTCGGCCCGGTAAAAGGTCGGAACCGCCAGAAGATCAACCAACTACAGACCTGGACTGAGGCTGCCTTGAATATGCACGAACCCCATCTGAGCGCCGCGAAACCGACCACGCTGCGCCGCCGGTTGATCTGGGGCGCCGCCCTCGTCGTCGTCGCGGGCGCCATCGCCTGGGTCGTCCTTCATCCCAAGCCGCAGAATGGTCCGCCCGGCGCTCCCGGCGGCAAGGGCGGCCGCGCCGCGTTCCAGGCCGGCCCGATGCCGGTGGTCGCCGCCACCGTCGGCAAGAGCAATCTCGACGTCACCCTCAACGCGCTGGGCACCGTGAGCCCGCTGGCCACGGTGACCGTCAAGACGCAGATCGCCGGCACGCTACAGGAAATCGCCTTCCAGGAAGGCCAGATGGTCAAGAAGGGCGACTTCCTCGCCCAGATCGATCCCCGCCCCTATGAGCATGCGCTGGAACAGGCTCAGGGCGTCCTGGCCCGCGACCAGGCGCTGCTGAGGCAGGCTGAAATCGATCTCAAGCGCTACAAGACCCTGCTGGCCGAGGATTCGATCGCCAGCCAGCAGGTCGACACCCAGCAAAGCCTGGTCGATCAGTACAAGGGCACGGTCGTCACCGACCAGGCCAATGTCGGCACCGCCAAGCTGAACCTGGTCTATTGCCACATCACAGCACCCGTTTCCGGCCGCGTCGGTTTAAGGCAGGTCGATCTCGGCAATTATGTGCAGACCTCGGACGCCAACGGCCTGGTGGTGATCACCCAGATGCAGCCGATGTCGGTGGTGTTCACCCTGCCCGAGGACCAGCTGCCGCAGGTGCTGACCCAGACCACCACGGGCCATCACCTCAAGGTCACCGCCTATGACCGCGCCCGCACCGTCAAGCTGGCCGAGGGCAAGCTCGACACCATCGACAACCAGATCGACGTCTCGACCGGCACCGTGAAGCTGCGCGCCTTGTTCGCCAACGACCCCGAGATCCTGTATCCGCAGCAATTCGTCAATGTCGACTTGCTGGTCAACACGCTGGTCGACGCCAAGGCGGTGCCGACCGCCGCCGTGCAGAACGGCGCGCCCGGCGCTTACGTCTATCTGATCAAGGACGACAACACTGTCACCGTGCGCCCGATCAAGATCGGCCCGCAATCGGGCGACAAGGTCGCCGTCCTGTCCGGCCTCGAAGTCGGCGACAAGGTGGTGGTCGACGGTGCCGACAAGCTGCGCGAGGGCTCGCAGGTGACCTTGCCTGCCGCCCCCGGCGCCAGTGCGGACGGCCAGCCGGGCGAGCATCATCGCAAGCAGGATTCCGAGCAGAAGAAGCCCCAGTAACAGCGTTCCGGAAGTCCGACCATGAGTCCGTCCCGTCCCTTCGTCCTCCGCCCGGTCGCCACCTCGCTCCTGATGGTGGCGGTGATGCTGGTCGGACTGGTCGCCTTCTCCTTCCTGCCGCTATCCGCCTTGCCCGAGGTCGATTACCCGACCATCCAGGTGCAGACCCTCTATCCCGGCGCCAGCCCCGAAGTGATGACCTCCTCGGTGACGGCGCCCCTGGAGCGGCAATTCGGCCAGATGCCGAACCTCAACCAGATGTCGTCGACCAGCTCGGCCGGCGCCTCGGTGATCACGCTGCAGTTCGGCCTGAACCTGAACCTCGACATCGCCGAGCAGGAAGTCCAGGCCGCCATCAACGCCGCCGGCAATCTGCTGCCGTCGGATCTGCCGGCGCCGCCGATCTACGCCAAGGTCAATCCGGCCGACGCGCCGATCATCGCACTCGGCATCACCTCGAACACCATGCCGCTGACCCAGGTCGAGGATCTTGCCGACACCCGCCTGGCCCAGAAGATCTCGCAGCTGCCCGGCGTCGGCCTGGTCAGCATCTCGGGCGGCCAGCGCCCCGCCGTCCGCATCCAGGCCAATGCCCGCGCGCTCGCCGCCTATGGCCTCAATATCGACGATCTGCGCACCACCATCGGCAATGCCAACGTCAATACGCCGAAGGGCAGCTTCGACGGCCCCTCGCGCTCCTACACCATCAACGCCAACGACCAGCTGAAGCAGGCCTCGGACTACAACCAGATCGTCGTCGCCTATAAGAACGGCGCCCCGGTCTTCCTGCGCGACGTCGCCACCGTGATCGACGGCGCCGAGAATTCCAAGCTGGGCGGCTGGATGAACACCTCGCCCGCCATCATCCTCAACGTCCAGCGCCAGCCCGGCGCCAACGTCATCCAGGTGGTCAATTCGATCCAGGCCCTGCTGCCGGAGCTGCGCGCCTCGATGCCGGCGGCGGTCGAGGTCAAGGTGCTGACCGACCGCACCAACACCATCCGCGCCTCCGTCGCCGACGTCGAGTTCGAGCTGGGCCTCGCCGTGGTGCTGGTCGTGGCGGTGATCTATGTGTTCCTGCGCAACGTCCCGGCCACCATCATTCCCTCGCTGTCGGTGCCGCTGTCGCTGATCGGCACCTTCGGCGCCATGTATCTGTGTGGCTATTCGGTCAATAACCTGACCCTGATGGCGCTGACCATCGCCACCGGATTCGTGGTCGACGACGCCATCGTGATGATCGAGAACATCGCCCGCTATCTGGAAGAAGGCGATACCCCGCTCGAAGCGGCGTTGAAAGGCTCCGAGCAGATCGGCTTCACCATCGTCAGCCTGACCATCTCGCTGATCGCCGTGCTGATCCCGCTTTTGTTCATGGGCGACGTGGTCGGCCGCCTGTTCCGCGAATTCGCCGTGACCCTGGCGGTCACCATCCTGATTTCGGCGGTGGTGTCGTTGACCCTGGTGCCGATGCTGTGCGCCAAGATGCTGCGTCCGCACGACAAAGGCGGCATGGCCGAGGCCGATCCGCGCCATTCCAATGACTGGTTCTCGCGCCTGATCCGCGGCTATGGCAGCGCGCTGACCTGGGTGCTCGACCATTCCCGGCTGACCCTGCTGGTCGCCGTCGGCACCCTGTTCCTGACCGTGTTTCTCTACATCGTCGTGCCGAAGGGCTTCTTCCCGGTGCAGGATACCGGCCTGTTGCAGGGCATTTCCGAGGCCTCGCAGTCGATTTCCTTCGCCGCCATGGCCGACCGCCAGGAAGCCCTGGCCGCCGCGGTGCTGAAAGACCCCGACGTCGACAGCCTGTCCTCCTTCATCGGCGTGGACGGCACCAACACCACGCTGAACACCGGCCGCTTCCTGATCAATCTGAAACCGAAGGAACAGCGCCACGACAGCGCCGACAAGATCGCGCGCCGCATCCGCCAGGAAGTCGCCAGCGTGCCCGGCATCGAGCTGTTCCTGCAGCCGGTGCAGGATCTGACCATCGACGCGACCGTCAGCCGCACCCAGTACCAGTTCGTCATCGAGGACGCCAATCCCAAGGAATTGACCGACGTGGTGCCGAAGCTGGTGGCTCGCCTGAACCAGGAGAAGGTCCTGGCCGACGTCACCTCGAACGCCGAGGATTCCGGCCTCGCCGCCTATATCGAGATCGACCGCGATACCGCCGGCCGCTTCGGCATCACCCCCGCCACCGTCGACAACGCGCTCTATGACGGCTTCGGCCAGCGCCAGGTTTCGACCATCTTCACCCAGTCGAACCAATATCGCGTGATCCTGGAAGGCGATCCGCAGATGCAAAGTTCGCTGCAATCGCTCGATCTTCTGTACCTGCCCTCCTCGTCGGGCGGCCAGGTGCCTTTGTCGGCCATCGCCACCGTGCACCAGACCACCGCGCCGCTGCAGATCAACCATCTGGGCCAGTTCCCGGCCGCGCAGATCTCGTTCAACGTCGCCCCGGGCGTGTCCTTGGGCGAGGCGGTCGAGACCATCCAGCGGGTCGAGAAGGAAATGGGCCTGCCCGCCAGCGTGATCACCCGCTTCCAGGGTGCGGCCTTGGCCTTCCAGGGCTCGCTGTCCAACGAAGTACTGCTGATCCTGGCCGCCATCGTGACCATGTATATCGTGCTGGGCGTGCTCTATGAGAGCTACATCCACCCGATCACCATCCTCTCGACCCTGCCTTCGGCCGGCATCGGCGCCCTTCTGGCGCTGATCATCGCCGGCCAGGATCTCGGCGTGATGGGCATCATCGGCATCATCCTCTTGATCGGCATCGTCAAGAAGAACGCCATCATGATGATCGACTTCGCCCTCGAAGCCGAACGCCAGGGCGGATTGCCTCCGCGCGAGGCGATCTACCAGGCGTGCCTGCTGCGCTTCCGCCCGATCCTGATGACCACCATGGCCGCCTTGCTGGGCGCCCTGCCCTTGATGATCGGCAGCGGCACCGGCTCCGAACTGCGCCATCCGCTGGGCGTCGCCATCGTCGGCGGCTTGATCTTCAGCCAGGTGCTGACCCTGTTCACCACCCCGGTCATCTATCTCGGCTTCGACGATCTGGCGCGGCGTCTCAGGGACTCGAAATTCGGACGGAGTTTCGCGTCTTGAACCCGGTGGCGCTCTTCATCGGGCGCCCGGTGGCGACCACGCTGCTGACCATCGGCCTGACCCTGGCCGGCATCGTCAGCTATTTCCTGCTGCCGGTGGCGCCGTTCCCGCAGGTCGACATCCCGACCATCGTGGTCTACGCCAACATGGCGGGCGCCAGCCCCGAGACCATGTCGACCACGGTCGCGACTCCGCTGGAACGGCATCTGGGCGCCATCGCCAGCGTCACCGAGATGACGTCGACCAGCAATGTCGGCAGCACCAACATCATTCTGCAATTCAGCCTCGACCGCGACATCAACGGCGCCGCCCGCGACGTGCAGGCGGCGATCAACGCCTCGCTGGCCGACCTGCCCTCGGCAATCAACGGCTTCCCCGGCTATTGGCGATTCAATCCGTCCGATGCGCCGATCCTGATGCTGGCGATGACCTCGGACACGCTGACGCCGGCCCAGCTCTACGATTCCGCCGCCTCGGTGCTGCAACAGAAGATCAGCCAGGTCGACGGCGTCGGCAATGTCCGCGTTTCGGGCAGCGCCCTGCCCGGCGTGCGCGTCGAACTGAACCCCGGCGCCATGTTCAAATATGGCATCGGCGCCGAGGATGTGCGCGCCGCCTTGGCCGGCGCCAACGCCAATGCTCCGAAAGGCGCGCTCGAAGCCGGCGACATCCATTGGCAGATCTACACCAACGACCAGGCCCGGCACGCCGACCAGTACCGCTCGCTGGTGGTGGCCACGCGCCAGGGCCGCACGGTGCGCCTGTCCGACGTCGCCCAGGTGATCGACAGCGTCGAGGACGTGCGCAATATGGGCCTGTCCGGCGACAAGACCGCGGTGATCGTCCAGGTCACCCGGCAGCCCGGCGCCAACATCATCGACACGGCCGAGCGCGTGAAGGCGCTGCTGCCGGAATTGAAGGCCTCGATCCCGGCCGACATCAACCTGACGATGCCGATCGATCTGACCAACACCATTCGCGGCTCGGTCAACGACGTGCAGAAGACCTTGCTGATCTCGCTGGCGCTGGTGATCGGGGTGGTTTTCTTCTTCCTGCGCGACGCCCGCGCTTCGGCCATCCCCAGCATCGCCGTGCCGGTTTCGGTGATCAGCACTTTCGCGGTGATGGAGTGGCTGGGCTACAGCCTCAACAACCTGACCCTGATGGCGCTGACCGTCAGCACCGGCTTCGTGGTCGACGACGCCATCGTCGTGGTCGAGAACGTCGTGCGCCTGCGCGAAGAGGGCATGTCCAGCCGCAAGGCGACCCTGCAAGGCACCCGGGAAGTCGCCTTCACCGTGCTCTCGATGAGCCTGTCGCTGATCGCGGTGTTCATCCCGCTGCTGTTCATGGGCGGCCTGGCCGGGCGCTTCATCCGCAATTTCGCGGTGACCCTGTCGGCCACCATCACCGTGTCGCTGCTGGTGTCGCTGACCATCACCCCGGTGCTGTGCACCCTGCTGCTGAAGGACCATGGCGACCACAAGCCGTCGCGCTTCGTGCGCTGGAGCGAGCATGTGGTCGATGCGCTGAAGACCTTCTACGCCGAAACCCTGTCCACGGCGCTGCGCCATCCCTGGATCACCTTCATCACGCTGATCCTGACCATAATCTTCAATTTCTATCTGTTCGCCGTTGTGCCCAAAGGCTTCGTGCCGCAACAGGACACCGGCACGCTGCAAGGCGGCATCGAGGCCGACCAGTCGATCTCGTTCCAGAGTATGAGCAAAAAGCTCAAGACCGTGGTCGACATCATCCGCGCCGATCCCGACGTGCGCGACGTGGTGGGCTTCACCGGCGGCGGCGGCTTCAATGGCGGGGTGAACTCGGCCCGTGTGCTGGTCACGCTGAAACCGCTGAAAGAGCGCGACAGCACGGCCGATCAGATCATGGGCCGGCTGCGGCCCAAGCTGAACGCGATACCGGGCGCGACCGGCTATCTGTTTTCGGCGCAGAGCATCGGCGGCGGCGGGCGGCAAGCCAACGCGCAATATCAATATACGCTGGAAGGCGAGGACGTCGCAGAGCTGCGGGTCTGGGCCGAGAAGCTGACCGCCGAGCTCAAAAAGAACCCGCTGCTGACCGACGTTTCCAGCGACCAGCAGAATGGCGGGCTGGAAAGCAATCTCGAGCTCGACCGCGCCGCTCTGGCGCGCCTGGGCCTGACGGTGTCGCAGATCGACAACGCGCTTTACGACGCCTTCGGCCAGCGCCGCGTCTCGACCATTTTCAATCCGCTGAACCAGTACCACGTGGTGATGGAGGTAGCACCCCAATATTGGCAGGACCCCGAGATCCTCAACGACATCTTCATCAGCACGGCCGGCGGCGCGATTTCCGGCACCCATGCCACCAACGCCGTTTCAGGCACTTCGGCGTCCAAAAAATCGGCGCTGTCGGCCGCTTCGGTGGCGCAGGACACGGTGCGCAACTCGAAGCTCAACGCCATCGCCGTGCTCGGCCGCGGCTCGGCTTCGACGGGTGCGGCGGTCAGCACCTCGACCGAGACGATGATCCCGCTGGCGACGGTGGCGCATTTCGGCTCGGGCAAGACCGCGCTGGCGGTCAACCACCAGGGCCACTACGTCGCGGCGACCATTTCCTACAATCTGGCCGAGGGCAAGTCGCTGTCGGACGGCGAGAAAGCCATCGCCGAAGCCTCGGCGGCGATCCATATGCCCAATTCGGTGCATGGCGATTACGCCGGCTACGCCAAGTTCTTCCAGGACCAGAACAACAACACGCCGTTGCTGCTGCTGGCCGCCATCGCCACCCTCTATATCGTGCTGGGCATTCTCTATGAGAGCACCAAGCACCCGATCACCATCCTGTCGACCCTGCCCTCGGCCGGCGTCGGCGCGCTGCTGGCGCTGATGGCGTTCAACACCGAATTCTCGATCATCGCCCTGATCGGCATTCTTCTGCTGATCGGCATCGTCAAAAAGAACGCCATCATGATGGTGGACGTGGCATTGCAGGTTAAGCGCAGCGGCGAGGTCAGCAGCGTGGACGCGATCTATCACGCCTGCCTGCTGCGCTTCCGCCCGATCCTGATGACGACGATGGTCGCGATGTTCGGCGCCCTGCCCCTGGCGATCGGCCATGGCGACGGCGCCGAACTGCGCCAGCCTTTGGGCATCAGCGTGATGGGCGGGCTGTTCGTCAGCCAGATTCTGACCCTTTACACCACCCCGGTGGTGTTTCTTCTGCTCGATCGGGCTTCTTGGGGCGGGGTGGGACGCCGCCTGAGGAAGATCGGGTTCATCCTCACTCCTGCCAGGCGTCGTCCCTCGTGAATCCCGCTGCCGTCTTCATCGCCCGTCCCGTCGCTACCGTCCTGCTGACCCTCGGCGTCGCCCTGGCCGGCGGCGTCGCCTATTTCCTATTACCGGTGGCGCCGCTGCCGCAGGTCGATTTCCCGACCATCTCGGTGCAGGCCACCCTGCCCGGCGCCAGCCCCGAGACCGTGGCGACCAGCGTGGCGACGCCCTTGGAACGACATCTCGGCCAGATCGCCGACGTTACCGAGATGACCTCCTCCTCGGGCGTGGGCAGCGCGCGCATCACCCTGCAATTCGGCCTCAACCGCGACATCGACGGCGCCGC
>Ga0213872_10000199_pt1 | contig 53150 bp, 48 predicted proteins | sample VelepicomBERX_R2_FD_160071 | JGI IMG/M metagenome (GOLD analysis project Ga0213872, IMG submission 160071) | Rhizosphere microbial communities from Vellozia epidendroides in rupestrian grasslands, the National Park of Serra do Cipo, Brazil - RX_R2 | ecosystem: Host-associated > Plants > Roots >... | reverse complement strand
TAGATGAACATGATGATGTCGGCATCCTGCTCGATGGCGCCGGATTCGCGCAGGTCGGACATCATCGGGCGCTTGTCGGGACGCGTCTCGACCGAGCGGTTGAGCTGTGACAGCGCGATCACCGGGCAGCGCAACTCCTTGGCCAGGGCCTTGAGGCCCCGCGAGATTTCGCCGATGACGGTGGCACGGTTCTCTTCGCTGCCGCCGCCGTTGCCGCTCATGAGCTGCAGGTAGTCGATGACGATCAGGCCGAGCTGGCCGCAGATGCGCGCCTGGCGCCGCGCACGCGCGCGGACTTCCGAGGGCGACAGGCCCGGGCTCTCGTCGATGAAGATGCTGGACTTGCCGAGCTTGTCCACGGCTTCCGACAAACGGCCCCATTCGTCGTCGGCCAGGCGGCCGGTGCGCAGGTGGCTCTGGTCGATGCGGCCGATCGAGCCGACCATACGCAGTGCGAGCTGGGCCGCGCCCATTTCCATGGAGTAGATGACGACGGGCAGGCCTTCGCTGATCGCGACGTTCTCGGCGATGTTCACGGCGAAGGCGGTCTTGCCCATCGACGGGCGCGCGGCCAGCACGATGAGGTCGCCGGGCTGCAGGCCGGCCGTCATGCGGTCGAGGTCGTAGAAGCCGGTGCGCACGCCGGTCACGTCCTCGGCGCCGTTCTCGGCGAGCTCGTTGACGCGGTCGATCAGCTCGACCACGAGCTTGTCCATGCTGTGGAAGCCCTGGTTCGAGCGCGAGCCCTCTTCGCCGATACGGAAGATCTTGCCTTCGGCTTCGTCGAGGATGTCGGCGACCGCGCGGCCCTGCGGCTGCATGGCGGCGGTGGCGATCTCGTCGCTGGCACTCACGAGTTTGCGCAGGATGGCGCGCTCGCGCACGATCTCGGCATAACGGCGCAGATTGGCGGCACTGGGCACGCTCTGCGCCAGCGCGTTCAGGTAGGCCAGCCCGCCGCATTCCTCGGCCTTGCCGAGCGTGCCGAGTTCGTCGAAGACGGTCACGACGTCGGCCGGCTTGCCGGCGTTCACGAGCTTGCCGACGGCCTTGAAGATCTGCTTGTGCTCGAAGCGGTAGAAGTCGCCTTCGGTCAGCAGGTCGGCCGCGGCATCCCAGGCCGTGTTGTCGATCAGCAGGCCGCCGAGCACGCTCTGCTCCGCCTCGACCGAATGGGGCGGCACGCGCAGTTGCGCGACCTCGATATCGAGCGGCAAGGCGCCGGAAGCGGGATGGATCGCGGACATGGCCCAATGCTGCTTGTTCACAGCCCCTGTGGGCAAGGCTGTGGAAAAAATGTTCACGATCTGGGGTTACAGCGGGAAAACTATTCCCCCAGAAGACAAAAAGCCGACGACTTGGCAGTCATCGGCTTTTCTGAATGGTGGCGACCCGAGGGTCGCGACACCATTGGGGCAGATGCTTATTCCGCTTCTGCGACGACCTGGACGGTCACTTCGACGACGACGTCGGTGTGGGCCGCGACCTGGACCGGGAACTCGCCCACGGCCTTCAGCGGGCCCAGCGGCAGACGGATCTGCGACTTGGCGACGGCGGTGAAGCCGAGCTTGTTGATGGCTTCGGCGATGTCGGCGTTCGTGACCGAACCGAACAGGCGACCGTCAACGCCGGCCTTCTGTGCGATCTTGACCGTCTTGCCGGCCAGGCTTTCGCCCAGGGCTTGAGCGGCGGCCAGCTTCTCGGCGGCGATCTTTTCGAGTTCGGCGCGCTTGGCTTCGAATTCCTTGATCGCGGCTTCCGTGGCGCGACGAGCCAGGCGCGTCGGGATCAGGAAGTTGCGGGCATAGCCGTCCTTGACCTTGACGACGTCGCCGAGGTTGCCGAGGTTGGCCACTTTTTCGAGCAGGATGATTTGCATGGCGTCGGCTCCTTAGACCTTGTGCTGGTCGCTGTACGGCAGCAGGGCCAGGAAGCGCGCACGCTTGATGGCGACCGTCAGCTGGCGCTGATAGAAGGCGCGCGTGCCGGTCAGGCGAGCGGGCGTGATCTTGCCGTTTTCGCTGACGAAGTCGCGCAGCGTGTCGACGTCCTTGTAGTCGATCTGTTCGACGCCGGCCACGGTGAAGCGGCAGAAACGCTTGCGGCGGAACAGCAGCGACTGTTGGTTGCGCTTGGGCTTCTTGTCCTTGGAGAAGCGACCTTTACCACGGGGTGCGGGCATGATGAATCTCTTTCTGAATAATCAATCCGGATGCGAATCGACTCGGGGCGTTTCGACGGCCGTGACGTGGAAGATCATTCCGCGTCCGTTGCGCTGGTGGGCGATGAAGCCGCGGAACACCGCGTGCTCACCGAGTCCCAGCGCTTGCAGTCGCTGGCAGATCGCTCCGATCCCGAGCGCCCGGATGTCCATCGAGACCTTGCGGGGCTTGCCGGCTTCTTGGGCCAGACCTTCGTGCTTGAGGCCGAGGTCCAGGGCCGTGAGGCCGGCGGGGGTGTAGCGGATCTGTCCGAGCTCCACGACCTGCGCCGAAAGAACCAGCTGGTTCAGCGATTCGTTCGGTGCGTCAGGAGCCACGCTTGAGAGTCAATCCTCGAGTCGAAGCAATCAGGCCGCTGCTTCTTGCGGTGCCTTGCGGGCTTCTTCGCGCTCCACGGCCTTCATCATGACGGAAGGCGTGGTCTCGGCCTTTTCCTTGACCACAGTCATGTGGCGCAGGACGGCGTCGTTGAAGCGGAAGCCCGTTTCGATTTCAGCCAGGATTTCCTTGCTGCATTCGATGTTCAGGCACAGGTAGTGGGCCTTGGCAAGCTTCTGGATCAGGTAAGCCAGTTGACGGCGGCCCCAATCTTCGACGCGATGCACCTTGCCACCGCCAGCGGTGACCAGGCCCTTGTAACGCTCCAGCATGGCCGGAACCTGTTCGCTTTGATCCGGATGGATCAGCAGAACGATCTCGTAGTGACGCATAAACACTCCTTGTGGATTCCGGACAGCCGCAATACGGGCTGCCCGAGGAAGCCGCGCCAAAGCGTCAAGTCTCGGCGGCGGCAAGGGGAAAGCCCGCTAGTGTATCAGCATTGCCACAGATGGCCAAGCCACCCTGGGCGTAGCGCCGGCGTCAAGGCCGGCGCAGGGCGTCGAGCATGCGCATCTCGCCCGCGCGCGGCGCCGGCGTGAGCAGGCTGACCAGGATGGCGACGGCAAATGCCGCGGGTACGCCGAAGAGGCCGGCCGAGAGCGGCTGGATACCCCACCACGACCATTGCTGGCCGAAGCTCATGTACCAGGCCGTCACGCCACTGCCCGCGACCATGCCGGCCAGCGCGCCCCAGGCGTTGGCGCGCCGCCAGAAGATGCCCAGCAGCAGCGGCGGGAACATGCCGGCCGCCGCGAAGGAAAACGCCGCGGCGACGAGCACGACGATGTCGATCGAGAACTGCGTCGCCGCCGCTGCGGCCGCCACGGCCACGCCCAGCAGCAGCGCCTTGGACAGGGTCACGCGCCGCGTCATCGGCGCGTGGGCGTCGAACACGCGGAAGTACACATCGTGCGAGAGCGCCGCCGAGATCGTCAGCAGCAGCCCGTCGGCCGTCGACAGCGCCGCGGCCAGGCCGCCGGCGGCGACCATGGCCGAGACGACGAAGGGCATGTGCCCGAGGTCCGGCGCGATCAGCATGATGACGTCGCCGCTCAGGTGCAGCTCGCCGAACTGGAGCCGGCCATCGCCATTGACGTCGCTGACCGAGAGCAGCCCCGGATCGATGCGCGACCACTGCGCCAGCCAGCCCGGCAGCTCGTGGATGGGCATGCCGACGAGCTGGTGAATGATGCTTTCCTTGACCAGCACCGCCATGGCCGGCGCCGCGAAATAGAGCAGCCCGACGAAGCCCAGCGTCCAGCCGACCGAGCGCCGCGCCTCGCCGACGGTCGCCGTCGTGTAGTAGCGGCCGAGGATGTGCGGCAGGCCGGCGGTACCGAACATCAGGCAGAAGATCAGCGCCAGGAAGTTGCGGCGCGATTCGCCGAAGGCCTGCGCCTGTGCCGGCGTGCCCTGCGGATCGCCCGCGAACGCGCGTGCATGGCGCGGCATGCCGGCCAGGCCCTGCCCGGCCTGCGTGTCGTCGGCGAGCCGGCGCTCCCAGCGCGCGCGCGCCTCGGCCGGCGTGCTCGGCAGCGCGGCCTGGCGCTGCTCGGCCACCTGGACCTGTTCGAGCGGCGCATCGGCGGACTTGAGCTCGGCCACGGCCTGCGAGGCTTCGAGCCGCTCCTGGGCGAGCGAGCGCTCCACGTCGACGAGCCGCGCCGCGTCGGCTGCGGCACGCTCGCGGTAGATGCGCTTGACGTCCTGCTCCAGCGGGTCCGCCGCGAGGCGCTGCTCGTCGGCCGTCAGCGCCCTCACCTGCGGCCCGTAGCTGAACTCGGGCAGCACGGCCCCGCCTTGCTGCACGCTGAGCCAGCCCAGCGGCACCAGGTAGGCGGCGATCAGGATCACGTACTGCGCCACCTGCGTCCACGTCACGGCGCGCATGCCGCCGAGGAAGGAGCACACGAGCACGCCGCCAAGCCCGACGAAAACGCCGATCTCGAAGCTCATGCCCGTGAGCCGCGCCGTGATCAGGCCGACCGCATAGATCTGCGCGACGAGGTACGCGAACGAGATCAGCATGGTCAGCAGCGCCGCCACGAGCCGCACCGGCGCCGAGCCGTAGCGTGCACCGAGGAACTCGGGCACGGTGTAGCCGGCGAAGCGGCGCAGGTACGGCGCCAGGCACAGCGCGACGACGACAAAGCCGCCCATCCAGCCGATCACATAGGCCAGGCCGCCGAAGCCGCTGAGGTAGAGGCTGCCGGCCAGGCCGATGAACGAGGCCGCGCTCATCCAGTCGGCACTGGCGGCCACGCCGTTGTAGAAGGCCGGCACGCTGCGGCCGGCGACGAAGTACTCGTCGACGCTGGTCGTGCGGCTGCGCACGCCGATGACGGCGTACACGCCCACCGTGCCGGCCAGGAAGGCGAAGCCGATGGCCGTGTGCGACAGCCCCGCGCGCTCGGCCCAGCCGAGCCCGAGCACGAAGGCGACGAAGCCCAGCGTGTAGAGCGCGTAGGCGCGGTGGAGGCGGCGGATCAGACTCGGCACGGCCGCGATCTTCGCGACGGCGCGCGGCCGAGTCGATTCAGATGAACCCGCCTCGGCCGCGCTCGTGACGCTGGCCTCAGCGCTTGGCCGCGAGCTTGGTCCAGGTCTCGATGACCGAGTCGGGGTTCAGCGAGATCGAGGTAATGCCCTCGGCCGCCAGCCATTCGGCGAAGTCCGGATGGTCGCTGGGGCCCTGGCCGCAGATGCCGATGTACTTGCCGGTGGCGCGGCAGGCATTGATGGCGCGCTGGATCATGGCCTTGACGGCCGGGTCGCGCTCGTCGAAGTCGCCGGCGAGCTGCTCCAGGCCCGAGTCGCGGTCCAGGCCCAGGGTCAGCTGGGTCAGATCGTTGGAGCCGATGGACATGCCGTCGAAGTGCTGCAGGAATTGGTCCGCCAGGATGGCGTTGGACGGCACCTCGCACATCATGATGATGCGCAGGCCGTCCTGGCCGCCCGAGGCCGCGCGCTTGAGGCCGCGCTCGGCCAGCATGCTGACGACGCGCTCCGCCTGCTTCACCGTGCGCACGAAGGGCACCATGATCTCGACGTTGGTCAGGCCCATGTCCTTGCGCACCCGCTTGAGCGCTTCGCACTCCATCGCGAAGGCGTCCTGGAACTCGCCGCTGATGTAGCGCGAGGCGCCGCGGAAGCCGAGCATCGGGTTCTCTTCGTCGGGCTCGTAGCGCGAGCCGCCGATGAGCTTCTTGTACTCGTTGCTCTTGAAGTCCGAGAGGCGAACGATCACCGGGCGCGGATAGAAGGCCGCGGCGATCGTCGCGATGCCCTCGGCCAGCTTGTCGACGTAGAAGGCGCGCGGCGAGGCGTGGCCACGGGCCACCGATTCGACGGCCTTCTTCAGGTCGGCGTCGATGTTCGGATAGTCGAGGATCGCCTTGGGGTGGACGCCGATGTTGTTGTTGATGATGAACTCGAGCCGCGCCAGGCCCACGCCGCCCGAGGGCATCTGCGCGAAGTTGAAGGCCAGCTGCGGGTTGCCGACGTTCATCATGATCTTGACGGGACAGTACGGCAGCTCGCCGCGGTGCACTTCGCTGATCTCGGTTTCGAGCAGGCCGTCGTAGATGTAGCCGGTGTCGCCCTCGGAGCAGGCCACGGTGACGAGCTGGCCATCCTTGAGCACTTCGGTCGCGTCGCCGCAGCCGACCACGGCCGGGATGCCGAGTTCGCGCGCGATGATGGCCGCGTGGCAGGTCCGGCCGCCGCGGTTGGTGACGATGGCGCTGGCGCGCTTCATCACCGGCTCCCAGTTCGGGTCGGTCATGTCGGTGACGAGCACGTCGCCGGGCTGGACACGCTCCATCTCGGCCACGCTCTCGACCAGGCGTACCGGGCCTGTGCCGATCTTCTGGCCGATCGCGCGGCCCTCGGCCAGCACGGTGCCCTGGCCCTTGAGCTTGTAGGCGTGCTCGACCTGGCCTTCGGCCTGGCTCTTCACGGTCTCGGGGCGGGCCTGCAGGATGTACAGGCGGCCGTCGACGCCGTCGCGGCCCCACTCGATGTCCATCGGGCGGCCGTAGTGCTGCTCGATGACGAGCGCATAACGCGCCAGTTCGACGACTTCGGTGTCCGTCAGCGAGTAGCGGTTGCGCGCCTCGGGCGCGTTGTCGATCGTGTGAACGAGCTTGCCCGAGGCGGCCTTTTCTTCGGGTGTCGCGAACTCCATGCGGATCAGCTTGGAGCCGAGGTTGCGGCGGATCACCGGGAACTTGCCGTTCTTCAGCGCGGGCTTGTGGACGTAGAACTCGTCGGGGTTGACGGCGCCCTGCACCACGGTCTCGCCGAGGCCATAGCTGGAGGTGATGAAGACGACATCCTTGAAACCGCTCTCGGTGTCGATGGTGAACATGACGCCGGCCGAGCCGAGGTCGGAGCGCACCATGCGCTGCACGCCGGCCGACAGCGCCACGTCGGCATGGGCGAAGCCCTTGTGGACGCGGTAGCTGATGGCGCGGTCGTTGTAGAGCGAGGCGAAGACCTCGCGCATCTTGTGCAGCACGGCCTCGATGCCGACAACGTTCAGGAAGGTTTCCTGCTGGCCGGCGAAGGACGCATCGGGCAGGTCTTCGGCCGTGGCGGAGGAGCGCACAGCGAAGGACGCCTCGGGCTGACCTTCGCTCAATTGCGCGAAGGCGGCGCGGACCTCGGCCTCGAGCGCCGGCGGGAAGGGCTGGGCCTCGAGCCAGCCGCGGATCTCGGCGCCGGCTTCGGCCAGGGCCTTGACGTCGTCGGTGTCGAGGTCGTTCAGGCGCGCGGCGATGCGCGCGTCCAGGCCCTCGTGCTTGAGGAACTCGCGGAAGGCGTGCGCCGTCGTGGCGAAGCCGCCGGGCACGCGCACGCCACTGGCGGCGAGCTGCGAGATCATTTCGCCGAGGCTGGCGTTCTTGCCGCCGACCGCCTCGACGTCGGTCATTCTCAGGTGCTCGAAGGGGACGACCAGGGCGGTCGGCTCGAAGCGTGCAGACATGGGGAAACTCCGTGATGTTGTGAAACCGGGGCTCCAGGCCTTGCAGACCGCGTGGATTCGAGTTGTTCTGGGGGCTGCTGCATGGCGCGATCAGAGCGTTGGCGGGGATTCTACGTATGATCGCCGGACCCATTGCGCACCGCACAAAAACGGCCCCAAGACCATGTCCGACCGCACCGTGTTCTTCGTCTCCGACGGCACCGGCATCACCGCCGAGACCTTCGGCAACTCCATCCTGGCGCAGTTCGCCATGAAGCCGCGCCACGTGCGCCGGCCTTTCATCGACACGGCCGAAAAGGCCTACGCCGTGGTCCGCGAGATCAACGAGACCGGCGAGCGCGAAGGCCAGCGCGCCATCGTCTTCGCCACGCTCGTCAACCGCGACGTGCTGCAGATCGTGCGCGAGCACTGCCGCGGCCGCGTGCTCGACATGTTCGCCATGTTCATCGAGCCGCTCGAGGACGAACTCGGCCTCGAGTCGAACCACCGCGTCGGGCGCTTCTCCGACGTGGCCAAGAGCCAGGAGTACCACGACCGCATCGAGGCGATCAATTTCTCGCTCGCCCACGATGACGGCCAGTCGGCCAAGAACCTCGTCTCGGCCGATGTCATCCTCGTCGGCGTGAGCCGCTGCGGCAAGACGCCGACCTCGCTGTACCTGGCCATGCAGCACGGCATCAAGGCGGCCAACTACCCGCTCATCCCCGAGGACTTCGAACGTGGGCGGATGCCCGCCTCCCTCGCGCCCCACAAGGCCAAGTGCTTCGGCCTGACCATCGACGCCGACCGCCTCTCGCAGATCCGCAACGAGCGCCGCCCGGGCAGCAAGTACGCCGACATCGTCAACTGCCGCTACGAGATCAACGAGGCCGAGAAGATGATGAAGCGCGAGGGCATCGCGTGGCTGTCGTCGACGCACAAGAGCATCGAGGAGATCGCGACGACGATCCTGCGCGACATCCGGCCGGATCGGCTGATCTACTGAGCCATGTCGCGGCTGCGTCAGCCCAGGCGCTGCCGCGCGCTTTCGTAGAGGCAGATCGCCGCCGCCGCCCCGACGTTGAGCGACTCCTCGCCGCCCGGCTGCGGGATGCCGACCGAGAGCGCGCAGCGCTGCATCAGCGCGTCCTGCACGCCCTGCCCTTCGTGGCCCATGACCCAGGCGCAGGGGTTGGGCAACGTCGCTTGATGCAGCATCGTCTTGGCGTAGGAGCTGGTCGCGATCAACGGCACTTCGAGTGCAATGAGATCCTCGACCGCCAGGCCCTCGACGAGCCGCAGCCCGAAGTGCGCGCCCATGCCGGCGCGCAGCACCTTGGGCGACCACAGCGCGGCCGTGCCCTTGATCGCCAGCACCTGCCCGAAGCCCAGCGCCGCCGCGCTGCGCAGGATGGTGCCGACGTTGCCGGCGTCCTGCAGGCGGTCGAGCACGACGCTGTCCTGTGTGGGAGCGATAGTCGTCTCGACATCGCAAGCGATCTCGAAGCCAAGTTGTGCCGGCGATTCGAGCCCGCTGATGGTCTTGAACAAATCCGGCGCAATGACCAGCACGCGCGGCGCGGCGTCGAGCAGTTCGCGGTGGGCGGCGTAGGCGGCCTCGGTGGCCAGCGCCAGCAGCGGCGCCCGGCCACGCGCCAGCGCGGCGCGCGCGAGGTGGTCGCCTTCGAGCCAGACGCTGCCGATCTTGCGGTAGGCATTGCCGTCCTGCGCCAGCTTGCGAATGCGCTGAAGCTGGGGGTTATCGCGCGCGGTCACGTGCAGCACCGTATTCATGCCAGGGCCTCCCGCACCGGCGAGAAGCTGCGCCGGTGCCAGTCGCACGGCCCATGCTCGCGCAGCGCTGCAAGATGCTCGGCCGTGCCGTAGCCCTTGTGGCCAGCGAAGCCGTATTGCGGATGGCGTTCGTGCATCTCGAGGCAGAGCCGGTCGCGGTGAACCTTGGCGAGGATGCTCGCCGCCGAGATCGCCGGCACCTTGGCATCACCCTTGACGATGGCCTCGGCCGGCACGCGCAGCACGGGCAGGCGGTTGCCGTCGACAAGCACCTTGGCGGGCTTGAGCCGCAGGCCCTCGACGGCCCGGCGCATGGCCAGCATCGTGGCCTGCAGGATGTTGTAGCGGTCGATCTCCTCGACGCTGGCCTCGGCGATGCAGCAGCACAGGGCCTTGTCGCGGATGAGATCGAAGAGGCGCTCGCGCGTCTTCTCGCTCAGCACCTTGGAGTCGCCCAGGCCCTTGATCGGCTGCGCCGGGTCGAGGATGACGGCCGCCGCCACGACTGGACCGGCCAGGGGCCCGCGGCCCGCCTCGTCGACACCGGCGAGCAGGCCTGGCGCGTCCCAGAGCAGGCCGAGCTGCTCAGGCGTCATCGACGACTTGGGCGATCGCATCGGCGCAGCGCTTCGCGCAATCCTGGCGAAGCGTTTGATGTTGGGCGGCGAAGGCCGCCTGCACGCGGGCGCGGCGGGCGGGGTCGTCGAACCAGGCCAGGCCCGCCGCGGCCAGTGCCTCGGGCGTGCAGGCTTCCTGCAGCAGCTCGGGCACGAGGAACTCGCGCGCCAGCACATTGGGCAGCGCCACCCAGGGCAGTTGGTTGCGCCCGCGCAGGCGCCAGGCGACGACGGGGTGAACCTTGTAGGCCACGACCATCGGACGGCCGAACAGCGCCGCTTCGAGCGTGGCCGTGCCGCTGCTGACGAGGGTGGTGTCGCAGGCGGCCAGGACTTCATGCGAACGGCCGTCGACGACGCTCAGCTGCAGCTCCGGATGGCGCGTCAGCAGCGGCGCCAGCAGCGCACGCATGCCCGGTGCGGCGGGCAGCACGAAGCGCAGGCTCGGGCGTTGCTGCTGCATGAGCGCGGCAGCCGCGAGCATGGTCGGCGCGATGTAGCGGATCTCGCTGCGGCGGCTGCCAGGCAGCAGCGCGACGATCTCGGCGTCGGCGGGCAAGCCCAGCGCCGCGCGCGCGCCCGCCTGGTCGACTTCGAGCGGGATCTTGTCGGCCAGCGGATGGCCGACGTAGGTTGCCGCGATGCCGTGCGCATGCAGCAGCTCGGGCTCGAAGGGGAAGAGGCACAGCACGTGGTCGGCCGAGCGCTTGATCGTCTCGACGCGGCCGGCGCGCCAGGCCCAGATCGACGGGCAGACGAAGTGCACGGTCTTGATGCCGGCGTCGCGCAGGCGCTTCTCGAGGCCGAAGTTGAAGTCCGGCGCGTCGATGCCGACAAAGGCCGCGGGCCGCGCCTCGATCAGGCGCGTGCCGAGCTGCTTGCGGACGCGCAGCAGCTCGCGCAGGTTCATCAGCGCCTCGAGGTAGCCGAAGATGCCGAGCTTGCTGCTGGGCCACCAGGACTGGAACCCCACGGCGTCCATGTCAGGGCCGCCCATGCCGAAGGCCTGCAGATCGGGCCAGCGTTCGCGCAGGCCGACCAGCATGAGGCTGGCGATCAGGTCGCCGGAAGCCTCGCCGGCGACGAGCCCCAGTTTCATATCAGCGCACGATGCCGCGCGTGGCCGCGGCAATGAAGGTGAGCATGGCATCGACCTCCGCGTCACCGCCCTGCCCGCGCAACTGGCCGATTTCGCTGACGGCCTGCTCAAGCGTCAGGCTGGAACGGTAGAGCAGCTTGTGGATCTGGCGCACGACCTTGATCTGGTCGTCGCTGAAGTCGCGGCGCTTGAGGCCGACGAGGTTGACCGCACGCACCGTCAGCGGGTTGCCGTCGACCGTCATGAAGGGCGGGACGTCCTGCGACACATGGGCCTGGAAGCCGACCATGGCGTGCGCGCCGATGCGCATGCGCTGCAGCACGCCGGTCAGGCCGCCGATGGTGGCCCAGTCGCCGATCTGCACGTGGCCGGCCAGCGTCACGCCGTTGGCGAGCACGCACTGGTTGCCCAGCACGACGTCGTGCGCGACGTGGCAGTAGGCCATGATCCAGTTGTCGTCGCCGACGGTGGTTTCGCCACGATCCTGCACGGTGCCGATGTTCAACGTGCAGAACTCGCGCACCGTGTTGCGGTCGCCGATGACGAGCGTGGTGGGCTCGCCGGCGTACTTCTTGTCCTGGTTGGCCGCGCCGATCGAGCTGAACTGGAAGAAGCGGTTGTCGCGGCCGATGGTCGTATGGCCCTCGATGACCACGTGCGGTCCGACGACCGTGCCGGCGCCGATCTTCACATGCGGCCCGACCAGCGAATACGCGCCGACCTCGACCGAGCTGTCGAGCTCGGCCTGGGGGTCGACGATGGCGGTCGGATGGATGCCGGGCATGCTCAGGCGCTCACCTTGCGCATCGTGCACATCAGGTCCGCCTCGGCGGCGACCTGGTCGCCGACCCAGGCCTTGGCGATGAACTTGAACACGCCGGCCTTGGCGCGATCGAGCACGACGTCAAGAATCAGCTGGTCGCCCGGCTCCACGGGGCGCTTGAAGCGCGCGCCGTCGATGCCGGCGAAGTAGACGACGGTGCTGTCGTCGAGCACCACGTCCGGGTTGGCATGCAGGGCCAGCAGCGTGGCGGCCTGGGCCAGGGCTTCGAGGATCAGCACGCCGGGCATGACCGGGCGGTGCGGGAAATGGCCGACGAAATACGGCTCGTTGACCGAGACGTTCTTGAGTGCGCGGATGCGCTTGCCGTCATCGACGACTTCGAGCACCCGGTCCACCAGCAGGATGGGGTAGCGGTGGGGGAGCTTCTTGAGGATGTCGTGGATGTTCATGATGGGTCGTCTTCGAGCTTTCTCTCGAGGGCACGCACGCGCTGGCGCAGCGGGTAGAGCTGGCGCAGCGTGGCGGCGTTCTTCTCCCAGCTGGCGTTCTCCTCGAAAGGATAGGCGCCACTGTAGTTGCCGGGCTTCTTGATGGAATGGCTGATGAAGGTGCAGGTCGAGACCGTGACGCCGTCGCAAATCTCGATGTGGCCCTGGATACGCGCCGCGCCGCCGATCAGGCAATGCTTGCCGATCACGGCGCTGCCGGCAATGCCGGTGAACGCGGCGATGACGGTGTGGTCGCCGATGCGCACGTTGTGACCGATCTGGATCAGGTTGTCGAGCTTGACGCCGTTGCCGATGACGGTGTCGTCGAGCGCACCGCGGTCGATGCAGGTGTTGGCACCGATCTCGACGTCGTCGCCGATACGCACGGCGCCGAGCTGCTCGATCTTGATCCATTCACCCTGGTGCGGCGCGAAACCGAAGCCATCGGCACCGATCACGACGCCGCTGTGGACGATGCAGCGCGCGCCGATGGTGCAGTCGAAGCCGAGCGTCACGTTGGGGGCGAGGCGTGTGTCGGCGCCGACACGGGCATTGCGGCCGACGACACAGTGCGCGCCGATGCGCGCGCCTGCTTCGATGCGGGCTCCCGACTCGACCACGGCCAGCGGGCCGATCTCGACGCCGGGTTCGACGTGCGCGTCGGCAGCGACCACGGCGCTCGCGTGGATGGTCGCCGGCGCGGCGGGGCGAGCGTGCGCCGCCCACCACTGCGTGAGCCGCGCGAAGTGAAGATACGGATCGGCCACGACCAGCGCGGCGCCGCGTGCCGCGGCGGCCTCGGCGCTCGCCGCGGCCACGATCACGCAGCCGGCCAGGCTGGTCGCCAGCTGGGCGTTGTAGCGCGGGTTCGCGAGAAAGCTGATCGCATGGGCATCGGCCGTTTCGAGCGGCGCAATGCGCTCGATGCGCAATGCAGGGTCACCAAGAAGATCGCCGCCCAGAGCGGCGGCGATTTCAGCGAGCGTTGGAGCGAACGTCACTTCTGCGCATTCAGCGCGTCGATGACCTTCTGGGTGATATCGACGCGGGGACCGACGAAAACAGCGGCGTCCTGCAGGATGATGTCGTACTTGCCGGCATCGAAGATCTGCTTGACGGCCTTGTTGGCCTTGTCAACGATCGCCGAGAGCTCCTCGTTCTTGCGCTGGTTCTCGTCCTCTTGCAGTTCGCGCTGGCGGCGCTGCAGATCACGGCTTTGCTCGGCGACGTCGCGCTGGCGCTTGTTGCGTTCGGCTTCGGACAGCGTGGGCGCGTCCTTGTCGAGCTTGTCGGCAGCGGCACGGAGCTTGGCGTCCATGTCGGCGAGGTCCTTCTCGCGCTTCGTGAACTCAGCCTGCAGCTTGGCCTGCGCGGCCTTGGCCAGATTGCACTCGCGCAGCACGCGCTCCGCGCTGACATAGCCGATCTTCAGGGCATCGTCGGCGTGGGCGGCCAGCGTGGACAGCGAAAGAACGGCGGCCAGGGTGGCGGCCTTCAACAGCGAGGTCTTCATCAGAATGCAGTCCCGATCTGGAATTGGAATTTCTCGATTCTATCCGTCGGTTGCTTGCGGATAGGCGTGCCGAAGCTCAGGCGCAGCGGGCCCATGGGCGAGACCCAGCTCAGGCCCAGGCCGGCGGACATGCGGATGCTGCCGTAGGTGAGCTTGTCGTGGTCGCCCCAGACGTTGCCCGCGTCGGTAAAGCCGAACAGGCGGAAGGTCTTGTCCTGGCCGGTGCCGGGCACAGGCAGGTAGAGCTCGGCGTTGGCGTTGAACTCGCGATTGCCGCCGGAGTACGAACCCGTGACGTCGACCGGGCCGAGCGTGCCGGACTCGAAGACGCGCACCGAGCCGAGGCCGCCGCCGTAGAAGTTCTTGAACAGCGGGTACTGGCGCCCCGAGAGGCCGGTGCCCCAGCCGATCTGGGTGTTGACCATCAGCGAGATCTTGCGCGTGAGGTCGAAGAACTCCTGGTACTGGGCATTGCCGCGGGCGTAGCGCGTGTCACCGATGACGCTGGACTCGAGGTTCAGGCGCATGTAACGGCCGGCCGACGGCGTGAGGACGTTGTCGCGGGCGTCGCGCTGCCAGCCGATGGTCATCGGGATGCCGTAGCTGTGGTCGCCGAACTGCTGGGCGTAGAGCAGGTAGCTGTTGGGCAGGCCCTGCTCGGTGCTGATGCCGGTGGTTTCGTAACCGACGCCGAAGAACACGGTGTCGAGTTCGGAGAACGGTACGCCGAAACGGATCGAGCCGCCGTGGCTGAGCAGTTCGTATTGCTGGCCCAGCGAGTTGTAGGGCTTGATCGTGCGGTAGAACACGTCGACCGCACGCGAGACGCCGTCGACGGTGAAGTACGGGTCCACCGTCGAGAGCACGGCCGAGCGGCCGGTATAGGCGGTGTTGAGGTCCAGCGCGAGGTAGTTGCCCGAGCCGAACACGTTGTCCTGGCGGATCGAGCCGCTCAGCGACAGGCGCTGCTGGCTGGAGTAGCCGGCGCCGACGCTGATGTTGCCGGTGGGACGCTCGGTCACGGTGAGGATCACGTCGACCTGGTCCGGCGCGCCGGGCACCTCCTGCGTGTCGATGGAGACGTCGTCCTTGAAGTAGCCCAGGCGCTCGACGCGCTCCTTGGAAGCCTTGATCTTGGCGCCGTCGTACCAGGCCGATTCGAACTGGCGGAACTCGCGGCGGATGACTTCGTCGCGGGTGCGCGTGTTGCCCGCGAGGATGACCTTGCGCACGTAGACGCGACGCTGCGGCTCGGCCGCCAGCGTGACGACCACCTGCCCGTTCTGGCGGTCGATGTCGGTGTGCGCCTCGACGTGGGCGAAAGCGTAGCCGTAGGTACCGAAGCGGTCTGTGAAGGCCTTGGTGGTCTTGGCGACGAGCTCGCCGTTGTAGGGCTCGCCCGGCTTGATCTGCACGAGGCGCTTGAAGTCGTCCTCGCGCCCGAAGTACTCGCCGTCGAGCTTGACGGCCGTGACCGTGTAGGGCTGGCCTTCGTCGACGCTGATGGCGATGCTGATCTGGCGCTTGTCCGGCGAGATCGTCACCTGCGTGGCGGTGACGTTGAACTCGAGGTAGCCGTGGTTCAGGTAGTACGAGCGCAGCGTCTCGAGATCGCCGTTGAGCTTGCTGCGCGAGTAGCGGTCGGTCTTGGTGTACCAGCTCAGCCAGCCGGTCGTGGTTTCCTCGAGCAGGCCCAGCAGCGTGCTTTCCGAGAAGACCTTGTTGCCGACGATGCGGATATCGCTGATCTTGGCGCTGTCGCCTTCAACCACGTTGAACACCACGTTGACGCGGTTGCGCTCGAGCGGGGTGATCGTCGTCGTGACCTGGGCACCGTAAAGGCTGCGCGTCAGGTATTGGCGCTTGAGTTCCTGCTCGGCGCGGTCGGCCAGGGCGCGGTCGAAGGGCTTGCCCTCGCCGATGCCCACGTCCTTGAGCGATTTGTTCAGCGCGTCGGAGTCGAACTCGTGCAGGCCGACGAAGCTGACGTTGGCAATGATCGGGCGCTCTTCGATGACGACGACGACGGCGCCGTTGTCGATGTTGATGCGCACGTCCTTGAACAGGCCCGTGGCGAACAGGGCGCGCAGTGCGGCAGCGCCCTTTTCGTCGTTGTAGGTGTCACCGGCGCGGAAGGGCAGCGCGGCGAAAACCGTACCCGGGTCCGTGCGCTGAAGGCCTTCGACACGAATGTCCTTCAGCACGAACGGATCGACGGCCCATGCCAGGCCTGACTTGAGCAGCGTCGCAACGGCCAGCGTCAGGAATGCAGGGCGCAAACGCGCCCCCTTACGAGAATTGAAGGACATGCGATTCGGGATCAAAGCAAGCCCGCCAGCTTGGAAAGCTGTTGGGTCACGTCATTGGAAAGGGCGAGCACCATCATCAGCAACAGAATCAGCGCACCGACACGCTGGAGTTGCCTCTGCCACCACTCGGACACTGGGCGACCGGTGAGACCCTCGAAAAGATAATACATCAGGTGTCCGCCATCGAGCATCGGCACCGGCAGCAGGTTGAGCACACCCAAGCTCACGCTGACCAGGGCCAGGAAGCCCAGATACACGGCGGCACCGGCCTTCGCGGCCCGCCCGGCGTAATCGGCCATCGTGATCGGGCCGCTGAGGTTCTTCAGCGAGGCCTGACCGCTCAACATCTTTGCGATCATTTGCAATGTGAAGCCGGCAAGATGTCCGGTCTGGCTCACGCCCTGCTGCAAACCTTCAAGCGGCCCCGCGCGCACGAGGGCGAACTTCGGACCGACGTCGAAGCCGACGCCGACTTGACCGATCGCCCGGCCCTGCTCGACCACGACATCCGGCGTGACCGTCAGCACCCGCACCTGGCCGGCCCGCTCGATCCGCCATTCCATGGCGCGCGACTTCTTCGCACCCGCTGCGCCAGCGTCAACGCTGCCGCGCACCTTCGCAACGACAGCAAGCCAATCCGGCACGGCAAGGCCATCGATGGCCAGCACGCGGTCGCCCTTGCGCAGACCGGCAGCAGCGGCCGGGCGCCCCGCCACTGGCTCGGCCAGCACGGGCTCGATGTAGGGCTCCAGGCCCAGCGGCACGGCGTTGGCCGCATCGGGCGCGCCGCGCGGCGTCGCGAGACGGACCCGACGTGAGCCGAGATCGAGATTCAAGTCATGCCCGAGTGCACCCGCCTCGACGCTGCGCCCCATCAGCTCAGGCAGGCTGGCAAGACTGCTCCAGTCCTGCCCATCCGCCGAGGTGGCGAGCACGGTGTCGCCGGCGCGCACGCCAGCCTGCGCCGCGAGCGAGCCGGGATCGGGCGTGCCCAGGCGCGGCACCGGGACTTCAGCCCCCCACCAGGCCAGCACGGCCAGCAGCAGCGCGGCCAGCAGCAGATTCGCCACCGGCCCGGCCACGACCACGGCCATGCGCTGCCACAGCGGGCGGCGGTTGAAGGCCTGCTCGAGCTCCTGCGTTGCGACCGGGCCATCGGATTCGTCGAGCATGCGCACATAGCCGCCCAGCGGCACGGCGCAGACCGTGAATTCAGTGGCCCCAGGCCCCGCCTGACGACGCCACAGCACCGGACCGAAACCGACCGAGAAGCGCAACACCTTCACGCCGCAAGCGCGGGCGACACGGTAGTGGCCGTATTCGTGGATGACGACGAGGATCGCCAGCGCGATCAGGAAGGCCGGCAGCCACATGGTCAGGCCTCCTGCAGGGCCGCCCCAAAGGTGGCCTGAGCCCCCTCGGGGGGCAGCGATCGAAGAGCGCGTGGGGGCGTCATGTCAGGCCGCCCTGGCAATCAAGGCCTGCGCGTGCCGACGAGCGCGCGCGTCGAGCGTAAGCAGGCCTTCGATGCTGCTGCACTCGCCGGCCTGCGCTGGCAGGTCCTCGAGACAGGCGCGGTTGATCGAGTGGATGTGGTCAAAGCGCAGGCGCCGTTCGAGGAAGGCCGCCACGGTTTCCTCGTTGGCGGCGTTGAGCACGGCCGTCGCGCCTTCGGGCGCGCGCAGCGCCTGCCACGACAGATGCAGGCAGGGGAAGCGCTGCGCGTCGGCTTCCTCGAAATGCAGGCCCTTGCCCATCAGCAGGTCGAGCCGGCTCGCGCCGCTCTCGATGCGCTCGGGGAAGGACAGGCCGTAGGCGATGGGCACGCGCATGTCGGGCGTGCCGAGCTGGGCCAGCACCGACTGGTCGCGGCAGACGACCATCGAATGGATGATGCTCTGCGGATGGATCAGCACCCGGATCTGGTCGGGCATCAGGTCGAACAGCCAGCGCGCCTCGATGACCTCGAGTGCCTTGTTCATCATCGTTGCCGAGTCGACCGAGATCTTGCGGCCCATGACCCAGTTCGGGTGGGCCACGGCCTGCTCGGGCGTGACGTCGGCCAGCGTGCGCGGATCGCGTTCGCGGAACGGGCCGCCGGAGGCCGTCAGCACGATGTGGTCGATGCGCTGGGCCCAGGTGCCGCGGTCCTCGGGCAGGCACTGGAAGATGGCCGAATGCTCGGAGTCGATCGGCAGCAGCGTCGCACCGCCCTGCCGGACGGCCTGCATGAACAGTGCGCCGCCCAGCACGATGGCTTCCTTGTTGGCGAGCAGCAATCGCTTGCCGGCACGCGCCGCGGCGATGGCCGGCGCGAGGCCCGCGGCGCCGACGATGGCGGCCATCACGGCATCGACCTCAGGATGCGCCGCGATCTCGGCGAGCGCCGCAGGGCCGTCGAGCACCTCGGTCGGGATGCCCTGCTCCTTCAGGCCGGCGCGCAGGCGCGCCGCGAGCGACGCATCGGGCAGCGCGGCGAAGCGCGGGCGCCATTGCACGCATTGCGACAGCAGTTCGTCGACGCGGCTCATGGCCGACAGCGCGAAGACTTCGTAGCGCTCGGAATGGCGCGCGATCACGTCGAGCGTGTTGGTGCCGATCGAGCCGGTCGATCCGAGCACGCAGATTTTCTGGAGGGTCATAGCGAAATCAGGGCCATCGCCAGCGGGAACACGGGCAGCAGCGCATCGACGCGGTCGAGCACGCCGCCGTGGCCCGGCAGGAGCTGGCTGCTGTCCTTGGCGCCCACGGCGCGCTTGATCAGCGATTCGAACAGATCGCCGACCACGCTCATGGCGACGAGGAACACGATCGCCAGCAGCGAGCCGATATGGAAGCGATGCACGAGCTGGGTGTAGAGGCTGGCCGAGTCGACCGCCCAGTAGGTGTCGATGCCATGCACCCACGCGACGCCGAGCACGAGCACGGCCAGCATGCCGGACCACACGCCGGCCCAGCTCTTGCCCGGGCTGATCGAGGGCGCGAGCTTGCGACGCCCGAAGGCCTTGCCACCGAAGTAGGCGGCGACGTCGGCGCACCAGACCAGGCAGAAGATCGAGAGCAGGAAGTTGATGCCGATGGCCTTGGCCTGGACGATGGCCAGCCAGGCCACGACCAGCGCCACGGCGCCGAGCAGCAGCCGCGGCGTGCGCGCGATGCGCGGCCAGCCGCTGACACCGGCGCGCAGCGACAGCGCACCGCCGACGACCCACACGCCGCCGGCCAGCCACCAGCACCACTCGGGCGCCAGCGCCAAGCCGAACCAGGCCAGCAGGCCCGTGCCGACTGCAGCCAGCGCGGCGCCGAAGGCCAGCGCCGCCGCGCCTTCGAGGCCGTTGAGCCGCGCCCATTCCCAGCCCGCCGCGCCGATCATCACGAGCGTCAGCGCGGCAAAAGGCCAGGGCGACGCGGCAAACAGCGCCGGCAGAAGAATGGCCAGCAGGACGATGGCCGTGATGACGCGCTGTTTGAGCATGGCGGACGGCTTTTCAGGCCGGAGTCTTGACGCCGCCGAAGCGGCGGTCGCGATTGCGGAAGGCGTCGATCGCGGCGTCGAGCTGAGCCTCGCCGAAATCGGGCCAGAGCGCGTCCGAGAAGACGAACTCGCTGTAGGCCACCTGCCAGAGCATGAAGTTGCTGATGCGTACTTCGCCACCGGTACGGATGAAGAGGTCCGGATCGGGGGCATGGCGCAGCGCCATGAACTCCGACAGCTTGGCCTCGCAGAGCTCCTCGGCCGACACGCCGGCCAGCAGCGCCTGGCGCGCGGCCTGGACGATGTCCCAGCGCCCGCCGTAGTTGAACGCGACGTTGAGCTGCAGCCGGGTGTTGCCGGCGGTGAGCGCCTCGGCCTCGTCCCAGGCGTTCTTGAGCTTGGGCGCGATGTCGCGGTCGCCGATGACGCGCACGCGCACGCCCAGGCGGTGCAGCTTGTGCAGGTAGCGCGACACGGCGGCGAGGATCAGGCCCATCAGGGCCGAGACCTCGTCGTCCGAACGCTTCCAGTTCTCGCTCGAGAACGCGAACACCGTGAGGTGCTCGACGCCGCGGTCGATGCAGGCGTCGATGACCTTGACCAGCGAATCGACCCCGGCCTTGTGGCCGAAGAAGCGCGGCAGGAAGCGCTTCTTGGCCCAGCGGCCGTTGCCGTCCATGACGATGGCGATGTGCCGCGGCACGCCGCCTTCGACTGCGTCACGGGCCGCCATCAGACCGCCAGGATCTCGGCTTCCTTGGCCGCGACGACCTTGTCGATCTCGTTGATCGTGCGGTCGGTGAGCTTTTGGACGTCGTCACCGCTGCGGCGCTCGTCGTCCTCGGTGATTTCCTTGTCCTTGAGCAGCTTCTTGGCTTGCTCGTTGGCGTCGCGGCGCAGGTTGCGCACGGCGACCTTGGCATCCTCGCCGGCGTGGCGCACGACCTTGGTCAGCTCCTTGCGGCGCTCTTCGGTCAGCGGCGGCATCGGCACGCGGATCAGGTCGCCCTGCGTCGAGGGGTTCAGGCCCAGGTCGCTTTCGCGGATGGCCTTCTCGATCTTGGCGCCCATGCCCTTTTCCCAGGGCTGCACGCTGATCGTGCGCGCGTCGAGCAGGCTGACGTTGGCGACCTGCGAGATCGGCACCATCGAGCCGTAGTAGTCGACGCTCACCTGGTCGAGGATGCCCGGGTGGGCGCGGCCGGTGCGGATCTTGTGGAGTTCGTTCTTGAGCGCCTCGACGGACTTGGCCATCTTGGCCTCGGCGTTCTTCTTGATGTCGGCGGTAGTCATGTGGGGATCCTCAAACGTGAACCAGCGTGCCCTCGTCCTCGCCCTGGACCACGCGCTTGAGCGCGCCGGGCTTGAAGATGGAGAACACCTTGATCGGCAGCTTCTGGTCGCGGCACAGCGCGAAGGCCGTGGCGTCGAGCACCTGCAGATTCCTGGTGATGGCCTCGTCGAAGCTGATGCGCGAGTAGCGCGTCGCCGACGGGTCCTTCTTGGGGTCGGCGGTGTAGACGCCGTCGACCTTGGTGGCCTTGAGAACGACCTCGGCACCGATCTCGGCGCCACGCAGCGCCGCGGCCGTGTCGGTCGTGAAGAAGGGGTTGCCGGTGCCGGCCGCAAAGACCACGACCTTGCCTTCTTCGAGGTACTGCAGGGCCTTCGGGCGCACGTAAGGCTCGACGACCTGCTCGATGCCGATGGCCGACATGACGCGTGCCGTCATGCCTTCCTGGCGCATCGTGTCGGCCAGGGCCAGCGAGTTCATCACCGTGGCCAGCATGCCCATGTAGTCGGCCGTGGCGCGGTCCATGCCGACCGAACCGCCGGCGACGCCGCGGAAGATGTTGCCGCCGCCGATGACGACAGCCACTTCGACGCCGAGCTCGGTGACTTCGCGGACTTCCTGGACCATGCGCACGATCGTGGCGCGATTGATGCCGTAGGCGTCCTCGCCCATGAGGGCTTCACCGGAAAGTTTGAGCAGGATGCGTTTGTACGCAGGCATGGACGACCTCTTGTGGAGATGGCGGGTGAAGACGGGCAGAAGTGTAAAGGGCGCCGAGAGGCGCCCTTTGAAAAGACGTAAGTCTTGTTTACTGCGCCTTGGTTGCGGCGGCCACCTGGGCAGCCACTTCGGCGGCGAAGTCGTCGACCTTCTTCTCGATGCCTTCGCCCACGACGTACAGCGTGAAGGCCTTCACCGCGGTGCCCTTTTCCTTGAGCATGGCGGCAACGGTCTGCTTGCCGTCGGCGGCCTTGACGAAGACCTGGTCGAGCAGGCTGACTTCCTTCAGGAACTTCTGCACCGAGCCTTCGACCATCTTGGCGACGATGTCGGCCGGCTTGCCCGATTCGGCAGCCTTCTCGGTGGCGATCTTGCGTTCCTTCTCGACCAGTTCGGCCGGCACGTCGGCCGACGACAGCGCGGCCGGCTTCATGGCGGCGACGTGCATGGCGACGTCCTTGGCGGCGACAGCGTCGCCGTCGAACTCGACGACCACGCCGATGCGCGTGCCGTGCAGGTAGCTTGCCAGTTGAGCGTCAGACGCGAAACGCTTGAAGCGGCGGATCGTCATGTTCTCGCCGATCTTGCCGATCAGGCCCTTGCGGACGTCTTCGACCGTCGGGCCAAAGCTTTCCTGCGACAGCGGCAGGGCCGACAGCGCGGCGACGTCGGCCGGGTTGTGCTCGACGATCAGGCCGGCCAGGGCGTTGACGAAGGCCAGGAAGGCGTCGTTCTTCGAGACGAAGTCGGTCTCGCAGTTGACTTCGACGATGGCGCCGACCTTGCCGTTGGCGGCCGCGGCGACCACGCCTTCGGCGGTGATGCGCGAAGCGGCCTTGCCGGCCTTGTTGCCGAGCTTGACGCGCAGGATTTCTTCAGCGCGGGTCAGGTCGCCTTCGGCTTCCGTCAGCGCCTTCTTGCACTCCATCATCGGGGCGTCGGTGCGGCCGCGCAGTTCGGCGACCATGCTTGCGGTAATTGCTGCCATCTCAATCTCCGGGGGTATTTCAGATACTGGTGAAAGAAAGGGGCAGAAACTGCCCCTTTGCTCGAGCGAACGTCTTGAGGGCTTACGCGCCTTCGTTGACTTCCACGAATTCATCGCCTTCGGCGGCGGCAACCACTTCGGCGGTCGCGTTCGCGCGGCCGTCGACAACGGCGTCGGCGATGGCCTTGGCGTACAGCGCGACGGCCTTGGCCGAGTCGTCGTTGCCCGGGATGACGTAGTCGATGCCGTCAGGCGAGTGGTTGGTGTCAACCACGCCGATGACGGGAATGCCGAGCTTCTTGGCTTCGGCAACGGCGATCTTGTGATAGCCGACGTCGATCACGAAGATGGCGTCCGGCAGCGCGCCCATGTCCTGGATGCCGCCGATGTTCTTCTCGAGCTTGGTCAGCTCGCGCTGGAACATCAGGGCTTCCTTCTTGATCGCGGGCTGGGTGCCGGCTTCGACCTGGGCCTGCATGTCCTTGAGGTTCTTCAGCGAACCCTTGACCGTCTTGAAGTTGGTCAGCATGCCGCCGAGCCAGCGCTGGTCGACGTAGGGCATGCCGGCGCGCTGGGCTTCGACCGCGACGATCTCGCGAGCCTGGCGCTTCGTGCCGATCATCAGGATCGTGCCGCGACGCGAAGCCAGCTGGCGAACGAACTTGAGGGCATCCTGGAACGCGGGCAGCGTCTTTTCCAGGTTGATGATGTGAATCTTGTTGCGATGGCCGTAGATATACGGGGCCATCTTGGGGTTCCAGAAGCGGGTTTGGTGACCAAAGTGGACACCGGCTTCCAGCATTTCGCGCATCGTGACGGACATATCAATCTCCGAAGGGTTGGGTCTAAACTCCGGCGCGAATCGCTGCAGTCTGATGAGAACTGAGCGACACCTCTTCAGGGCCGGAGAAGCGGTTAAGGTTTTTACCGAAGCACCATGCCCCGGCAAAACCCAAAGATTCTAGCACAGCAATGACCGAGGATCTCAGTGCCGTCCTGACGCGCCTGCGTGACGGCCAGACCAGCGCGGGCACCGAGATCGACAAGAGCCTCGCCGCCATCGATTCGCCCGCCTGCCGCCACGCTTTCGTGCGCGTCTATGCCGACGAGGCGCGTGCCAGCACGGCGAGCGCCTCCGCGCAAAGCCCGCTGGGCGGCCTGGCCGTCAGCATCAAGGACAACTTCGACCTGGCCGGCCATGCCGCCACGGCCGGCTCGCGGGCGCTGACGTCCGGCCCCGCTCGCGACAGCCTCGCCGCGGCCCGCTTGCGCGCCGCCGGTGCGGCATTCGTCGGCCACACCAACATGACCGAGTTCGCCTACTCGGGCCTGGGCCTGAACCCGCATTTCGACACGCCGCGCAACCCGGTCACCGCCGCCATCGACGGGCGCGAGCGCATCCCCGGCGGCTCGAGCTCCGGTGCGGCCGTCAGCGTCGCGACCGGCGCCGCCTGGGCCGCGCTGGCGTCGGATACCGGCGGTTCCGTGCGCATTCCCGCGGCGCTGCACGGGCTGGTCGGCTTCAAGAGCACGCAGCGTTTGATGCCGGTGGAGGGCCTGCTGCCGCTGGCGACCACGCTGGACACCGCCGGAGCCATCACGCGCAGCGTGCGCGACGCCGTGCTGCTGCACGAGATCCTGGCCGCGCGCACCGTGCGGCTTGCCGGCAGGCCGCTCTCGGCCTGCCGCTTCGGCGTGCCGCGCGGCCTGATGCTCGACGGCGTCGATGCCACCGTGGCCGGCGCTTTCGAGCGCGCGCTCAAGCGCATCGCCGCAGCCGGCGCGCGCGTCGAGGACATCACGCTGGCGCCGCTCGCCACGCTGCCGGCCAGCCCGGTCATCGTCGCCGCGGAGGCCTGGAGCTGGTATCGCCGCCTGAGCGCCGCCCAGCAGGCGCAGGTCGACCCGCGCGTGGCGAAACGCGTCGTCGCCGGCCGCGAGGTGCTGGCGGCCGACTACATCGATCGGCTTGCCGAACGGCTTGACTGGATCGCAGCCATGGAGCGGGCGATCGAGGGCTTCGACGCGATGCTGAGCCCGACCGTGCCGGTGGTCGCGCCCGAACTCGCCCCGCTGCTCGCCAGCGACGACGCCTATTTCGCGGCCAACGGCCTGCTGCTGCGCAACCCGGGCCTCGTCAACGCGCTTGACGGCTGCGCCCTTTCCCTGCCTTGCCAAGCTGACGGCGAGCTGCCGGTGGGCCTGATGTTGTGGGCACGCGGCGGGCGCGACGACGATCTGCTCGATACTGCGCGGCGCATCGAAGAAGTCCTATGAGAATCGCCATCATCGGTGCCGGCATCGCCGGCGTCACCACCGCTTTCGAGCTCGCCAGCGAGGGGCACGAAGTCAGCGTTTTCGAACGGCGCGGCAGCGTCGCCGCCGAAGGCAGCTTTGCCAACAGCGGCTTGCTCGCGCCGGGCCTCGCCCTGCCGCTCATCGCCCCCGCCTGGCCCGCGCCCGGCGGCAATTTCAGCTGGCGCATGCAGCAATGGAAGGCGGCGCGCCAGCCTCAGGCGGCTGCACGCGCCGAAGCGCTGCACCACCTCGCCGTCTACTCGCACGCACGGCTCCAGTCGCTGCGGCGTTCGCTGCAGCTCGACTTCGAGAGCGCCGAGGGCTTGTTGCTGCTGGCCCGCACGGCGCGCGAGCGCGAGGCCATCGCCGCCGGCCTGGAGCGCCTGCAACGGCTGGGCCTCGCGGCCGAGGAACTCGACACCGCGCGCTGCCACGCCCGCGAGCCCGGCCTCAACGAGCAGACGCCGCTGCACGCCGGCATCGCGCTCAAGCCTGCCGAGATCGGCAACTGCCGCCAGCTCGTCCACCTGCTGCGCGTCGAGGCGCAGCGGCTCGGCGCACGTTGGCGCTTCGACACCACCGTGCGTGCCATCGAGCCGGGCGGCCAGCTCGTGCACGAGCATGCGCCGATGCAGGCCCTGGCCGGTGCCGTCTCGAACGGCCGGCCGCAGGATGCCGGCGACACCCTTCCGGCGCCGCTGGGGCCGCAGCAAGAGCGATTCGACGCCATCGTCGTCTGCGCGGGCACCGAGGTCGGCGCGCTGCTGGCGCCGCTGGGCCTGAAGCTGCCGCTGCGTGCGATCACCACCCATTCCCTGACCGCGCCGCTGCGCCAGCTCGAGGCGCACCCCGACCTCGGGCCGCGCGGCGCGCTCGTCGACCTGCAGCACGACACCACCATCAGCCGTATCGGCCAGCGCGTGCGCCTTGTTGGCCGCGACGAATCGCGACTGCACAAGGTCCTGCACGACTGGTTCCCCGGCGCCATCCAGAGCACCCAGGTCCAGCGTTGGAGCGGCACGCACGTGCAAGTGGCCGACCACCTGCCTCTGCTCGGAAAGACAGGCATCCCGGGCGTGTGGCTGCATGCCGCCGCCAGCGACAGCGGCTGGAGCGTGGCGCTCGGCGCAGCGCGCGTCATTGCCGACGGCCTCGGTGGCCGCGGGCCTGAAGTCGACGTGGCCGGGCTCGGCGTCGAGCGCTTCGCGTGATCAGGCTGCTGCCCGCCGCCCTGCCCTGGCCGCTGTACGGCAGCGCAGGCAGCCGGGCGGTCGAGCAGCAGGCGCTGGCGCGCCGCCCCGCGCTGATGGAAGACGCCGGCCTGGCAGTCGCCAAGCTCGCCCTCGCACTGCATGCGGCGCGCGGCGGCCAGGGCAGCATCTGGGTCGCCTGCGGCCCAGGCAACAACGGCGGCGACGGTCGCATTGCCGCGCGGCGCCTCGCTGCGCTCGGGCTGGCCGTCAGCACCGCTGACGTGGCACCGCCCGACACGCGCCTCGTCGTTGACGCGCTCTTCGGCCTGGGTCTGAAGCGAGCGATCGAGGGCGTCTGGGCCAAGCGCATCGCGCAGATCAACACGCTCGCGGAGAGCGGCCAGGCCTGCGTGCTCGCCATCGATCTGCCGAGTGGCCTCGATTGCGATCGCGGCCAGCCATTGGGAGTTGCCGTCCGTGCCGACCACACGCTGGCCCTGCTCACGCTCAAGCCCGGCTTGCTGACCGGCGCCGGCCGCGCGCACGTGGGCACGCTCTGGTTCGACGCGCTCGACGAAACGCCCGGCCCGGCGCCCACGGCCATGCTGATCGGCCGCCAGTCGCTCGCGCCCTGGTCAAAGCGCGATGCCCTCTCGCACAAAGGCACGCAGGGCGACGTACAGATCGTCGCCGGCAGCATGCCGGGCGCGTCGCGGCTGGCGGCGCGAGCGGCCTTGGCCGCCGGCGCGGGCCGGGTGTTCGCAGAGCTCGAAGACCCCCAAAGACCCGAACTGCTGCGATGGGACGGCCGGGCGCTCGCCACGGTCGTCGCCGGCTGCGGCGGCGGAGATCTCATCGCGGCGCGCCTGCCCACGCTGCTCGAACACGCGCCGCGTCTCGTGCTCGATGCCGACGCGCTCAATGCCATTGCGCAGGATGCGGCGCTTGCCACGCAGCTCCGGGCCCGCGCGCAAGCGACCTTGCTGACGCCGCATCCGCTCGAAGCAGCGCGGCTGCTGGGCCGCAGCGTCGCCGACGTCCAGTCCGACCGCCTGCATGCCGCGCAGACGCTTGCGGATCGCTATGGCTGCACGCTCGTGCTCAAGGGCTCGGGAAGCGTCATCGCCGCGCCGGCACGCGTGCCGGCGATCAACGGCAGCGGCGGCCCCGCCCTGGCCACGCCGGGCAGCGGCGACGTGCTGGCCGGCTGGGCCGGCGGGCTGTGGGCCCAGCATCCCGGGCTCGACGCTTTTGCGGTCGCCTGCGCCGCGGTGCACTGGCACGGCCTGGCCGGCGATACGCAAGCCCATGGGCCGCTGCGTGCTAACGATCTGATCGAGCGCATGGCTGCCCTCGATCCTGCCTGATCGCGGCCGATCGACGCGCCCTCGCAACGCCACGCGCGACGGCGACGCGAGCGGCATGTGAAAAATTACGTACATCATTCCTCGACGTTATGGATTGAGGCGCAGTGCGCACCCGAACGCACCGAGCGCTGCTTAGAGTTGCCTCCGCGAAGTTCGCAAGTCGCACGCCAAAGGGCAAAGCACCCGAGGTCACGACGAACGAGCGCGCGAGCCACGTTTCAGGAGGGAGCATCGCGGCGCCGGCATCCAAGCCTGCGCACGGGATGCCTGCAACGGTTTTGCAGTACCAGTCTGTCTAACCGGGCGGCGATGCCGGACACCGTTCCGCTTCGTCGCGTTGCTGACTCTTGCCATTACTGGAACGATGGAACTCATGGCTTTGGCGACGGTCGCGTCGCAGATGCGCAAGGGCATTCCGCTGCCCTGGAATGTGCGCACGGAATCGGGTCACCTCCTGCTGGCGCGGGGCCAGGTGCTTGCCACCGAAGAGGACATCGAAGCGCTGTTGGCGCGCGGCATGTTCGTCGACGCGGCGGAGCTCCGGCTGTCCAGTGGCGGCGAGGTGGCGCCGCTGTACCGCAACGTGTTCGAGCGCTGGGCCGCGATGGAGCGACGGCTCGCCGCGCTGCTGCGCTCGCCATCCGCCGACCTCGGCCCCAAGATCGTCGAGCTGGCCGACAGCGTCACGGAGCTGGCTGACGCGCATGCCGACCAGCTCATCTTCGCCGTCGTCCAGTACGACCACAGCCGCTTCGCCGCCTACGGCGTGGCCCACGCGCTGCACGTGGCGGCCGTCTGCGCGCTGTTGACGCGGCGCACCGAGTGTCCGCCCGAGCAGCGCCAAAGCCTGCTGTGCGCGGCAATGACGATGAACATCGCCATCGTCGATCTGCAGGGGCGACTGGCCGCACAAGGCGTGCGGCCGACATCGAGCCAGCGCAAGCTCATCGACACCCATCCCTTCGACAGTGCCGACCGACTGCGCCAATCGGGCGTGCTCGACGAGTTGTGGCTGCAACTGGTCGAAGAGCATCACGAGCAACCGGGCGGCCTCGGCTACCCGCGCGGCTTGAACAAGCCCTGCGAGCTCGCCTGGATGCTTCGCCTCGTCGACATCTTCACGGCCAAGTACGCGGCACGCGCCGACCGGCCTGCCCTGCCCGCGCGCATCGCAGCGCAGCAGCTGTTCGTGCAGAGCGGCCAGGACCCCGTCGCGGCCATGCTGATCAAGGAATTCGGCATGTACCCGCCCGGCTGCCTGGTCAAACTCGGCAATGGCGAGACGGCCGTGGTCGTGCGGCGCGGCGCGCAGGTCAATCAACCGATTGCCGCCGTCTTCATCAATCGCAACGGCGACCCGGTGGCACCGCCGCTGCGCCGCGACACGGCGCGCAGCGATTGCGCCGTCGTCTCGACATTGACGCCGGAATCCATCCTTGTGCGCCTGGCAGTCGAGCAGTTGTACGAGAGCGGCGAGATCTGATGTCCGGCAGCTGACATTCCTGTTGGTAGCGATACCACCAATACGCGACGGATAGCGGTTTGGCATAAGGTGCCGCGCCGAAGGCCCGCCAGAACAACGCTCAGCACGGGCCTCGTCAACGAGGGAGACAAGACCCGTGAATGAGTATTGCGAGACGACGCGCACACGGGAGCGCAGCGTGATGGCGCTCGGCAGAATCGTGGCAAGCGCCGGCTTGGCCCTGGGCCTGCTGGCGGCAGCGCCGGCGCACGCCGCCGAATGCCATTTCAAGGCCATGACCCTGCCTGTGAGCCTGATCGGCACGCGCGCCATCGCGACCGTCGAGATCAACGGCACGCCGGTGCCGCTGATGGTCGACACCGGCGCGTTCTACAGCTTCCTGACCGACGCCGCCGTCCAGCAGCTCGGACTCCAGCGGCGCAACGCACCCAAGGGATTCCGCGTCGAAGGACTGAACAGCAGCATCGACATCGGCGTGACGACGGTCCAGAAGCTCAAGCTCGGTGCCGGCGAGTTTGCCAACCGCGAGTTCTTCGTCGGCGGCAACAACCCCGGCGGCGGCGCAATGGGCATCCTGGGCCGCAACCTGCTCTTCTTCACCGATGCCGAGTTCGACCTGGCGCACGGCGTCATCCGCCTCATGCTCCCGAACGACGACTGCCAGGGCAAGGCGGTCGCCTACTGGGCCGATCCGCCGACCGTGTCCGAGCTCTCGATGCTCAGCGACGAGCACCACGTCCAGCCGCCCGTGCGGGTGATCACGCAGCTGAACGGCCACGCCGCGAAGGCCATGTTCGACACCGGCGCGCCGTCGTCGATCTCGCTGAGCCTGGCGCGCCAGGCCGGCATTGCCGAAGCCGACATGCAAGCGGCGGGCCTCATGGTGGGCGCGGGCCATGGCACCCTGAAGAGCTGGATCGCGCCGGTCCAGAAACTCGAACTCGGCAGCGAAGCCGTCTCGGGCTTTCGCCTGCGCGTGGTCGACTTCGACCTCAACGACGTCGACATGCTGCTCGGCATCGACTTCTTCCTTTCGCACCGCGTCTATTTCGCCAAGAGCCAGCACCGCGTCTACTTCACCTACAACGGCGGCACGGTGTTCTCGCTCAGCACGGACGCGGCACTGCAGACCGCTGTCTCGGCCTCGACGGCGCTGCAGGACGACACGCAACCCACCGATGCCGCCGGCTTCGCGCGGCGCGGTGAGGCGCTCGCGGTGCGGCGCGGCGCGGTTCACCTCGCGCTCAGGCAAGGCGGCGAGGCCGCGCAGGACTTCGATACCGCGCTGCACCTCGACCCGGCCCAGCACGAGGCGCGGCTGCAGCGCGCGGCCCTGCGTGTCGGCATGCGCAATCGCGATGGCGCTGTCGAAGACCTCCAGTCGCTCGACCAGCAACTTGCACCGCAGGCCCAGGAACGGCTCGCGATGGCGCAGCTCTATCGCCACCTCGCCTTGCCGGCACAGGCGATCGAGCAATGGGATCGCTGGGTGCCCGCCCATCCTCACGAGGCCGGCCTGGAGAACGTGCTGAGCGCGCGGTGCTGGGCGCGGGTCGAGCTCGGCACCGATCTCGACAAGGCGCTCACCGACTGCAATGAGGCCATCGACCTGCAGTCCGGCAACGCGGCCTTCATCGGCAACCGCGGCTGGGTACACCTGCGCCGCAATGAGTTGCAGGACGCGCTGGCGGACTTCAATCGCGGACTCGGCATCAAGGCGGATGCCGCCTGGGCCCTGTATGGGCGCGGGGTCGCGCAGATCAAGCTCGGCCACGCGGACGCCGCCAATGCCGATATCGAGGCCGCACGCCGGCTGGCGCCGTCGATCGACGCCGAGGCAAATCGCTATGGCCTGGTCACCGGCGTCGCGCTGCCGGCAACGAAGGCTGGCGCGCCCGATGCGGCCCAGCGCGCAGCCACGATCGAGACAGAATAGGCCCGCGATTCTTCGGACCTCACGCACTTCACCGAAAGGTTCTCCATGCGGTTGCTACTTCCCGTGTTCGCCCTGACTGCCTTGATGCTGGGCTCGTCCTGCCATGCCGACGAAGCAGCGGCACGACCGCTCCCGGCCGCATCGGCGCCGGCGCCCATGCTGGCGCCCACGACGCCGCGCCAGCCGCCCTCGCCGCAGGAGATGCAAAAGATCATGGACGCCACCATGGGCGCCATGGTCCCGATGATGGGCCGCATGACGGAGGCGATGATCGAGGCCCAGCTGAGCATCGCCGCCCAGCCCCAGACGGCCGAGCGCATCGCGACGTTCAAGCGGAACCTCTACGAAGCGCTGATCAAGAAGGGCTTCACCAAGGCCGAAGCGCTGCAGCTCGTGATCGCGACCGGGATTCCGTCGGCGACGCCGGCTTCGAAGTAGCCGAAGCCGGCGCCTGCGGGGCTCAGCGCCCCTTGCGCGCCTTGACCTCCGCGTGCCGCCCGACCTTGGCGGCCTGCTTCATCGCCGACTTCGCACCCGCCGCGGACGCCGACTTGCCAGCCGGCTTGACGGTCTTCCTGCCGGCCTTCTTGAGCGTGGCCTTGATCTCGCGATCGCTGACGCGCGTCTGCTCCAGTTGCTCGACAGCACTGGCGGCCGGCTTGTGGCTGCGCTCGCGTGCCGGTGCATGCGACGGGCGCACATCCTCGTGGTCGCGCACGAGGCGGAAGTCGATCTTGCGACCGTCGAGGTCGACACGGCTGACCTGCACGCGCACGCGCGCGCCGGTGGCGTAGCGGATGCCGGTGCGCTCGCCGCGCAGCTCCTGGCGGACCTCGTCGAAGCGGTAGTACTCGCCACCGAGCTCGGTGATGTGGATGAGGCCTTCGACATAGAGCGCGTCGAGCGTGACGAACAAGCCGAAGCTCGTGACCGCGCTGACGGTGCCGGCGAACTCCTCGCCGAGATGCTCGCGCATGTAGCGGCACTTGAGCCAGGCCTCGACGTCGCGCGAGGCTTCGTCGGCGCGGCGCTCGTTGGCGCTGCAATGCGCGCCGACGACGTCCCAGCGCTCCTGCTCGGTGGACGCCTCCGCCGGGTTGATCGGCGCCGCACGGCCGGGCCGCTTGGGCGGCATGGGCACGTCCATCTTGGCGGCGTCGAGCTGGTAGCGCTTGTCGGCCAGGATGGCCTTGATGACGCGGTGCACGAGCAGGTCGGGATAGCGCCGGATCGGGCTCGTGAAGTGCGTGTACGCCGGATAGGCCAGGCCGAAATGGCCCGAATTGGCGGACGTGTAGATGGCCTGCTGCATGGAGCGCAGCAGCATGGTGTGGATCTGCTGCGCGTCGGGGCGGCCCTTGGTGGCCTCGGCCAGGGCCTGGAACTCGGCGGGCTTGGGATCATCGGAGATGCCGGTAATGTTGGCCGGCAGGCCGAGCGTGCGCAGATAGGCCTGCAGCGTGGCGCGGCGCTCGGGCGTCGGACCTTCGTGGACGCGGAACAGGCTGGGCTTCTTGTTCACGGCGATGAAGTCGGCCGCGCAGGTGTTGGCCGCGAGCATGGCTTCTTCGATCAGGCGGTGGGCCTCGTTGCGGGTGCGCGGGACGATCTTCTCGATGCGGCCGTTGTCGTCGCAGACGATCTGCGTTTCCGTGGTCTCGAAGTCGATCGCGCCGCGGCGCTGGCGCGCGCCGAGCAGCGCGCGGTAGACCTCGTGCAGGTGCACGAGATGCGGCACCAGCTCGCTGCGCTTGCTGGCCTCGGGACCGTGCGTGTTGCCGAGGATGGCGGCCACTTCGGTATAGGTGAAACGCTCGTGCGAGCGGATCACCGCCGGGTAGAACTGGTAGGCCTTCACCTGCCCTTCCGCGTCGACGAGCATGTCGCAGACCATGGACAGGCGGTCTTCGTACGGGATCAGCGAGCACAGGCCGTTGGAGATCTTCTCCGGCAGCATGGGGATCACGCGGCGCGGGAAGTACACGCTCGTGGCGCGCTCGTACGCGTCGGCGTCGAGCGCCTCGCCGGGCTTGACGTAGTGGCTCACGTCGGCGATGGCGACGATGAGCCGCCAGCCGCTGACGGCGCTCTTGCCGCGGCCCTGCTTGAAGGGCTCGCAGTAGACGGCGTCGTCGAAGTCGCGGGCGTCCTCGCCGTCGATCGTGACGAGCGCGACGTCGCGCAGGTCGATGCGGTTCTTGAGGTCTGCCGCGCGCAGGCGCTCGGGCAGCTTGGCGGCCTGCGCCAATGCGGCCGACGAGAAGCGATGCGGCACGTCGTACTTGCGCACGGCGATCTCGATCTCCATGCCGGGGTCGTCGATTTCGCCGAGCACCTCGACGACGCGGCCGACGGGCTGCGAATAAAGCGACGGCGGCTCGGTCAGCTCGACCGCCACGACCTGCCCGGCCGTGGCGTTGGCGATGGCGTTCTTGGGCACGATGATGTCCTGGCCCATGCGCTTGTCTTCCGGCGCGACGAGCCAGATGCCGGACTCGAGCAGCAGGCGGCCGATGATGGGCCGCTTCTTGCGTTCGAGGATGTCGAGCACGCGACCTTCGGGGCGGCCGCGCTTGTCCATGCGCACGATGCGCACGCGCAGGCGGTCGCCGTGCATGACGGCGTGCATCTCCTGTTGCGACAGGTAGATGTCCGGGCCGCCTTCGTCGGGGATCAGGAAGCCGTGGCCATCGCGGTGGCCGGAAAGCGTGCCTTCGACCTCGCCGAGCAGGCCGGCACCGTCTTTCGGCGCGGCTATTGCGTTCTTAAAGTTTTTGATGATAGAATCTCTGTCTTGCCTGAATTTTGAGGCTTTGCCTGGCAGCCAAGCTTGCCGAACAAAGTCTTAGACACCTGCCCAGGTGGCGGAATTGGTAGACGCACTAGTTTCAGGTACTAGCGGGTAACTCCGTGGAGGTTCGAGTCCTCTCCTGGGCACCAAATGTTTGGAAGAAACGATTGAAGGGCCGACGCGAAAGTGTCGGCCCTTTGTCTTTTCCGACTGCATCGTTGGCAGGGCCCTCGAACATGACGCGGGCCCTGCACATTCTGATCTCAGACCTCGTACCGCTTCGCCAGCTTGTCGACGCCCATGTCGTCATAGACCTCGAACGGCTGGTGGATCCACGGGCTCGTCTCGAGCAGGTCGACGTAGTAGTCCGGCGTGTACGCCGAGACGGACTTGGTCCAGATCACCGCCGAACGCAGTTCGGCGATGGCCGGCATGCCGCGCAGGCGCTCGACCACGGCCTTGAGCGTGACGCCCGAGTCGGCCAGGTCATCGACCAGCAGCACACGCCCGGCCAGTTGGCCCTTGGGCATGGTGATGTACTGGGCGATGTCGAGGCGGCCCTGGATCGTGCCTGCCTCGGCGCGATAGCTGCTCGTCGACATGATGCCCAGCGGCTTGTCGAACACGCGCGAGAGCACGTCGCCCGGACGCATGCCGCCACGCGCGAGGCACAGGATCTGGTCGAACTCCCAGCCCGACGCGTGAACCTTGAGCGCGAGGCGCTCGATCAGGCTGTGGTACTCGTCCCACGACACGTAGAGGTGCTTGCCGTCGTCGGTCAGCATGTCGTCTTGCTCCTTTTGTTGGCCTGTTGTCCGCCTGGGTTCAGGCTTGGTAGGGGTGGCGCAGCACGATGGTGTGCTCGCGGTCGGGACCGGTCGAGACCATGTCGATCGGCGCGCCGATGACCTGCTCGACACGCTCGAGATAGCGGCGCGCGTTCAGCGGCAGCGCGTCCCAGCTCGTCGTGCCGAAGGTCGTCTCGATCCAGCCGGAGAAGGTCTCGTAGATCGGCTTGCAGCGCAGGATCTCGTCGGCGTCGAGCGGCAGGATGTCGATCGTCTTGCCGTCGAGCTCGTAGCCCACGCACATCTGGATTTCCTTGAGGCCGTCCAGCACGTCGAGCTTGGTCATGCAAAGGCCGGTGATGCCGTTGATGATGATGGAGCGCTTGAGCGCGGCCGCGTCGATCCAGCCGCAGCGGCGCGCGCGGCCGGTCACGGTGCCCTTCTCCTGGCCGACGGTGGACAGGTGGTAGCCCACGGTGCCCTCCTTTTCCCACTCGAGCTCGGTCGGGAACGGGCCCGAGCCGACGCGCGTGGCGTAGGCCTTGGTGATGCCCAGCATGTAGTGCAGCATCTGCGGGCCCACGCCGGCGCCGGCAGCGGCGTTGCCGGCCACGCAGTTGCTGGACGTGACGTACGGGTAGGTGCCGTGGTCGATGTCAAGCAGCGTGCCTTGCGCGCCTTCGAACAGGATGTTCTGGCCGGCCAGGTTCGCCTTGTGGATCAGGTAGCCGACGTCGGCCATCATGGGCTTGATGGCCTCGGCCATCTTCATGGCCTGGTCGTAGATCGGCTGGAACTCGAGCGCGCCGGCCTTGAGGTAGCCGGTCAGCGCGAAGTTGTGCAGCGCCAGCAGTTCCTTGAGCTTGGCGGCGAAGCGCTCGGGGTGCTTCAGGTCCTGCACGCGCAGGGCGCGGCGGGCGACCTTGTCTTCGTAGGCCGGGCCGATGCCCTTGCCGGTGGTGCCGATCTTGCCGCTGCCGCTGGTCTCGCGCAGGGCCTCGCGGGCCTTGTCCACCTCGACGTGGAAGGGCAGGATCAGCGGGCAGTTCTCGCTGATGAACAGGCGCGAGCGCACTTCCACGCCGGCCTTTTCCAGGCGCTCGATCTCGCCCAGCAGGTGGGTCGGGTCCAGCACCACGCCGTTGCCGATGTAGCAGGGCACGCCGTCGCGCATGATGCCCGAGGGGATCAGCTGCAGCGCCGTCTTCACGCCCTTGATGACGAGCGTATGGCCGGCGTTGTGGCCGCCCTGGAAGCGCACGACGCCTTGCGCATGGTCGGTCATCCAGTCGACCACCTTGCCCTTGCCTTCGTCGCCCCACTGGGTGCCGACCACGACCACGTTACGGCCGCGCGCGATTTCGCTTTGCATGTTCTTGCTTCCTTCCTGGAATCGGGTCGGGTTGGCGGGCGCGTCAGAGCGCGCGCAGCACCCATTGGGTATCGACCAGCGCGAGTTCGCGGTCGCACTCGAATTCATCGCCCTCGTGCTCGTGGCCCGGGAGCATGCACACCACGGTTTCGCCGAGCTCGCGCAGGCGCCGCACGGCCGAACGCAGCGACGCATCCTCGCCCCACGGCGCGCGCACCGCGGCGCGCAGCGGACTGGCCGGCCGCAGCGTGACGAGGTTCTTGAGGTCGAGGCTGAAGCCCACCGCCGGACGGCGCCGGCCGAACACGGCCCCGACTTCGTCGTAGCGCCCGCCGCGCAACACGGCATCGCTCGAGCCCGCAGCGTACAAGGCGAAACGCACGCCGCTGTAGTAGGCGTGGCCACGCTGCTCGGCCAGATCGACCGAGAGACTCAGGCCCGGATGCGCCGCCTGGAGGTGGCGCGTCAGCCATTGCAGGTCGTCAAGCGCTGCCTTGATGAGCGGATGCGCCGGCAGGCGCTGGCGTGCAATGGCGATGATCTCGGTGCTGCCGTAGAGCTCAGGGAGCGCGAGCAGGCCGGCGCGCTGGGCTTCGGGCAGGCCGGTGGCCAATGCCGCCAGCGTCACCGGGTCCTTGCTGGCCAGCGCATCGGCGACGGCGGCGACCTGTTCGGCCGCAAGCTCCGCACCGGCGAGCACGCCGCCGAGGATGCGCGCATCACCGAGGTCGAGCGTGACCGCCGCCAGGCCGCCGCGGTGGGCCGCGTCGATGGCCATCTCCAGCACTTCGAGATCAGCCTCAAGGCCGGCATGGCCGTAGACCTCGACACCGAACTGCAGCGGCTCGCGCGAGCCGTGCAAGCCTTCGGGACGGGTGTGCACGATCGGGCCGCAGTAGCACAGGCGCGTCACGCCCTGGCGGTTGAGCAGGTGAGCATCGATGCGCGCGACCTGCGGCGTGGTGTCGGCACGCAGGCCGAGCGAGCGGCCGGAGAGCTGGTCGACGAGCTTGAAGGTCTGGAGATCAAGCGCCTGGCCGGCGCCGGAGAGCAGCGAATCAAGGTGCTCGAGCAGCGGCGGCATGACGAGTTCGCAGCCGTAGCTGCGCGCCATGTCGAGCAGCTCGCGGCGCAGTTCCTCGATGGCGCGGGCCTGCGAAGGCAGGACGTCGGCGATGTGCTCAGGCAGAAGCCAGGCAGAGCTCATGGGCGCGGCAGGCGGTTAAAAACGGCATTGTACCGGGGTATTCCCGGCCCGACGGGGCTTCGTGGACAGCCTCATGGCGCCGTTCGCGAGCGCGGGGGGCGTCGCTATCGCCGGGGCGATTCAATGAGGTCAAGACGTGCCCCGAGTTCGACGACGCGATTCGGCGGTATGCGGTATTGCGCCGTCATGTCCTGTTCGTTCTTGTGCAGCAGGACGAACAAGCGCAGCAGCAAGCGCATCGCCAGCGAACCTTCGCGGGCGACGGTCAGCGTCTCGCGGCCCAGGTAGAAGGACGTCGTCATCGGGTCGAACAGACAGGTGCCGAGTTCGTCGCCCGCCTGCGCCAGGGCGCCTGGCACGTCGACCTCGTCCATGTATCCGTAGCGCACCGTGATGCGCCGGAAATTCAGCGGCAGTGCCTCGACGATCAAGCGCTGCGCCGCATCGACGCGCGGAGCGTCCTCGGTCAGCAAGGAAAGAATCACGACCTGCTCGTGCAGTACCTGGTTGTGCTTGAGCTGATGCAGCAGCACCTGCGGCAGATCCACGTGGGGCGGGGTCAGGAAGACCGCCGTGCCGTGCACGCGCAGCGGTGGCGAGGCCTCGAGCCCGGCGATGAAGTCGTGCAGGGTCAGCCCCAGATCGTCGCGCGAATGGCGCAGCACGCGCTGTCCCGTGAACCACGCGACCGTCACCAGGCAGACCAGCAAACCAATGGACAGCGGCAGCCAGCCACCATCCATGAACTTCATCGCGTTGGCGCCCAGGAAACTGCAATCGACCACAAGAAAGGTGCCGGCAACGACGGCCACCCGGGCGCGCGACCACCCCCAGCGCTTCTGCGCCAGCGCGGCAAACAGCAGGGTCGTGATCGTCATCGTCGTCGAGACGGCCAGGCCGAAGGCCGACGCCAGCCGATCGGAGGATCCGAACAGGACCACGATGCCCATGGTGCCCACGGCGAGCATCCAGTTCAGCGCCGGCAGGTAGACCTGCCCGATCTCGCTGTCCGAGGTATGCCTGACACTGAAGCGGGGTGCGAGGCCCAGTTGTGCGGCCTGCCGCGTCAACGAAAACACGGCCGTGATCAGTGCCTGAGACGCGATCACCGTCGCCACGGTCGAGAGCGCGACCATCGGATACAGCCCCCAGTTGGGCACCATGGAGTAGAACGGGCGCCCCGCCAGACTGGCGTCGCGCAGCAGCAGCGCGCCCTGCCCCATATAGCTCAGCGCCAAGGCCGGCAGGGCCAGCCGATACCAGGCCATGCGGATCGGCCGCGCGCCGAAATGGCCCATGTCCGCATAGAGCGCCTCTCCGCCCGTCAGGCACAGCACGACGGAGCCGAGCGACACGAAGCCTCGCCAACCGTTCTGTTCGAAATAGCGCAGGCCGTTCAGCGGATTCAGCGCGGCAAGAATGGCCGGCGCCTGCACCACCTGGACCAGGCCAAGGACCAGGATCACGACGAACCACACGACCATGAAGGGGCCGAACACCACGCCCACCTTGCCTGAGCCGCGCGACTGTACGGAAAACAGCGCGACCAGGATCACGAGGGTCAGCGGTACGACATAGGCATGAAAGGCGGGCGTCGCGACCTCCAGGCCTTCGATGGCGCTGAGCACCGAGATCGCTGGCGTGATCAAGCCATCGCCGTACAGCATGGCCGTGCCGATCAGCGCCAGGTAAATCCAGCGGCGCGCCCGCGGGCTGCCGCGACTGCGGCGATGCTCTCCGATCAGGAGGGCTAGCAGCGCCAGCAGCCCGCCCTCCCCATGGTTGTCCGCGCGCATCAGCACGGCCACGTATTTGATGCTGACCATCAGGATCAGCGACCAGAGGAACAGCGATACGAGGCCGACGACGTTCTGCGGCGATACCGCCACCGCATCGCTGCCGGTGAACGCCGCCTGCATCGCGTAGAGCGGGCTGGTGCCGAGATCGCCGTAGACAACCCCGAGCGCCGCCAGCATCAGGGCGGCCAGGCCGGCCTTGCCGCCGTCATGCCGTTCCGGCCCGCCCGCGCTTGCGGATGGGACGATGGCGTCGGGCGCTTGCAAGCGATCGGTTTCGGTGCTCATGGATTCGTCAGCCGCAAAGGTGATGCACGATTGTCGACGAGCGCGGGGAATCCCAGGCGGCCGTATCGGCCCCGAACCTCAGGTCGCGATCAGCAGGAGCAGCAGGCCCAGGACGACGCCGATCAGTCCGATAAAGCGGAGCTGCCCGTCGCTCAGGTTCAGCAGGCGCGCAAACAGCTGGCGCCAGCGTGCCGGGTTGACGAGGGGCATGAGCCCCTCGAACACGAGCATGAGACCCAGAGCGGCGAGCAGCAGGCTCACTTGTGGGCCGGCGGCGCAGCCGTCGTGTCGCTCGGCGCGCGCATGGCCTTGAAGAACTCGCTCTGCGAGGGATCCAGGACCATCACATCGCCCTTGCTCTGCCACGCATCACGGTAGGCCTCGAGCGAGCGATAGAACTTGGCGAAGGCCGGATCGCGGCCGAAGGCATCGGCGTAGATGGCCGACGCGCGGGCATCGCCCTCCCCGCGCAGCGTCTGCGCTTCGCGGTAGGCCTCGGCCTTGATGATCTGGGCCTGGCGGTCGGCGTCGGCCTGGATCTTCTCGCCCTCGGCGCCGCCGGTGGCGCGCGCTTCGTTGGCGACGCGCTGGCGCTCGGCGCTCATGCGCTTGTAAACGGAGTCGGCGATGTTGGCCGCGAAGTCCACGCGCTTGATGCGCACGTCGACGATCTCGATGCCGAACTGCTTGGCTTCGTCCTCGAGGCGCTTGCGCACGTCGTTCATGACGGTATCGCGCTCGGTCGCAAGCACGGCAAGCACGGTGCGCTTGGTGACTTCCTCGTTGAACGCGGCCTGCACGACCGGGCTCAGGCGGTTGCCGACCAGGCTCACGTTCGCGCTGCTGTTGCGGATGAACTGGCGCGCATCGGTGATGCGCCACTTCACGAGCCAGTCGATCACGAGGCTCTTCTTCTCGGCCGTGAAGATGGGGCGCGATTCGGGCGCGTCCAGGGTCTGGATGCGGCGGTCGAGGAAGACAACGTTCTGCATCGGCGGCGGCAGCTTGAACTTCAGGCCGGGCTCGGTGATGACTTCCTTGATCTCGCCGAAGGAGTAGACGGCGGCGAACTGCTTCTGGTCGACGACGAACATCATGGAGCTGGCGAGCAGCGCGACGATGAGCAGGCCGAGGACGATGGTGATGATGCGATTCATGACTGATCTGCTCCCGTTCAGCGTCCGTCGCGGTCGCGGCCGCGCGAGTCGCTGCGCAGGCGCGCGTCGCTGTTGATCACGGTGGCGCCGTCGCTCGCGCTGGTCGAGGGCGAGGCCGGCGGCAGCGGCGTCGACGACGCCGTACCCTGCTGAAGCAGCTTGTCGAGCGGCAGGTAGAGCAGGCTCGAGCCGTTGTGGCTGTCCACCATCACCTTGGTCACGTTCTTGAACACCTGGCGCATGTTGTCGAGGTAGAGGCGGTCGCGCGTCACGCCCGGCGCCTTCTTGTACTCGGTCAGGATGCTGTTGAAGTGTTGCGCGTCGCCCTCGGCGGTGGCGACGACGCTGGCCTTGTAGCCCTGGGCTTCGGCGATCAGGCGCGAGGCCTCGCCCTGCGCCTGCGGGATCACCTTGTTGGCGTAGGCCTGCGCCTGGTTCTTGAGCGTCTCGCGGTCCGTTGCGGCCTTGAAGGCGTCGTCGAAGGCCGTCTGCACCTGCTCGGGCGGCTGCACGCTGCGCATGTTGACGCTCTTGACGACGATGCCGGCCTTGATGCGGTCGAGCTGCGCCTGGATCAGCTGGACCAGCTCGGTCGCGATCGCGTCGCGCTGCTCGTAGAGCACCGCGTCCATCTTGCTGCGGCCGACGATCTCGCGCACGGCGGATTCGGCCGCCAGCGTCACGGCCGTTTCGGCGGCCTGCTTGGCGCCGTCGTCGCCCTTGCCCGCGTTGTTGAAAATGAAGTCGCGCGCGTCCTTGACGGCGTACTGCACGGTGAACTGGATGTCGACGATGTTCTCGTCTTCGGTCAGCATGGACGAGTCGCGCAGGCCCGTGGCCGGCACGACGGCCGTGTCGCCGACCTCGACCTGCTGCAGCTGCGTGACCCAGACGATCTCGTTGGCCTGGAACGGATACGGCAGGCGCCACTGGAAGCCGGCGTCAACAGTGCGGCTGTATTTGCCGAAGGTCGTGATGACGGCCTGCTGGCCTTCCTGGACGGTGAAGAAGCCGCTGCCCAGCCAGGCCAGGACAACCAGGCCGCCCACGAGGCTGATGCCGATGCCGGCGCCCTTCATCTCGGGCGGCGCGGAGCCGTTGCCGCCGCTGCCGTCGCCGTCCTTGTTGCCGCCGAACAGCCCGGAGAGCTTGCGGTTGAAGTCGCGCCAGAGCTCGTCGAGATCCGGCGGCCCGTCGTTGCGGCCGCTGCTGAGGATGCGGCCGAGGCGGCGGGAGATGCCCCGCATCGCGCTTCGGCCTGGACCGCCCAGTGGGGAGGAGTGCTTCATGCTCATGCCTGTGATTGTTGAAGTGCGGCAGCGTCCGCCATGGCCTGCGTGCGCGGATCGAAATCGGGTGCGGGCGGCGGCGTTTCGGCCTGTAGGGCTTGCGCGATCTGCGCACGCAGCTCGGCCAGGCCTTCGCCCGTGAGCGCGCTGACGAAGACACGCGGTGTACGCACGCCGCCGGCCCGCTCGATCACGTCGACCAGCTGGCGCGGGCGCTGGTCCTGCTCGAGCAGGTCGGCCTTGTTGTACACGAGGATCTGGGGCACGCCCGCGGCGCCGATTTCGTCGAGCACGCGCTCGACCTCGACCATCTGCTCACCGAGCAGCGGCGAGGCGCAGTCGACGACGTGCAGCAGCAGGTCGGCCTCGTGCGCCTCCTGCAGCGTCGCCTTGAAGGCCTCGACGAGCTTGTGCGGCAGGTCGCGGATGAAGCCGACGGTGTCGGACAAGGACACGCTGGCTCCGGCCTCGCCAAGCCACAGCGAGCGCGTGGTGGTGTCGAGCGTGGCAAAGAGCTGGTTGGCGGCATAGGTGCGCGCCTTGACCAGGGCGTTGAAGAGCGTGGACTTGCCGGCGTTGGTATAGCCCACCAGCGAAACCTTGAAGACGCCGTTGCGCTCGCGGGCTCGCCGCTGCGTGCCGCGCTGGCGCTGGACCTTCTTGAGGCGCTCCTTGGTGGCCTTGATGCGCTCGTCGATCATGCGGCGGTCCAGCTCGATCTGGGCCTCGCCCGGGCCGCCGCGCATGCCGATGCCGCCGCTCTGGCGCTCCAGGTGGCTCCAGCGCCGGACCAGGCGCGTGGCCAGGTATTGCAGGCGCGCGAGCTCGACCTGCAGCTTGCCCTCGTGGCTCTTGGCGCGCGCGGCGAAGATCTCGAGGATCAGCGCCGTGCGATCGGCCACCGGCACGCCGAGCACCTTCTCGAGGTTGCGCTGCTGGGCCGGCGAGATGGCCTGGTCGAACAGCACCGTGTGCGCCTGGAAGGTCTGCACGAGCTGCTTGATTTCCTCGGCCTTGCCGGAGCCGACGAACAGCGCCGGATCGGGCGCCTGGCGCTTGGCCGTGACGCGTGCCACGGGCGTATCGCCGGCCGATTCGGCCAGCAGCGCCAGTTCGTCGAGCGTCTCGTCGAAGCCGCCGACGTCGATATTGCCGCGCGAGAACTCGACACCGACGAGCACGGCTCGCGCCTCCGCGTCGGGCGGCGCAGCGTCGCGGTGGGATTGAGAAGATGAACTCAAGGCAGGCAGGCTGCGCCCGGACGCGGCATCGGGGGCGGCGTCAGGCTGCTTCGCCGCCGCCTTCGGCGGCATGGAAGTTCACGGCGCGACCGGGAACGACCGTCGAGATCGCGTGCTTGTAGACCATCTGCGTCACCGTGTTGCGCAGCAGCACGACGTATTGGTCGAAGGACTCGATGTGACCCTGCAGCTTGATGCCGTTGACCAGGTAGATCGAGACCGGCACATGTTCCTTGCGCAAGAGGTTGAGGAACGGGTCCTGAAGGAGTTGGCCTTTGTTGCTCACGATATGCTCCGTGTTGGGGGAGGATTCAGGGTTTGCACCATAACACAGGGGTACAAGCCCAAGGGTTGCCTGAGGCTCAATCCTTGTCGTCGAAGGGATTGCTGCTGGAGCGCATCTCGATGCGCAGCGGCGTGCCGACGAGCTTGTAATGGGCGCGGATGCGCCCTTCCAGGTAGCGCTTGTAGGCGTCAGTGACGCCCTCCAGCGAGTTGCCGTGGATGACGACGATGGGCGGATTCATGCCGCCCTGGTGCGCATAGCGCAATTTCGGGCGGTAGTGGCCGCTCTTCTTGGGCGTCTGGTGCTGCACGGCCTCGTGGATCAGGCGGGTCAGCACCGGCGTGGTCATCTTCTTGTAGGCCGAGCTGTAGGCATCGGCCAGGCCGCCCCACAGCGGGCCCAGGCCCTGGCGCTTGAGCGCCGAGATGTTGAAGATCGGTGCGAACTTCAGGAAGGCCAGGCGGTGCTCGATCGAGCGCTGCAGCTGCTCGCGCTGGTAGGCGTCGATCGCGTCCCACTTGTTGACGGCGACAACGACGGCGCGGCCCGAATCGAGCACGTAGCCGGCAATGTGGGCGTCCTGGTCGGACACGCCCTGCGTGGCGTCGATCAGCAGCAGCACGACGTTGGCATCGGCGATGGCCTGCAGGGTCTTGACGACCGAGAACTTCTCGATCGCCTCGAAGACCTTGCCCTTGCGGCGCAGGCCGGCCGTGTCGATGAGCTTGAACTTCTGGCCGTTGCGCTCGAAGTCGACGCTGATGGCATCGCGCGTCGTGCCGGGCATGTCGAAGGCGACGAGCCGCTCCTCGCCCAGCCAGGTGTTGATCAGCGTGCTCTTGCCGACGTTCGGGCGACCGGCCACGGCCAGGCGGATCACGCCTTCCTCTGCCTCGGCGCCCTCTTCTTCGTCTTCCTCGCCGAAAGGCTCCAGCGCGGCTTCGATCAGGCTGCGGATGCCCTGGCCGTGCGCCGCGGACACCGGGTGCGGCTCGCCGAGGCCGAGCTCGTGGAACTCGGCCAGCAGCGGCGACTCGGACATGCCTTCGGCCTTGTTGACGGCCAGCAGGATGCGCTTGTTCGCCTGGCGCAGATAGCGCGCGATGTCCTGGTCCTGGCCGGCGAGGCCGGTGCGGACGTCGGTGACGAAGACGACGACATCCGCCTCGGCCACGGCCTGGCGGGTCTGCTTGGCCATCTCCTTGACGATGCCGGTCGAGCTGTCGGGCTCGAAGCCACCGGTGTCGATGACGATGAATTCGCGGCTGCCCAGACGGCCGTCGCCGTAGTGGCGGTCGCGCGTCAGGCCGGCGAAGTCCGCGACGATGGCGTCGCGGCTCTTGGTCATGCGGTTGAACAGGGTCGACTTGCCCACATTGGGCCGGCCGACGAGTGCGATGACGGGCTTCATTGTTGTTCTTGTTTTATGCGCCGAGCGAGAGCGTTACTTACTCGGGCTTGATGGCGAACAGGCCGCCCTTGGTCGTCGCGAACAGCACGACGCCATCGAGCTCGACCGGTGCGGCCGTGATCGGCGAGCCATCGGTCGGTACGCGCGCCACGGTCTTGCCGGTGCTGCGGTCGACGAACTGGATATAGCCCTCGAAGTCGCCGACGAGCACGTACTTGCCCACCGAGATGGGCACGCCGAGGCTGCGGTAGCGGAACTGCTCGGCCATCCAGGCGGTGTCGCCGTTCTTGATCTTCCAGGCGAACAGGCGCGAGGAGTCGTCCGTGCCGTAGACCTGCTCGGCATCGGCGCAGATGCCGTCGGTGCCGCTCGAGTTGCGCAGCCACAGCGGGGCGCCGCGGTCGGCGTCGACGCAGCCCACGGCCGACTGGTAGGCGCGAGCGCAGAGGATGTTGCCGGCCTTGTCGTTGCGCTGCAGCGGGCCGACCAGGTCAGCCAGGCGCTCGACTTCGTTGGTGCCGCGCGGATTGGCCACGGCGGCCTCCCAGCGCAGCGAGCCACGCAGCGGGTCCAGGCCCGTCATGCGCGGGCCCTGGCCGACGATCAGCGTGTCCTGCCAGGCGCCGAGCACGCTGGCCTTGGCCAGCGTCAGCGAGTCGCCCGGGCGGCTGACCGTGAAGAGCTTGCGACCATCGATCGCATCGAAGGCGAACACCTGACGGTCCAGCGTCAGCACGAAGACGCGCTCGCCGGCGACGAAAGGCGCCGTCGCGGCCGGCGTCGGCAGCGTGGCCTTCCAGGTCTTCTTGCCGGCGTCGAAGACGACGAGCTCGTTGTCGCGCGTGACGACCGCGGCGAAGCGGCCGTCCGATCCCACGCCCGCCGTCAGCTTGCGCCCGGCGTCGGCGCGCCACAGCGCGTGGCCGTCGGCCGTCGACAGCGCCTGGACGATGCCGTCGGTGCCGGCAACGTAGAAGGCGTGGTCGCGGGCGGCGATGGACAGCGGGTAGTCGAGGCTGTCGATGCGCGAGCTCCAGACGACCTTGGCCGAGCCCGCGCCGATGCCGGTCTCCAGCGCGGTGGGCTTGAGGGCGTCATCCGACTTGAAGATCGAACAGGCGCCGAGCAGCAGCGCGCTGGCGACGACGAGGAGACGGGTGGCGGTGCGTTGTTTCATCAGACGGCTTGTCATGCGGCTCATTGCGCGGCGCCCTTGGCGCCGTCCTTGTCGGCCACGGTCTCGCCGAGGCTGGCGAGCTTGTAGGCCAGCAGTTGCTTGTAGGGCGAGCCCGCTTCGAGCGCCGCGTAGGCCTTCTCGAACTGCGCCTTGGCATCCTGGGGCTTGTTGTTCAGCAGGGCCAGGTCGCCGCGGCGGTCGGCCACCAGCGGCGCGAACTCGACGCCCTGCACGGCGTCGAGCGCCTTGGCCGCGACGTCGGCCTGCTTGGCGTCCAGCGCCATGGCCGCCAGGCGCAGGTTGGCGATGTCGCGGTAGCTCGTCTGGTTGCCGTGCTCGGCCACCCACGCCAGCGACTTGCGCGCGTCGTCGGCCTTGCCGCCGTCGAACTGCAGGCGCGCAGCCAGCAGCCCGCCCTGGGCGGCATAGCTCGTGCGCGGGTACTTGTCTTGCAGGTCGCCCCAGATGCTGGCGATCTTGGCCGGGTCGGCATTGCCGGCGTTGTAGGCGCTTTCCAGCGAGGCGTAGATCTGCTCGGCGCTCTGCGCCTGGCTGTCCTGCCAGCGATTCCAGCCCATCCAACCCGCGTAGGCAGCCAGCGCCGCCGTCAGCACCCAGGTGATGAGGTTGCCCCAGCGCGACCAGAAGGCCTTGAGTTGTTCGAGCTGTTCTTGTTCTTCGAGATCGAGATGCGAGGCCATGAAAAAACGGTTCCGTATTCCGTAAATGGGGCGGCAAAGCCGGGATTATGCGTTAGCGCCCGTCGACGCCAGGGCCTGCTCAGGCCAGCAGTTCACCAGCCCAGCCGGCGACGTTGGCGAGCGGGCGGGCGCGCTGCTCGCCTTCGACGCGCAGCGGCTTGATGCCGACCTGGCCGGACGCGAGCTCATCGGCGCCGAAAATCAGCGCCCAGGCTGCGCCGCTGGCGTCGGCCTTCTTGAACTGCGACTTCATGCTCGACTGACCCGGATGCAGCACGACCGAGACGCCGGCACTGCGCAGCGCCTCGAGCGCCACCATCACCTTGGGCAGGTCGTCGGCCGAGGGCACGATGGCGTAGGCATGCGGCACCGGCGCTGCGGGCGCCACGCCGACCTCTTCGAGCAGCAGCAGCATGCGCTCCATGCCCATGCCGAAGCCCACGGCCGGCGCCGGCTTGCCACCGAGCTGCTCGATCAGGCCGTCATAGCGGCCACCGCCGCAGACCGTGCCTTGCGAGCCGAGCTTCTCGGTCACCCACTCGAACACGGTCAGGTTGTAGTAGTCCAGGCCGCGCACCAGGCGCGGGTTGATGCGGTAGGCGACATCGGCCGCGTCGAGGATCGCGCGCACGCCGTTGAAGTGCGCCAGCGATTCCGCGCCGAGGAAGTCCAGCAGCTTGGGCGCGCCGTTGGCCATGTCCTGCAGCGCGGGGTTCTTGGTGTCGAGCACGCGCAGCGGGTTGGTGTACAGGCGGCGCTGGCTGTCTTCGTCGAGCAGGGCCTTGTGCTGTTCGAGGTAGGCGATGAGCGCCTCGCGATGCGCGCGGCGCTCGTCGGGCGAACCCAGGCAGTTCAGCTCGAGGCGGAAATGCTCGCCGTCGACGAGGCCCAGCTCGCGCAGCAGGCGGCTGCCCATCAGGATGACTTCGGCGTCCACGTCCGGGCCGGCGAAGCCGAGCGCCTCGACGCCCATCTGGTGGAACTGGCGGTAGCGGCCCTTCTGCGGCTTCTCGCGGCGGAACATCGGGCCGAAGTAGTACAGGCGCCGGCCGGAGTCGCGCAGGAAGGAGTGTTCGGTCATTGCGCGGACGACGCCCGCCGTCATCTCGGGCCGCAGCGCCAGGTGCTCGGCCTGGCCATGCTTGTCGGCGCGGTCCTCGAAGGCGTACATCTCCTTCTCGACGATGTCGGTGACCTCGCCGATGCCGCGCACGAACAGCGCGGTGGGCTCGACGATGGGCGTGCGCACGTTCTGGTAGCCGTAGCGCTGCAGCACGCTCCGCATCTTCGCTTCGAGCCATTCCCAGCGCGCCGATTCCGGCGGCAGGATGTCGTTCATGCCCTTGACGGCTTGCAAGGGCTGCATCTTCTTGTCGGTCATTTGGATACTGCGGATTCAGGCCGTGACGGCTGCCGCGCCGAAGCGCTTCTCAATGTAGTTCTCGACCAGCGCATGGAACTCGGCGGCGATGTTCTCGCCACGCAGCGTCAGCGCCTTCTCGCCGTCGATGAACACGGGCGCGGCCGGCGCCTCGCCGGTACCGGGCAGGCTGATGCCGATGTCGGCATGCTTGCTCTCGCCGGGGCCGTTGACGATGCAGCCCATCACCGCGACCTTGAGGTTCTCGACGCCCGGGTACTTGGCCCGCCAGATCGGCATGTTGGCGCGCAGGTGGTCGTCGATCTGCTTGGCGAGCTCCTGGAAGGTCGTGCTCGTCGTGCGGCCGCAGCCGGGGCAGGCGGTGACGCTGGGGTTGAAGGTGCGCAGGCCCAGCGACTGCAGGATCTCGAGCGCGACGACGACTTCCTGCGTGCGCGCCTCGCCGGGCTGCGGCGTCAGCGAAACGCGGATCGTGTCGCCGATGCCTTCTTGCAGCAGCACGCCGAGCGCCGTGCTCGACGCGACCGTGCCCTTGGTCGCCATGCCGGCCTCGGTCAGGCCGAGGTGCAGCGCGTAGTCGCAGCGCTGGCTCAGGGCGCGGTAGACCGCGATCAGGTCGCGCACGCCGCTGACCTTGCAGCTGATGATGATGTTGTCGGGGTTCAGGCCCAGCTCGCGCGCATACGAGGCCGAGCTCAGCGCCGACTCGATCAGCGCCTGGTACATGACCTGCTGGCCGTCCCAGGGCTCCGCGCGGCGGGCGTTGTCGTCCATCATGCCGGCGAGCAGCTCCTGGTCCAGGCTGCCCCAGTTGACGCCGATGCGCACGACCTTGTCGTACTTCATGGCGGCCTCGACCATCATGGCGAACTGGCGGTCCTTCTTGTCGCCCTTGCCGACGTTGCCGGGGTTGATCCGGTACTTGGACAGCGCCTGGGCCATCGCTGGGTACTCGGTCAGCAGGCGGTGGCCGTTGTAATGGAAGTCGCCCACCAGCGGCACGTCGATGCCCATGCGATCGAGCTGCTCGCGGATGTGCGGCACGGCCTCGGCCGCCTCCGGCGTGTTGACGGTGATGCGCACCAGCTCGGAGCCGGCGATGGCCAGCTCCTTGACCTGGATGGCCGTGCCAATCACGTCGACGGTGTCGGTGTTGGTCATCGACTGCACGCGCACGGGCGCGTCGCCGCCGATCGTGACCACGCGCGAGCCCCAGCGGACCTGCGCCTGGCGGGTCCTGCGGCGCTGCGCCGCGGCGCCGGCGATCGGCGCGTCGTTGAAGGAATCCATAGCTGCTAACTGCTCAGTTCATTGCACTTCGATGCGCGCGACATTGTTCTGCGCGCGTGCCGTCAGGTCCACCGGTTGCCCGCGCAGCAGCAACTGCGTGCCCGAGACATTGCCGACGGTGATTCTGAGCGGCGGCGCGCCGGCGAACACCTGTTCGCTGCCGGCGGGGAGGAGACGCGAGACGACCGTCTGGCCGCTCGCGTCGACGATCTGGACCCAGGTCTCGGACGTGGTCTTGAAGGTCAGCGGCAGTTCGTCGCCACTGGCCACATGCACCGGCGGCGGCGCGACGCTGGCGGCCTGGCTGGCGGGCCGTACGGCGGCAGCGACGGCACTGCTGGCGCCCGGCGCGGGCGCGGGCGTGCGGTCGGCCAGCACGGGCGTGGCGACCGCCGCCGGGGCGGGCGCCATCGCGACATTCGTGCTGGCCTGCTCGGTCGATGCCGCCACTTCCGGGACGGATGCCGCTGCGAGCGAGGCACCGCTGGCGTCCGCCGCGACGATTTCGCTGGACGACGCAGCGCCTGCTGCCGCCTCGGGATGCGATTCGCTCCAATGCAGCGGCGGCGCGAAATAGACGCCCGCGGCCGCGATCAGCAGCAGCGCCGGCACCCAGACGACGGGCTTGCGCAGCGTATCGCCCGAGAAGCTGCCGCTGGTCTCGCCGCGATCGCGATAAGGCGCGTTGAGGCCGAGCGAGACATTGAGTTCGCGGTCCTGGTCGCGCGGCAGCAGCGCGAGCACCGGGCCAGCTTCGATCTTGAGCGTGCGGCAAACCGCCTTGGCCAGGGCCCGCGCAAAGGTCGCGTCGGGCAGTTCGCGCCAGCGGTCGCTTTCGAGCATCTCCAGCTTGGCTTGCGGCACCTTGAGCATGGCGGCCAGCGCCGCGATATGCAGTCCGCGCGCTTCGCGTGCGGCGCGCAACAGTTGGCCCGCGCTGGCGCCTGCCGCGCCGGCGGCGTGCTGCCTTGCCTCTTCCATGCCCTCGTCCATCCCCGACATGCGCAGGTCCTCACTCATCGAAACGCCCCGCGTCCAGCGCCTGCGTCTCAGGCGATTGCGCGAAATCCTTGTGAAGTTGTTCCCCGAGAATCTTGACCCCCAAGGTATCGCCCATGCGGTGGCCAACGCGTGCCTGAAGCCACAGGCTTTGCGCGGTCACCTGGGCCGGCACGGCGTTGACGCGCTTGATGTAGAACATCGCGCGGTCGAGCTTGCCGTTGCGCAGCAGGACCTCGGCGTAGTTGTAGTTGGTCACCGGATCACCGGGCGCCGCCTCGAAGGCCTTGGCCAGCGTGAGTTCGGCCTTGGCGTTGTCGCCAGCGCGGGCTTCGCAGACACCTTCGGCTCGCAGAGTGCGGGCCCCGCCGCGGTACTCGGGCTGCGCCAGCGCCGCATTGAATTGCCGCGCGGCTTCGTCGAAGCGGCGCTGCTGGCACAGCATCCAGCCGTAGTTGTGCAGCGTGTCCGGATTGTTCGGGGCCGTCGCCAGCGCATTGCGGAAGGCCTCATCGGCCAGGCGCGACTCGCCCATGGCGCCGTAGATCAGGCCCTGCAGGTTCATCGCCTCGAGCGACTTGGGCTTGATCACCAGCGCCTGCTTGGTCTCGTCCAGCGCGGTGCTGTTCATGCCGCGGCTGAAATAGCCGGCGGCCAGGTCGACGTGGACGGCCGAGCGCTTGTCGATGTCGGTCTGGTCGGACTGCGTGCGCGGAGTCTTGTCCGGCGTTGGCGTACCGCAACCGGCGAGGCCGACACACAGGGCCGCGACGAGGGCGATGTGCGCCATCCACGCGCGGGGTTGCTGCGGCGGCTGGATCGGTTCGGACAGGGTTCGCGCTTCGGTCATGTCGGGTCTCGCGGCGCGCAGGCGCCTAGGGCTGGTTCGAGGCCCCGCCTTTTACCACCACCACAGGGGCACGCACCATGCGCAGATGCGCGCGGGTACGGTCCTGGACCTCACCGGCGAGCTGCCCGCAAGCGGCATCGATGTCGTCGCCACGGGTCTTGCGGATCGTCGTGACGATGCCGGCATTGAGCAGCACGTCGCCGAAGGCACGCACCCGCTCGTTGCTGCTGCGCTTGAGGCCCGAGGCCGGGAAGGGATTGAAGGGGATCAGGTTGATCTTGCAAGACACCTTGCCTTTGAGCAGCCTGACCAGCTCCAGCGCCTGCTCGGGCGTGTCGTTGACGCCGTCGAGCATGCAGTATTCGAAAGTGATGAAGTCGCGTGGCGCGGCTTCGAGATAGCGATTGCAGGCCGCCAGCAGCTCGGCGATCGGGTACTTCTTGTTCAGCGGCACCAATTGATCGCGCAGCGGGTCGGTCGGTGCATGCAGCGAGACGGCGAGGGCCACCGGGCAGTCTTCGCGCAGGCGGTCGATCATGGGCACGACGCCCGAGGTCGACACCGTGACGCGGCGGCGCGAGAGACCGTAGCCGTGGTCGTCCAGCATGGTCTTGAGCGCCGGGACGAGGGCCGTGTAGTTCTGCAGCGGCTCGCCCATGCCCATCATCACGACGTTGGAGATGACGCGCTCCGTCGTGTTGAAGCGCTGGCGCAGCGAATGCTCGGCAAACCAGAGCTGGGCGACGATCTCGCCCGTATCAAGGTTGCGGCTGAAGCCCTGGTGGCCGGTCGAGCAGAAGCGGCAGCCGACGGCACAGCCGGCCTGCGAAGAAATGCAAAGCGTGCCGCGGTCGTCCTCGGGGATGAAGACGGCCTCGACCGCATTGCCGGCGCCGACGTCGAACAGCCACTTGACCGTGCCATCGGCGGAAACATGTTCAGAGATGACGGGCAGCGGCGTGATGCGCGCCCGCGTGGCCAGCTTGTCGCGAAGCGTCTTGGCCAGGTCGCTCATCTGCGCGAAGTCAGAGGCGCCCTTTTGATGGATCCAGCGAAACAGCTGGGTGGCGCGGAAGCGCTTCTCACCCAGCTCTTCGCAGTACGCGGCCAGACCGTCGAGATCGAACCCGAGCAGATTGACCGCGTCCATGTCGACTCCTTAGCGGGAGTAAACGTTCATGCCGGGGAAGAAGAACGCCACTTCGACAGCGGCGGTTTCCGGGGCATCCGAGCCGTGCACGGCGTTGGCGTCGATGCTGTCGGCGAAGTCGGCGCGGATGGTGCCCTTCTCGGCCTTCTTGGGGTCGGTCGCGCCCATCAGCTCGCGATTCTTCAGGATGGCGTTCTCGCCTTCCAGGGCCTGGATCATCACCGGGCCCGAGATCATGAAGCTGACCAGGTCGTTGAAGAAGGGACGGGCCTTGTGGACGGCGTAGAAGGCCTCGGCCTCGCCGCGCGAGAGGTGCGCCATCTTGGCAGCCACGACCTTGAGGCCGGCGCCTTCGAAGCGGGCGTAGATCTGACCGATCACGTTCTTCGCGACGGCATCGGGCTTGATGATGGACAGGGTGCGTTCGATCGCCATGGGAGGAGCTCCGTTTTTTCTAGGGCAAATTCAGGGAAACCGTTGATTGTACTGCGCGCGGGTTCAGGCTTTGCGTCAGCACGCCTCAGCGACTGCGACCACCACGCCCGCCACGTCCGCCGCCGCCACCTCCGCCGCCCCCACCACCGCCGCCTCCGCGATTGCCGCGGCGATGGAAGGCGTCGGCGCCGATATAGCCCATCGAGGTCTGCATCGGATCGGGCTGCTTCGGGCCGCCGCCACCGCCACCGCCGCCGCCCTTGCCTTGTCTGTTGTTGCCGCGGCCCGGCGCGCCGGTACCGTGCTCGCCGCTGCCGCCGGCGCCGAAGCCCGAGGGAATGCCGCGCTTGCCGCCGGTCGCGAAGCGCCGGTCGAAGGTCTGCTCGAGCGGGTTGATGTTGCGCGGCATGAAGTCGTCGTCTTCATCCGAATCCTCGCGCGGACCCTGATAGCGATCACGTTCGGGCGGGCGCTCGAAGCGCTGCTCCTGGCGCGGCGCCTCGGGACGGCTCGGGCGCGGGCCCGAATTGGCATTGCGATCGCCGCGGCCGCGGTTCTTGCCTTGCTGCTGCTTGTTGTTGTTGCGATCGTTGTTGCGATCGTTGTTGCGATCG